>ERZ1292633.279-Hain-H41-02um-R1-279-length-64335-cov-8_pt1 | contig 64335 bp, 56 predicted proteins | sample MGYA00564406_ERZ1292633 | MGnify/ENA primary metagenome ERZ1292633 (study PRJEB36523, sample SAMEA6512639) | groundwater metagenome | collected 2019-01-08 | study: AquaDiva: Metagenomics assemblies of 32 groundwater samples
GTCGTGCTCTTCATCATCGTCTTCACCGTCCTGGGGGTGATATGACCGGCGCGCGTTGGTGGATGGCGACGATCCTCGCGGCCGCGCTCATCGCCCCCGCGCACTCCCGCGCGCAGAGCGATTCGGCCGCGGTGGTGGCCCCTCCGGTCGTGGAGGCGAAGCAGCCGGTGGCGCCGGCGAGCACCGCTCCGCCCGGCGCACGGGACGAATGCATGACCTGCCATCTCGACGCGGAGAGCCCCGAAGCCGTGGCCTACAAGCACGACATCCATCGCGCGCGTGGCGTCACCTGCGCCGACTGCCACGGGGGAGATCCGCACCAGGACGACCAGGACGCGGCCATGAACAAGGCGAAGGGGTTCATCGGCGTGCCGAAGAAGCAGCGGATCCCGGTGCTCTGCGGCTCCTGCCACGGCGGACAGGACTCCGGATTCGCCGCCCGGTACAAGCTCAAGAACGTGCTCGACGACTATCACGGGAGCGCGCACGAGCGTTCGCTCGACGCGAACGCGAAGGGCGCGCAGTGCGTCTCCTGCCACGGAGTTCACAATATCGTGGCGGTGACCGACTCCCGTTCTCCGGTCCACGCGGGCCGCGTGGTCGACACGTGCGCCAGGTGCCACGGCGACGCCCTCTACATGCGCGATTTCAATCCATCGCTCCCCGTGGATCAGAAGGAGAAGTACCTGACGAGCGTCCATGGGCAGCGGAACGCCAAGGGCGACTGGAAGGTGGCTACCTGCGTCAGCTGCCACTCGAATCACGCGATTCGCCAGGTGAAGGACCCGCGGTCGCCGGTCTATCCGACCCTGATTCCGGCCACCTGCGCCCACTGCCACGCGAACCAGAAGTACATGGCGGGGTACGACATACCGACGACGCAATTCAAGGACTACAAGGAGAGCGTCCACGGTCTCGCGCTCCTCCAGAAGTCCGATCTGAACGCGCCGGCCTGCAACTCCTGCCACGGGAACCACGGGGCCGCTCCGCCGGGCGTCGCCTCGGTGACCGCGGTCTGCGGCCAGTGCCACCAGTTGAACGAGGAACTCTATCAGCGCTCGGCGCACCAGCCTGTCTTCGCGGAGAAGAAACTCCCGGCGTGCGTGGTCTGCCACGGCAACCACAAGGTGAAGCCGACGTCCGACGCCATGATCGCCTTCGACGAGCCGGCGCCCTGCGCCGCCTGCCACAAGGACGACGCCGGCGACAAGGCGGCACCCGGCATGCGGCGAATCCGCGGACTCATCGACAGTCTCACGGTCGGCCAGAAGGAGGCCGAGGCCGTGCTGGCGCGCGCCGAGAATCTGGGCATGGACATCGCCGACGCGCGGTACTCGTTGAAGGATGCCCGGCAGGCGCGCGTTCAGTCGCGTGTCGCCATTCATAGTTTCGTGGAGAAGGAGTTCGAGGAGGCGGCCCGGCCCGGCATTCAGGTCGTGGCCAAAGCGCACGCCGCTGGCGAGGCGGCGATTCACGAGCATCGGTTTCGCCGGCAGGGGCTGGTGGTGTCGACGCTCATCGTCACGTTCGCGGCTCTCTTGCTGTGGTTGAAGATTCGTCAAATCGAAAGGAGGCAACGAGGTGAAGACGGCTAGGCTGAGTTGGATGCTCGTCGCGGCCCTCATCGCCTGGAGCGGGATCGCCCAGGCGCAGACGGCGACCGCCCCGATGTACGTCGGGGTGAAGCGCTGCAAGACGTGCCACAATCTGGAAAAGGCCGGTGGCCAGTTCGCCAAATGGACCGAGTCGAAGCACGCGAAGGCGTTCGCGAGCCTCGCGAGCGATTCGGCTCTGGCGATCGCGAAGGAGAAGGGGATCGCCGATCCGCAGAAGGCCGAAGAGTGCCTCTCGTGCCACGTGACCGGGCATGGCGAGGCGGCCGACAAGTTCAAGGAATCGTTCGTGGCCGCCGATGGCGTCGGCTGCGAGTCGTGCCATGGAGCGGGCAGTAACTACCTCAAGAAGAAGACAATGGAGGGGCTCCGCGACAAGAGCCTCAAATACGAGGATCACGGGCTCATGATGCCGACCAAGAAGACCTGCGAGAAGTGCCACAACGAGAAGGCCACCGGCGGGAAGTTCGTCGACTGGGCGGCCGACAGCGCGAAGATCTCCCACGCCATTCCGGCCGGATTCAAGCGCGGCGCGGAGGCGGCCGCGGCGCCCGCGGGCGAGTAGGTCCCGTTCGGACGGCCCTTCGGGGCGGGGAAGCAACGCGAGGCGGCCGGCTCTCACGAGTCGGCCGCCTCGTTCGTTTCAGCCGCGCCGCGCCGGGGATCCGACCCCCGCTTCCCTCGTTTGCCTCCGGCGCGATTCGCGCTATTCTGACGGGGCCCCTCGCGACTCCGTGACGCGCGGGACCGACCCCGACCATGACCGAGCCCAAAGATATCCGACTCCTGTCGCCACGCGTCACGCCCAAGGCGGACACGCCTCCGATGCGGCCACCCCGGCCGCCCATCGGCGTGCCCCTCTTGAACGATGGTCGCTACGCGCTCCCCGAGGGGAACCCGTGCGCCGGCTGCGACCACTGCTGCCGCTACGTGTCCATCGAGATCCCCACGCCGCGCACGAAGCGGGACTTCGACAACATCCGCTGGTACGTCCTCCACAAGAACGTCTCGGTCTTCGCGGACTGGGAGGGGAGTTGGATGGTGCAGTTCGACACGCCGTGCGAATGGCTGGTCGAGGGCCGCTGCACGCACTACGAATTCCGCCCCCACATCTGCCGCGAGTACGATCCCACGGAGTGCGAGCGCTACTGCACAACCCCCGCCGAGAAGATCCTGATTCGAACCGAGCAGGACCTGGAGGGATACTTGGTCGAGCGAGCCGTGCGGAATGCGGCACGGAAGGCGAAGTTGGAGAAGGCGGCCTGGACGAAGTGAGCCGGCTCGTGTTTGCGCGTGTCGTTTTCGCGTCGGTCATCGTGGGCCTGAGTCTCGGCGCCAGCCCCGCTCGGAGCGCCGCCGTCGCCGCCGTCGGGCCGGGCGGCCCCGTCTTCGCGACCTCGCCGCCGCCGATCGAGTGGCGCGAGTGGTCTCGCGAGGCGTTCGACGAGGCCAAGGCGAAGCACAAGCTGGTCCTCCTCGACATCACCGCGACCTGGTGCCACTGGTGCCGGGTGATGGCCGAGGAGTCCTACGCCGACAGCGCCGCCGTCGCAGAGATCGCCGCCAACTTCATCCCGATCCGCGTCGACTACGACCTCCGTCCCGACATCGGCGACCGCTACCTCACGAACGGCTGGCCCACCACCGGAATCCTGAGCGCCAACGGGCATCTCCTTCTCGCCAAGACGTACCTGCCGGCCGTGCCCCTCCGAGAATTCCTGAACGAAGCCGTTCGTTTCTATCGAGTGAATCGCCAGCAGGTCGATCGCAAGGTCGCGGAGGCGGAGAAGGCCGTGGCGCGGACCTGGCAGCCCGACTCGCTCCTCCCGCCGACCCTCTCCGAGGAGGAGTACATCGAGCGGAACATCGAGGCGCTGCGCGACTCCGAGGACAAGGAGCACGGCGGCTTCGGCGCGGCGCCCAAGACGGCGCATTGGGACGCCATCTCCTTCCTGCTTCGGGCGGCCGACGCGCGCCGCGACGACGGACTTCGGGCGCTGGCCGTCCGCGCCACCGCGGCGGCGTTGGCGCTCCAGGACTCCGTGGACGGCGGCTTCTTCCGCTTCGCGCTCGAGCCCGACTGGACCAAACCGCGCTACGAACGGCTCCTCGACGAGCAGGCGAAGGCGCTTTCGATCCTGACGCGCGTCTATCGCGCAACGGGGGAGGAGCGGTTCAGGAAGGCGGCGGATCGCGTGGCAGGGTTTGTGGGGAAATTTCTCCACACCAGAGTCCCTGGCCACGGCGCCGAGGCGAGTGGACTCGGCTGGTACCAGTCGGTGCGACCTGACGTTCGGAGAAGGGATGGCTCCTGGATGGCCGGAGAGGTCTACTTCCGCCTGAGCCGGGAAGCTCGAGACAGGGCCGGGCCGCTCACGATCTCACGCATCGCAACAGCCGATGCCGCAGCCAGGATGGGTTCCGCGTTCATGAATTACGATCGCACGATTCAAAGCACCCGCCTGTACAGAAGAGTGCCAGGGAATATCATTCGCCTGATGAGTCAGGCGGGAGGCGGCCTCTACCATGCGCGCTCAGGCGTGGCGCGCCATGGGTTCGGGCTACTCGCGGACCAGATCCTCGTAGGGGAGGCCCTGCTGGATGCCTATGAAGGCCACGGGGGGACCGGAATGCTGGCGCGGGCCGATTCGATCGCCACCTGGGTGCGAGCGAATCTCGAGGACCCCGATGGTGGAGGCTTCCGATACGCGCCGCGTGACACGGCGGCCATGGGGCGATTGCGCGCGGGGGATAAGCCGGAGGCAGCGAACGTCGAGGCAGGGCTGTTCTTCTTGCGGCGCTATTGGCTGAACGGCCGCCAGGAGGATGGGGAGGCCGCCGAGCGGACGGCGCGCCACCTTCAATCGGGGGACAAGATCGTTCTCGACCCGGCCCGTGCGGAACTGGTGCTGCGGCTCCGACAGGAACCGGTGAGGCTCCTCGTGATCGGCGGAGCGCGAGAGGCTCGCGTGGGAAGGGCCGCGGAGGAACTTCGAATCGCGGCGCGGAACGCACCGGTCCCCGAGGTCGTGGTGCGCTTTCTCGATGCGGCTCCTCGGACGAGCGGCCCGATCGCTTGGCCCGACGGACCGCCTCCGAACGCGAAATCCCCGGCCATCTACCGCTGGACCGCCACGGGCTGGCGCGGTCCCGTGACCGATCCCAAGAAGCTGGACGAGATCCTCGACAAGCCCATCGCCGAACCGTAGTCCCCGCGGGGCGGTCCGGAAACGCTTACGGCCGCGGCTCGATCTCCCGCACCAGCTCCATCGGATTTCCGATCCGAAGCGGCCCGCTCGCCAGATACGCCTGCGCGTACTTCGTGCCGATCGACCAGCCGTGGGTGCGCGCCGACATCTCGACGACCTCGGCTAGCGACTGCTGGTGGGCCTTGAGTTTCGGCTTCTCGGGATTGCTGAACTGCGTCCGATGGACTTCGAGCGCCTGGATCCACGTCTCGAAATAGGGAGTGACGTCGACGACGAAGGTCGGACGGGTTCCGGGCGGGATGTAGTAGAAGTAGATTGCCCGGGCCTGGTAGGCGTCGCCGGGGACCGGCGCCTTCCGAAGATGCGCGAGATTGAACGCCTGCGCCGCGAGGATTCCCGTCTTCCAGTGATCGTTGTGTCCGAGGCCGCGCCCGATCGGAAGGCGGTAGTAGGGCGCGAAGATGATCTGGGGGCGATACTCGCGGATCACGCCTGCCAGCTTGCAGCGGTTCTCGAACGTGTCCTCGATCCGGCCATCGCCGAGGTCGAGATTCACGCGGATATCGAGCTTCAGAAGTTTCGCCGCCTCGTCGCACTCCGCGACCCGCTCCTCGGGCGTGCCCCAGCCCATGTCGCCGGTCGTCATGTCGCAGATGCCGGTCGCGTACCCCAAATCTTTCATCTTGAGCAGGAGGCCGCCGGCGCCGATTTCGGCGTCGTCGGGGTGCGGACCGAAGACGAGGACGTCGAGCTTCATTCGGTGTCGGGCTCCTTGGTCTTGAAGAGGTCGTCGAGCTTCATTCGGGCCGAGTCGGCGCGGCCGCGAGTCGCCCCCGGCCGGCCCGCCGGGTCGAGCTTGAAGTAATCGCAGAAATTCCGCCGCTCCCGGTCGGTGACCCACTCGGCCTGGGGTTCGCGGCACTTGTTGTGGGCGTGCGGATCGTAATGACGGCACTGAACGCAGGCTCGGAGATCGCGACGGCAGTACGGGCACTCGGTGTCCCGCACGATCCTCATCGCCCCCTCCAAAGCCCCACCGCAGAAATAGCAGGCGCTCACTCTGATTCCTCCGATCGTCCGACCACGTCTGCCGAGCATAGCGACCGCCTCGCCGGGGCGGCCAGGTCTTTTTCGCCGTCGCCGGCGGCGCCAGGGCACAGTTTTTCTTTGGCTGGTGGGAGGAGCGATGGTATAAGCTGCAGGCTGGGAAATTGGTTGTAGGGTCCTCAGCGAAGCCACGGCGCAAAAACTCGAGGCAGGGAGGCCTTATGCCGTCACCAGCCGCCTCAAACACGAAGACCACCATCCGCGCCCGGGTCAAGGAATTCGGCGTCCCCCCCATCCACGACGGGCTCGTCGTGGGCAAACGCGCCCCGATCGGATGCGCCGCCTTGCGCCAGTGCCTCAAGCTTCTCGCCCCGAGCGCCTTTGAACACATCGAAATCGAAGACGACGTCATCAGCGACATCCTGGTTCGGCATCAGATCCTCAAGCGGATTCCGCAGGAAACTCTCATCGCATTCGTGGTCGAGCGGATCAAGCCGCTGATGGGCGACGAAGAGATCCTTCACCTCGATCTGGAAGCCGAGGTGATCTTGGAGGAGGAGCGGAGGTGACCGTCCACGGGATGGCCGGGGCCGTCAGCTCCCGGGTGTCCCGCGTCTTCACGGATGATCGGCCCGGGGACTTGGGACAGGAGAGCTTGGGGTCGGAGGCGTACGCTGTTTTCGAGAGGGGGATACCACCGGACACAGACCGGTTCCTCGGATTGGTCCCCAACCGCATGAGCAGTCGCCATCCCACCCGCATCTTCGCGGACCTGCTGGACAAACCCGCGCCACCCGCCATCTCGGAGGACACGGCGCTCGAAGATGTTCTCAAGATCATGGACGCGCGCAATCTGGACGCGTTGTCCGTGATCGACCGAGACACCCAGAGCTTCTTGGGCGCGGTGACGCGGACGAGCCTCCTCTCCGCGTTGCTCAAGCGGCAAGGGGACCTCGTGCGGGAGTCCCGGTTCCTGAAGGTCGTCGCGGAGCGGGAATCCCGGCGCCTGGACGCGGCGGCGCGTCAGAATCAGGAGTGGTACCGATCCGCCCGGGATCTCCTGAAGACCCTCGGCCGCCAAGAGGGCTCCGAGCGGGATTTTCTCGAGGAGGGGCTCCATGCGCTCGCGCGAATGCTCGACGCCCGTTACGGCGCGATCGGAGTCCTGGACGAAGCCGGCAAGATGGTCCAGTTCCTCCACTCGGGATTGACCGAGGAGGAGGCGGCGCGTATCGGAAAACTGCCCGAGGGGCGCGGGCTCCTGGGTCTCGTCATCAAGGAAAACAGGTCGATCCGACTCGAGGACCTGACCCAGCATCCTGAGTCCCACGGCTTCCCTCCGAACCATCCGCCCATGAAGTCTCTGCTGGCCGTCCCGATCGCTCATCGCGGCGAGGCATTCGGCAGGATCTATCTTTCCGAGAAGCGATCGGGCGAGCCGTTCACGGAGGACGACCAGGCCCTCGCCCATGGATTCTCGGGCGCCGTGGCGCTGGAATTGGCCCAGCGGCGGGAACTCGACAGGCGCCGGAAAACCGAGATCGATCTTGGCTCGAAGACGGTTCAGCTCGAGGCGATCGCAGCGGCGTTGACGACGTTCTTGCGCACGCAGCAGTGCGCGGAAGCTTGCGCCATGCTGCTTTCGGCCGCCCGGGATCACTTAGCCAGCCCCGACGCGGTGATCGCGGTCCGGCAGGAGGACTCAGCAATGCGTCTCCTCCTCCGATCGCCGGCCCCTCTCACAAGTCCGGACGGCCCCGGAGCCGCTTCGCCCGCGAGCCCTGAATTGGGCGAGGTGTTGGACGATAGGGAGCGTAGGCTCTGCTCCCTTCTCCGGAGGGTATTGCTCGACGCGCGGCCGGTCATCGTGAACCAGCCCACCGCGGAAACGGCCGGCGGCCCGCCCCGTGAGGACTCCGCTCGAATCAGCCGGTTCCTGGGAGTTCCCTTTTTCCAGGAAGGCCGCGCCATCGGAGTGGTGGCGGTCATGAACCGGTCCGATGAATACACGGAGGGGGACGCGAACGGGGTGCAGATCTTCGTGGACGCGGTGGGGATGCTCTACGATGGCGAATTGCGGAGAGCGCGGGAATCGTGTCTCGAGACGGACCTGCGTCAGGCGCAGAAGATGGACGCCGTCGGCAAGCTCGCCGGTGGCATCGCCCACGACTTCAACAACCTCCTCACGGTGATTCTGGGATATGGCCAGATGGCGCTCAACCGGCTCGAATCCACGGATCCGGCTTCAGAGGATATGCAAGAGGTCGTCAAGTCAGCGGTGCGAGCGTCCGATCTGACTCGGCGACTGCTGACTTTCAGCCGGCGCCAGGACGCGAAGCCCACGCTCCTCGACCTGAACGCGGTCATCGCGAACATGGACGGCATGCTCCGGCTGCTCATGGATAAAGACATCAAGATTTGCGTCACCGGGGCGCCGAATCTCTGGCCCGTGAAGGCGGATCTGCCCCAACTGGAGCAGGCCATCCTGAACGTCTGCTTGAACGCCCGCGATGCCATGCCGAACGGCGGGATCATCCGACTCCAGACGGAGAACATCGTGCTGACGCCCGAGTACGCTTCTCCCGAAACCGGCGCTCCTCCGGGTCGCTACGTCCTTCTGAGCATCGCGGACAACGGCGTCGGCATGCCGCCGGAAATCCTGGAGCGGATCTTCGAGCCGTTCTTTACGACAAAGGAGCCGGGAAGGGGAACGGGACTCGGGCTCTCGACGACGTACGGGAGTCTACGGCAAAGCGGCGGTCACATCAGGGTGAGCAGCGAAATCGGGAAGGGCACGACGTTCCGACTTTACTTCCCCAGGGCCGAGGCTGATGTGGGGGAGCGCACCCAGGGAAGCACGAGGACGAAGGCCGATCATGGCACCGAGACAGTCCTGATCGTGGAAGACGATCAGGAAATCCGGAAGATAGCAAGAGCGGTCCTCGAGCCGAGAGGCTACAAGGTAATGGAGGCCCCCGACGGCGAGAGCGCGATGCGCATTTTGCAGGAGTCGACCGGACCGATCGACCTCCTCCTGATCGACGTCATCATGCCCGGACTGAGCGGCACCGACCTGGCGAAGACGGCCGCCAAGCTTCGGCCCTCCACGAAGATCATGCTCATGTCGGGCTACCCGGGGGACGCGCTGTTCCAACCGGGGGAGCTGCCGAGCGAGATCCGATTCCTGCAAAAACCGTTCACGATCGAAGGCCTCGCGCGAATGGCACGCGAGACGCTTGACGCCATTGGGACCACCCCGCCATCGGAGGAAGTGTGATGGTTCCAATTCCCGAAACGCTGCTCGAAGCCCCGCGAGCGGAACGCGAAGCGATCGGCCGCCTGTGGTGGAAGATCGCGCCCGCGGCTCTCGCCGGGATCTTTCTGGCCGAGCTTTTCGTCATGCGGGTGCTGGGCGGCTTGGGGCTCATGGGCGCGGGACTAGGGGTCGCTCTTCTCGACTCGTTCCTTCTCACCCTGCTGATTCTTCCGGGCCTCTACTTCGTCGTCCTCCGCCCCGTCGCTCGACTGTCGGCGACCCTGTCGACGGTTTCGGCCGACGCCCGCTTCCGCACCGTGGTCGAAGCGGCGACGGATGGCATCATCGTGGGAGATCTGCGGGGCCGAATCCGGTTCGCGAATCCTGCCGCCTACCGGATGCTGGGCTACGCGCCCGGGGAGATGGATGACATGCCGATCGCGACGATTGTTCCCGATGATCTGCGTGAGCGGCACGAGCAGGGAATGAACCAATTCTTGAAGAGTGGAGAAGGGAAGGTCGTGGGGGGTGGTCCCGTGGAGCTCAAGGCGCGGGCGAAGAACGGAGCGAGCATCCCCGTCGAGATCATGCTCAGCGCTCCCACGCTGCGCAAAGAAGGATTGATGGTGGCGGTCGTGCGCGACCTCCGCCAGAGCAGGCGGCTGGGGCTCTACGAGGCCCTTCTCCCGGTGTGCTGCGGCTGCGGACGCATCCGGGATGACAGCGGGACGGAGCAGGGGAAAGGGGCATGGAGCAGCCTCGAGGATTATGTCGAGCGGCACGCCTCGACCCGCTTCAGTCACGGATACTGCGCCGGTTGCGCCGCCGAGTACCGCCGCAAGGAGGGACTGGCGGTCCAGGGCGCTTGACAGCGGGCGGGGCGAGGCCGATCATCGGGCACGAATGTCGTCGTTTCCCGATCCTCGGTACCACTAGGGGGAGGCCCTTCATGGGCAAGGCCGGCAAGGCCTGGGGATGGACGGCGGTCCTCGCGCTCACGCTGGTCGTGGGCGCCTGCCAGCAGGCGAAGCAGGAAGTTCCGAAGGCGGTCTTGTGGAATCTCTCCATCGACGCCGCGCTCGCCGACGCGCAGAAGACGGGCCGACCGATCCTCCTCGATTTCTATACCGACTGGTGAGAATGGTGCAAGGCTCTGGAAGAGTCTACCTACGTCGACAGTCAATTCATCGAATACTCGCGGAAGTTCACTCTGGCGAAGCTGAACGCCGAGGTGGATACGGCGACCGCATCGAAATATCGCGTCCGCTCCTATCCGACCATTCTCGTGCTGAAGAGCGACGGGACGGAGATCGACCGGCTCGTCGGCTATAGCCGCGCGCCCGGCTTCATCCAGCAGGTGGACGACTACCTGGCAGGGAAGAACACGCTGGCCGCGCTGGAGGCCGATGCCGCGACGAAGGGAAACGACCCCGAGTTCGTGTCGCGTCTCGCGGAGAAGTACTTCGGGCACGGACTCTACGAGCAGGCGCGCGCGCAGTACCTGAAGCAGGCAGACCTCGATCCGAAGAACGCGAGCGGCCAGGTCGACGACGCGCTCTACAACGTGGCCCGGATGTTCCGGAAGAACAAGGATTACGCCAACGCGCGGAAGTACGCGCAGATGATTCTCGACCGCTATCCCACCAGTGACATGTTCCGCCCGGCCCACCTCGAAATCGCGGGCGCCTGGCGGCGGCAAGGTGAATGGACCACGGCTCGCAAACACTACCTCGACTACGTGAAGCACTTCCCCGACGACGAAGACGCGCCCTACGCGCGCGAGCAGGCCGATACGCTCGCCGTGAAGCTCGCGGCGTCGGGCGGGAAGGGCGCGTAGCCGCCATCCGCGACCTCTCCACCTCGTGAAACTCGGAATCCTGGGGCCGCCACAAAGCGGCAAGACCACGCTCTTCGCGGCGTTGACGCGCGGGCAGGCCGATACCGGCACGTCCCGCGGCGAGAAGGTCCATCTCGGGTCGGTGAAGGTCCCCGATGCGCGCCTCGACAAGCTCCGCGACCTCTATCAGCCGAAGAAGTTCACGCCCGCGAAGGTCGACTACGTCGACGCGCCGCCGATGGAGACCGCGCCCGGCCGCGCCGAGCGTGGCACGCTGGCCGCGCTCACGGCGCTGCGCGACGTCGACGCCTTCGTACTGGTCGTCCGCGCCTTCGAGGACCCCGCCGTTCCCCATTTCCGCGAGACGATCGATCCCGCCGGCGACGCATCGTGGCTGGTGAGTGAACTCCTGCTCGAGGACCTGGCGGTCGTGGAGCGCCGCCTGGAGCGGATCGAGAAGTCGCTCAAGGTGGGGAAGAAGCCCGAGGATCCGGCCGAGCACGAGGCGCTCAAACTCGTGATGGAGGCGCTCGAGAACGAGCGTCCCGCGCGATCGGTCCCGCTGAACAAGCAGCAGGAGCGATCCCTCCGCGGCTTCCGACTTCTCTCGGCGAGTCCCTGGATCATGGTGGTCAACACGGACGACGAGACGATGAAGCGGGGCGAGGCGGCCGTCGTGGCTCCCGTCCTCGAGCGTCTGGCGGAGCCGCGCCCCCCGGTCATCGCCCTCTCGGCGAAGACCGAGGCCGAGCTGGCCGCGCTCTCGGACGACGACGCGAGGGAATTCATGCAGGTCCTGGGCATCCAGGAACCGGGACTCACGCGCATGATCCGGCTTTCCTACGAGGCCCTCGGTCTCCTCTCCTTCTTCACGGTCGGGCCGGACGAGGTGAGGGCCTGGACGGTGCGGGACGGCGCCTTGGCGCCGGAGGCCGCGGGGGCCATTCACAGCGACCTGGAGCGCGGCTTCATTCGCGCGGAAGTGATTACCTACGATGATCTTATGAAGGCCGGTGCGCTGAACAAGGCGCGCGACCAAGGGCTCTTGCGGACCGAGGGTAAGGACTATAGAGTTCGGGACGGCGACATCCTCAACGTCCGCTTCAGCGTGTAGCGAAACAAGCCCCTGTTCCGGGGCGTAAAGACTGGTGAAGGAACCGGTTCCGGAACTCGAGGAGGGCGATCATGAAGAACTTCGCAAGACGCGGGGCAGGAATTGGCGTGGCGCTGGTCGCCGCGCTCGCGCTCGTGCTGGTCGCGGGCGCCGATACGGCCGCGGCGGCGCAGGCCAAGAAAGTCGCCGAGAAAGTCTTCGAATTCGCACCCGACGGCGAGGTCACGATCGAGAGCCGAAACGGCCGGATCGTGATCGAGGCATGGGATCGCCCCCAGGTGCGCGTTCAGATCACGCGGACCGTGCGCGCTGCGGACGATCAGCAGGCGCAGGCGCTACTCAAGGAACTGAAGGCGGATGTCGAGCTGAGGCCCGGCCGGCTCGAGATCGTGAGCCGCTACCCGAAGCGGCGTGAAAACGTGGGGCTTTGGGACTTCCTGGGGCGGAAGATCGCGGCGATGGACATCCACTATTACCTCCAGGTCCCGACGGCGACGGCCGTGACGCTGCAGACGACGAACGGCGAGATCCGAGTGAGGGGAACGAGTCGCAGCGTTGACGCCGCCACGACGAACGGCGACATTCGAGTCTCGGGCGCCAGCGGACCGGTCGAAGTCGAGACGACGAACGGCGAGCTGGAACTCCTCGCGATTTCCGGCGACGTGTCGGGTACGACGACGAACGGGAGCATCCGGGCGGAAATCGGTTCCCTGACCGAGAACGGCAGCGTGGTCCTTGAGACGACGAACGGAAACGTGGCGGTCCTTCTGCCACCGTCGCTCAAGGCTTCCGTGACGGCCGCCACGACGAACGGCAAGGTGACGAGTTCGTTCCCGCTGACGCTGAGCGGGGCGATGAGCAGCAAGTCGATTCGCGGAACGATCGGTGGAAGCGGCAAGGGCGCCGCCCTCACGTTCGCCACCACGAATGGAAATATCCAGCTGCTGAGGATCGGGGAGCGCGGCGACCAGTAGCGGCACGCCGCCCCAGCGTCTCGATCCCGCAGCGACAGGGCCGCAGGGCCCGAAGGAGAGACGCTTGAGCAGCGGCATCCCGCACGCCAACATCGCGGCCACCGGTCCCCTGACGCGGGGCGATTTCCTGATGCTCCTCTACTGGAATGCCGACACGCGCGCGGTGCCGCACGTGAAGGGGATCGCCGGACTCGCGCGGCTGACGCGCCTGGCCCTGATCCTGGGCGAGGAGACCGGCGCGAGCCGCGAGATCGCTCCCTTCTTCACGTTCCACGCGACGCCGCAGGGCGGCATCGCGAGCGCCGACATCTGGACGGAGCTTCTCTCGCTTCGCGCCTATCAGGTCATCAAGCCGCTCGTTGAAGACGCGCCGGCGCCGCCCGAGGAGCGCTCGGAGCGGGCCTATCTGCTCGAAAAGCACATCCCGGCCCACGAGCGCGAGCACTACCCGATGCCCACCCTGTTCGAACGGGACGTCCTCACGAACAAGGGGACCTTCTTCGCGGCGAAGCGGGAGGACCAGATGGTGGAGCGGCGCATCCAGGCCTTTCACGAGATCGTCGAGTGGAACGAACTTCCGCTCGCCGAACTGACCGCCAAGGCGTCGCGGTTCCTGCGTCAGACCGCCTCCCGCTAGGCGCGGGCTGAACGCCGGGGGAGACGCTTCTTGTTCCGATTCCTGAGCCGCCTCTTCGTCGCGCTGGCCGCGCTCTTCGCGCTCCGCCTCGTCTTCGCCGCCATTCGGCGTGCGAATCGGGCCAACGAGCCGCGCCGGCCCGCGCCGCCCCATTCCGATGCGCGGCAACGGGTCGTCAAGCCGTCACGCACGCCCCGCATCGATCCCGCTCTCGCCGAGGACGTCCCCTTCGTCGAAGTCGGGCACGAGCGCGAGAGAGTCCGGCAAGACTGAGGCATGGGCGATTCGCTCGATCTCTTCGGCGGCGAGGGCACGGGTCCCGGCGGGAAGCTGCCGCGCGTTCCCGCGAAAGCCCCTCTGGCCGAGCGGATGCGGCCACGGACGCTCGATGAGTTCGAGGGAAGCGATCGCCTCCTCGGCCCCGACTCGCTCCTGCGTCACGCCATCCGTTCGCGCGCCATCCCCTCGCTGATCTTCTGGGGCCCGCCCGGCTGCGGAAAGACGACGCTGGGCCGGCTTCTGGCGGAGGCGAGCGGCGCCACGTTCGTGGCGTTCAGCGCGGTCACCTCCGGCGTGAAGGAAGTGCGCGAGACGATCGAGCGTGCCCGCGCCGCGCGCGCGGCCATGGGACAATCGACCATCCTCTTCGTCGACGAGATCCACCGGTTCAACAAGGGCCAGCAGGACGCCTTCCTCCCGCACGTCGAGGATGGGACGATCGTGCTCGTCGGCGCGACGACCGAGAATCCGTCGTTCGAGGTGAACAACGCGCTCCTCTCGCGGCTGAAGGTCATCGTGCTCGACCTTCTCGACGAGGCGGCGATCGTGCGAATCCTGGATCGCGCGCTAGGGGACGCGGAGCGTGGATTGGGCGGGACCGGGCTCTCGGCCCCGGCGGACGTGGTCCGATTCGTCGCCTCCCTCGCCGGCGGCGACGCGCGCGTGGCGCTCACCACGCTGGAGATCGCCGCGGGGCTGGCACGACGGCGCACGCCGCCCACCCTCACCGAGGCCGACGTTCGCGAGGCGGCCCAGCGGAGGTCGCTCCCGTACGATCGCGTCGGGGAGGAGCACTACAACACCGTCTCCGCGCTCCACAAGTGTCTCCGGGGGAGCGATCCCGACGCGGGGCTCTACTGGCTGGCCCGGATGCTGGAGGCGGGGGAGGACCCGATGTTCGTCGTGCGCCGTCTCGTTCGGTTCGCGTCGGAGGACGTCGGCCTGGCCGATCCCGGAGCGCTCCGGCTCGCGATCGCCGCCAAGGAGGCGGTCCACTTCCTCGGCATGCCCGAGTGCGACACCGCGCTCGCCGAACTCGTCGTCTACTTGGCGCTCGCGCCGAAGAGCAATTCGATCTACCTCGCCTACAAGGCGGCGGCCCGGGACGCCCTGGAGAAACCGCCCTATCCCGTGCCGCTCCACATCCGAAACGCCCCCACGAAGTTGATGAAGGAACTCGGCTACGGGGAGGGGTACCAATACGCGCATCAGCACGAGGACGCCATCGACGCGCAGCGCTATTTTCCCGACGAGATGGGAACGCCGGTCTACTGGCGGGGCGTCGCGCGGGGCGTCGAGAAGACGCTGCTCGAGCGCTGGGAGCAAATCAAGGCGGCCAAGGCGCGGAAGCGGACCCCGTAACGTCGCGGTTCTCGCGTTCGGGCCGACCTGATAGGCTGGCCGCATGACCATCCCGCTCGATCGTCACTGGAAGAATCTCAGCTGGATCTTCAGCGTGGAGATCTTCTGGGGCGTCGCAATGGCGCTCATCTCCAACATCGCCATTCTCCCCGTCTTCCTGACCCACCTCGGCGCCTCCAACACGACCGTCAGTGCGCTCCCGGTCCTCTTCCTGATCGCCACCGGAATCCCCGGGATCTTCGCCGCTCACTTCACGGGGCGAATGGTCCGCCGGAAGCGCTTCGTCATCGTGGCGCACGTCGTGACCGCCATCCCCTGGCTCCTCACGGCCGCGTGGTTCGTGGCGGGGCCCCGGATCTCTCCCGCGGTCGACATCGCCGTGCTCCTGGCCGGATGGGGGCTCGCGTGGATCTGGATGGGTTTCCTCATCCCGGTCTGGATCAACTTCATCGGGAAGGTCACGCGTCCGGAGCTTCGAGCCCGCTCGTTCGGCATGCTCTTCTTCTTTCAGACGATGATGAGCGCGGTCGGCGGCTGGGTCGCGAGCAAGATCATCGGCGGCGGGATGCCGTTCCCGGCGAACTACGGAATCGGATTCGCGATCAGCGGGGCCGCGATGGCGATCGGGGGCATCTTCTTCGCGCCCGTCGTCGAGGAGCCGGGCGTGCTAGCCGAGGAAGAGGACCCGCTGCGGGGAATCGTCCGGCACACGCGCGAGATCCTGTCCGACCGCGGCGGAATCCGAACCTATCTTTCGATCTACATGCTGGGCGCGGGATGGCCGGTCCTCACCGCCTTCTATCCGATCTGGGCGGAGAAGCGCTTCGGGCTGGAGGCGAAGGACTCGGCGATCTACACGGCGGTCTGCATGGCGGGGAACATGGTCGGAAGCCTGCTGTCGGGAGCGATCGGAGATCGCTACGGATACGCGAAGGTGTCGGTCATCGCGACCGTGGCGTTTACGGTCGGACTGGCGACCGCCATCTTGGGCGACACACGGCCGTGGTACTACGCGACCGCGTTCGCGCTGGGCGTCTACATCGTCAGCGACCGGCTGGCCATGTACAACCTGTCGATGGCCTTCTCGCCGCACGAGGACAACACGTCCTACCTCGCGCTCGTACCCGCCATCGCCACGCCGATCCTCGTCGTCGCCGCGGCCCTCTGCGGACCGCTGATCGACGCTTGCGGATTCGTTCCGGTCGCCGCCGGATCGCTGGCGCTCGGGCTCGTCGCCGTCTACCTGGCGGTCTTCAAGCTGCCGGAGCCCCGCTTCTCGCTCGCGGGGAAGCGGCGGCCCTAGGCGCCGCTCCAGCCGCCGCCGCTCCTGCCGCCGCTACTTGTACGCCGGGATCCCGGTGATGGCCTCGCCGATGATGAGCGTGTGGATGTCGTGCGTTCCCTCGTAGGTGTAGACCGACTCGAGATTGCACATGTGTCGCCCGCACTGGTACTCGTCGGTGATTCCGTTCGCGCCGAGGATCTCCCGCGCCAGCCGGGCGCACTGGAGCCCCACCTGCACGTTGTTCATCTTCCCGAGGGAGACGTGGTGTGGCTTGGCCTTCCCCTGGTCTTTCAGGCGCCCCAGCTGCAGCACGAGTAGCTGCCCCTTCGTGATTTCCCGGATCATCCACGCCAGTTTCTCCTGGACCATCTGGAAGCCCGCGATGGGACGGTCGAACTGGATGCGCGTCTTGGAATAGCTCAACGCCTCGTGATAGCAGGCCATGGCCGCGCCGATGCCGCCCCAGGCGATGCCGTAGCGCGCCTGGTTGAGGCAGCCGAGGGGACCCTTCAGGCCGTCGGCCTTGGGCAGGAGATTCTCCTCCGGGATCTTGCAGTCCTGGAACGAGAGTTCCGAGGTCACCGAAGCGCGGAGGGACCACTTACCGTGAATGTCCGACGTGGAATAGCCGGGCGTTCCCCGGTCCACCAGGAAGCCGCGAATGCGGCCGTCGAGCCTCGCCCAGACGATCGCGACGTCGGCCACGCCGCCATTCGTGATCCACATCTTGCTGCCGTTCAGCATGTAGCTGTTACCGTCCTTCCGTGCCGTCGTGAGCATACCGCTCGGGTTGCTGCCGAAGTCCGCCTCCGTGAGCCCGAAGCAGCCGATCAGCTCGCCGGTGGCCATCTTCGGCAGGTACTTCTGCTTCTGCTCTTGCGTGCCGTACTCGTAGATCGGCCACATGCAGAGCGCGCCCTGCACGGAGACGAACGAGCGGAACCCGCTGTCGCCGCGCTCCAGCTCCTGCATGATGAGCCCGTAGGCGACGTTGCCGAGACCCGCGCAGCCGTAGCCCTCGAGGTTCGCGCCGAGGAACCCGAGCTCGCCGACCTCCGGGATCAGGTGGCTCGGAAAGGTCGCGTCGCGGTTGTGCTTCTCGATGATCGGCATCAGCCGGTCCTGGACGAACTTCCGAGCGGTGTCGCGGATGAGGATCTCTTCTTCGCTGAAGAGGCTGTCGATCTCCATGAAATCGACGCCGTCGAACTTCTCCATGACCCCTCCGAGGGTAGCGCGCGATGCGCGTGATTGGCAGGTGAATTCACGAGTCTAGCCCGCGCGGAGGGGGGGCGCAACGGGGGACTCCCACGGGGGACTCCCGGGTCGGCGGGACGTGGCCGCGGCGCCGAAAACGAAGCGGCGCCGGCGAGAAGGGGTCGCACCGGCGCCGCGGAGACGGCGGGATCCTCTCGGACTACCCGCCCGTCATGGGTTCGTCATGCGATGAGACGCCCTGCCGCGAGGCAGCGCCGAGGCCGCGGTGCGGCTGATCGTGTCGGCGGTGTAGCGGACGTAGGCGTCGCGAATGAAGTAGGTCACGAAGACGGCGACGAAGGCGCTCATGTAGCCCCAGGCGTGGAAGAGCGCCGCGAAGACGAAGCCGAGCAGGTGGAGCACCACGACGCCCACGAGCTCGTAGGAGAAGGCGAAGCTCTCGCGCCAGACGGTCCACACCGGGTGCTCGCGGTGGAGCGCGATGACTCCGGAGACGAGCCAGGTGTTCACCAGGAAGTAGGCCGCGGTCGCCGCGGCGAGCGGCAGCGCGTTGAGCGGCGACGTGAGCGCCTCGAGCGATCCGCTCGACCCGCCGGTCCGCCGGAAGACCTCGGACGCGACATAGACCGTGACCGCGCACGTGCCTGCGTTGAAGAGCGCCCGGTACCACGCGCGGCGGCGGAAGATCAAGTCCGCGAGGAGACCGGCCAGCGCCGCCACGGGGACCGCGAGCGCCACGGGGAGGACCAGGAGCGTCGCAAAGTTCGACGCATTCGCCATGCTCAGGTACCCGCGGCCCTTGGGCGCCGGCAGCCAGAGAATCTCGCCGAGCAGATTCGCGAGGAGCCAGAAGAGAAGCGGCAGCGCTCCCACGGAAAGATCCGGAGCGCCCGCCGCGGCCATCGAGGCCGACCCCGCGAGCACCACCAGACCGACGTAGAGTGCCACCACGATCGCGTTCAACGCTCCCCCCTCGGCGCCCCAGTGGCGCCATTCGATCCCTTCCGCCGGGCCCCTTCGGGTCCGCGCCGGACGCTGGGCCTCCCTGGCCGTCCCAGCCTCCATGCCCTTCCATCCGACTAGTAAAGAAGGCATGGGCCATGCCGCGGGAGGCGTATTGCTTAAAATCCTGTAACACAATTAGTTATGGTGGTCGTCGGAAGCGGGCGAGAGTGCCGGTTGGGTCGAATGGACCAGAGTCGTGGCTCGTTCCAGCCAGCTCCGTGGCCGGGGAGCCGGACTAGCGGAGGAAGGCGGAGTGGGGTATAGTGGCCCGGCTCTGGTGAGATTTTTCGCCGAGCCCCACAGTTCAAACAGGTCCCCATCGTCTAGCCTGGCCCAGGACACCGCCCTTTCACGGCGGCGACAGGGGTTCGAATCCCCTTGGGGACACTTTGTTTCCCGGCGCGCCCGGGAGAGAGGGGCGATTCCGTGCTCATGAGCCAGAAGATGAACGACGCGCTGAACACGCAGATCGGAAACGAGTTCGGGGCGTCGATGCAGTACGTCGCCATCGGATGCCACTTCGGCGTGGAAGGGCTTCCGGAACTCTCCGCCCACTTCCTCCGGCAGGGTGACGAGGAGCGGATGCACGCGATGAAGCTGGTGCAGTACGTCGTCGACGCGGGCGGCCGCGTGGTCATCCCGCAGATCGCGGCGCCGAAGCCGAATTTCAAGACGGCCGAGGAAGCGGTGCAGCTCTCCGTCACCTGGGAAGTCACCGTCACGAAGCAGATCAACGGCCTCGTCGATCTCGCGATCGCGGAGTCGGATCACATCACGCGGAATTTCCTCCAGTGGTTCGTGAACGAGCAGCTCGAGGAGGTCTCCAGCATGGAGCAGCTCCTGAGCATCGTTCGCCGGGCCGGCGAGGGCGGGCTTCTCTTCGTCGAGGACTACCTGGCGCGCCGCGGCGCGCCGAAGGTGGCGTCGGCGGGAGGCGGCGCGGCCGAGTAGCGCCGCCGCCGGACGCGCGCCTCGCGCGCGGTGAATGGAAGAGGGCCGCCCCGGTTCGACCCGAGGCGGCCCTTCGCTCTGCATTCCCCGCTGCCGGAGCGGCGCGGAGGGCGAGGCTAGTTGCTGGTGGCGGTCACCTCGTTGCCGTCGGCGTCGCGAATCGCCATGGCGCCGAGGTTCAACTTCTGCAGCTGCGGCTCGATCGTCTTCCGATCGCCGACCGCGACGACCACCATCCGCTCGGGCGTGAGATATTTCTTCGCGACGGTGGCCACGTCGGCGGCCGTGATCGCGTTCACGCGCGTGGGAAGCGTCTCGTAGTAGTCGAGCGGGAGTTCGAAGAGGTAGAGCCCCGACATGGTGCCGGCCGTGCTCGCCGTCGTCTCGAAATTGGCGGGGAGCGGGCGCGTGATCGATTCCTTGGCCAGCGCCAGTTCCTCCTCGGTCACGCCGCCGTCCCGGATCTTCGTCACTTCTTTAAGGAGTTCCTCGGCCGACGGTCCCGTCACGTCGCCGCGAACCTGGGCGCCCGCCATGAACGGTCCGACGCCGCGATTCTGCCCGATGAAGGAGAAGGCGCCGTAGGAGTAGCCCTTGTCCTCGCGCAGATTCAGGTTGATGCGGCTCGAGAAGAGCCCGCCCAGCACGGTGTTCATCACGTCGAGCTTCTCGTAGTCAGGGTTCGAGCGGGTCACGCCGAACTGGCCGACGAGAAGGGCCGTGGAATTGGATCCGGCCTTGTCGACGATCACCACGCGGGCGTTCGTCATCGCGCCCTCGGGGGGCGTCGACGTGGCGGCGGCATCGCCCTTCCACGATCCGAAACTGTCCTGAGCCAGCTTCTTCGCCTCGGCCTCGGTCAGGTTTCCGACCAGGATGAGGGCCGCGTTCTTCGGACTGTAGGAACTCTTGTAGAAGGTCTCCATGTCGGCGCGGGCGATTTTCTGGAGCGCGGCTTCCGTCCCGAGCGACGTATGCCCGTACGGGTGCGTCGGTCCGAAGAGACAGGCATTCATCACGCGCATCGCCGTCGGGAACGGAGCGTCGCGCTGCTGCATGAGCGCCGTCAGGCGCTCCTTGCGGACGCGTTCGATGTCCTTCTCGGGGAACGTGGGGGACGTCACGACGTCGGAGAGAATCGAGAGCGCCGGGAGCGCGTTCGCCTTCAACGCACGGGTCGAGGCGCCGCTCCCGTCCACCTGGGAGCTGGTCCCGAGGGTGGCGCCGAGGGCATGAATCTCGTCCGCGATCTGCATCGCGTCACGCTTCGAAGTTCCTTCGTCCAGCATCGAGGCCGTGAAACCAGCCAGGCCCGCCATGCCCTGCGGATCGCGGGCGCTTCCCGAGCGGAAGACGACGTTCGCCGAGACGATCGGGAGGTGGTTCGACTCCACGAGGTAGACCGTGAGTCCGTTCGGCATGCTGAACTTCTTTGCGCGCGGGAGCTTTGCGGTCGGAGCCGGGCCCGGCTTCGGCTGCTCGCTCCGCCACGGCTCGGCAGACGTTACCTTCTGCTCCTCGGCCGTCGGCTTCGGTGGCGCCGCTGGATCCGGCGGGAGCTTCTTGTCGCCGGGGATGGCGTGTGCCACGACCCGCTGGTTCTTGCCGAGTTGCTCCTGGGCGAACTTCTTCAGGCTCTCGGCCGTCACGGCGCCGTAGCGGGCGAGGTCCTGGTTCAGGTAGCCCGGATCCTTGTGAAACTGGTTGTACTTGTTCATCCGATCGGCGATGCCCTCGAATCCGCCGAAGCTCTCGAGGCTCGTCACGATCTCGGAGAAGATCGAGTTCTGCGCCGCGGCAACCTCGGCCGCGGTCGGGCCCTCGGCCGCGAACCGGGCGAGTTCCGCGTCGATCGCCGCCTCGACCTCGTCCACCGTGTGGCCCGGCTTCACCGTGGCCGTCACCTGGAGCTGGGAGCCGAGCAGGTAGGAACTCTGGAAGACCGTGACGTCCTGCGCGATCTGCTTCGTGTAGACGAGCGCCTTGTACAGCCGGCTCGCCTTGCCGCCGCCCAGGATGTTCGCGGCGACGGTCGCCTCCGCGTCGCCCGGCTTGAAGATCGGGGGCGTCAGATAGAGCATGTAGACGCGGGGGAGCGTCACCTTGTCGGTCATGGCGACGCGGCGCTCCGCCGTGATCGGGGGCGTCGTCGCCGTGATCGCGGGAATCGGCTCGCCGCGGGGGATCGAGCCGAAGTACTTCTCGATCAGCGCCTTCGTCTTCACCTTGTCGATGTCGCCGACGATCACGAGGCTGGCGTTGTTGGGGCAGTAGTAGCGCTTGAAGAAGTCGCGGACGTCCTCGAGCTTCGCGGCCTGGATGTCCTCGTGCGATCCGATGATGTAGCCGTAGTACGGGTGCCCCTTCGGCAGCGCCGTCTGCAGCATCGCCTCTTCCACCAGCTGGTAGGGCGCGCTCTCGAGGCTCTGGCGCCGCTCGTTCCGCACCACGTCCTGCTGATTGGCCAGCGACGCGGCCGTGATCGTGTCGAGGAGGAAGCCCATCCGGTCGCTCTCGAGCCAGAGCGCCGTCTCGAGCTGGTTCGCGGGAACGTCGCTGAGGTAGTTCGTCCGATCGGCGTCGGTGGTGCCATTGATGAACGACGCGCCCGCGCCTTCCATGTACTTCCAGAACTGGTCCTCGCCCACGTGGCCGGAGGACTGGAACATCATGTGCTCGAAGAGATGGGCGAAGCCGGTGCGACCGGGGAGCTCGTTGGCCGGGCCGACGTGGTACCAGATGTTCGTGGCCACGATCGGAAGCCGGTGGTCCTCGCGAAGGATCACGTCGAGGCCGTTGGGGAGCGTGTACTTCTCGAAGTCGAGCTGGATCTGCGGCGGCTTCACCGTCGATTCCTTCGAGGGGGCGGCCGCGGCGACCGACGCCGTGAGGGCCATGGCGAGGGCCAGGCCGAGTACGGCAAGCCGGTCGCTAAACTTGCGTTGCAGCGAGAACTTCATCCATTTTCTCCTTGGTGGGTGGATTTTGTTCGGGGGTGTATGGCGACATCGAACCTGTCACACGTACGACGTTGAATCGCTGGATGTTCCGCGAAACCGGGGACGCCTGTCAAGACGGCCGCGGGATCTCTCTTTCGGCGGTCGGATGCGTTTCCAGCGGCTAGGGTTGGAGGACGGTTCCGCGGTAGCGGGCCAGGGCGAGGTCGACGATCTCCTGGATCAGGGCGCCGTGGTCCCGGCCCGAGTCCTTGGCGGCCATGGCGAATTCGGCCGTGGTGTGGAGCCAGGGGTTGGGATTCACCTCCAGGACGTAGAACGAGTCGTCGTCGCGGAGCCTCAAGTCGACCCGAGCGTAGTCGCGGATCTCGAGGGCGCGACAGGCCCGGACGGCGGTCTCCTGAATCGCGGCGGTGAGATCTTCCGGCAGGCGCGCGGGGACGCTCAGCTTCGTCTTCTGGTACGCCTCCGTGCCCCGATCCCACTTCACCTCGGTCCCGGCGATCCGGGGGAGCCCCGCCGGAACGCCGGCGAGATCGAGCTCCACGAGCGGAAGCGCGGTCATCGGATCGTTCCCGAGCACGGCGGCGTAGATCTCCCGCCCCTCGATGTACTCCTCGATCAGCACGGGGCTGTCGAGGTCCGCGTGGAGGGCGTCGATCCGTTCCATCAACTCCTTGATGGAGCCGGCGACCGCGTTGAACTCGATTCCGATGGAACCGTCCTCGCGCTTCGGCTTCACGATGACCGGGAACTGGACGTCGTCCGCCCACTGGAGCCGTCCCTGGTAGACCGTCGCGAAGTGGGGGGTGCGAATGCCGTGAAACGCGAAGAGGCGCTTCGCGACCGCCTTGTCCTGCGCCAGGTGGAGTCCCGCGGGCCCGGAGCCGGTGTAGGGAAGTCCGAGAAGATCGAGGTAGGCGGCCAGGTGGACATCCTTCGTGTCGTCTCCCGCGTACGACTCGGTGAGGTTGAAGACGAGGTCGACGTCGGCGCCCGCCAGCGCCTTCAGCGTCCGCGCGCGGCCGTCGACGCAGAGGTAGCGGCAGGTGTGGCCGCGCTTCACGAGCGCGTCGTGGATCTCCTCGCGGTCCGACTTCTCGCGGCGCCGTTTCCGCTTGGGCGCGGTACCGTTCGAGGCCTCGGCGGCGGCCTCGGCCTCGGTGGCCTCGCGATCCACGTACCACTCGTCGTAGAGAATGCCGATGCGAAGCGGGATGTCACTCATGGAGACGAACCGTACCACGCGATGCGCGGCCGGGGTAGGGGGAACGGCGCCTCTTGCACCGGGAGGCCCCGCGGCCCCACATTCTCCGCATGACCGCCTCTGAAGCAGCGCTCTATTCCAGCCCCGAGATCTACGAGGTCGCGTTCGGCTGGGATCTGACGCGCGAGCTCGATTTCTACGAGAGCTGCTTCCGCGCCCACGTGCGCGGCCCGGTGCGGCGCCTGATGGAACCATGCTGCGGAACGGGTCGCATGCTGGAGGCGCTTGCCCGGCGCGGCTACGAGGCGGTCGGCTACGACCTGAGCGCGGAGATGGCGGCGTTCGCCGACGTGCGTCTCCGCCCGCTCGGCGGGGCGGCCTACGCGGGCGACATGGAGACCTTTCGGGCCCCGGGCGTCTTCGACGCGGCCCTTCATCCGGTGAATTCCATCGGCTACCTGCTGGACGACGCGCCCTTCGCGTCGCATCTGGAGCGGATGGGAGAGATGCTCCGCCAGGGAGGGATCTACGTCGTGCAGATCTCCTATGGCGGAGAGCCGCCCGAGCTGGCCCGATTCGGCCCCTGGGGCAACAAGGGGAACGGACTCTCGACGACCCTCACCTGGTCGGTGGAGCGGGAAGACGCGGAGGCCAAGCGAAGCTACCAGCATTGCGTCGTGACCGCGCGCCGCGGGAAGTGGCGCCGGCGGATCGAGGAGGATCATCTCCTCCGGTACTGGACGCAGGAGGACTTCGACCGGCTGGTGGAGGGGAGCCCGTTCCGGCTCGCCGCGATCTACTGGGATCGGTTCGAGCCGTTTCCGCTGGAGTGGAAACGCTTCGGAGAGCACGGCAACCTCTATCACGTGCTCCAGCGCCGCTAGGGCGGCGGCGTTCCGCGGCAGCGGCTCAGCGCTTCGGGAGGTCGTTCGCGATCTTCAGAAGAATCGCCGCCAGCGTGTCGGGCTGGTCTCGCATCACGAGGTGGCCCGATTCCAGCACTCGGTAGCCCTCGGCGGACCCCGCGGTCATGTACCCGAAGCGGTGTCTGCCTCGCTCCCACGGCTGCGTCACCGGCCACGATCCCTCCGCCGCGATCACGTGAATCGGAATTTCCAGATCGCGGATTCTCGTACGCAGGTCGGTCCGCCAGGCGTCGCGCAGGTAGGCGGAGAGCACCTCCCGCGGTACGCGGAGCGCCTGCACGACGGCGGAGTCGGATTCCGCCGGATTCTGCGACATGACCTCGAAGATCGCCCGAACCAACGAGGGGTAGCGTTCCTCGATGTAGCGCTCCAGGGCGACGGTCCGCGCGCTGTCCTGCGGCGTGTAGGAACCCATGTCGATCACCGCGACGGCCGCCACGCGCTTCGGGCTCGCCACAGCTTCCTCCAGGGCGACCCAGGCGCCGTAGGAGTGCCCGACCAGGAGGGCCCGCTCGACATGCTGTCGCTCGAGCGCCTTGTCGACGGCGCGCGCGACGCTCTTCACCGTGATCTCCCCGATCATCGGGGACGCGCCGTGCCCCGGCAGTTCCACGCGAACGACGCGGTGCGTCTTGGAGAGGGCGGGCAGGACCAGGTCCCACAGCGACCGATCGCTGCCGGCGCCGTGAAGGAGAACGATCGCCGGCTCCCCCTTGCCCTGCGAATCGCCCCAGAGCGGAATGTCTCCGGCGAACAGGGCGGAGGAGGCCACGAGGAAGAATGCCGCGAGGATCGGCGAGAGAGTGCGTCGCATGGGCTAGGGAGTCCTCCGGTGGAGCGCGTGAGCCGAGGCTTGGTCGGTCGGCATGAGAAGAATCTGCTGCACGTTCACGTGCGCGGGGCGGGTCACGGCCCACGCCACCGCGTCCGCGACGTCCTCGGCCGCCAGCGGCCGCACCCCCTGGTACACCGACCTCGCCCGATCGGCGTCACCCTTGAAGCGGACCAGGCTGAATTCGGTCTCGGCCAGCCCCGGCTCCACGTTGATGACCCGGACGCCAGTTCCGAGGACGTCGTAGCGGAGCGCGTCGGAAATCGCCCGCACGGCGAACTTGGTCGCGGCGTAGACGGCGCCTCCCGCGTAGACCTGATGCCCCGCCACCGAGCCGATGTTCACGACGTCGCCTCCGCGGCGGCGAACGAGGCCGGGAAGGCAGGCGCGGGTGACGTGGAGGAGCCCTTTCACGTTGGTGTCGATCATCTGGTCCCAATCGGCGGGATCGCCGCTCTGAACGGGATCGAGGGCGAGCGCGAGGCCGGCGTTGTTCACGAGGATGTCGAGGCGATCGAGGAGTTCCGCGGCGGCGCCGAGGGTCCGTTCGACCGATCCGCGGTCGCGCACGTCGAAGGCGAGGATTTCCGTCTCGACGCCGTGACGCTCGCGGAGGTCGGCCGCGAGGCGCTCGAGCCGGTCGGCGCGCCGCGCGTTGATCGCCACGTGGCACCCCTCCGCCGCGAGACGGCGCGCGATCGCCTCGCCGAATCCGCTGGAGGCGCCCGTGACGAGGGCCCAGCGGCCCTTCAAGGGAAGAATCATGGCGCGAGGATAACACGCCCCGGCGGCTCCATGCCTCTGCCGGAGCGCCGCAGGGAGCGCCGCAGGGAGCGCCACAGGGAGCGCCACAGAGCGCCGCGGCGGGTTGACGGCGCGCCCAGGTCGACTAGACTCGGCGGCGCGGCCACGCGCACGGAGGCTCGTGGCGACGCTCGCTCCAGGGAGGGTGTCATTCTCGATCTGCTCGTCGTCGGCGGTGGAATTCACGGGGTGGCCGTCGCGCGCGACGCGGCGCTGCGCGGCCTGTCGGTCCTCCTCGCCGAGCGAGGCGACCTCGCCGGGGCGACGAGCAGCCGCACCTCGAAGCTGATCCACGGCGGCATCCGCTACCTGGAGCGCGGCGAAGTCCCGCTGGTGCGCGAGGCGCTGCGCGAGCGCGCCATCCTCCTCCGCATCGCGCCCGATCTGGTCCATCCCCTCACGTTCCTCCTTCCGGTCTACCGCGGCGAAGGACGCCCGCCCTGGATGATCCACGCGGGGCTCTGGCTCTACGGCGCGCTGGCGGGCCGCGACCCGCTCTCCGCGCACCGGCGCCTCGACGCGGCCGGCATGCTCCGGTTCGAGGCGGCGCTGAAGCCCGAGGGGCTCCGGGGAGGCTTCGTCTTTCGCGACGCGCAGATGGACGACGCCCTTCTCTGCGTGGCGACCGCGGTGTCCGCGGAACGGACGGGCGCGGAGATCCGGACCTACACCGAGGTGCGCGGCCTGGAACGGACCTCGGCCGGATGGCGCGCCCGGCTGGCCGATCTGGAGCGTGGCGTCGAGGAGGCCGTGGAGGCCCGCTGGGTGGTGAACGCCGCCGGTCCCTGGGCCGACCGTGTGCGCGCGCTCGGTCGGCCCAGGGTCGAGCCGATGGTCCGCCGCACGCGGGGGACTCACGTCGTGCTGGAAGGGTCGCTCGTCTCGAGCGCGATCCTGCTCACCGCGCGTCGCGACGGCCGCGTCTTCTTCGTCATTCCATGGGACACGCACACCATCATCGGCACGACCGACGTGGACGACGAACGCGATCCCGATCAGGTCGGACCCGACCCCGCCGATGTCCGCTACCTCCTGGAGGAGGCGTCGCGCGCGTTGCCGGCTCTCCGCGAGGGGGCGCGGCCGGTGCGCGCGTTCGCGGGGGTGCGCCCCCTCGCGGGCCGCGCGTCGCGAGGCGGCGCCCCTTCGGCGAATCGGCGGGAGCACCGGCTGCTGGAGGAGGACCGCATCGTCAGCATCGTGGGGGGGAAGTACACGACGCACAGGGCGCTCGCAGCTCACGTCGTCGATCGGATCGTCGCCCGCGATGGACGCCGGGCCCCGGCATGCACCACCGCCGACTCCCTCCTCTCGGTGGGCCGCGAGGCCGGCATTGCGGGGCTGGCTTCGCAGCACCCCCGTTCGCTCGATCTTCCGGGGGGCCTCGGGCTCCGCGAGGCGGAAGTCGCTTTCGCCGTCCGATTCGAGAAGGCGAAACGACTCGAGGACGTGCTCCTGCGACGGACCCGCCTCTGGCTCGACGCGCGCGCGCTTCGCGAGGCGGCGGGGCCGGCGTCGGAGTGGATGGCGAGGATCCGGGGATGGAACGAGACGGCCCGGCGCGACATGCTGGAGGGCTTTCGCCGCTCGCTCGACGAAGAAGCCCGCGTCCTGAAGGAGGGAACGACGTGAATATTCTCGCCATCGACCAGGGAACCACCGGAACGACCGCGCTCGTCCTCGACGGCCGCGGCCGCGTCGCGTCCCGCGGCTACGCGGAGTTGTCGCAGCACTTCCCGAAACCAGGCTGGGTGGAGCACGACGGAGAGGAGATTTGGGAGACGACGCTTCGCGCGGTGCGCACGGCGCTCTCCGCGGCCGGAATCCGGGGTGGGACCGGAGGCGGTGGCCGCGACCCGCGCGGCGGCCTGACGGCGATCGGGATCGCGAATCAGCGAGAGACCACGCTCCTCTGGGATCGGCGGACGGGTCGCCCCGTGGCGCGAGGAATCGTATGGCAGGACCGGCGAACCTCGGAGCGCTGCGCCGTGCTGAAGAAGGCGGGGGCGGAACGGGCCGTCGCGCGCGCAACGGGACTCCGGCTCGATCCCTACTTCTCGGCCACCAAACTCGAGTGGTTGCTTCGGCACGTTCCGCGCGCGGCGCGGCGCGCGTCGGCCGGAGGGCTGGCCTTCGGCACCGTCGATACGTGGCTCCTCTGGAAGCTGACCGGGGGATCGGTTCACGCGACCGACCCGACCAACGCCAGCCGGACGCTACTCTTTCACCTGCGGCGTCTGGCGTGGGACGACGCGCTCCTCGATCGCTTCGGCATTCCGCGCTCCCTGCTTCCCGAGGTGCGGCCTTCGGCGGGCGACTTCGGCGTGACGCGAGGCGTTCCCGGAATTCCGGATGGGATTCCGATCCGCGGCATCGCGGGCGATCAGCAGGCGGCGCTCTTCGGGCAAGGCTGCGTCACGGCGGGCGGCATCAAGAACACGTACGGAACCGGCTGCTTCCTGATGCTCCACACGGGGAAGCGGCCCGTTCCTTCGCGCGCCGGTCTCCTGACGACCGTGGCGTGCGGGCCGCGCGGGGAGCCCGCCTACGCGCTCGAGGGAAGCGTCTTCGTCGCCGGCGCGGCGATCCAGTGGCTCCGCGACGGGCTCGGCATCGTGAGCGACGCGGTGGAAAGCGAGCGGATCGCGCGCTCGGTTCCCGATACCGGCGGAACGTATCTCGTGCCGGCGTTCGCCGGTCTCGGGGCGCCCCACTGGCGGCCCGACGTGCGCGGTCTCTGGTGCGGTCTCACGCGCGGCACGACGCGCGCCCATCTGGTCCGCGCGGCGCTCGAATCGATCGCGTACCAGACGCGCGACGTCGTGGACGTGATGCGGCGGGAGAGCGGATCGCGCATCCGGTCGCTTCGGGTCGACGGAGGCGCGACCCGGAACGATTTCCTCATGCAGTTCCAGGCCGATCTTCTCGGTATTCCCCTCGAGCGGCCCGCGATGGTGGAGACGACCGCGCTCGGAGCGGCCATCCTGGCGGGAATCGGCGCGGGAATTTGGGATCGGCGCGAGACGGCGCCGGCCGCGGCGGGCCGCGTGACACGCTTCCGCCCTCGGATGGGCGCGCGCCGGCGGTCGGGACTGCTGAGGGAATGGGAGGTCGCGGTGGCCCTCCTTACGAGATCCTAGCCTGCAGCCAGTCGGCGATCTCGCCGGCGATCTTCGGTCCTTCCGGCTCGTTCAGGATCTCGTGGTAGAGGCCGGGATAGAGGCGTAGCTCCACGAGCCCGGCCGGAGTGGTGCGCACCCATCGCTCGCTCCCGAGCGGGCTCGACACCACGTCCTCCGCTCCATGCAGGACCAGGGTCGGCATGGAGAGTCGCGAAGCCGACTCCTTCAGCGCCGCGTTCATCGTCCGGAACTCGAAGAAGAGCCGTGCGCTCATGGTGTAGTGGACGAGCGGGTCCTCGTTGTGAGCCTGGACGACAGCGGGATCGTGCGACAGCATGCTCGGAAGAATGGTCGTCTGCTGGGAGAAGCCGGGCCAGACGCGAACGACCAACTGGGCGAGGCGCACCTTCAGCATCGTGGCGCGCAGCACCACCTCGAAGGGCGGCGCCGAGAGGACGAGGGCGCGCACCCGCTCCGGGTGGCGCAGGGCGAAGTCGAGCGCCACGAGCGAGCCCATGCTGTGACCCACGAAGGCGCTCGGGGCGTCGCCGCCGTCGCGCCGCCGGGCCCACCATGCTTCCACGGCGTCGCGGTAGTCGCCCCACGATTCCACGTGGCCGCGGGGTCCGTACGATTCGCCGTGGCCCGGCAGGTCGAGCGCTTCCACGGCGAAGCCCTGGCCGGCGAGCGCCCGGACCGCGCGCCCATAACGACGCGCGTGGTCGCCGAGGCCGTGGATGATCCCGACCCGGCCCGCCGTTCCTCCGGGATTCCACTCGATGCCGGCGACCGACCCGCGCCCCGGCAATTCGAGCGTGAAATCGCGCCGCTCCAAATCGTCGGGGGGGTACGTGGGATCGATGCGGCTGTTCGCTTCGGTCATGTCCTCGAAACTATAAGGGGACGGCGGCATGGTATCCAGAGTGGTCTACCCGCCCGCCGGGTCCGCCCGCATCCGGCAGGAGGCCTCGGCATCTCATTGGATGCCGATTCGGGCCTTCTCGGCGCCGCGCTCCATCCCGGCCATTCTGGCGGCTCACTTGCGGGCACACAAGGAGAGGGAAACGGGGTAAACTCGGCCGGCATTCTGCCCGCCCGCGTAGGAATACAGGAAGGCGATTGGCTCCTTTCGTTCGGGGCGCGCACCGCGCCGAACGCGTCATCATAACCGTGGTGCCGGCCGAAGCGGACTAGCGGTCCGATCGGAGGCGTGGGCCACGAGGAGGGGACGTGACCCGAGCATCCTTGCTGCATGCATGGCGCCGCGCCGCGGGAATCGCGGCATCCGCGGCGATTCTCACCGTTCTGCCGGCGGGGCCGGCCTATGGCCAGGGCGCGGGCGATTCGCCCGAGCCGACCCGGGCCATTCTGCTGGAGTCGAATCCCGACAGCGCGCTGACGATCGCGCTTTCTCAGATCTCGGGCGCGCCGCTCACGCTGGCTGAGGCCGAAGCCGCGGCGCTGGATCAGGCGACCGACGTCCGCGAGGCGCGAGGCGCCCTGATGGCGGCGCGAGGCGCGATGCGCTCCGAGAAGGGGGCGTTCGATCCCGAGCTCTTCGCCGAGATCTCGCGGTCGGAGGCGGACACGCCGACGGCCTCTCCCTTCAGCGGCGCGAGCCTCATCCGGAGCAAGGAGGCGTTCGCCTCGGGGGGCGCCCGCGTGACGCTTCCAACCGGAACCGAACTGACGGCATCCATCCAGACCGCGCGCCTCGAGGCGGACTCCTCGCTCTCCGGCGCGAATCCGGAGTACGACGCGGCGGCCGCGCTCGAATTCCGCCAGCCGCTCCTCAGGGGTTTCGGTCCGGGAGCCTGGGGTAGGCGGAGTGCCGCGGCGCGCTCGTTCGAAGCGGCCCGCGCTCGGTACGACGACGCCGTGCAGCGGACTCGCGCCGTGGTGGAGCAGACCTACTGGGACCTCTATGCGGCCGAGCGCGATCTCGCCGTTCAGCGGCTTCTGCGCGACCGCGCGGCGGCCTTTCTCGATCAGGCCGAGAAGCGCGGCAAGGCGGGCATCGTCGGGCCGAGCGTCGTCGCGAACGCGCGCGTCTTCCTCTCCGAGCAGGAGCAGGCCGTGCTCGACCGGGAAGAGCAATACGACAAGATTTCCGATCGCCTCGGATCGCTCCTGGGCAGGCGTCCCGCCTCGGGACAGACCCGATACCGTCCGGTCGACCATCCTCCTCGCGAGTTCGTCGTAGAGCCCGAGGACTCGGTCGTGGAGCGCGCGATGGAGCGGAACCGCTCCCTCGTCTCCAACGAGCGCGACGTCGCCTCGGCTCGCGCCCTGGCGCAAGCCGCGCGATGGAACGCCTTCCCGCAGCTCGATCTCTTCGGATCGGTCGGTGGCGTCGGACTGAACGGAACCCCACGCGTCATCAACTTCGGAGGGACGGGCTACGTAGCGAACGTCTCCGGCGATCGCGGAGACGCCATCTCCGACGCGATCGATCGCCGCTATCCCAACTGGACGCTCGGAGCGCGAATGACCATCCCGATCGGATTCCGCCAGGGGATGGGAGACCACCACCGCACGAAGGGTGAGCTGGAGCAGGCGGAGCAGCGCTACCTGGCCGCCAGGCGGTTGCTGGAAGAGCGCGTCCGATCCGCCCACCGCGATCTGGTCCATTCCGTGAAGCGCCTCGACGCGGCCCGTATGGGTGTCGACGCCGCGCTCGAGCAGGCCCGCATCGGACTCCTGGAATACGGACTCGGCAGGACCACCTCGTTCGATCTCGTCCGCCTCGGAGCGGACGTCGCGTCGTCGCAGCAGCGATTCTCCCAGGCGCTCGTTCGCACCGCCAAAGCCGTCGCCGAACTCCGCTGGCTCACGTCGAGCCCGGACGTGGCCGGCTCCACTTCAACGGGGAAGACCACGCCATGACCCGTCCGTCCCACGATCGGGCCCGCGCCGCGGCGCGCGCCCTTGCTTCGCTCCTCGCCTTCACTCTCGTCGCCGGCGGATGCAAGGGCGGCCCGAAGGGCGGCTTCTCCATGCCTCCGATGCCGGTCGAAACCGCGGTGGTCGCGCCCCGAAGCGTGGCTGACCGTTTCGACGCCGTCGGCACCATCGAGGCGGGCGAGGCGATCACCGTCGTCAGCGAGATCGACGCGAGCGTCGAATCGCTTCCGTTCCGCGAGGGGCAACCGATCGAGCAGGGAGCCCTCATCGCCCAGCTCGACGACGAGACGGCGAGCGCAGAGCTGAAGCGCGCCGAGGCGCTCCGCGACCAGAGCCAGGTGACGTTCGACCGCGTGAAGTCGCTCTTCGATCAGAAGGCGGCGGCTCCGCAAGATCTGGACGACGCGGAGGCGGCGCGGAAGGTGGCCGAGGCGGACGTTCAGCTGGCGCGGGAGCGGCTCCGTAAGACGCGCATCACCGCGCCGTTCGCGGGCTTGGTCGGCGCGAAGCGCGTGAGCCCGGGGGCCTACCTCCGGGCCGGCGACGCCATCACGGAGCTCGCCTCCCTGCGCGAGATCAAGGTCGTCTTCTCCGCGCCCGAGCGCTATTTCGGCACGCTGCAGCGCGGCCGGCAGGTCACGGTGTCGACGACCGCCTATCCGAACTACGAACTCCACGGACGAATCGACGTCGTGAGCCCGGTGCTCGACCCGGCGACACGCGCGGCGCGGATCATCGCCCGCGTCGCGAATCCGGGTGGCAAGTTCCGCCCCGGGATGTCGGCGAGCGTGTCGGTGCTCCTGAGCGAGCGCGCGCAGGCCCTGGTCGTGCCGAGCGAGGCTGTCTTCTCCGAGGGAGGCCAGTCGTTCGTCTACGTCGTGAAGGCGGACAGCACGGTGGAGCGCGCGGCGCTCACGCTCGGCACCCGCCAAGCCGACGTGGTCGAGGTGGTGCGGGGCATCACGAGCGGCGCCCGCATCGTCACCGCGGGCCATCAGAAGCTCTTCCCGGGCGCCAAGGTGATTCCGGCGGAGGTCGGGGCGGCTCCGCCGGGCGGCGCAGGCGGCGCCGAGGAGGAGAAACCGGCCGCACCGGGCGGGGAGAAGAAATGAAGCTGAGCGAACTCTCGATCAAGCGTCCGGTCTTCGCGACGGTGCTGAGCCTCGCGATCGTCCTCTTCGGCGTGATCGCCTTCTCCCGGCTTCCCGTCCGCGAGTATCCCGACATCGATCCGCCGATCGTCTCGATCACCACGTTTTACCGAGGCGCGAGCCCGAGCGTCATCGAGACGGAGATCACCGACATCCTCGAGGAGGAGATGGCGACCCTCGAAGGCGTGAAGACGCTCACCTCCTCGAGCCGCGAACAGGGTTCGGTCATCACGATCGAGTTCGAGCTCGCGCGGAACATCGAGGGGGCCACGAACGACGTGCGCGACCGCGTGTCGCGCATCCGCGGCCTCCTGCCGCGCGAGGCGGACGACCCCATCGTGGAGAAGGTCGACACGAATGCGCAGCCGGTCCTCTGGGTCGCGCTCTCCAGCGAGCGCCACACGGGGCTCGAACTCTCCGACGTGGCCGATCGGATCCTGAAAGAGAGGATCCAGCGACTTCCCGGCATTGGCGGCGTCTTCATCGGCGGCGAGCGGCGCTACGCCATGCGCGTCTGGCTCGATCCGCGGCGAATGGCCTCCCACGGGCTCACGACGCAGGACGTCGAACGGTCGGTGCGGCTCGAGAACGCCGAGATTCCCGCCGGCCGCGTCGAAGGGAAGGAGCGGGAATTCTCCGTCCGGACGCGGGGCGACCTGGTCACCGCGGAGGAATTCGGGGCCATCATCGTGAAGCAGGAGGGGACCGAGACGGTTCGCCTCTCGGACGTGGCCGAGGTGACGGTCGGCGCCGAGGACGAGCGGACGGCGGCCCGGTGGAACGGCAAGGAAGCGGTGGGGCTCGGCATCATCAAGCAGTCGAAGGCGAGCACGATCGATGTCTGCGAAGCGGTGACGAAGGCGCTGCCGTCCCTGGCGACACAAGTTCCCGCCGGAATGAAGCTCGACATCGCCTACGACTCCTCCAACTTCATTCGCGAGTCGATCAGCGAGGTGACGGAGACGATCTTCATCGCCATGATCCTCGTCATCCTCGTCATCCTCGTCTTCCTGAAGAGCGCCCGGGCGACGCTGATCCCGGCGCTGGCCATCCCGATCTCGATCATCGGCGCCTTCGCCGTGGCCTATTTTGCCGGCTTCACCATCAACATCCTGACCCTCCTGGCGCTCGTGCTCGCCATCGGGCTCGTCGTGGACGACGCCATCGTCATGTTGGAAAACATCTACCGGCACATGGAAATGGGGAAGGACCGCCGGCGCGCGTCGTTCGACGGCTCCAAGGAGATCGGGTTCGCCATTCTCGCCACCACCATCGCGCTCGTCGCGATCTTCGTGCCGGTCGCGTTCCTCACCGGCGCGGTGGGAAGGCTCTTCAACGAGTTCGGCATCACGGTGGCGGTGGCGGTGCTCCTCTCGGGGTTCGTGGCGCTCACGCTGACGCCGATGCTCTGCTCGCGCATGCTCCAGTCGGAGCACGGACGGAAGAAGAGCGCGCTCTCGGCGCGGATCGACGGCTTCTTCGACGCAATGAACCGCTCGTACGAACGGGCGCTTCGCGGGGCGCTCCGGCATCGAGGGATATCCCTCGCGGGAGCGGCTCTCCTGGCCGTTCTGATCGGGGCGATGTTCTTCGTCCTGCCGCGGGAACTGGTTCCGACCGAGGACCGCGGTGTGGCGTTCGGCATCGTCATCGCGCCCGAGGGCTCCACGCTCGATTACACCGACCGCTACATGCGGCAGGTCGAGTCGATCCTCCTCCCCCTCCCGGAGCGGCAGGGACTCTTCACGGCCACGGGGCTCGGCTTCGGCGGCCCCGGGCGCGTGACGAACGGATTCGTCTTCCTCAACCTGAAGCCGCGCGACGAGCGCTCGAAGTCGCAGCAGCAACTCGTGCAGGAACTCTTTCCCCGGCTCTTCGGCATCCCCGGGGTGCTGGCGTTCGTCATCAATCCGCCCAGCCTGGGGGGGAACTTCTCCTCGTCGCCGGTCGAGTACGTCCTGCAGGGAGAGTCGTACGACGAGCTGCAGCAGGCGGTCGGCGCTTTCATGCAGAAGGCCGGGGCGCTCGGTTACCTGATCAACCTCGACACCGACCTGCGTCTCAACAAGCCGCAGCTCGACATCTCCATCGATCGCGAGCGGGCGGCGCAGCTGGGGGTCTCGGTGACCGACATCGGGACGACGCTCGAGACGTTTCTCGGAGGGCGCGCCGTCTCGACGTTCAAGCGCGGCACGAAGCAATACGACGTCATCGCCCAGGTAAAGCCGCAGGGGCGCGCGACGCCGGACGCGATCGAGGGGATCTATCTCCGCGGAAGCGGGGGGCTGGTGCAGCTGGCGAGCGTGGTGCGCGTGACGGAGACCGTGGCACCGAAGGAGCTGAACCACTACAACCGCGTCCGCTCGGCGACCGTCACCGCGAATCTCCCGCCGGGCTTCCCGCTCGGCATGGCGCTCGACGCGCTCGACGGCATCACGAAGAACGACCTCCCGGCGGGCATCCGTCACGAGCTGGCAGGCCAGTCGCGCGAATTCCGGGACTCGAGCACGAGTCTCTACCTCCTCTTCGTCTTCGCGCTCGTCTTCATCTACCTCGTGCTGGCGGCGCAGTTCGAATCGTTCATCCATCCGCTGACGATTCTGCTCGCCGTGCCGCTGGCGGTGGTGGGAGCGCTGGTGTCGCTCTTCCTCTTCCGCCAGAGCCTAAATATCTACAGCCAGATCGGGCTGATCATGCTGATCGGCCTCGTGACGAAGAATTCGATTCTGATCGTCGAGTACGCGAACCAGCTCCGGGCGCGCGGACGTTCGATCACGGACGCCGTCACGGAGGCGTCGAGGATCCGGCTCCGCCCGATTCTCATGACGTCGCTCGCGACGATCTTCGGGGTACTCCCGATCGCGATCGGCCTGGGCGCGGGAGGCGAGGCGCGACGGCCGCTGGGAATCGCCGTGGTCGGCGGGATGGCCGTCTCCACGTTCCTCACCATGGTTCTCGTTCCGGTCCTGTACACCGTGCTGGCCCGCTTCACCGGCGCCGTCGCGGCGGAATCGCCGGTGGCCGCCGAGCAAGCCTCGGCCCCATCGGAGCGCGCAGTTTCAGCGGAGGCGGCGCCGGTCGGATAGGCCGCCGGGCGACATTGCCTCGGCGATTCGTGCCGACCCCGGAGCGCATGGTCCGCGTTCCGGGGTCTCTTCTTTCCCCGGCGCGTCCGGCGCGCTCCGAACCAGCCCGCTCGTCGAACGCGCGGCATGCTTCCTGCGATGCACGCCCTTGTCGCCGCTCCTAGCGGCGTCACGACAGCCATTGCTACGTGGGGGACACCAAGGGGGGAAGTCCATGACCTATTCGCGTTTCGCCGCTACGCCCATCCGCCGTCTGCTCGCCTTCGCTGTCGTCGCCGCGCTCCTCGCGGCCGCCACCGAAACACTACACGCGCAAACCACCGGCACCACGGCCACGCTCCTCTGGACCGCCCCTGGAGACGACGGCACCATCGGCCGGGCCTCCCGTTACGACATTCGGTATAGCTCCACCGCGATCTCCGGCGCCGACACGCTCGGTTGGTGGAACGCCGCCACGGTCCTTCCGACGACCGGGAAGGTGCCCGCGCTATCGGGAGCGCCCGATTCGATGGCGGTCACCGGTCTCACCGCGGGCACGCGCTACTACGCCATCATTCGCACCGGCGACGAGGTGCCGAACTGGAGCGGTTACTCGAACGTCGCGATCATCGAGTTTCAGGATATGATCGCGCCGGCGCGGATCGCCGACTTTCGGGTCCGGTAGGCGACACGTACCGATCCGGGGGAATGGCCCTCGCCAGTTTTGTCATATGCCAACCTTGTCATAAGACTTCGGGCGCCCAGAGGCCTCCCACCACCGCACCGCTTCAGTTCGTCGTGAAAACGCGCGATTCTTAGGCGTGGAGAGCGCGGGAAGGGACCCGCGACATGATCCCGCGGAGGAAGCGCGCCATGAAACTCAAGAAGCAGCGGGCGGCGAGCAGGGTGGCAGTCGAAGGAACGGTGCTGATGCGCATGAACGCGTTCTTGCGCGAGAGAACGCTGGACCGTTTTCTCGCCGCACGCGATGCCATGCTTGTCTCGCGTCACTTCGATCCCAAGTCGACCGTGTTGCCGGACGTCTATCGGCTGCTCGGCCGTGGCCGTCACCACCAGGTGCTCGCCATCGCCACGCAGGCGATGGCGAATTGGGTCCTGAACCCCGGAGTCCACTTCGTCGCGGCGCAGGCGTTTCGCGAACTGGGCGACGAGGATCGGGCGGAGCACGAGGCGGAGACCGGCCGCGCTCTCCTGGGCGGCCTCCTCATGACCGGGGACGGGTCGCCGGAGCGGCCCTACATCGTCCTACGGGCGGCCGACGAGTACGACGTCCTGGCGAGCATGGGGCTTCGCTGCCGGGCGCACCAGGTCGCGTATCGAAATGGGCGGGCATACGACGCCCTGGCCTGCGACGACGGGCGAGACGTCTGGTTCGACGTCAGCGCGGCGGCCGGTGTGGGGCTGAGGTCGGGCGTCGCAGTGTAGGAACGCGTAGGTTCGAGAGGGCGCGGCGGGGCGGCTAGCGATCGCGCGTCTGGAGCACGCGCGTTCCGATCGCGACGCCGGCGAGCCCCGACAACACGAGCACCGCGAGCACGGGGAGCATCTCGCTCCACCCGAAGCCGCGCCAGATCGCGCCTTCCACCGAGAGCACCGCGTACTTCACCAGGCTGAAGTCGCTGAGGCGCTGCATCCACGCGGGCATGGCGATCAGCGGAACCATCCCACCTCCCGTCATCGACATGACCATCATGATCGCCCAGCCGGCTCCCGACACGCTGGGCGGAGTTCTCCCGAGCGTGGCCACGACCATCATGACGCCGGTGAAGCAGAATGCCGACGAGGCGATCGCCACGGCGAGGAGGACGGGGTTCGAGACGCGGACGTGGAACGCGACCACGCCGATCAGAAGGACGATGCTCACGGCCGCGATCGCGGCGAGGAAGGCGGCGAGCCCCTTGCCGGCGAGGACCTGCGCCCGCCCGATCGGGGCGAGCCGAAGGCGCAGGAAGGTACCTGTGATCCGCTCGTAGACGATGGAGACGGCGAACGACATGCAGACCCCGATCAGGGCCCAGGCGATCGACGAAGGGAAGGTCACCTCGTAGGCGCTTCGCGGCCCCGTGTCCTCTTCGGCGATCTCGACGACGCGGAGGTTGGGGCCGCCGGCGCCGCCGGCGGAGGAGCCGCCCGGCGCGGTCGTCGAACCGGCCGCGCCGCCGGTCGAATCGAGAACGCTCATGAACCGATCGAGCGACTGGAGGAGCCGGGAGCGCTGCCCGCGGACTTCCGGGTCGAGCGTGGGGTCGTCCCGGAGCCTGTCGAGGCTCCTCTGGATCATCTCGCGCCCCCCGCCCTCCGGCGAGAAGGAGCCCTGCATCGACTGGAACATCGCCGCTGTCACCAGGCCCCGCACATATTCCCGCTCCGCGGTCCTCCGGGGATCGACGCCGATCTCGATTCCGCTCGTGCTGTCGCCGCCGAAACCGAAATTCTCCCCTGTCCCCGGAAGAAGGGCCACGTAGGCGACAAGATCCCCGCGGCGCACCAGAAGCCGCGCGGAATCGAGCGACGCTTCCCGCGCGCGGAGCGCGTCCGACGACTTCAGCTGTTTCACGACCGCCTGGGAATACGCGGTGCGGTCCTGGTCGACGAGCGCCACCGGCATCACGGCGCGCTTGCCGCCGCCGCCGCTGATCGACCCGAAGAAGAAGGCGATGAGAATGGGGAAGCCGAGGACCCAGAAGAGATCGGCCTTGTCCCGCAGGAGAAGGCGAAGGTCTTTCGAAGCGATCGCCCAGATGGCATTCATTCGCGTTCGGCTCCTCTAGTCCCGCAGCAGACGGCCTGTCAGATGGAGAAAGACGTCCTGAAGCGTCGCTCGCTCGATCGACACGTGGCTGAAAGGGCGGCCTGATCCCATGGCCTGCTGGAGGATCTCCACGGGTCGCTCGCTCTGCACGCGCCAGCGCGGGCCCTCCCACGTTCCACCCAGCTCGTCGAGCGACGCGGGGCGTTCGGGAAACTCGATCTCGACCGTGGGAGGGCCTCCGTGCGCGCGGAGGAGCGCCTCCACCGTGTCGAGTGCCAGGATCTTGCCTCGGTCCATGATCGCCACACGGTCGCAGAGCCGCTCGGCCTCTTCCATGTAGTGGGTCGTGTAGAGGATCGTCCGTCCCTCGCGCTTCAGCTGCTCGATGCTGTCGAAGATGGCGTTTCGCGACTGGGGATCGACGCCTACCGTCGGTTCGTCGAGGAGGATGACCGGGGGATCGTGCAGGAGGCCGCAGACGAGATTGAGCCGGCGCTGCATGCCGCCGCTGTAGCCGGAGACGCGATCGCGCCGCCGGTCCGCGAGTCCGGCGAAGTCGAGCGCCCAGCGAACGCGCTCCGCCAGGCGGATCCCCGAGAGCCCGTAGAGCGAACCGAAGAAACGGAGATTCTCCTCGGCGGTGAGGTCCTGATAGAGGGCGAGCGCCTGCGGCGCGACCCCGATTCTCCGGCGGAGGGCGGGGCGCGTCGGATCCGATTCGCCGTCCACCGTGACCCGGCCGCCGTCGGGGCTCAGGGCGCCGACGATCATGGCGATCGTCGTGGTCTTGCCGGCGCCGTTGGGGCCGAGGAGCCCGAAGGTCTCGCCGCGCGCGACGGTGAAGGAGAGGTCGTCCACGGCGGTCAGGGCGCCGTACGACTTCCGCAGCGCCGCGACATCGATGGCGTTCATGAGGGTGGAGTATGGCGCAAGACGCTGGAGTCGGGCGAGTGCTATCCTCGGCGCCTACCATCATCGCCACCAGGGAGGGCAGCATGGATCGACGTGGAGCAGATCACTCCAAGCGGACGCCGGGGCTCCTCCTGCTCGCCGTCCTCTCCGTCATCGCGCTCGGCGGGATCGCCGGCTGCGCCGGTCTCCGCCAGGCGATCGCGCTTCGCCAGGTCGATTTCCGTTACGACCGCATCTCGGATCCGGCGATCGCGGGGCTCCGACTTTCGCGTATGTTGCGCTACGAGGACCTCTCCATCGTCGATGTCGGCCGCCTCGCGCTGGCCGTCGCCACCAAGGATGTCCCGCTCGACATCACCGTCCATCTCGAGGGGAAGAACCCCGCCACGAACAACACCACGGCCCGCATGATGCGGCTCGATTGGGTCTACCTGGTGGACGAGAAGTCGATCATCTCCGGGCAGATGACACAGGAGTTCGCCTTCCCTCCGGGAGAGGCGCGCGACGTGCCGGTGGGGGTGCGGTTCAACCTGGTGGAGTTATTTGGAAACGACGGCCGCGTGCTCTTCGACACGGCGCTCATTCTTTCGGGACAGCGGACGACGACGAAGAAGGTGGCGCTCCGGCTCACGCCGACGATCGACACGTCCCTGGGACCGATCCGCTATCCGGCGCCGATCACGCTCGACCTGGCAGCGGGAAACTAGCGCGGCGCCGGGAACGGCGTGGCTATTCCCTTCAGGGGACGTAGGCTACGGGGCGCCTCGATTTCGCTGGCCCCCGAGCGTTTCTCCGCCGATACTTCTAGAAAGGACCCGCCATTCAGCGATCCCTCCATTTCATCACCCCGACGATCGGAGCTTCGTGACTATTCTCTACGGCATCCTCGCAGGTACTCTCGCCGGCATCGTCCAGGGCAGCTTCATCGAGTGGGCGTTTCATCGTTACTGGCTCCACCGGCCCTGGCTTCCCAAGGGCGCCTTCACCGCCCATACGCTCGTTCACCACCAGCTCTGCAGGCACGACGACACGTTTCACGTCGTCGAGGAGGAGCAGCACGAAGCGCTCTCCTTCCAGTGGTGGGGCGGGCCGCTCCTGATCGCGATCAACGTCACTCCCTGGGTGCTCCTCTCCTTGTGGTTCGGTTCCATGCAGTGGGCGCTCCCCTACGCACCGTTCGTGGTCAGCCTGGGCGTCGCGTTCGCGCTCTACTACGCGGGCTATGAGGGGCTGCACTACCTGATGCACATGCCGTCGGTCCCCTGGATCGAGCGGACGAAGTACTTCCAGTTCATCAAGAAGCACCACCGCATCCACCACATCCACATGAATCGGAATCTGAACGTGCTCCTCCCTCTGGCGGATCTCTGCCTCGGCACGCTGGTCACGGCGATGCCGGAAGCGAGGCCGACGCCCCAGTCGGCCCGCGGCATCGCGCGGCGCCACAGCAAGGCGAAGAAGAAGGAAGGCGTGCGGAAGCGCGAGAAGGTCGCCTAGACCTTCCCGCGCGCCAGACCTCTCGCCGCGCTCCGCCTACCGGGAGTGGAAGAACCCGGCGAACACGACGTAGAGAAGCAATCCGATCGTTGGCAGAAGAACGGCGAACGTGACGAGGGCGAAAGCGCCGAGAGCCGGTGGGACCTGCTGGATGCGGTGAGACATTGGATACCTCCCCGGAGGCGAGACTCACCTCGTAGGACGCCTCCGGGGGAAGTTGATGCAGAAGTTGTACCGGCCGCGTCGAGGGGTGCGCCGCGCCGGCGTAACGACTGCGAATACGGAAGATGGGCCTGCCGAACCGCCAAGCAAGGGTGGCCCGTCCACCAATGTGCCTCCTGACGGGATGTCAGGGAGCCTGACGCGCCGGTCCCCGACTGCCAGCCCCGCTATGCCTACCGCGCGGCGCGCTTCAGAACCGCCAGGATTTCCTCTCCGTATTTCTCCACCTTCGCCGGTCCGATGCCGTAGCAGAGCCTCAGCTCATCGAGGCTCGCGGGGCCGATGACCGCGATGTCGTCGAGCGTTCGGTCGGAGGCGACGACGAAGGCAGGGACCGAGTCGGTGCGGGCGCGCTCCAGGCGCCACCGGCGGAGGGCGTCGAATCGCGCGGCATGGCCTGCCGGTTTGTCGTCGCCCAGAGCGCCGAGCGCGCCCGGCATTCCGGCGGCCCTTCCGGCGCCCGCCCCCGCGGATGGCGTGCGTCGCTGCTCCCCTCGCGCCGAGCGCCGCGGTCCGGTCGCCCGGAGCGGCGGCAGGATCAATCGCGCCTCGCGCTTTCCGGCGAGGACCGCCTTCCCGAGATCGGTCAGCCTGAGGAGGGGATACTCGCCCTCCGTGAAGTCGACCCACCCCGCCGTGACGCAACGCTGCAACGCCTGGCCGAGCCACGCTTCAGGATAGCGCGCGAGCGCGCCGGCGTCGCGGTGCCCGCCCAAGCCGTAGCGGACCAGTCGGTCGTCCTTCTCGCCGCGTAGAAATTTCACGGTCACCTTGAAGCCGAGGCGCTGATCCACCAGCCGGACCGCTGAGAGGATCGCCATCGCGACCGTGTGGCTCTCGGTGCCTGGGCCGCCCGCGCCGCCATCGGGACCGCCCTCCGCCAACTCCCTGCAGACGTCGCAGCGCCCGCAGCCGTGGAGCGTCTCCACCTCGTCGCCGAAGTAGCGGAGGATGGCGTCGTGTCGGCAGGTGCCTCCCTCGGCCCAGCGCAGAAGATCGCGGAACATCGACCAGCGGTGCTCCACCCACGCCGCGCCCGTTCCTTCCTGACTTGCGCCGCGCTCGATCAGCGACTTCCGCCGCGGGATGTCCGAGAGGCGAAGAAGGAGGAGTCCGAAGGCGTCGGCGCCGTCCCGGCCGGCGCGCCCCACCTCCTGGTAGTACGCCTCCACCGAGTCGGGAGGGGAGAGATGAATCACCGCGCGAACGTCGGCGCGGTCGATCCCCATGCCGAAGGCGTTCGTGGCCGCGACCACGTCCAACTCGCCTGCCATGAAGCGTTTCTGGACTTCGCTTCGCAAGTCGCCTGATAGCCCCGCGTGGTACCAGCCTGCGCGCCATCCAGCCGCACGCAGACGTTTCGCCTCGGCCTCGGAATCGGCCCGGCTGAGGCAGTAGAGGATTGCGGCGCCCGGTTTCCGGCCGGCGGGTCCCGGTCCTCCGAGAGCCTCGGCAAGGGCGTCGTCGATGCAAAGCCGAAGCTCGCTCGCCGTGTCGGGGGTGGACACCCGCAACGAGAGATTCGGCCTGGCGAAGCCGCGGAGGATCTGCGGCGTGTCGGCTCCCAGCTTGAGCTGCGTGACGATGTCGTCGCGCACGGCCGGCGTGGCGGTCGCCGTGCAGGCGAGGACCATGGCGGCGGGGAACTGCTTCACGAAGTCGCCGATGGCCAGGTACTCGCGTCTGAAATCGTGCCCCCAGTGGCTGATGCAATGCGCTTCGTCGATGGCCACGAGGGGAGGATCGAGTTCGCGCGCCAGCTCCTGAAATCCGGGATAGGGAAGCCGCTCCGGCGCCACGTAGACAAGGCGGTAGTCGCCCGCGCGAATGCCGCGAAGCCGCGCGCGCGCTTCCTCGTCGGAAAGCGTGGAGGCGAGGTAGGTGGCCGCCACGCCGCGCTGCTGGAGCCCCGCGACCTGGTCCTGCATGAGCGCGATCAGGGGGGAGATGACGAGCGTGGTCCCCTCGAGCATGGTGGCGGGGAGCTGATAGATGAGGCTCTTCCCGCCGCCCGTCGGCGCGACGAGCAGGAGGCGGCGATACTGGAAGAGAGTCTCCAGCGCCTCGCGCTGGCCCGGGCGAAACTCGGCATAACCGAGCTGGCGAAGGGCGGCCGTGAATTCCGATGTCGAGCGAGTCGTCGTTCCCATGGCCTATCGATCAGGGGCTGTGGCGCGCGGGGGGCCGGTGGCGAGGAGCAGGGGGAATGTAGACGATGAACTCCTGCGAGGGAAGAGCGACCTGCTATGCTTCCGCCGCATGTGCCGTCACGTCACTCCGCGCCTCGGGCTCCTCACCTTCGGCCATCTCACCATCGATTCGTATTCCTCCTTCTTCGCGCCGCTCCTTCCGCTGCTGGTGGCGAAGCTAGAGCTGAATCTCACGTTGGTGGGAACGCTGGTGGCCCTCTCGTCGATCACCTCTTCCTTCTCCCAGCCGCTCTTCGGTCTTCTCTCCGATCGGATGCGGCGTCCCTGGTTCGTGGCGCTGGGGCCGCTCACCGCGGCGATCTTCATGAGCGCGCTGGGGCTGGCGCCGAGTTACGGCGCCCTGGTCGCGCTGCTCATGCTGGCGGGACTGGGCGTCGCCGCGTTCCATCCGCAGGCTGCGGCGCTCGCGGCGGAGGCGACCGGGCGCCGGAGCATCTCCATGGCGATCTTCGTGACGGGCGGGACGCTGGGGTTCGCGCTCGGTCCGATGTTCGCCGTGGGGGTCGTGACCACGTTCGGGCTCGAGCGAACCTGGGTGGCGGTAGCCCCGGGAATCGCGGCGACCGCACTGCTTCTCGTCTGGCTCGGGCGGACGGAGGCGAAGCCGCGGCACAACGAGAAGCCGCCGCCGCTGCGCGCGCTCCGTCCGGTGCTCCGCCCTCTCACGCTCCTCTATGCCGCGACGGTGTCACGCTCCGCGATCGCCACCGGTTACATGACCTTCCTGCCGCTCTACCTCCACGAACGAGGCTATTCGCTTTCGCGGAGCGGGGCGATGGTGTCGCTCTACCTTCTCAGCGGCGCCCTCGGTGGATTCCTCGGCGGATGGCTCGCCGACCGGATCGGGGGGCGCCGCGTGATCGCCGCCTCGTTCGCGGGGGCGCTGCCGCTCTTCGTCGCCTCACTCTTCCTGGGAGATCGGATCGGAATCCCCTGCCTTCTCCTGGGCTCGTTCGTGCTCCAGGCCTCGCTCCCGGTGAACGTCGTGCTGGGGCAGGAACTCTCGCCGGCTCATTCGTCCACCATCTCGAGCTTCCTGATGGGGGCGGCGTGGGGGATGGGAGCGCTCATCGTGGGACCGATCGGAGCCCTGGCGGACGCGCGCGGAATTCACGCGGCGCTCCTGGCGCTCGCCTGCATGCCGGCCGTGGGACTCGCCTGCGCGATCGCGCTTCTGAGGACGGGTCCCCGGTCATGACGGGCGGCCCCGCCTCGAAACCCTCGCCCTTGACCGGCGCCCCCGTAAAGCCTCACAATCCCGCGTCAAACGGACACATACGACCCGAACAGGAGGATCCGAGAAGCCATGTCCGACACCGCTCTCGCGCCGCACCACTCGCACGATCCGATCCCGAGCAAGTGGCCGATCATCACGGCCCTCGGCGCCGGGCTTCTCCCCGTCGGAATCGTCCTGAACGGCCACGGGAACAAGAACGGCATCGCGATTCTCCTGGCCGGCCTCCTGATCACGATCGTCGGGGCGGGGCGCTGGTGGGGCGAACTGCTCCGCGACAAGTTTTCGGGGAAGGACCTGGCGGACGCCGACGGGCGGTTGAAGACCTCCTTCAAGATCTTCATTGCGTCCGAAGCGGCGATCTTCGCCGCCTTCTTCGCCGCGCTCTTCTACGCGCGCTATCACGCCAAGGTCTGGCCGCCGGAGGGGATGCCGCACTTCAGCCTCCTCCTGCCGGCCGTGAACACGTTCGTCCTCCTCTTCTCCTCGGTGACCTGCCATTTCGCGCACATGGCGCTGGAGCGCGGCCGGAAGGAGCAGTTCGTCTCGGGTCTCCTCATGACGATCTTCCTCGGCGCCGTCTTTCTTTGTGGCCAGGCATACGAATACGGTGTCCTGAACGGAGAAGCGTTCTCGATCAAGAGCGGAGTATTCGGCACCACCTTCTTCATGCTGACCGGCTTCCACGGGCTGCACGTGCTGATGGGGGTTATCTTTCTGAATGTCGTGTACGCGGCGGCGATGAAGGGCCGCATCACGAAGGAGCAGCACTTCCCGTTCCTCGCGGCCGGCTGGTACTGGCATTTCGTCGACGCGATCTGGGTCGGGGTCTTCAGCGTCGTCTACCTCCTGCAGTAGCGGAGGCGGGCGGCCGTCACAAGGGGGCTGTGCCATGAACTTCCCGCGACCAAGGATGGTGGCCGCCGCGGCGGCGGCGATGCTGCTCGTCGTCGGTCCCATCGGATGCGACCAGATTCAGCAGCAGTTGACCGGGGCCAAGGACCAGGGGCCGGTTCTGGTGTCGCTTCGTGAAACGCTCACCGCGAGACGGTCGCGCCTCTCGGTCGCGGTGTTGAACGGGCAGATGGACTTCGTGCCCGGCTATATGAACGATCTGAAAGCGACCCTCGATAGCCTGGAGACGCAGGCGGGGAAGATGAGCCTCATGGACAGCCAAGAGATGAAGCTGAAAGTCGCCTCGGCGCGGAACGCGGCAAACGCGGCGCAGCCGTTCATCATGCAGAACGACGTCGAGGGGGTGAAGGCGCAGCAGCGAAACCTCGACCAGGTGCTCTTCGAGATCGACGAGATTCTGGTGCGGGCGATCGGAATGGTCGATCCCGTGCCGGCCGGCGGCGGATCGTGATGAGTTCCCCCGGCGAGGCCGAAGAACTGGTCCGGGAGGGGGAAGAGTCTCTGGAAGAGGGTGAATACGAGGATGCGCTCGTCGCCTTCGAGCGCGCCCTGGAGGAAGATCCGGAACACTGGGGCGCCGCGCTCGACCGAAGCGAGGCGCTCCATTTGCTTTGGCGCACCGACGAGGCGCTCTCCGCCGTTCAGGAGCTCCAGCCGCCCGCGGACGAGGAAGACGACGCTGACCGCGCCGACCTGGAGGCACGAATCCTCGAGGCTGCGGGGGAGTTCACGGCCGCCGACGTGCTCTTCGAAGAAGCGTCACGCCTCGACACCGAGAATTTCCCGCGCCCGGTCCGCACGACGCGGGACGACTTCCGGGCGATCCTCGACGACGTCCTCCGCGGTCTCCCGAAGCAGATTCGCGACGTCGTGGCTCAGGTCCCCGTGACCGTGGAGCCCAAGCCGACTCCGGAGATGGCCGATCAGGCGCCGCACATTTCGCCGGAGATTCTCGGTCTCTTCGTCGGGACGTCGATCGGGGAAAAGGTCGGAGCGCCCTCGGGGTTCCCCGACGTCGTGCTCCTCTTCCAGCGAAACCTGGAGCGGGCCGGGAAGACCCGCGCCGAAGTGGCGAAGGAGATCCGGATCACGCTGCTTCACGAGTACGGGCACTATCTGGGCTTCGAGGAAGAGGACATGGAGGGGTTGGGGCTGGCCTGATCCGCGTCTCGCCTCCCGCGTCTCGCCTCCCGCTCCACGCCGCTTTCCGCCGCGCCCTACTTGACCACGACGATCTTCCGCGTCTTCACTTCGCCCGCCGCGTTCAGTTTGAGCCAGTAGACGCCGGCCGCGGCCTTCGCACCGTTCCTCAGCGTTCCATCCCACCTCAGCGTGTGGCGCCCCCGCGTCAGGGTGCCCGCGAAGATGGCGCGCGCCAGCCGCCCCTGCACGTCGTAGAGGTTCGCGATGACGGGGCCGGCCTGCGGCATGGCGAGATCGAAGTCGCTGCCCCGCGTCGTGGGCGACGGGCGTGGCGCCCCGAGAGTCACGGAGGGGACCGGCGCGACCTCCTCATCGACCGACGTGACCGTGGAGCCGGAGAAGAACATCAGATCGTCGATGGCCGCCTCCACGACCGATCCGGCGCCGAGATCCTGCGCGACGAATCGAATGCGGAACACTCCTGGCGTGGGAAACCGATCGGTGACCTTGACCTCGACCCGCTCCCAGAAATTCCGCGTGTCGTAGAGCGAATCGGCCGCCGTCCAGGTCGCGCCGCCGTCGTTCGAGAGGAGCGTGATGAAGGGGTCCTCGCCCGCTCCCGAGCCGGCGTTGTTGGAATACCACCGCCAGTAGGCTACGCGCGGGTCGACGATGCCGGCGAGATTCAGGACGGGGCTCGTGAGCGTGGTCTTCCCGTTGTCGACGTCGGCCTCGCCGATCGCTCCAGTGGCGCCGTTGCCCGTGACGAAGCAGTTGATCCCGGGGTCGGGCGTGTTGTCGTTCGGGGGCTGGACTTCGCCGGGCGCTCCGACCCCGTCGCCGCCGGGCGCGGGATGCTGGGCGGCGCCGAGCGGCGTGCCGCGGCCGGACGGCAGGAACGGAAGCCGGGGGGCGCCGGAGATGACCCGCATCGTCGTGGTTCCGACGGGGGGCGCCTGCAGCCACTGCCCGGTCGTCGCGTTGTCGCTGGGATCGCCGATCGTCCAGGAGCCGAACGTCTCGGCGTCGTCATAGAAGGGGACCGGCGTCAGCGGGAAGTTCAGCGTCGTCATTTGTCCCTGGGTCACGGTTCCCGATCGTAGTGCCGTCAGGAATCCCGGGCGATCCACCTTCACGGGATAGGTGCCCACCGGAATCGCGTTGAAGGAGTAGATGCCGCTCGGGCTCGACTCTCCGAGGAGCGGCGTTCCGATCACCTCCACCGGAGAGTTGCTCAGCAGGGCGCTGCTCACAGCATTCCGAGTCTCGCCTCGGAGGATGCCGGTGGGAAGGAGCGGTGTCACGAAATCGTGCGTGTAGCTGCCGCCGTTCCCCACGTTCAGCGTGGCGGTCGCGTTCTGATAGCCGAACTTGGAGGCCTCGAGCTCGCCGGCCGCGTTCACCGAGGCCGCCAGGCTGTAGGTCCCGTTCGCAGCCGTGATCGCCTCCGATTCCGACGTGTGGTCGTGAACCACCGCTCCCGCCACGACCGCGCCGCCGGCGCTCTCCCGCACCGTCCCGCGCACGACGCCGTACTGCGCGTCGACCCGGAACACATGAAGTCCGTTCGAGATGTCGCTGGTGACGAAGATCCCCGAAGGGAAATAGGGCGCCACGCCCCACACGCCATCGTAGCCGCCGTCGGCCCCCAGGAAGGTGTCGTAGTAGGCGAACTCGACCGGCTTCGTCGGATCGGTGATGTCGTAGAGCCGGATGCCGGCCGTGTAGTAGGAGACGAATGCCGTGTCGCCCTTGACGTGGACGTTGTGCCCGATGTGGGCCGGAAGATCGGTGAACGTGTAGCGCAAGATCGGCGTTCCCGGGCCGCTGATGTCGTAGACCTTGGGCTTTCCGCCCGAATTCTCCTCCGTCACGATCAGATAGTCGCCATTCTTCGTCGTCCAGGAGTTGTGGGTGAAGTTGGCAGGTGTGCTCCAGCGCTTCAGCTCCACCGTCGCCGCTCCCGCGTAGAGATTGGTCGGCGTCGTGAGGTCGAGGATCGACTCGAAGCCGTCGTTGATGGCCGAGACGTAGCCGAGCGTTCCCCGCAGGTGGAAATCGTGGACGTAGTAGTCGGAGAAGACGCCGATTTCCTGGGGGCTAGTGGGACTCGCGTTGGTCGCGCCCGCCTGCGGCTGGAGCGCGAGCGCCACCAGGCCGACCGAGGTACCGTTGCAGTAGAGAATGGCCCGCGTGGTATCGATCGACACCGTGTGAGCAGTGTCGAACCCGGTGCGATAGGTCTTCACGAGGCGCGGGTTGTCGGGGTTCTCCATGCTGATGATTTGAATTCCACGCCCCGTTCCGGTGCCCTCGGAGCATACGTAGACCCAGTCGCGGTACTGCTTCATCTCGCGCCAGTCGCTGGCGGGGCCGCCGATGAAGTCGACCTCGACCGGATTTCGCGGATCGGTGAGTCGCACGATCGACGTTCCGGTCGTGGTGCCGAGGATGGCGTACTCGCGACCATCGTGATGAACATAGGACCAGCAGGCAGAATAGCCCGCGTAGTTGTCCATCTGGGAGAGAAGCTCCACGTTCCGGCCCCGCGGCTGGGCGTGGGCTTGGCCGGCGGCGGCGAGAGCGCTTCCGACGAGGAGCGATGCGAGGACGAGCGTGCGAGCGAGACGGCGCGGCGATCCGGTCAAGACGACCTCCTGAAGTCGTTGCGGGCGTTATTCCCCTGATAACGCGCCGCGCGGAACGCGGCGAGAGACGATGACGATATCACATATCATGATAAAAGGCAATGGGTTGCGGCCCATTTCTCCCGCGCCGCGCGAGCCGAGATAGATAGGGAATGAATCGCCTCCCCCCTCCCCGTACGATGGTGTGGCCCGGCGCTTGGGGGGGTAGCCCCGCCGGAGGCCCGGCGCTTCCCGTCGTCCCGACCGAGGAACTTCTCATGTCCAACCCACTGCCTTCCTCCGCGCCGCGAATCGCCGTGATCGGCGCCGGGCCCATCGGGCTCGAGTCCGCGCTGGAAGGCGCGCGCCGCGGATTCGATATCGAGATCTACGAGGCCGGGCGCGTGGCGGAGCACCTGCGGCGCTTCGCGTGGGTCACCCTCTTCACGCCGTTCGCCATGAACGCCAGCGAACGGGGTAGGGCGCGGCTGCGCGAGACCGGCGCCGACCTTCCCTCGGACGACGCGATTCTCACGGCGGGAGCGTTCGTCGCCCGCTACCTGGAGCCGCTCTCGCGGCTGCCGGAACTCTCAGGGCGCATTCGAGAGCGATCGCGGGTTTCGCAGATCGGACGCGAGGGGGTGTCGAAGTCCGAGGCGATCATGGCCGCCGGAGATCGGTCGCGGGTCGGCCGGAAGTTCCTTCTTCGCGTGGAGTCGAAAGGTGAAGCGACCCGATTCGAGAGTGCCGATGCCGTGATCGACGCCACGGGTGTCTACGGTACGCCGCGGGACACGGGCCCGGGTGGGCTGCCCGCGCTGGGCGAGGAGGAACTCGCGGAGCGGATCGATCGGCACCTCGTCCCGATTCTCGACTCGGCGAGTCCGAGATACGCGGGGCGCCGGGTCCTCCTGGTCGGGGATGGGTACTCGGCCGCGACCGCGCTGGTGGAACTGGCGGCGCTGGCCGATCGCGGCGAGGCGCCGGCCGTCACCTGGATTCCACGCGGTGCGGCCGGAACGGGGCCGTTCCACTTGCAAGCCGCCGATCCGCTGCCCGAGCGCGCGCAACTCGGCGCGCGGGCAGGCAGGATCGCGCGGACCGCGGCGTGGCTCACGACCTTCCCGGGCGCGGTGATCGAGTCGTACGCGCCCCGCGGCGGCACGGTTCACGTCACGCTTCGAGAAATGAACGGGGACGCGCGGACGGTTGAGGTCGACCAGATCCTCGCGCTCGCGGGGTATCGCCCCGACGCGGCGATCCACCGGGAGCTGCACGTACATCTCTGCTACGCCAGCGAGGGGCCGATGGCGCTCGCGAGCGCCGTCCTGGCGGCGTCGATCGCCTCGCCAGGCGCGGCGGGCGATTGCCTGCGGCAGACGACCCACGGGGCCGAAACGCTCCGGAATCCCGAGCCCGGTTTCTTCCTGGCGGGAGCCAAATCGTACGGGCGGAACCCCCAGTTCCTCCTCTCCCTGGGCCACCGTCAGATCGAGGAGATCTTCGGACTGCTCGAGGCAGACCTGGCGGCGACAGGGGGAACCGTCTCGCCCTGAGAGGGCCGCTGGAAAGAGCCCGCGCCGGAGCGTAAACTGGGCGGGAACCACGAATGAACCGCGGACCGCGGGGGGCGCCGGACGGCGCGCCGGGCGGCCGCCTCGGGAGGCACGTACTCGATGTCCGACACGAAAGCCGCGACGGCCAGCCAGCCCAGCATCCAGGCGCCGGATGACTTCCTGAAAATCCGAGGAACCGACCATGTCGAGTTCTACGTCGGCAACGCGAAGCAGGCCGCCTACTACTACGCCCACGCGTTCGGATTCGCCGTGGTCGCCTACTCCGGCCTGGAGACCGGCGTGCGCGATCGCGCTTCGTACGCCCTGCAGCAGGGAAAGGTCCGCTTCGTCCTCACGGCGCCGCTGGGGCCCGAAGGGGCGCTCGCGGAGCACGTTCACCGCCACGGCGACGGGGTGAAGGACATCGCCCTCGACGTGGAAGACGTCGATCGCGCCTACGAGGGGACGACGAAGCGGGGGGCCCGATCGATCGCCGAACCCCACGACGTCACGGACGAGCACGGCACGGTCCGTCGCGCCGCCATCGCCACGTACGGCGATACGATCCACTCCTTCGTCGACCGGACGAAATACCGGGGCCCCTTCCTCCCGGGGTTCAAGGCAACCGGGATGGCCGCCGCGGAAGGACCTCTCCTCTACGTCGACCACATGGTCGGAAATGTCCCGCTGGGAGACATGAACCGCTACGTCGCCTACTACCGCGACGTCATGGGCTTCTCCCTGTGGCAGCATTTCGACGAGAAGGACATCTCCACGGAATACTCCGCGCTCATGTCCAAGGTAATGGCCGACGGATCGGGGCGGATCAAGTTCCCGATCAACGAGCCGGCCGAGGGAAGGCGGAAATCGCAGATCGAGGAGTACCTCGAGTACTACCGCGGCGCCGGCGTCCAGCACGTCGCGCTGGCGACGAAGGACATCATCGGCACGGTTTCCCGGCTCCGCGACAGCGGTGTGGCGTTCTTGACCGTGCCGCCGTCGTACTACGAGATGCTTCCGGACCGCGTGGGGAAAATCGACGAGGACGTCGCGACCCTGGCGAAGTTAGGCATCCTGGTCGACCGGGACGAGGAGGGTTACCTCCTCCAGCTCTTCACGAAGCCGGTGGAGGACCGTCCCACCGTCTTCTACGAGATCATCCAGCGCAAGGGGAGCCGGGGCTTCGGCAAAGGCAATTTCAAGGCGCTCTTTGAATCGATCGAACGCGAGCAGGCGCTGCGGGGGAACCTCTAGGCCCGATGCGTCTCGTCTCGTTCGCCGCGGCCGGGCTCGCCACGGGCGCCGGCCGCGCGCTCGGCGCGCTCGAGGGGGACCAGGTCCTGGCCCTGGGGCGCGCCGCCGTGCTCCTGGGGCGCCCCGAAGTGGAGGCGGCTCGCCTCGCCACCCTCGAAACGATGCTCGATTCCTGGAACGAGCAGCTGGCGCTGGCTCGCGAGGTGCTCGCGGAGGCCGCGACCCCGGCCGGCGCCACGGCGACCGCCATCGCCCGGCGGCCGTTCGATTCGCTCTCCATCCTTCCGCCGGTCGCGCACCCGCCGACGATCCGGGATGCCTACTGCTTCGAGGAACACGTGAAGAACGCCCGGGCTCGCCGCGGCCTCATGGTGCCGCAGGAGTGGTACGAGATGCCGGTCTTCTACTACTCGAATCCTGGCGCGCTGGTCGGGCATCGAAGCCCCGTGCGCAAGCCGCACTGGACCGAGGCGCTCGACTACGAGCTGGAACTGGGCTGGGTGATCGGTACCAAGGCGCGCGACGTTCGCGCGGAGGAGTGGAGGAGCGTCGTCGCCGGTTTCACGATCCTGAACGACTGGAGCGCCCGCGACGTCCAGCGCCGCGAGATGGCGGTGGGGCTCGGACCGGCGAAGGGGAAGGATTTCGCCACGTCGCTCGGACCGTCGCTCGTGACGCTCGACGAATTCGAAGGCGCCTGGGACGGGGACCGGCTCCGTCTGGCCATGGAGGCGACCGTGAACGGCACGGTGCTCTCGCGGGGAAACGCAGGCTCCATGCGTTACACGGTCGGGGAGGTCATTGCCCGCGCTTCGCAGGACGTGTATCTTTTTCCGGGCGACGTCTTCGGCTCGGGAACGGTCGGAACAGGCTGTCTTCTCGAACTGGGCACAGACGTCCATCGCTACCTTCAGCCCGGCGACGAGGTGACGCTCACCATCGAGCGGCTCGGCGCTCTCACGAATCCCATCGTCTGAGGTGACCGATGCCGACCTACTTCTCACTCGGGCAGATTCCGCCCAAGCGGCACACGCAGTTCCGCCGCCCCGATGGAAAGCTCTACACCGAGCAGCTGATGGGCTCCCGCGGCTTCTCCGGCCGCGCCTCCCTCATCTATCACCACAACATGCCGACCCAGGTCCGTGAGATCCGGAAGATCCAGGATTGTTCGGTCGCCTACGCGACCGAGCAGGGGCTCCGCCACTACCACTTCAAGACGAAGCCGCTCGTGAAGAGCGGCGATCCGGTTACGGGGCGGGTCGTGCTGCTCCACAACAGCGACGTTTCCATGGCGATCGCGGTGCCCGACCAGCCGATGAACTACTTCTACCGGAACGGCCAGGGTGACGACGTCTACTTCATTCACGAGGGGACGGGCCGCCTTGAGACGATCTTCGGCGAGCTTCACTACCGGCCGGGCGACTACGTGGTGATCCCGCGCGGAACGACGTACCGGTTCCAGCCGAACGCGGACGCCCAGCGATACCTCGTCATGGAGTCGGTCTCGTCGGTGGAGACGCCGCAGCGTTACCGGAACGAGTACGGGCAACTCCTGGAGCACGCGCCGATGTGCGAGCGGGACATCCGCCGCCCGGAGCGCCTGGAGACGTTCGTGGAGCAGGGGAAGTTCGAGGTCCGGATCAAGGCGCGGAACCAGATCACCGCCTACGAGTTCGACTACCATCCGCTCGACGTGGTCGGCTGGGACGGGTATCTCTATCCCTACATCTTCAACATAGAGGACTTCGAGCCGATCACCGGGCGCGTCCACCAGCCTCCCCCCGTCCACCAGACATTCGAGGGACGGAACTTCGTGATCTGCTCGTTCGTGCCGCGGATGTACGACTACCATCCGCTCGCGGTTCCGGTGCCGTACAACCACTCGAACGTCGACTCGGACGAGGTGCTCTACTACGTGAACGGAAATTTCATGAGCCGCCGCGGCATCGAGGTCGGCTCCTTCACGCTCCATCCGTCGGGGATTCCGCACGGGCCGCATCCGGGCGCCACCGAGGCGTCGCTTGGAGCCAAGGAGACGAAGGAACTGGCGGTCATGCTCGACACGTTCCACCCGCTCTACGTCACGACCGAGGCCGAGGCCTACGACGACAAGAGCTACCCCTATTCGTGGCTGGAGCCGACGGGGAAGTTCACGGGCGAAGGCGCGACCGGATGACGGGCGCCGCGTGAACGGCGGCGTCCCCGCGTTCCGGGAGATCGATCCCGCCGCCATCGCGCCGGCCGAGGCGTACGCGCTATTGACAGGGTGCGTGGTGCCGAGGCCGATCGCGTTCGTCTCCTCGCTGTCTAAGGCCGGGGTGGCGAACCTCGCCCCGTTTTCCTTCTTCAATGCGGGCGGCGCGCATCCTCCCTCCGTGGTCTTCATGCCGGTGACGACCGGGACCGGCCGCGACAAGGACACGCTCCACAACGTTCGGGAGACGGGGGAGTTCGTCATCCACATCGTTCCCTGGTCGCTGCGGGAGCGGATGAACCTGGCCTCGGCCGACTATCCGCCCGACGCAGACGAGTTCCTGGAAGCGGGGTTCACCAAGGCGCCCAGCGTGAAGGTGAAGCCCTTTCGCGCGGCCGAATGCCCGGTGGCGCTGGAGTGCAAGCTATTCCGGATCGTGGAGCACGGCGAGGGGCCCTACCACGCGAACTACGTGATCGGTGAGGTAGTCTATTTCCATCTCGCGGAGGCGGTGCTCACGAACGGCCGCGTCGACGCCGCGAAGCTGGACGTGATCGCGCGGCTCGGGGGACCGAACTACACGCGGGTTACGAAGGAGTCGATCTTCGGGATGCCGCGGTCCGTCCTGCCGCCGAAGTGAACCCCGCGGAATTACGCCGCCTGGCCGCCATCCGGAAGGGACTCTGCCCGCAATGCCGGACGGGACGCGTCTTCGCGGGCGCGCTGACGATGAACGAGCGCTGCCCGTCGTGCGGGATCGTCTTCAGCCGCGAGCCGGGCTATTTCTCGGGCGCCATGTACTTCAGCTACACCCTGGCCGTCGGCGTCATCCTCGTGCTCTTCCTCGCGCTGGCGCTGGTCTTGCGCGGATGGCCGATGATGCGCCTTCTCCTCGTGGCGGGACTCCTCTTCGTGCCGTTCATTCCGGCGGTGTTCCGCTATTCGAGGATTCTTTGGATCCACTTCGACCGGCACTTCGAACCGTAGTGGCGCGCGAGGGAGACTGGTCACGCTGGCTGGCGCCGGCCGCGGGCTTCAAACCCGCCGGGCAACCCCCGCAAGGGTTGTCGTTCGGTTCGATTCCGAAGCCAGTCTCCAGACGCACGCGGCGCACCGGAGGGGACATTCGATGAAGCGTCTACAAGATCTTCTGGCCAAGAACGCCGCCTGGGCCGAGGCCGTCCGTCGCGACGATCCGGCGTTCTTCGAGCGGCTCTCGAACCAGCAGAATCCGGAATACCTCTGGATCGGTTGCTCCGACAGCCGCGTCCCGGCGAATCAGATCGTCGGGCTTCTCCCGGGGGAGATGTTCGTTCATCGAAACATCGCGAACGTCGTGGTCCACACCGATCTCAATTGCCTCTCGGTGATCCAGTTCGCGGTCGATCTCCTCCGCGTGCGGCGCATCATCGTCTGCGGCCATTACGGCTGCTCCGGCGTCATGGCTGCGCTTCGGCGGCAGACCGTGGGTCTGAGCGACAACTGGCTCCGCCACGTCGAGGACGTCCACGAGAAGCACGAGGTGCTCATCCAGGCGCTGCCCGACGAGGCGTCGCGCCACGCACGGCTCTGCGAATTGAACGTCATCGAGCAGGTGGTGAACGTCTGCCAGACCACCGTTCTGCGGGAGGCCTGGGCGCGCGGCCAGGAGGTCTCGGTGCACGGATGGATCTACGGCGTGAGCGACGGGCTGGTGCGCGATCTCGGCATCGACATCGAGGGGGAGCGCGAGATCGCGGTGCAATACCGGGAGGCCCTGGCTCCGCCGTGCGCCCCCACTCCCCAGAGGGTTCTGGACACGGCACGGCCACGCCCGCTATCATAAATAGATGATCGTGCGCTTTTTCCTGGCCCTCCTTCTCCTTGCGTCGTTCGTGTCTGTGGCCGTGCCCTCGTCGGCGGTGGCTTCCGATCCCTGCGGCGCCTGTCCGGCGGCCGGAGGGGCCGAGGAGGACTGCGCCGAGAATTGCCCGCTCTGCGTCTGCGGCCCCCATCGAGCGCCGATGACGGAACCGCCCGCGATTCCGAATCCGCTGCTTTCGCCCGTGGTCGAGTTCCTGGCGGGCGCCGATCTAGCCGCCCTCGCGCCCGCTCCTCACGACATCCTGCACGTCCCCAGGTTCGCCGCCGTTTCTCCGCAGTCCTAAGTACCCGACTCCGTACCTGATTCCACGTACCGGCTCACGCCACTCGGCGTGACTCGGAGGCGTTCGCCGTCGCGTGTCGCCGGCCCCGCCATCGACGCGAAGGAGGATCTACGAATGAACCGCATTCTCACGTTTTCGTTCGCCGCCGCCATCCTGACGGCCCTTTTCGCCGCGGGATGCGGCGGTCGCGACCAGGGCCCGGCCTCGTCCGCGAAGGGTCAAGCGGCCGTGGCCACGCCGCCGGAGGCCGCTGCTGGCGGGTCGCAAGCCGAGGGGACCGTCCAGGGCTCCTACGCCGATTGGTGCGATGAACACGCTGTTCCCGAGACGGCATGCACGCGCTGCGACGCTTCTCTAGTCGCCGCGTTCAAGGCGACGGGGGACTGGTGCGAGGAGCATGGAGTCCCGAAGTCGCAGTGCGTCGCCTGCGACCCCCAGTTGAAGATCACGCGCCCGCCCAAGCCGGACGGAGTCGAATGAGCGCCGGGCGATCGTATTGGGCCGGAGGGGTGGTCGCTCTCGTGGCCTGCCTCGCGTTCGCCGCGGGATGCGGGAACGGGTCGGCGCCCGCGAAGTCGGAGCAGCGCGCCGCGGCGGCGCCGGCCTCGGGCGCCGCGGCGGCCACCGATCTATGCTCCGAGCACGGCGTACTCCGGGTCGTCTGCACCAAGTGCAATCCGAAACTCGCGGTGATCTTCCGGGCGAAAGGGGACTACTGCGAGGAGCACGGCCTCCCGCTCTCGCTCTGCCCGGTTCACCACCCGGAGCGCGGGGGACGGCCCCTCGTGGACGTCACCCGGAAGGAGGCGCCCGCCGACCGGACGAGGCTTCGCTTCAAGGATCGTGAGACGGCGCGCCAGGCGGGATTCGAAACCGTCGAGGCGACGCCGGACCTGGCCGGCGCGTCGATTCCGGCGACGGCGACCCTGGTCGTCGACGCGTCGCACCGGGCCCTCGTCGCGGCCGGCGCTCCGGGCGCCGTGCGCGAGATCTTCGTCGAGGAAGGGGCGCGCGTGGCCGCGGGCTCCGCGCTCGCGCGGATGGAAAGCGCGGCGCTCGCCGACGCGCGGTCGCGCCTCGATGCGGCGAAAGCGCGCCTCCAGAACGCGGCGGCGATACGGGACCGGGAGCGCTCGCTCTTCGAGAAGGGGATGACGCCCCGCCGCGAAGTGGACGCGGCCGAACAGGAGTACGGAGCCGCGAACGCGGAGGTCGAGGCCGCAGCGGGAACGCTGAAGGCGCTCGGCGCCGGTCCCGACGCGGGGGGGACGCTGATCGTTCGGGCACCCATCGCGGGCGTCGTCACGCGCCGTGCCGCCGTCGTGGGCCGTTACATGGAAGCGGAGGAGATGATGTTCGAACTCGTCGATCCGTCGCGGCTCTGGGCGGAAATCGAGATCGGCGAGCGGCACGCGGCCCGGGTCGTGACGGGGGATGCCGTGTCGATCCATCTCGGGCCGGAGGAATCCGATCGCGTGACCGGGACGCTGGTCTACGTGGCGCCGGTGGTGGACGAGGCGAGCCGGGTCGTCCGGGCGCGAGCGCGCCTCGACCGGGCCGATCCCCGCGCGCGCGTGAACGCCGTCCACCGGGCTACGATTCGCTCCCGGGCTGCGGCCGGCGCGGTCGTCGTTCCCCGCGAAGCGGTGCAGGAGGTGAGCGGGGCGAGTGTCGCGTTCGTCCGTCTCGCCGACGATCTCTACGAATCGCGCCGCGTCCACGTGGAGCAGGCCGAGGGGGGGACGGTTTCGGTCCGGCGCGGACTCGCACGCGGCGAGCGGGTGGTCACGATCGGGAGCTTCCTCCTCCTGACCGAGAGCGACAAGAGCGCGATCGGCACCGGGTGCTGCGAGATCGAGGCCCCGTCGAAATGAGGGCGCCCCGATGCTGAGCGCCATCATCGCCTGGTCGGTGCGGCGACGAATCGCCGTCCTCGTCGCGGCGGCGATTCTGGCGATTGCCGGGATCGCCTCCATCTGGCGCCTGCCGCTCGACGCCTTCCCGGACACCACGCCGGTCCAGGTGCAGGTCAACACAAGCGCCGCCTCGCTGGCGGCGCTCGAGATCGAGCGCCAGATCACCGCGCCGATCGAACAGGCGATCTCGGGACTCCCCGGACTCCTGGAGGTCCGCTCCACGTCGCGGCTCGGGCTCTCCCAGGTGACCGCCGTCTTCCGGGACGGCACTGAAATCTTCCTCGCCAGGCAGACTCTGACCGAACGGCTGGGATCGGTCGCGCTCCCGAAGGGGATCGAACCGCCGCGTCTCGGTCCCGTCACGACGGGACTCGGCGAGATCTTCCACTATCTCGTCACCGGCGATCCGAAATTCACGGCGGCCGATCTGCGCGGCATCCAGGATTGGATCGTGAGGCCCCAGCTCCAGTCGGTCCCCGGCGTCGCCGAGGTGAATTCGTGGGGCGGGGACGAGCGGCAGATCCAGATCGCGGTCGACCCGGCGGCGCTGGCCAGCCGGGGGATCCATCTGGAAGATCTCGTGGAGGCGATCGAGCGGGAGAATCGGAACGTCGGCGGCGGCGTGCTGGAGGAGGCCGGACGGGCGAGCCCGATCCAGGGCGTCGGCGTCATCACGAAGCCGGCGTCGCTGGAGGAGATCGTGATCACGACCGACTCGGGTGCGCTGGTCCGCCTGCGCGACGTGGCGACCGTTGTCGAGGGGCGGGCACTCCGCCACGGTGCGGTCACCGAGGGAGGGCGAGGCGAGGCCGTGCTCGGACTCGGATTCCTCCTGAAGGGCGAGAACGGCCGGGAGGTCACGCACCGCCTGCGGGCGCGGCTTCAGGAGATATCCCGCACGCTCCCGGCCGGAGTCACGGCGGAACCGATCTACGACCGCACCGAACTGATCGATCACGTCCTCGAGACGGTCCGCGTGAACTTGTTAGAGGGGGCGCTCCTCGTCGTCGCCGTCCTCTTCGCGTTCCTCGGCAACTGGCGCGCCGGGCTGATCGTCGCCGCCGCGATCCCGCTCTCCATGCTCGTCGCCTTCGACCTCATGCTGCGGACGGGCGTGGCGGGAACTCTCATGAGCCTCGGAGCGATCGACTTCGGACTGATCGTCGACAGCTCGGTCATCCAGGTCGAGAACGCCGTCCGCCGCCTCGACGCCGAGGGAGGCCCCGGCGATCGCGAACAGATCGTGCGCGACGCGGTCATCGAGGTGCGGCGCCCCACGATGTTCGGGGAGATCATCATCCTCATCGTCTACCTGCCGATCTTGGCTTTGGAGGGCATCGAAGGGAAGATGTTCCGGCCGATGGCGCTGACCGTGATGTTCGCGCTCCTCGGGTCGCTCCTGCTCTCCCTCACGGTCATGCCGGCGCTCGCGGCCACGTTTCTCCGCTCCCGGCCGGCGCGCGAGAACCGGCTGATCGCCGCCCTGAAGCGCGTCTACCGGCCTCTCCTCGCCGGGGCGATGGCCCGGCCCCGCGCCGTGCTCGCGGCGGCGGTCCTCGCGCTCGGGATCGGCGTGGCGCTGGCGCCCCGCCTGGGATCGGAGTTCGTCCCGCGTCTGAGCGAAGGGGCCCTCGTCCTCAATACCGTACGGCTGGCTGGCGTCTCCGTGGACGAATCGGTTCGCTACGGGATGCGAATCGAGCGGGCGTTGCTCGACGCCTTCCCCGACGAGGTCGAGCGGATCTGGACGCGGACCGGCACCGCGGAGGTGGCGACCGACGCCATGGGCACCGAGGTGTCGGACATCTTCGTCACGCTGCGGGATCGGTCCGAGTGGAAGAAGGCCCGGACGCAGCAGGAATTGGTCGCGGCCATGGAGCGATCGCTCGCGCCGCTCCCGGGGATGCGGGTCATCTTCACGCAGCCGATCGAGATGCGGATGAACGAGATGGTGGCGGGCGTCCGATCGGATCTGGGCGTGAAGATCTTCGGCGACGATCTGGAACTCCTTCGGTCGAAGGCCTCGGAGGTGGAACGTGTCGTGCGCGAGGTGCCGGGAGCGGCCGACGTGGTGACCGAACAGTTGACGGGTCAGCCGACGGTGGAGATCGACGTCGATCGCCAGGCGGCGGCCCGCCTGGGCGTGCCGGCGGGGGAAATCCTCGACGTGATCGAGGCGCTCGGATCGCGCGAGGTCGGCGTCATGCAGGAGGGCGCCAGGCGCATTCCCGTAGCGGTAACCCTGGAGGAGGCGTATCGCCGCGATCTGGAGATGCTCGGCTCGATCGTGCTGACGGGGCGCGACGGCGCGCGCATACCGCTGGCGGACGTGGCGTCGATTCGGCGCGTCGAGGCGCCCTCGGCGATAAATCGGGAATGGGGACGACGCCGCGCGGTCGTGCAGGCGAACGTGAGAGGCCGAGACGTCGGGAGTTTCGCGGCCGACGTCCGGAGGGCGGTGGAATCGCGCGTCTCCTTGCCCCCGGGCTACTTCATCCGCTACGGAGGACAATTCGAGCACCTGGTGCGCGCGCAGCGGAGGCTTCTCGTCGTCGTGCCGCTGGCGCTACTCCTGGTGGCCGCGCTCCTCTACGCGAGCCTCCGCCGGCCGGGGGACGTGGCGCGCGTCTTCGCCGCCGTGCCGCTCGCCGGCGTGGGAGGGGTCGCCGCCCTCTGGCTGCGGGGTCTGCCGTTCAGCATCTCGGCGGCAGTCGGTTTCATCGCGCTCTCCGGCGTCGCGGTGCTGAACGCGCTCGTCCTCGTCTCCACGCTGCGAGATCTGGAGGCGGGTGGGATGCCGAGGATGGAGGCGATCCGGGCAGCCGCGGAACGCCGGCTCCGTCCCGTCCTCATGACGTCGCTCGTGGCGAGTCTGGGATTCGTTCCGATGGCGTTCAACACGGGGATCGGCGCCGAGGTGCAACGGCCTCTCGCGACCGTCGTCATCGGCGGTCTCTTCTCCGCGACGCTCCTGACGCTCTTCGTCCTGCCGGTGCTTTACCGCGTGGGACCGGGCAAGCGGGGAGGCCCGGCCATCACGTCCTGACGGCGGCTCCGGCCTTCTGCCGGCAGCGCTCCGCGAAGCGGACCAGCCGCGACAGCCCCTCCCGCACGTCGTCGTCGGAGACGCAAAAGGCGATCCGCACGAAGTGGCGGGCCTTTGGATTCGACGGATAGTCGGGCGCCCCACCGGCCGTCATGGCGCCGAGCGGCACGCCGTCGGGCCCGAATTCTGGCGTCAGGGCGAATCCCGCCGCGGGCGCCACGCAGACCCTCTCCTCCTCGAGGAGCGCCTTCGCGAAGGCATCGCCGGTCATCCCGGTCGAGGAGACGTCGGCCATGATGTAGAAGGCCCCCTGCGGCGTGTAGTCGACCATCCCCGCCTCGTGGAGGATCCCCACGGCGATGTCGCGCCGCCGCCGGTAGGCATCGCGCATCGTGGCGATCGGCGCCGGATCGCGAAGCGCCGCCAGGCCGCCCCACTGGATCATCGACGCGGTGCTTCCGACCAGCGGCTCCTGGGTCTTCCGGAGAATGGTCCCCAGGAGCATCGTCGGCGCCACGATGTAGCCGAGGCGGAATCCGGTCATGGCGTACGACTTCGAGAAGGTGAAGAGGGAGAGGACGCGCCGCTCCGCCTCGGGAAGGTCGCGCTCGATGGCGCCCATCGAGAAATGCTTCGCGTCGAAGACGATGTCCTCGTAGGCCTCGTCGGAGACGATCCAGAGATCGTGCTCCCTGGCAACGGCGTAGAGGGCGCGAAGCGTTGCTTCCGGGATCACCGCGCCGGTCGGATTCGACGGCGAGTTCACCAGGATGCAGCGGGTCTTGGGCGTGATGGAGCGCCGCGTCCCCTCGACGTCGGGCTGGTAGCCGGCGCCGACAGGGTAAAAGACCGGCTTGGCGCTCGCGAGGAGCGCCTGCTGCACGTAGTTCGGCCAGTAGATCTCGGGGATCAGGATCTCGTCGCCCGGATGTAGCGCGATCTCCATCACCGCCACCAGCGCCTCCGTGGAACCGGGGCAGGTGACCACCTGCTCCACGTCCGCGCGGACACCGTTCTGCTTCTCCACTTTTTCCGCGAGCGCGAGGCGCAGTTCATGAACGCCGACGCTGGGGGGATAGTGGGTCTTCCCGGCCTTCATCGCCGCGTAGGTCGCCTCGACCACGGCGGCGGGAGGCGCGAAGTCGGGATCGCCGACGTGGAAGCGGATGACCGGTCCCCTCCCGGCGCGCTCCATCTCATCGGCGAGACGGAACATGGCGCGAATGGGGGAGAAGGGAATCTGCTGGCTGCGCCTCGATGGCTGGGGCATGGCACTCCTCGATGGTTGCCGCTGGATCGTGACGGGGGATGATAGCAGAAGCGGGGCGCCCGATTCTGGATTCCCCCCCCCTCAGGGCTTGAATCGCGGAACCGGGCATTCTTGCAGGGGGTTACCCCCTCTGATACCCTGGGGGCTCGGGGTAGGACCCCCCCAACCCAAGGTACGCACGGAGGACTTGAATGAAGCCGTTTCGGTCTGTTGTCGCCGCACTCGCACTAGGATCCCTTTCGGTCGCACTCCTCGCGCCTCTCGCGATCGCCCAGACCACTCCTGCTCCCGCGACCACCGCGACGACCGCGACTCCGGCCGCACCGGCCGCACCGGCCGCCCCTGCCGCACCGGCCGCCCCTGCCGCCCCTGCCGCTCCCAAGGGCGTGACCGCGGGCATCAAGACGATCGTGGGCGAAGTCGTCGATCCCGCCTGCTGGATCGTGAATGGGGCCAAGGGAGACACGCACAAGGAGTGCACCATCGCCTGCGCCAAGGCGGGCCAGGTCCTGGCGATCCTCGAAGCGAAGACCAACAAGCTCTACCTGATCGCCACCGAGAATCCCGGCGAGGACCCGAACAAGGGGGTCATCGACTTCGCGGGAATGAAGGTGACGGTCACCGGGAAGTTCTACACGCGCGGCGGTGTGACGGCGGTGAAGATCGC
>ERZ1292633.281-Hain-H41-02um-R1-281-length-64202-cov-13_pt1 | contig 64202 bp, 65 predicted proteins | sample MGYA00564406_ERZ1292633 | MGnify/ENA primary metagenome ERZ1292633 (study PRJEB36523, sample SAMEA6512639) | groundwater metagenome | collected 2019-01-08 | study: AquaDiva: Metagenomics assemblies of 32 groundwater samples
AGGAACGCAAAACGGCCCCCGAAGGGACCGTCTCGTGGTGGACGCTCAAGGATTCGAACCTTGAACCCTCTGCGTGTAAAGCAGATGCTCTACCGTTGAGCTAAGCGTCCGCGTCGCTGCCTGACATGCTGTCGGTCAGACAGGCTGAGCCTGTCTTCCCTGTCGTATGTCAGTCGCTCCTCCTTCGCGGCCACGCAGGCGTGGCCTTGATGGCAGTTCAGTGTGTTCCGCGCGGTCGCGCGGAACTGGAGCGTTTAAAGCCTATCGTCTCCCCTCTTGACAGGCAAGGGCGATATCGTTGACAGATACGCGCGGTTCGGGTACCTTGCCCTTACACGCGTACGTAGCACGGAGATCGAGGTCGGCGACAGCCATACCGCGTTCAAACAGTGCGAAGACGAGTGAAAGGTCCGAACCTTTTATTCACCAGCTCAAGCCCAACGCAGTATGGCCAGCAACAAGATCTTCGTCGGCAGCCTGTCTTTCCAGGCCACCGAAGACGACCTCAAGGCCGCTTTCAGCCCGTTCGGTACGGTCGCTTCCGTGTTCATCCCGGTCGACCGTATGACGGGCCGCAAGCGCGGTTTCGGCTTCGTCGAGATGTCCTCCCCCGAGGAGGCCGCTCGCGCGATCGAGGAAATGAACGGCAAGGAAATTGTCGGTCGCCCGGTCGCCCTGAACGAAGCGCAGCCCCGCCCGGAGCGCCAGTAAAATGGCACCAGCCGAACAGCCCGCAAGGGCTGTTTTGCTTTACGCCGCAACGGCCTGGGGGTATATAGTAGGCAGGCTCTTTCAAGGAGAAAAGCGCATGCCAAACCGCCCCGGACACTACCGCATCGACCTGTCGACCCTGGCTGGACGCACCTTCTCCGACATATTCGGGGATGAGATCCTGAAAGAAGATGAGGCCCGGGATAAAATCTGGGGATTCGTCTTCAAGCATGGCTGCGTCAAGGAGAATCCGTCCGATCATGACGGTGACGACTTGGGGTGGCTGATGCCGATCGAGATACCCGTCCTCTCGCCGGACGAGGAAATGCGCATCCGCCGCCAATTCGACCCCCTGGGCAAAGGGTCGCTGACGTTCGACGATATGTATGACCCTTTCCGAGTCCGCGTGTCCTTCTCGACCGTCGGCGATGTCACGCTCGGAGAGGTCTTCGGCGGACGCCTGATGGCGGAGAGCGATTTCATGAACGCCTTCTCCGGTTTCATCAAGTCGCGCGGACTGAAGGATGGGACGATGACGGATGCGCAGTTGGCGCTCCTCCGCGCCGTGCCGCACAGGACGTGCAGCCGCTGTCAGGCGCTGGTGAAGCGGAATTATTGCCGCCAATGCGACGAGGTCTTCGACGAGGCCCACGCCGCGGGCTGTCCTCTGCCGAACGAACCAGGACCCGACGGTGACAACCATCGCGGGCATCGTACCTACTGACCGCAAGAGCGGTCTTTTTTTCGGAGCGAAAGCACATGACGCTCCCGGCAAGGAAATTGTCGGTCGCCCGGTCGCCCTGAACGAAGCGCAGCCCCGCCCGGAGCGCCAGTAAGCTCCCTCGAAACGCCCCTCACGGGGCGTTTTGATTTACGCGAAGCGTTGACGCATCGACCGGAAACGTGTACCAAGGGTCCAGGAGGATCGCATGAAGACCATTACCGCATTCGCACTGGCCTGCTGTCTCGCTTCCGTCCCTGCCTCGGCGCGCGCCGAAGAGCCGGAGCGGACGACCTACGTCACCCTGGAACAGCAGACCGTCCTCGTCGATGGCGAGGTCGTGCCGGCCATCGACGGCACGATCGTCAGGACGCTCCACGGTCCGCTGGGCCTCTACACCTTCTTCTACGTCGACCGCGCGTACGCCGAAGCCGTCGTCGGCCCGTCCTTTTCCCCGACCGCGTGGCTGACTGTCGCGCTCGGCGCGGGTGTCGAGCAGGCGGAGGAAGGATCGTGGCGCGTCGGCGGCCTGCTCTGGATGGGCCGCGCGCGCTGGACGTCCGTCACCTTGCTCGAGACCGGCGCGTCAGGCTTCTGGGGACGCACCGAGTTCGCCTGGCGGCCCGCGCCGTGGGCGGGCATCGGCGTCCTCGGCGACCTCGGCCTCGGCGTCGGCCCGCGCCTCGAGCTGCGAGTGCCAAGCCTCCCCGTCCAGATCTGGGGCGCCTCGCTCTATGATTGGAAAGAGGAGCGTCCGGCGGCGGCCTTCGGCGTGCGGCTCGACCTCTGAAAGAGCTTCGGCTCTTTTTTCGTTTCCGCGGATAAGAAAAAGAGGCGCATCAGGGATGCGTCTCGACGGGCGCGGAGGCGGCGGCTTCGCGATCCCGCTGGATCTTGTTGCCCATGATCGTCAGGCCGAGCATCAGCGCGGCGACGGCGTAGGCGGCGAGGTGCCAGCCGTTCGGCGTCTTCCCGGTGCCGACGTACTTGATGATCGTCCCGAAGACCGGGAACAGGACGGCGGCGCCGACGATGGCGAAGAGGTACTCCTCGCCGCTCCGCTGCGCCGTATAGAAGGCAAGCACGTAGAGGTTATCGGCGAGGAAGAAGACCACGCCGCCGAGCAGCACCCACTTCAACGCGCCCCCGCTCGGCCAAGCGACGTGCGTGCCGCCTGCCTTGGTGACGAGCAGGTAGGCGCAGGACAAGACCAGGCCGACGACGTAGAGCTGGACGAGCAGGGCCGCCGGCGTGAAAGACGATGTCTTCTGCTCCAGCAAGTAGGCCTGGGAAGCGTAGAAGGCGTAAGCAAAGACCGCGTAGACGATGGGCATCGGTTCCTCCTGGATTGTTCTCCTCACCAAATCACGCTCCGGCCCCGATGTCAAGGGTGGAGGTTCGACCGGAAACTTCTTCACTTAGTCGACGGTCTGCACCTCCGTGTCCGCGACTGAACCCCTTGCAGGAATTACTTCGTTCGAGTATAGTGTCCCCGTTCGCGAGACGTGCGGTCGTGGCGAAATTGGCAGACGCACTACCTTGAGGTGGTAACGCCCGCAAGGGCATGAGGGTTCAAGTCCCTCCGACCGCACCACAAAACACCCAGGCATCGCCTGGGTGTTTTGTCGTTCTCATTCGAATTTGCGGGTCTTGCCGGTGATGACCTTGAGGCGCTTCGGGAGGATGCTGATGTCCAGCACGCTGGAGGAGAGACGCTGGCCGTCGCGGATGACGGTGACCGGCTGGCTGTGGCGGACCGACAGCGTTCGGACCGGGACGACCGTCGGCGGCGGGAGCGGTTCGGCGGGGCGGAATAGCTTGGAGAAAAATCCGCGGCGCGGCGATGGTTGGAAGACCGTCTGGAGGAAGCCGTCGCGCGGCGAGCTGATGGCCGCGGCGCCGTCGTCCGAGACGGTCATCGGCGCGAGGTTGCAGACGCGCACCTCGTTGTCTTCCGTCGGGATGACGCTGTACTGACCGTTGCACGACATCGCCGCGCGGGTGCGCGGGATGCGGACAGAGGACAGGAAGAAGTGGTCGTTGACGCGTCCGAGGTCCACGGTGTGGAGGACGCGGCGCGAGAGGATGTTGCAGGCCTCGACGCCCTCTTCGACGCCCAGGAGCGCCGCGATCTCGTGCGGACCGTCGCCGATCGGGATGACGCCGAACGACATGTCGTGCATGCCGACGACGTCGATCAGGCGTCCGACGGTGCCGTCGTCGCCGACGGCCACGATCGTCTCGCAGCCCTGTAAGGCGGCGTCCGCCACGATCTCGCCGATGTCCTTGAACATCGTCAAACGCTCGACGCGGCCGCTGATGCCGAGGTCCGTCAGGCGCGTCTCGACGCGCGAAAGCAGCTTCTCGTGCTTCTTGTCGGTGACGAACCCGTCGTAGACGTAGACGTACATCGTTCGGCGCTTAGTGCTCTCTTCCCTTAAGACGCGTCGAACGCGCGGGTCTTACTGCTGCAGCAGTTCCTCGATCTTCTTTTCGCGGACGCTGCGCGGGCCGCGCGCGATCGGAGGTCGGCCTTCGGCGCCTTCGTCGACGGAGGCCGCGGCCGCAGCCTTTTCCTGGACGGGCACTTCGAGGCCGATGATGAGCTGGCCCTTCATCATCGCGCCTGGCGCGACGGAGAGGACCTTGGCCTGGATGTCGCCATGGATGCGCGCGGTCGACGCGAGCTCGAGACGGTCGTAGACGCGGAGGTTTCCGTGGAGCTCGCCGGCGATGACGGCGTTGCGGGCCTGGACGCCGGCCGTGATCTTCGAGTTCTCGCCGACGACGAGATCGCGCTCGGTCGAGATGGAGCCTTTCACTTCGCCCTCGATGCGGACGTTGCCCTCGCTGACGAAGTCGCCTTCGACGCGCACGGACGGCGCGATGACGGTCTCGGTCTCATGCGCGACGGTCGCCGTTTCCCGATCGTTCTTGAACATACCTCCGATTGATTATTATCCCGCTCGTTAAAGGGCGAGGGTGTGAATGTCTTTCCTATTGTACCAAGCGGATGAAACGAGGGTCAAAGACCCCTGGAAACGGGCAGGGCGAAGCCGAAGGTCGAACCCTTCCCTACCCCCGGCGACAAGGCCCAGACGCGCCCGCCCTGCATCTCCGTGAGCATCTTCACGACGTACAGGCCGAGTCCCGATCCGCCGCGGTCGATGACGAGTTCCCCTCGCTGGTACTTGCCGAAGATCCTCGGGGCGTCCTCGGGCGTGATGCCCATGCCAGTGTCGGTGACTTCGAAGATGGCCTCGCGGCCGACGCAGCGGACGCGCGTCGCGATGGATCCTTTCTCGGTGTATTTGAGGGCGTTGTCGATCAGGTTGAAGATGACGTGCTTGATCTTTTCCGGATCGAACTCCACCCAGACCGGGCGTTCGCAGTCGAAGGCCAGCGACAGCGCGATGCCCTTCTTCGAGGCCGGCAGGAGGAACTCGTCGTGCACGTCCTTGACCGCGTTGTCGAGCGGAAGGACTTCCTTGCGGATCGTCAGCGCGCCGGACTCGAGCTTGGTGATGTCGAGGAAGGTCTCGACGGCGTTCAGGAGGCGCGTGGTGACGTTGAGGTTCAGCGTGACGATCTCCTTCTGCTTGTCGCCGATCGGGCCGAGGTCGCCGTCGCGGAACATCGTCAGGTAGCCGCGGATGCCGCCGAGCGGGCCGCGGATCTGGTGCGAGGCGATCGAGACCATCGTGGTCTTCAGCTCGTCGAGCTGGCGCAGCCGCTTGTTGCTGGCCGCCAGTTCCTGGGCGAGCTTCTGGAGCTCGATCTTCTGCCGCTCCTCGCTGAGGAAGCTGCGGATCATGGCGAACCCGAGGACCAGCAGGATCAGGAACGAGACCACGTTGATGGCGGCCTCCTGCAGGTCCTTGGAGAGGATGATGCGGGTGATGATGGTGGAGAGGATGCCGAGGAGCAGGATCTCGACCACCACGAAGCGGATCTGCAGGAAGCGGTGCTTGGCGATCGCCCAGGCCACGCCGCTGATGAAGAAGATCATCGCGTAGATCCCGATGCGGAACCATTCGGCCGACAGCGCGTTCTGGAAGAACAGGTTGATGGTCAGCGAGACGACCGTGAAGGCCGCCAGTCCGCTGACGATCGACGTCATCTGCGCGCGGAGGGCCGGCGCCGCCTTCCTTCGCCCGCGCAGGAGCATCACGATCGGCGTGATGAAATACAGGATGAGGATCGGCGCGTAGAAGAAGAAGATGATGCCTTCGGTGAAGCGGATCTCGCCGGTGCCGGCCGTGAAGGTGGTCGTCAGGAGCCACGGCGTGAAGGACAGCGCCGAGAGGACGGCAGCCGGCAGGAACGTCAGCGCGAGCGTCTTGGTGCGGACGTCCCGGTCGATGAAGTTCATGACGAACAGCAGGATGAATCCCGCCCCCAGCATGGCGGCCCCGAAATCGGCCTTCAGGAAGAAGCTCCGGAGAGGGAACGGGATCGCCTGGACGTTCTCCATGTAGTTGAAGACCATCCAGAGCACGCTGAAGACGACCCAGGCGAAGAACAGGCGGTGCGCGCGGTCCTTCGGGTCATGCACGAAGACGATGCTGCCGAGGAACAGCATCAGGAACGCGACGAATAGGAAAATGGTCAGGCTGAGCATATCCTCCGATTCCAGTATATAGGAAAAGACGGCCTCGCGTGAGCGAAGCCGTCGTGGTCAGGGCTTGGAGGTGCCGTAGTCCGGGTGGTCGTGGTTCTCCCACCCGATCAGCACGCCGTAGTTGCAGCTGTCCGGATCCGGGAAGTAGTCCGGAAGCGGACGGAAGATGCGGCAGCGGCGGCCTCCGGCGACGACGCCGAGGAAGAATCCCAGCTCGCCGTCGAAGACGCGCGGACGGATCGGCGCGATCGCCGACTCCGGCCAGGCGCGCGGGTCGATGCGGCCTCCGGCGGCGGAAGCGCGCAGGTCCTGCTTGAGCGGACCGATGCGCCAGACGTTGGTGTCCGGATCCTGGAAGCAGGCGCGGTCATGATCGTCAATCGTCAGCTGGACGTAGTCGTCCACCGACAGGAGATCGTGCCACTCGTGCAGGTGCGGGATCCTCGAGCCGAGGAGCGCCCAGCGCCGCCCGGCCAGCCAGCCGGACTCGACGGCGCGGGTGACGAGCGCTTCGCCGAGGCCTTGGCCCGCGAGATCCGGCCTGACCGAGACGTTGACGCCGTACTGGACATCGCCGCCCGGGTTGCAGATGTTGGCATAGGTCCCTTCGCCGCTGGCCTCCCACCAGCTGACGATGGACTTGAGATCGGTGGCGACCGACCAGACCGAACCGATGATCGCGCCGGTGGCGCGGTCGATCGAGACGAAGTTGCCGAGCGGCCAGCGCTCGATGCGGGCGAGGAGCATCTCCACGGAGGCCGCGGAATCAGCTCCCCACGCCGCGACGTCGATCTCGTGGCAGGTCTGCACGTCGGACGGAGTCGCCATCCGGATGAAAAAGGGCGTTTCTACTGCTCGCATGGTTCCCTCCTGGTCCAACGACCTGGACAAGTAATCCCATGAAATGGGCCGTCCCGTCAAGCTTGACCGAAGCCGCGAAAACGTGGCATAACGGCGTCAGTTCGTTCCATTTGCCAAGAAGGAGGCGACGATGGACCCGATCGAGAAGTTCCTGAAGGAGCGGGGTGTCATCGCCCCGCCTCCGGACCGGCCGCTCGTGACGTACCCGAAGTACTGGGAGCGTACCGTGCGCTGGCTGGCCGCCGCGACGCAAGCGCCCGACATCGTGAAGGCGCACGGGGCTTCAGCCCTGGACGTCCTCAACGGCGCGATCGGCGCGCCGGCGTTCTTCACCGACCGGCGCTACCTGCCGCAGCTCGGCCGCCAGGCCGGCTACGGCTTCATCCTCCTCCCTGGAGGGTGCGAGTGGGCGCTGAAGAAGGACCGGGGCGGGCAGTGCACGTTCTGCGAGTTCCAGGAGGTCGTCGACTTCATGGCCGGCGACCTGCCCTTCAGCCACGAGGAGTTCCTCGCGATCTTCCAAGCCGGTTACGCCGGCATGGCCGATTCCGACATCCTCAACGTCTTCACCGCTGGTTCGTTCCTGAATCCCGGCGAGATCCCGATGAGGAGCCAAGCCGCCATGGCCGCGCTCGTCGCCGCGTCGGCGAAGACGTCCGTCCTGCGCGTGGAATCCCGCGTGCAGTACATCGTCGACGAGACCGTCGCTCCTCTCGTCTCGATCCTGGCGGCCAAGGGCAAGACCCTCGACATCGCCATCGGCTTCGAGACGAAGGACGACGAGATGCGCAACAAGGCGCTCCGCAAGGGCATGGGCCGCAAGCAGTTCGAACTGGCGGTCCAGGCTGCTAAGCGCCACGGCGCGCGCGTCTCGGCCTACGTCATCCTGATGCCCATCGCCCTCGACGAAGGCTACGCCATCCAGGAGTGCATCGACTCGATCCGTTACGCCTTCGAGGCGGGCTGCGACGAAGTGTTGCTCCAGGCGCGCTACAGCCACTACGAGGACCAGAAGTGCCCGTGGCTCTGGTCGATCGTGAAGGTCCTGAACGAGACCGCCGCGCTCGGCCCGGTCATGCTGGGCCGCTGGGAGACGGAGCTTCCGGAGCCCAAGGTCTGGCCGAAGAACTGCGACGCCTGTTCGCCGGAGGTCATGAAGTCGATTGCCGCCTGGCGCGACGGCCTCCAACCTTCGACCATCGCCGAGGCGGCCATGCCAGCGTGCGGCTGCCGCAAGGTCTGGGAGCAGGAGGCGGCCAAGACCGCCCCGCCGCCCAAGCGCATCACCCTGCCGACCGCGCCTTAGGCGCGAACGCAAACGCCCCGACATGTCGGGGCGCTTTTTATTCTTCTACATCTCCTCCGGTGCCGAGAAACCCAGGAGCGCCATGCCGCGGACGAGCGCGGCGTCGGCGGCTTCGAGCAGCCGCAGCCGCGCGGCGCGGTCCTCCTTCGAAGCGGCGAGCACCTGCGCCTTCTCGTAGAGCGCGGCGACCGCCTTGGCGATGTCGTAAATCTGCGCGGCGACGAGCGAGGGTCGCGAGGATTGGGCGGCGCGGTGGACGGCTTCGGGGAAGCGCGCGACGGACCAGGCCAAGCGGAACTCGGATTCTTTTTCGGATTCTGGGTCCCCCGCCTTCGCGGGGGGTGACATGTGGGACGCGGGGGGGGACACGGAGGAGGGCGCGGTTTCGGCGGCCTTCCGCATGATGCTGCGGATGCGGGCGTGCATGTATTGGAGGTACGGGCCCGTCTTGCCGGTGAAGGACAGCGAGGCTTTCGGGTCGTAGACCATGTCGGAAGCGATGTCGACCTCGAGGAAGTGGAACTTCACGGCGGCGAGCGCGACCTGGCGCGAACGGCGGACGAGCTCATCGTCGGTGAGCGTCGGATGGCGCTGGCGGATCTCCAGCGCGGCGTCGGCCTCGAGCGCGGTCAGCAGGTCGTCAGCGTCGACGACGGTGCCTTCGCGCGACTTCATGCGCCCTTCCGGCAGGGTGACGTAGCCGTAGGAAAGGTGCTCGAGTTTCGTCGCCCACGGGTAGCCGGCGAGTTCCAGGATCTTGAAGAGCTGGCGCATCTGGAGGTTCTGCTCGTTGCCGACGACGTACAGCGAGCGGTCGAGGCCGTAGTCCTCGAACTTCTTCTTGGCGAGATAGAGGTCCTGGGTGATGTAGAGCGCGGTGCCGTTGGAGCGCAGGAGGACCTTGTCGGGCATGCCGTACGGTTCGAGCTTCGCCTCGACGTGGCCGTCCTCTCCCTTCATGAACGCGCCCTTGGCGACGCCTTCCTCGACGATGGCTTTGCCTTCCGTATAGATCTCGCTCTCCTTGTAGACGGCGTCGAAATGAAAACCGAAGCGCGCGTACGTCTCATGCTGGCCGCCGACGCACCATTCCCCCATCGTCTTCCAGAGCGCGCGGGTCTCGGCGTCGCCTTCTTCCCATTTCTGGACGACAGACTGCGCTTCCTCTTCGAGGCCCGCTTCGCCGGCCTTCAGCTTCGATTCGAACATCACGTACCACTCGGCGACGAAGTGGTCGCCTTTCATGCCGGACGATTCGGGCGTCTTTCCTTCGCCCCATTTGGCGTACGCGACCATCGCCTTGGCGATGGCCAGGCCGCGGTCGTTCAGGATCATCGAGCGGACGACTTCGTGGCCTTGCGATTCAAGCAGCGCCGAGACCGATTCGCCGATCAGTCCGTTGCGGACGTGGCCGAGGTGGAGCGGCTTGTTGTTGTTGGGGCTGATGAACTCGACCATGACCTTCTCGTCGTGGCCGACCTTGCGGTCGCCGAAGCGCGCGCCGGTCTCGAGCGCTTCTTCGGTCGCTTTCGCGATGACGGCGTCGCGGTCCAGGAAGAAGTTCAGGTAGGGGCCTTTCGCTTCCGCGCGCGCGAAGCCTTCCGGCAGGGAAATCGCGGCGGAGATTTCGGCGGCGATGGCCGCCGGCGCCTTCTTCAGATGCTTCGCCAGCGTGAAACACGGGAACGCCAGGTCCCCGTTCTCCGGCAGTTCAGGATATTCGAGCAGATGCTCGTGCAGGTCCGCGCCCGCCGCGGCGGAAAGCGCCGAGGCGAGATCGGAGCGGAGTTTTTCGATGAGGTACATGGACATGTCATCCCGGCGAAAGCCGGGATCCAGTTCAATACGCGACGTTATAAAGGTTCCTGGATGTACTGGGCCCCGGCTTTCGCCGGGGTGACATCACTTTTTCTTCATCAGTCGAACGAAGTACAGCTTACCCTTCTGGAGGATGCTGCCCTTTTCAGGCGGGCGAATCTCCATGGAAGGATCATCGATCTTCTTGCCATCAATCTTGACGCCGCCGCTCTCGATGTCACGACGAGCCTGCGAGTTCGAGAGGCCGAACGCTTTTGCGACGACTTCGGTCGAAGTCCGGACGCCATCCACGACAAAAATCTTGAGCGTATCAGGGCTCGGCATCTCGCCTTTCTGGAAGCGGGCCTTGAAAGAAGCTTCGGCGTCGTCCGTGGCTTTCGCGCCGTGATACATGGCGACGAGGCGTTTGGCGAGGCGCATCTTCACGTCGCGCGGGTTCTCCCCTTTCTTGAGCGCGGCCTTCTCCTGCCCGATCTCTTCCTTCGTATAATCGGCGGCGAGTTCCAGCCAGTTGTCGAGCGCGAAATCGGGGACCGACATCGTCTTGCCGAACATCTCGTCGGCGGAATCCATCACGCCGATGGTGTTGCCGAGCGACTTCGACATCTTCTCCTTGCCATCGGTACCGACGAGGATCTCGGTCGTCATCACGTCCTGAGGGATCATCCCCTTCTTGCTCATGAGAGCGCGGCCGGCGAGCATGTTGAAGGTCTGGTCGGTGGCGCCGATCTCGACGTCGGTCTTGAGCGCGATGGAATCGTAGGCCTGAAGCATCGGGTAGAGCAGCTCATGCATGTGGACGTCGGTGCCGGACGCGAGGCGTTTCTTGAAATCATCGCGCTCGATGATGCGGGCGACCGTGAACGACGCGCAGAGCGAGACGAAATCCACGGCCTTCATCTTACCGAGCCATTCGGAGTTGTAGCGGACTTCGACTTTCTTCACGTCGAGCACCTTGCCGACCTGCTTGAGGTACGTCTTGGCGTTCTCCTTGATCTCCTTGTCGGAGAGCATCGGGCGCGCCTTGGACTTGCCGGTCGGGTCGCCGATCTTGGCGGTGAAGTCACCGATCAGGAAGACGACCTCGTGACCCAAGTCCTGGAAGGCCCGGAGCTTGCGGAGCAGGACGGCGTGGCCGATGTGGAGGTCCGGGCGCGAAGGGTCGGCGCCGAGCTTGATGCGCAGCTTCCGGCCGGAGCGGAGCTTCTTCTCAAGGCTCTCGCGTACGATGACGTCGGCGACCTGGTGGGTCAGGAGATGGGAAATTTTCTGATCGATGTCGGGTTTCATACTTCAAGAATGTAGCGGTTGCGACCTAAAAAAACAACCCTCCAGCGCCTGACGGCTTCGGAGGGCAGGCCCCTTGTCGGGGATCAGTTGGAGAGGCCGTCGTCCTTGGAGGCGCGGCGCCGGAGGAGCAGGTATGCCTGGCTGAGCGGATGCTCGGCTTCGCCCGAGAGCGGGTTCCATCTGAGGATCACGCGTTCGTCGCCCCAGATGAGGGCGTAGGTCCAGTCGGTGCCGCTGGCGTCAGTGCGGCCGACGAAGGCGAAGTTCGATCCGGCGACGCGGCCGCGGAACGCCTCGGCGCGGAAGCCGGAGGCGGGAATCGACGGCTCATAGGCCTCGACGACGAACGGGCCTTCGCGGAGCGCGGCGAGGAAGCGCTCGGAGAGCCGACGGTTGACTCGGCGATCGGCGACGTAGGCGCTGGCGATGGCGGTCGCGGCGGCTCCAAGGAGCCAGTAGAACACTCGCATGATCGGCCTCCTTTCAAATGATCCGCTTTCACGTTCTCATGACACGCGCTTGCCCGTCAAAGAAAAAGAGGCCTCTAAGAGGCCTCGCTATCGGGTTCGACCATCGGATATTTCTTCCGCAGCGCGCGGTAGATCCCGACAAACGGATGTCCGCCATCCTTGGACGTCTTGATCTCAGCATAGAACATCTCGCGTCCGGAACCGTCAAAGGCGTCACCGTGACCGAGGAAGAGGTGGTACCCTTCGGTGTCCCGGAAAGGACGAAAGAGCCGGGTCAGGCAGAACGGCAGCGCGCCGGCCGTGCCGGTGAAGCTGTCGAGGAAGCCGCGGCCAATCGACGATTCTAAACGGAAGAACTCAGCGCGCAACTGGCCGTCGGCGGCGGCGTGCAGGAACGCACGCATCAGCAATCGGCGGTTCCGCCAGCGGCGGACGGTCTTGGGCGTCGGCAGGAGCTTGAAGGGGCCGACCAGGCCGAAGCACATCGCGATGAGGTAGATGAAACGGCCGACCTTACGCATGATGCCTCCCTTGCGACCGCAGGCGCGCCTCGCGCCTATGGCCGCGTTCGTCGAAGTACGAGACGTGGAGGCCGCCGACGCGGAGATCCTCGAGTCCGGCGAAGTACGCATCCCAGCGCACCTGCGTGACGGGCGTTTCCATGGACGCGGAGGCAGCGATGGCGCCATCGACGTAGACGCACAGGACCGTGTGGAGCGTCTTGCCAACGCGCCGCTGGGTCTCGACGTACAGGAGGCGCCCGAAGGCGTCGCCGGTCGAACGCACCAGCGCCGTCTCGTAGGACATGACCAGGGCCTCGGAGATCGTGGTCACGTGGGGCTGGGTGGAGTACGCCATCGCCTCGCGGGCGATGCGGTTGAACTCCGCTTCATCGAGCCTCGGAGAGAAGCTCGGTGGCGGCTTTTCCGCCTCATCGCCCTTCGGGAAGAGGTCCTCATGGAGGAGCGCCCCGAGCGTCAGCGCCAGAGGTATCAGGTACAGGAATAGTAGGACGTACAAACCCGCAAGGACCGCGACGATGACGAGAATGAGCTTCAGCATCCAGACCTCCTTTGCTGAACGCCTCAAGCTAACAAAAAACCGGCCTCAGGTCAAGCCTGGGCCGGCGCGGTCGTGTCGGACACGGGAGATTCAAGGGGGTCGACGTGGCGCGCGGCCGCCGATTCCGCATCCGAGGCGGGCACCGACAGTTCCGGCGCGGACGGGAGTTCCCCGCGCGCCGCCTTGAGCAGAGACTGGATCGACGCGACCGGGATGGCGTTCCCGACGAAGGTCGCTTCGACGCGGAGCGTGCGGACGCCCGTCTTCGGCTGATGCAGCTCATAGAGCACCCACCATCGGAGCCGCATCCGGCTCGTGTCGAGGATGAGCGACAGCCTGCGCTCGCCGTATCGTACGTTGAACATCGTATCGTGCGCGCGATCCTCGTCGGACCGCAGCGGCGAGCTGAACGCGATCTCCCGTGCGGCGACGGGATCGGCGAGCAGGCGGACGAGGTCAGCCATCTCGCCGAGAATCTTTCTTCGGTCACGGAGGCGCAGGCGCCGCGCCCTCACGAGCGCGAAGGCGGCGAACGACAGGGCGATGCAGATGAGAACGATCAGAAACCACATGGGCCATCCTCCTTGTCGAGCTTATCCCAATCGACCATCTCCACCACGAGCTCCCGATCGCGTCGGGCGCGGAGGAGAACCTCGGGCGGGTAGGCGTCGAGCAGGCGGAAGAGCTTCTCCATCCGCTCGACGAACCACGGGCTCCGGCAGGCGCGGCCGTAGCCGGGCAGGCGGTCGTCGACCAGCGCAGGGTGCTTGAAATCGATGGCGTAGATCCACGCGCCTGACTTCATGAAGTACGGGCGGCGCATCGAGACATGCAGATGCGTGTAATCCTCGAAGTAGATGAAGCACGAGCGCCGCCTGACCACGCCATCATCATCCCGCAAACCGAGACGACCCAGACTCTCGAACGGCGGATCGCGCTTCTCGGCCTGCGCGATGATGCGGTCGAGAAGCGGCAGAAGCACGTCCTTGACGGCCCGTCCCTCGCTCCAACCTTTGTAGCGAAGGTACGCGAGCATGGACCCGGGAACGACGGAGAAGCCGAAGGCGGCGGCGGCGACGGACGTGAGGATCGGCATGATGAACCCCTTTCGGAAGGTGCTGAGGCGAGGCTAACGAAAAAGCCGCCCCGGGTCAAGGGGCGGCGGTCAGGGCGGTCCGCAGCGGAAATCGTGCCGCTTCGGTGCCGGCGGTGGCGACGTCGAAGGCCAGCGCGACGGCTTCGGCGGCGGCGGCGCCACGCATGGGCCGGTACCCGAGGTCGGCGTACGGCTCCCGAAGAGGAGGAGGAGCACGAGAAGGGCGACGAAGGCGCTGACGATGACGATGAACAGTGAGGCGACGGACATGGGAACTCCTTCCGATGGGATGGAGACGAAGATATACGAAAAACCGGCTTCCGTCAAGGAAGCCGGTCTTACCACTTCTGACGAGAGCGTCTAGTTGGGGTCGACGGGCGCGGAGACTGTCGGTTCCGGCGCGGGCAGGAGTTCCCCGTGAGCCGCCTTGAGCAGAGCTTGGATGGACTCGACTGGGATGTCGTCCCCGACGAATGTCTCTCGGACGCGACTGAGGATAAGGACGACATTATTCTCCCGATGCTGCAGCTCGTACATGACCGACCAACGGACGTGCCGGCGGCGCGTGTCTAGGATGAACGACAGCTGGCGCTGGCCATGCCGCGCGGTGAATATCGCGGCGTGCGCGCGGTCGTCATCGGACAGGAGCGGCGGCGTGAGAATGACTTCGCCCGCGCTGGCGGGATCGGCGAGCATGCGGACGAAGTCCTTCATGAAGTAGCGTAGCATCAGGCGTCGGGAGCGGCTAAGACTACGGTTCAGCTTAATTACGCTGGCGAAGTAGAACGACGCGATGACGACGAGAGCGAGGATGAACCACATGCGGACCTCCTTCAAGGTGCTGAAGGCTAAGCTAAACCAAAAACCGGCTTCCGTCAAGGAAGCCGGTCTTATCGGCGCGTTCAGTCGTGGAAGGTGATCGTGCAGGTCTTCTCTTCGCCGTTGCGGACGGCGACGGTCCCTTGCGCGGCGCAGTCGCCGCCCCAGACGGAGGCGGTGTACCCCGGCGGCACGACTCGATAGAGCGTGTAATCATCGGCCCTTATGGAGGACGGAAAACCGCTGACGACCTGCATGCTCCCGATGAACAGCTGGACGTCGCGATCGGTGAGGCGTCCGCCGCGCGTGTTCCGGACCGACGCGGAAATCGTCAGCATCGGCGGGCGGTTGGACAGCGCGCCGTATATCGAGTCCGGGACGTCGTCGAAAACGATGAAGCAGGCGCGGGTCTCGTCGGCGGGGACGGTGACGACGCCGTCCGGCGAGCAATCGCCTGACCAGGCCGAGATCTTATAGCCGGGAAGCTTGCCGTGGTACAGCGTGTAGCTGCCGGGCATGACGTTGACGCCTTCCTGCGGCATCACGAGCGACTCGCCGACGAAGTAGTCGACGTCGCCCTCCTTGGCGGATCCGCCGTTGTCGTTGATGACGGTCGGCAGGATGATGATGCGCGTCTGGGATTTCGGCGCGGCCGTGAACGCGAGCGACGCGACGGAAGCCGGCTTCGGGGCCGCGAACATGGCCGCGGCGATACGGCGGACGCGGACGTCCTGCAGGTCGGCGGAGGCGTCGCGCTCGGCCTTCCACCAATACTGGTCAGGGCCGGTCACGGCGGAACCGCGACCGTATTCGGCCAGGGCGGCGTCAGGCAGGACGGCGACCTTGCGGTTCCAGTCGTCGCCGTATATCACGCGCGCCACGGATTCGCCCGCGAGCCAGCGCAAGGCGCCGTCGCGGTCGATGGCGTAGACGCGAGACTCGCTCGCGCCCTTGACCGGACGGATTCCGGGACGCAGCGGCGCGACGCCGGCGAAAGGAAGTTTCGCCAGCTCGGCGTCGGAAACGGTGCGGACGGCGGAAAAATCCGGATACCAGGTCCGGTAGGTCTGCTCATCGAGGAATGCCACGCGCTGGCGATCGCCGGTGACGTAATAGACCGTGGGACCGGAACCTTTCACCGCTTCGCCGACATTGACGGCGGCGCTGGCCGACGGAACGGCCGACAGCGAAACAACGGCCAGCATCGCGATAATAAGGCTCTTTTTCATGGTATTTCTGGGTTATTGCGAGAAATATCGACGAGCAAGCATAGCACGATAAAGCGGTTTTGTCAATGATTACTGGCACGCGCGACGAAAAAACCGCCCGGGGGATCCAGACGGTTCTTGTCGTCACGTCACGGCAAGGGCCGCAACGATCTTCTTCAGCTCCTCGCGCTTCTCGGCGAGCATCGCGCGGGTCTTATCGACGATGCCCTTGGGCGCGTTGTCGGTGTAGCCGCGGTTGCCGAGCTTGGCTTCGAGGGACTTCACGAACCCTTCGAGGTTCGCCTTCTCCTTCTCGAGGCGCGCTTTCTCTTTGGCCGGGTCGACCATGCCGGCGAGCGGCAGGCAGGCTTCGATGCCGCCGACCATGGCGGAAGCCGCGTCCTTGGGCTTCTCCCCCTTCGCAACGATGGTCAGGGTCTCGATGCGCGCGAGCGTGCGGATGACGTCGGAGTTCTCCTTCAGCAGCTTCGCCTTGGTGCCGGCGATGAGCGTCGCGTCGACGCGTTTGGCGGGCTCCACCTTGTACTCGCTGCGGACGTTGCGGATAGCGCCGATCACCTCGCGAATCAGGTCAAAATCTCTTGAGCGCTGGGCCCCGGCCTCCGCCGGGGTGACAACGCGAGGCCAGGACTCGATCATCAGGAACTTCTTGCCCTTGGCGTTGCCGGCGAGGAGGTCCCAGATGGCTTCCGTCACGAACGGCATGTAGGGATGCCAGAGCTTCAGCACGTTTTCCAGAACGTGGAGCAGGACTTTTTCGGTGGAAGCCTTGAGCTTCGTATCCTGCATCTGGATCTTGGCGATCTCGAGGTACCAATCGGCGAGCTCGGTCCAGGAGAAGTCGCGGAGCAGTTCGCCCGCGGGCGAGAACTCGTATTTCTCGATGTGAGCGGAGGCCTGCGCCGTGACGGCTTCGAGGCGCGCGAGGATCCAGCGGTCGGCGAGCGTCTTCGGCGTCGGCTTCTTGGATTCGCGGCGGACTTTCGAAACGCTCGTGAGGATGAAGCGCGAGACGTTCCAGAGCTTGTTGGTGAAGTTGCGGTAGCCGGCGATCTTCTCGTCCCAGACCTTGGCGTCGGCGCCGGGTGCCGTGCCGAGCACGAGCGAAAGGCGTACGGCGTCGGTGCCGTACTTCGGGATGACGTCGAGCGGGTCGAGCACGTTGCCGAGCGACTTCGACATCTTCCTCCCCTGCTCGTCGCGGACGAGGCCGTGGAGGTAGACCGTCTTGAACGGCACCTGTTTCATGACGTACGTCGTCATCAGGATCATGCGCGCCACCCAGAAGAACAGGATGTCGTAGCCCGTCTCGAGCACGTCGGTCGGATGGAAACGCTTCAGGTCCGGCGTCTTCTTCGGCCAGCCGAGCGTGGTGAACGTCCAGGTGCCGGACGAGAACCAGGTGTCGAAGGTGTCGCTGTCCTGCGTCAGTCGCTTGGAACCGCAGCCTTTCGCGCCACAGACCTTCGGCACCGTGCGGGCGACGGTCACGTGGCGGTCGGGGCAATACCAGGCCGGGATGCGGTGGCCGAACCAGATCTGGCGCGAGACGCACCAGTCGCGCAGGTTCTCCATCCAGTGGTAGTAGACCTTCTCGAAGCGCTCCGGGATGATCTTCACCCCGCCCTTCCTCACGGCGTCGAGCGAGAGTTCCTTGAGCGACTTGCCACGGCCCGGGATTTTCTTGTTCACGTCGACGAACCACTGGAGCGACGTGAGCGGCTCGATGGCGGTCGCGCATCGATAGCAGGCGGAGAGGTTGTTGGTGAGTTCCTCGACCTTCTCGATGAGGCCTTGGGCTTCCAGGTCCTTCACGAAGGCGTGGCGCGCTTCGAGCACGGTCATGCCCTTGTACTTGCCGGCGGTCTCGAGCATGCGGCCGTCCTCGCCGATGACCTTGATGACGGAGAGCTTGTTCTTCTCGGCCATGCGGAAGTCGACGGCGGAGTGCGCAGGCGTGACGCCGACCAGGCCCGAACCGAAATTCGCGTCGACTTCGTGGTCGCCGATGACGCGGATGGTGAGAGGCTTCGTGCCCTTGCCCCAGTCCAGCTCGAAGGACTTTCCGATCCACTTCTTGTAGCGCTCATCGGAAGGGTTGGCGGCCACGGCGGTGTCGCCGAGTTTCGTCTCGGGTCGCGTGGTGGCGACGCTGAAAGGGCCGTACTTCAGGAAGTACAGCTTGGCTTTCTGTTCCTTATATTCCACCTCGTCGTCAGCAAGCGTCGAGGTGCAGCGCACGCACCAGTTCACGACGCGCTCGCCGCGATAGACGAGGCCGTCCTCGTACATGCGGTTGAATATCTCGATGACCGCCTCGGAACGCGGCGCGTCGAGCGTGTAGGCCTCGCGCGACCAGTCGATGGACGAGCCCATCTTGCGGATCTGGTTGCGGATGCGGTCACGGGACTTTTCCACGAATTCATCAACCCGGCGCAAGAACTCCGTGCGGCCGAGGTCGTGCCTGGATTTTTTCTCTTGCTCCTGGATGTTCTTCTCGACGCGCGTTTGCGTGGCGATGGAGGCGTGGTCCGTGCCGGGCAACCAGAGCGCCGCGAAGCCGCGCATGCGCTTGTAGCGGATCATAAGGTCCTGAAGCGCCAGCATGGTCGCATGTCCGACGTGCAACGCTCCGGTCGCGTTGGGCGGAGGCAGGACGATGGTGAACGGTTTCTTCTTTTTGCCGCCCGGCAGCTTGTCCGGGTCGAAATAGCCGCTTTTCTCCCAACGCGCGTAAATCCCATCCTCCACCTGGGAGGCGTCGTAGGCTTTGGCGAGTTCGGGCTTTTTCGGACCGCGCAGCATATGAGGCATCCTAGCGCGACGGAGCGCACGCTTCAAGCGTGGGAGCGTGTCGTCGTGGAACCGGTTATCGACGCGTGAATTCCGGAAAAAGCAGAAGGGACCCTGGAGAGGGTCCCTGGAAGGGGGTCGTGCGGGGTGGTTCAGAGCTAATGGCGGAGCAGATTGACGCAGTCGGGGATGCCGTCGGCAGGGTTCACGTCCTTCGCCCAACCGAGCCGGTTGGCGAAGATGTACCGAATGCCGGGGCTGACCCCGTACTGCTGCTCGTAGGTCCTATCCCCGCCCATACAGGCGATGATCTGACTGGCGTTGCAGCCGTCGGCCGTCGTCGTGCCGTCGCCCAGGCGGTTCGGACGAAGCGTTCCGCTGGTCGGGACCGGCCCGTTCAGGTCGGTGCCGAGGCAGACGTCGGTGAGGGCGGCGGCGGCGGTGGCGGTGGCGAATATGAAGCGGTCACAGACGTCCACGAGGATACGGACGGAGACGGCCAAGAGCGTGCCGAGGGCGGCTCCAACCGCCATCGCCGCCATCACCCTGAGCACGTGCACGTGGGGACGGTCGGGAATCTCGACGGACTTGCGAAGGATCATCGGAAATCTCCTCTTGTTCGGACGTTGGACGATCGATTTTCCCTCTCGAACCCCTGAACATGGTCATGGTCTCGAGATGAAGCCAGCACCATAGCAGATTCTCAGATGCCTGTCAATACGGACATGGAGCGCACGGTCCTTGACAAAGAGCCGTTTTTCGTATATGGTCGAGCGTTCGTGCCTGTCGCAGGCAAGGGAGGAATACATGCAAACCCGTTCAGCCAACCGCTTCGTCTACGCGACGCTCATCGACCTCGGCTTCGATCCCAATGACCCGGAAATCCTGCTCGAAACGGGCTTGGATCATCCGGTCGATTGGGACGCCGTCGACGCCGAAGGAGGCGTCATCTGCAAGCGCCTGGACTTCGTCCTGACCGTCGATCACGCCAGATTCGGCGGCGAACCCATCGGCATCCACTTCGTCTACTCGCGCGTCGTGCGCGACCATGGCGTGCACGGCGGCCTGTACGTCTACGCGCTCGGGCTGCGCCCGACGCGCGACAAGGACGGGCGCGATTGCGACCGCCTCGCGCTCGAGACGGCCGTGAACGAATCCCGCAACGTGCGCGGCCGCAGCTGGTGCGCCGACATCGGGCAGGTGAAGATCTCATGGCGCCATGCCCCGAAGGACGTCATCTGCGTCGACAACGGCGCCTTCGAGCCCGAAGCGCCCGACGCGGAGAAGCCTCGCGCCACGGAAGACGAGATCATGCGCGCCTGCGCGGACTTCGACTCATTCTGCGACGGCATCGAAGCGCCTGAGCTCGTGACGATCCCGCTCGACGAGCGCAGCATCGAGTTCGACATCGATTTCGCCCACGCGCTATCGACAGATCCTCCGCCTTGAACGCGAAGCCCCGACCTTCATCTCGAAGGCGGGGCGTTTTTAATATGGGACGGCCGATAAAAAACCGCCCCGACGTACGTCCGGGCGGTCTTTTCTTTCCTTACTGGAGCATCGAGTCGACGATCTGCTTCACGGACTCGTACGGGAGGGCGCCCGGGATGAGCTCCTGCTCGCCGTTCGGACCGAGCACGATCGAGCCGGGGGTGCCGGTCACGCCCGCCGCTTCGCCGCCGGCCAGGTCGGAGGCGACGCGCGCGGCGTACTTGCCGGAGGCGACGCAGTCGTTGAACTTCTTGATGTCCTTCACGCCGGCTTCCTGCGCGAGACCGGCAAGCTGGGCCACGGCGAGGCCGGAAGCCTGCTTCTCGAACATCTTGTCGGTCATCTCCCAGAACTTGCCCTGCTCAGAGGCGCACTCGGCGGCTTCGGCGGCCTTCTGCGCGTCAGGATGGATCGAGGTGAGCGGGAAGTGGCGGAAGACCCAGCGGACCTTGCCCTTATACTCGCTCATCAGCTGGACGAGCGTCGGGTGGAAACGCGAGCAGAACGGGCACTGGTAGTCGGAGTATTCGACGATGGTGATATCGGCGTTCTTGTCGCCGCGGATGTGGTCCTGGTCGGTGACCGGCGCGACGGGGCCGGCGGTCGGCTCGCCGCCGAGCGACGGGTCGGTCGGGGCGGAGGGCTGCGTCGGGGCGCCGACGCGCGCCGAACCTGAGAACCAGCCGGAGGAGTCGACGCCCTTGGCGACCATCATGACGAAACCGAGCGCGGCAATGGCGAGGACGCCGGCAGCGACGCCCGCGAGGAATATCTGCTTGGCGGTGAGCTGCATCGAGAACTTAGATTCGTTGTCCATATTATAGGTGAATGGATAGAGGCGTGCGCGTCACGCAAGCCTCTAGGCGTCGCGAAGCGCGGCGAAAGCGGGAAGCCTCGGCGGATCTTCCGTGACGAACGGCAGCGTGCCGGTCATGGCGCGTATGGAGCCGCGTAGCCGCGCGTGCGCGGCCGCGAGGACGGCGCGGACAAGGACGCTCGCTGCGAAGATCGCCGGCAGAGCGACCGGGAACCGGGAGACGCCTTCCGCCGGCAGCAGCTCGAGCTTCGACAGGTCGGCCTGAGCCTTGAACATCTTATGTTCCTGGCACGAGAGCGGCGCGGCGACCGAGCTGAAGAAGCCTGGATCGGCCGTCAGGCACGGCATGACCAGGAAGGACGCGACCAGCAGGAAGAGGAAGGCGCCGAGCACGGCCTTGGCCAGCATCCTGACATTCCCATCATGTGGATGAATCCCCATATGCCACGTCAGTATACATGACGACGGCCAACGCGGCCTTTTTCATCAGGAAACGAGGCTCTTGCGACGCAGGGAGATGGCGTTGACCGCTACGATGACGGTGCTCATCGACATGAGAAGGGCGGCGAGCGCCGGTTGGAGCAGGATGCCGCGGTATGCCAGGACGCCAGCCGCGAGCGGCAGGGCCACGACGTTGTAGCCGGTGGCCCAAAAGAGGTTCTGGATCATCTTGGCGTACGTCAGGCGCGAAAGCCGGATGACCTTCGGGATGTCGCGGGGATCGTCCTTGAACAGGATGATGCCGGCCGACTCGATGGCGACGTTGGTGCCCGCGCCGATGGCGATGCCGAGGTCGGCCTGCGTGAGCGCGGGCGCGTCGTTGATGCCGTCCCCCACCATCGCGACCTTCATCCCTTTCCCTTGGAGCAGCTTGACCTTCTCCGCCTTCTCCTCCGGCAGGACGCGCGCGAAGACCTCGTCGATGCCGAGTTCCTTGCCGACCCAAGCCGCGACGTCCTCCGAATCGCCGGTGACCATGGCGACCTTGATGCCCATGCCCTTGAGGAGCTTCACCGCTTCGCGGGATTCCTCCCGGATGACGTCCGAAAGCGCGATGGCGCCCAAGACGGCATCGCCTTCAAGGACGTACACGATGGTCTTGCCCTTCCGGCTTTCCTCCTCGAGGCCTTCCATCCGCCTCACGGGTTCGCGCATGGAAGCGCCGAGAGCCGTCGAGCCGCCGACCGCGATGGCGCGCCCTCCGACCGTCGCCTTCACGCCTTTGCCGGGCACGCGTGCGAAACCTTCCGCCGACGGGATCGCGATTCCTTTCTCCATCGCCGCGGCGACGATCGCCCTGGCGGCGACGTGTTCCGACGATGCGTCGACGGCGGCGGCGAGCGTGAGGACGTCGTCCTCCTTACCCGTCTCGGCCGCCCAGACGCGGTCGACGCCGTACTCCCCCTTCGTCAGCGTCCCGGTCTTGTCGAAGAGCACGACATCGACGTCGCGCGCGGCCTCGAGCGCCAACCTCTGCTTGATCAGGAAGCCGCTCTTGGCGGCCATCATGGTCGAGATGGAAGCGACGAGCGGCACGGCCAGGCCGAGGGCGTGCGGACAGGCGATGACCAGCACCGCGACCATGCGTTCGACGGCGACGGCCGGCGTCGCGGAAGCCAGCCAGGCGGCCAGCGTGACGAGGCCCGCGCCGACGGCCACGTACGTCAGGACCATGGCGGCGCGGTCCGAAAGCATCTGCAGCTTCGATTTCGACGCCTGCGCCTCGGCGACCAAACGCATCACGCCGGCCAGGAAGGTCTTCTCGCCGACGCCGATCACGCGGACCGTCAGGGCGCCGTCGCCGTTCACGGTCCCGGCGATGACGCGCGCGCCCTTGCCTTTCCGGACCGGGCGCGATTCTCCGGAGACCGCCGCCTCGTTGACGTCGGACTCGCCGTCCTCGACCTCGCCGTCGGCGGCGATCTGGCCGCCGGGACGCGCGATGAAACGGTCGCCTTCGCGGAGGTCCGAAAGCGGGATCTTCGCCGTCACGACACCACGCATGACTTCGACCTCGTCGGGCAGGAGCTTGGCGAGTTCCTTGAGCGCCCCGCTGGTACTGCTGACCGCCCGCATCTCGAGCCAATGGCCGAGCAGCATGACGGTGATGAGCGTCGTCAGTTCCCAGTAGAGCGTCTCCATGCCGCCCGTGAGGGTCATCCAGAGGCTGAAGGCGTAGGCGGCGATCACGGCCAGCGAGATGAGCGTCATCATGCCGGGCTTCCGGCCGCGCAGTTCGCGGGCGGCGCCGATCAGGAAGACCCAGCCGCCGTAGAAGAAGACGGCCGAGGCGAGGACGGCCGGGACATAGGCCGAACCGGAAAAAGCCGGCGGCCGCCAGCTGGAGAGCGTCGGGACGATCTCCGAATACAGCACGACCGGCACGGTCAGGACCAAGCTGACCCAGAACTTCCGCGCGAACATCATCGTCGAGTGGCCTTCGTGCTTGTCTGCCGCGGCATGCGCGTCATGCGTCTTCTTCTCCTTCACGGGCACGAGCTCCATCCCGCATTCGGGACAGCGGCCTTCGCGGTCGCGTCGGACTTCGGGATGCATCGGGCAGGCGTAGGTCATATGCTGGAAGTATAGCAAAACCCGCCGTGAGGCGGGTTTTGCGGCATCATTGGCCCTTATTGTCGACGCCGAGCGCGTCGTGGATCCAGCACCAGCCGAGGAAGGCCTCGACGAGCGCGATCCAGCCGATGACGAAGATTCCCCAGTCGGCCCAGGCATACGGATAGTCCGGCGCCCACGGACCGAGCCACCAGAACGCCAGCGCGAACCTCAGGATACGATCCAACTTGCCGAGATTGTTCTTGATCATGCGTGCGGATGAAAAATTATTTATTCCTCGACGCGGATCTTGGTCATGAGGCCATGCTCCTCATGCTCAAGATTGTGGCAGTGCAGGACCCAGTCGCCCGGGTTGTCGGCCAGGACCGCGACGTCGACGGACTCGTTCGGACGGACGACGACCGTGTCCTGACGATAGGCCTGCCCGACCGGCGAACCGTCCCGGGCGATCACCGTCATGAACATGCCGTGCAGATGCATCTGATGCGACATCGGCGTGCCGTTCATGAATCTGATCTTGACCCAGGTGCCTCGGCTGAATCGCGCGAGCGGCTGACCGGGATCCTCCATGTCGAACGGGACGCCGTTGATCGTCCAGGTCGTCGGGTCCATCATCCGGTCGGTCCCGACCGCGACGACGGCGTCAGGCGCGCGCTTCGAGAGGTCCAGGGGCGCGGGCGCGTCGGAGACGAACACGGGTTCCGCTCCGGCTTGACCGAAGACGTTCACGGGGATGCGCAGGCTTCCCGTCTCGCGTTTCTCGACGAGCGCCCACGGCTTGCCGTCCCCGTCGCGCAGGAGCACGTCGAAGCGCTTGGCGGGCGTGAGCGTCAGCGTGCCGGTCCGGACGGGCTTCGCGAGCGGCGTGCCGTCGACCGCGACGATCTCCAGCAGGCGGCCGTCGTCGGCCTTCAGCTCATGCGCCATCGCGTTCGAGGCGTTGATGAGCCGCAGGAGGCGCGTCCCGCCTTCCGGCACGGTGATCGGCGCGACGGCGTCTCCGGCCTTGCCGTTCGCCGTGAGCGTGTCGCCGTAGCGTCCGTTGATCTCCGGCGCGAAGCCATGGTCCATCATCCCCTCGTGCTGCATCCCGCCCATCATCATGCCGTTCGGCATCATGTGCCGTGCCCCGCCGGTCGGAGGGCGCGTCGCTTCGGAGACGGAATCGAGCAGGTTGTCGGTCTCCGATTCCTGGTACGTGTACTTCGTGGCCAGCCGTTTGCCGGAAGCGTCGAGCAGCCAGTCATCGAGCGCTACGACGGCGTCGGGGACCGCGCCCTCCGCGGGTTCGACGATGAACGGGCCGTACAGGCCTCGGTCGACCTGGTCGTCCGTGTCCACGTGCGAGTGATAGAAGAACGTGCCGGCGTCGGGGACGATGAAGTCGTAGACGAACGAGCCGCCCGGCGGGACGGGATCCTGGCTCACGTACGGCACGCCGTCCATGCCGGCGGGCACGCGTACGCCGTGCCAATGGATGGTCGTCGGTTCATCGAGTTTGTTGACGAGCGTCACCTTCACTCGGTCGCCTCGCTTCAGGCGGATTTCCGGACCAGGAATCTGACCGTTGTAGGCGTAGGCATCGGTGGTGAAGCCTGGACGCAGCTCCCATCGCACGGGCGCGGCCGTCAGTTCGTAGGTGCGCGTCTCGCCTGTCGCCTGGACCTGCGGCCCCGATGCCGCCGGGGATTCCGGCGGCGGGGCGGGGCGGCGGAAGGCGAAGGCTGAAATCGCGATCAGCGCGACGCAAGCGAGCATGTGCCAATGGTAGCCGTGTCTTTTCATGGGAGCGTGACTCATGGGAAAAGGGCTTAGGCTTCCATCGGCGCGCCGCTCAGGCGGGCGAAGCCGACGAAGGCGGCGAGGAAGAGGGCGGTCATGACGAACGGCGCGGCCATCGAGACCCAGTTGCGGCGGCCGGGACGGAAGCCGCGCAAGAGCAGGGAGTTGGCGACGACCGAGACCGAACTCAGCGCCATGGCCAGGCCCGCCAGTTCCGGCTTCAGCACGAGACCGACGCCGGCGAAGACGCGGGCGGCGATGGGGATGCCGGCCACGTTATAGAAGAGGGAGAAGAACAGGTTCTGACGGACCTTGCCGAGCGTCTCGCGCGAGAGCCGGATGGCGGTCACGACGTCGTTCAGGTCGTTCTTCATCAGCACGATGCCTCCTGTCTCCATGGCCACGTCGGTGCCGCTCGACATGGCGATGCCGAGATCGGCCTGTGCCAGCGCCGGCGCGTCGTTGATGCCGTCGCCGACCATGGCGACCTTCACGCCGGCAGCCTGGAGCTTCTTGACCTCGCCGGCCTTGTCTTCCGGCAGGACTTCGGCAAGCACGTTTTCGATACCCGCCTGTTTGGCGATGGCGCGTGCGGTACGTTCATTGTCGCCGGTGATCATGAAGACGTCGAGTCCCATGCGCTTCAGCGCGGCGACCGCGGCGGAGGAGGTGTCCTTGATGGTGTCGGCCACGGCCAGCACGCCGAGGACGCCCTGGCGCGTGGCTAGGATCATCGCGGTCTTTCCGGCTTCCTCGAGTTTCCGCATCTTGCGGTCGATGCCGGAAGCGTCGAGGCCAAGGACGTCCGTCACGAGCTTGCGGTTGCCGAAGAAGTGCTCGACGCCCATGATCGCGCCCTGCACGCCGTGCCCCGGAATCGCCTTGAAGTCAGCGACCTCGACAGGATCGATCCCCTCTTCTTCCGCGTACCGGCAGATCGCCTCGGCTAGCGGATGCTCGGATTTCGCTTCGAGGCCCGCCGCGATCTCCACGATGCGTTCCTCATCCGTGATCCCGACGCCGACGATGTCGGTCACTTCCGGCGCGCCTTTCGTCAGCGTGCCGGTCTTGTCGAAGACGATCGCGCCGACCTTGCAGGCCGCCTCGAGCGGTTCGCCGCCCTTGATGAGGATGCCGTGCTCGGCGCCCTTGCCGGTCGCGACCATGATGGCCGTCGGCGTGGCCAGGCCGAGCGCGCACGGGCAGGCGATGACGATGACGGCGGTGAAGGCCATGAGCGCGAAGCTGAGCGGCGCGCCGAGCGCCAGGTACCAGACCGCGAACGTCAGGAGCGCCAGGCCGATCACGGCCGGCACGAACCAGGCGGAGATGCGGTCGGCGAAGCCCTGGATGGGCGCGCGCGAGCCTTGCGCGTCCTCGATCAGCTGGACGATCCGTGAGAGCGCCGTCTCGGAACCGACCTTGTCGGCCCGGAACTCGAAGCTACCCGTCTTGTTGATGGTGGCGCCGATGACGGCGTCGCCTTCCTTCTTCGCGACCGGCAAGCTTTCGCCCGTCAGCATCGATTCATCCACCGCCGACGATCCCTTCAGGACGGTGCCGTCGACGGGAATCTTCTCGCCGGGACGGACCAGGATGACGTCGCCCTTCGCGACCTCCTCGATCGGGACGTCGAACGGGCGGCCGTCGCGCATGACGCGCGCGGTCTTGGCCTGGAGGCCCATCAGCTTCTTCACGGCTTCGGACGTCTCGCCCTTGGCCTTGCTCTCGAGCCACTTGCCCAGCAGGACGAAAGTGATCAGGAAGGCGGACGTCTCGAAGTAGAGCTCGGGGATCTTCCCGCCGATGCCGATGACCGTGCCTTTCGTGACGGCGTAGATGGCCAGATTGATGGCGCTGTAGGCGAAGGCCGCCGTGGTGCCGATGGCGATCAGCGAATCCATGTTGAAGGTCCGCATGCGCAGGCTCGACCACATGCCCTTGTAGAAGCCGGCGCCCAGCGCGATCTGCACCGGCGTCGCCAGCAGGAACGAGACGATGCCGACGGACGGAAGGGTCGCCGCGCGGCCCGGCAGGGCGAAGAAGTCGAGCAGCATGAACCAGAGCATCGGCAGGGAGAGCGCCGAGCCGATGAGGAACTTGCGCTTGTAGGAACGGACTTCGGCGGCGCGGCGCGCGCGTTCGGCCTCGGGATCGGCCTTGTCGGCGAGTTCGGCGCGGTAACCGGCCTTTCGGACCGCTTCGACGAGCGCGGCGACGTCGGTCTGGCGCGGATCGAAGACGACGCGCGCTTTCTCGGCGGCGAAGTTGACGTTCGCTTCCTTGACGCCTTTGACCTTCTTGAGGCCGCGCGTGATCAGGTTCGCGCACGAGGAACAATGCATGCCGCCCAGCGCGAGCATGGCGCGCGCATCCCCCTGCGCCGAAGCTGCGGGGGGCGCATCGCCTGCCGGCACGACGGCGGCGGACGGGGCCGCGGCGGCGATGTCGGCGGCCGAATCGACATGAACGGCCTTGCGCATGAATGCCAGGAGCGCCGCAGGTTCGCTCTCGTCGGCGGGATATTCGATTTCGCCGCGCTTGGTGACGCGGACGGTGCCGGCGAAACGTCGCGCGCCGTCGGCCGACATCGTGACTTCGCCTTCCGCTTCGACGTCCTGATGGAGCCTGAGCACGTGCGTGGACCTTCCGGCCACCGGCACGGCCTTGATCTCGGGCTCGGGCAGCGGTTCCGGCGCCGCGGCCACTTCCGCGGCGTAACCGAGTTCGAGGATCTTCTTGAGCACGGCGTCCGCGTCGAGCGGGCCGCCGGGGATGACGACGCACTCGCCGGTCGCGGCGTCGCTCCGTGACTCCTTGACGCCCGGCATGTCCGCCAAGGCGCCGTCGATGAGCTTCTCGCACGACGAGCAATGCATGCCCGTCACCTTGATCTTGAGAGGGTTGGAGTTCATACGATTTCCGTCTGATACTCCTCCAGCGCCGCGATCTCGCGGACGAGCGCGTCCAAGGCTTCGGGCGTCTCATGCGACACATCCGCGCGTCCCGCGTCGAGGTCGACCGAGCAGGAAGAGATTCCCGGCACGTCGGCGGCGACGCTTTCGATGAGCTTCTTGCACGAGGCGCAGTGCAGCCCCGTGATCTTGAGAGTGGAATTCATAGGATGAACGTCAGATGGCCGTGATGAGGCCGGGGAACATGCCCATAGAGCAGCTGAAGACGTAGCCTCCGGCTTTCTTCGGGGTGAAGACGAGGACGTTCAGACTCTTGTTCAGAGGGACGCTGACGCGGGCTTTCGGGATCGTCAGGACGCCGCGGCAGCCGGTGCCGATGCCTTCGATCTCCATGCGGACCGGCATGCCGGCCTTCACCGTGTAGGTATCGCTCGGCTTGTAGGCCGGATTGACGCCCAGCCGCATGCGGATGACCTGGACGCCGTCCACGACGCGGACGTTGGGATCCTCCGCGGCCTGCGCGGCGGCGGGTGGCGGAGCGAACTTCGGCAGGCGGAGCGGATAGCCCATCGAGGTCAGGCCGTTCTGGAGATTCCAGAGCCCGAGGACGACGACCATGGCGCCGGCGAAGCGGAAGAACTTCTCCCCCGCCTTCCCCTTAAGGGACGTCGAAGCCCATCCGAGCGCGAGGAGCGACGGCGCGGTGCCGAGCGCGAAGGCAGCCAGGATCAGTCCGCCCTGCGCGAAACTGCCGGCGGTCAGCGCGTAGATCTGGAGCGCCTGCGTGAAGCCGCACGGGATGAAGAAGGTGAGCGCGCCGAGGGTGAACGGCATGGCCGGATGCTCGCGGCCTTCAGCATCGACGACGCGGCGCGCGAACCACTTCGGCATGCGCGGCTGGATGGCCTTGAGCCATGAGGGCGCGAGCTTCAGCATGTCGAGGCCCATGATCAACATGTAGGTGGCGGCCAGCACGATGATGGCGCCGGTGAAGAAGGGCGACGGCGAGAGGACCTTGCCGAGCGCGGCGATGATCCCGCCGAAGAAGGCGTAGGACAGCACGCGTCCGGCCACGAACATGAAGACGGGAGTCATGCGGGTCACGCCGTCCATCGAGCCGTAGCGGCGGTTGTAGTTGGCCGCCGAGGAGAGCAGGAGTCCTCCAGAGACGGCGATGCAGGATGAGGCAGCGGCCAGAAGGCCGATCACGAAGACGGGCCAGAAGCCGCCGGAACCGCCCGCCCCGAGCGAAGCCGAGGGGTCGACGGCGAAATCCATGTTGAGAATGCCTATCTTCGCGGCGAGCCAGCCGAACAGGAAGACGGCAGCGAAGGCGCCGACGACCTGTCCGAACTCGGGCTTCTTGGCGTTCGAAGGCGCACCGCAATGGCGAAGGACGTATTCCTCGCCTTTGAGCGCGGCGTTCAGGACATCGAGCGAGGGAGCGTCGCCTTCGCAATCGATGCAGACTTCGCCCTTCGGCGAATTCGCGTCGACGGCGCAGACGCCGGGAAGCTTCTTCAACTTGCGTTCTATGGTCAGCTCGCAGCTGCGGCAATGCATGCCGTCGACCGCGTACGTGTGGGATTTCATGGTAAGCAAAAGGGAATAAGAAGCGTTCGGATCTTGCGATCCGGCGTCTTATTCCCTCTTGAACGTGGACCGCAGTCCCGATGGAGAGGTCGGTGTCGGCACGTAGGCAGGCGGCCGATAGCGCCGGCGCTCGATGGCGTCCGCGCAAACGGCGGTGACGATCGCCAGGAGGAGCAGCGTCAGGTTGACGATCGTCTGCGGCGACGACGTGAGCGCCAACTTCAGCACAGCCGGCGAGACCGGGCAGACGTAGCCCATCGGACACGTCAGCATGGCCCCGGAGGAATGGAACGGCACCGAATGGTTCCCATGCCAAAGCCCCATCGCGGCCGCATGGAGAGCGACGGCGAGGAGCGCGACGGCGAGAGCGACGGCGATCTTCCGCATATGGCTTCAACCTAGCATGAAACGGCCTGGGATTCAAGGCCCGACCTCAATCAGCCACAGTCCGATCCTGTCCGGTTCTTCCGGAGAAAGCGGCGCGAGGAAGCTGACCAAGGCGCCGTCCGGCGAGATCGAGGGCGACGTCTCGGGCCCGTGCGCGCCGGAGGTCAGGTACGCGCCCGCTTTGGTGACGGCATCGAGCGCCTTGATGCGCGTCGTCTCCCCCATCCGCGCCTCGGCGATGATGAACGTGTCGGACGCCCCGCGGCGGACGGGCGAGGTCTCGTCTTCCTCGTGCGTGCGGAGCAGCGGCGCGGGATTCTTGCCGTCGACGTCCATCACGTAGGCGTCCCAGCTCCCGTTCGGCGAGCGGCGCTGGAAATAGATCTTGCGTCCGTCGTCGGACCAGGTCGGCCGGCGGTCGTCGCCGCCGCGCGTGAGCTGCTGGATGCCGGCGCCGTTCAAGCCGATCTTCCAGATCGAGGCTCCCGTCGGCTTCTTCGCACGGTCGTCATTGACTTCGAAGGCGGCCCAGACGCCGTCCGGCGAGATCGCGGGGGCGACGAGATCTTCGCGGCCGTCGTGCGTCGTGAGGCGTTTCTCGTTCTTGCCCTCGAGGCCGGAGCACCAGATTTCGAAGACGCCGCGTTCGTCGGGCGCGGAATAGCAGAGCGTGCCGGCGTTGCGGTGCGCGGCGCGGTGGCTGGAGGCCAGCCGCGGACGGACGGAATCGAAGATGACGGTCGCGGAGGCGGACGCCACGTCGACGCGCAGGATCTTCCAACGCGCGTCCTTGCCCGTGGCCGTGGCGCTGACGATGAGCGTGCCGTTGTCGGAGAAGCCGGCGGCGAGCGGACGTTCGCCTTCCGACGGCGCCCAAAGGAGGCGCGCGCCGTCAGGGCGGGCGCGTAGGCCCTCGAGCCGCGGATCAATCGGCGCGGGCGCTTCTTCGGCCGATGGCTGCGGAGGCGGCGGTTCGACGATGACGTTCTCGAGCGAGCGCGCGGCGGCCTGGCGATGGACCGTCAGCACGCCGTAACCGACCGCGCCGATGACGACGAGGGCGAAGACGGCGGCGATGAATCCCCTGAACGCGCGCATAACGTATTGAAAGTATAGCACTCATCCATGCCTGCGAAGTGGACAAGGACCTGGGGTCTTGCCGATTTCCGGCATTCGATGTAGCCTAGGACGCGTGAGCAAGCTTGGGCGCTTAGCTCAGTTGGCTAGAGCGTCTCGTTGACGTCGAGAAGGTCGAAGGTTCAACTCCTTCAGCGCCCACCACGTAAAAACCACAGCTTGCCTGTGGTTTTTACGTGCCACGTGAGCGATGACGAAGTCAGCGCTTTTACGTGGCTACCTTGAGCATTGACGCTGTTGTTCACGTGGCAGGCCAGCCCGCCATCACCGGCGGGTTTTTCCGTACGTGATATCCTTTCGATATATGGCCGTCCGTCATCCCGCGCCGAGACTAGGAATCCTGCCGACCCTCGCTGCCTACGGAGGCGGGATGCTGCTGATGTCCGGCGTGACGCGCATCGCCGTCCCGCTCTTCGTCGACATCGGCATGGTCCCGCCGCTCGCCTGGTTCGTCACCGGCGGTCTCGGCTTCGGCATCCTGCTGCTCACCGCCTTCGCCCTCCTGCGCGCCGAAGGCTGCCGGAGCCATGCCGACTTCGCGCGGCGCGTGCGCTTCCGCCCGATCGACCGCATCGACATCGTGCTGATCGGCGCCGTCGGCATCGGCACCGTGGCCATCACCGCCATCTGGGCGGGACTCCTCGGCGCGTTCTGGCCCGGTTTCGAACCGCAGCCGTGGTTCATCCGCAGCGGTCCGCTCGCCGACGCGAGTCCCTGGATCCTGCTCGCATGGGCGCCGATGTTCATCCTCAACATCTTCGGAGAAGAACTCCTGTGGCACGGCTGGCTCCTGCCGGGACAGGAACGCGCCTTCGGCCGCCTCGCCTGGATTCCCGCCAGCCTCGGCTGGATCCTCTTCCACGCCCCGTTCGGTCTCGGCACGGTCCTGCTCTTCGCGCCCTTCCTGCTGATCGAGACCTACGCCGTCCGCCGCACGCACAACCTCTGGATCGGCGTCTGGCTGCACGCCGTCTTCAACGCCTCTGGCATCCTGGCGACGCTCTTCGGGCTGGCGTCCTGAGAAAAAAGAAAAAACGCCTCGTGCTAGAGGCGCGTGAGCAGGCTCTTGAGATCGTCGATGACGACCATCATGGGATTCGACGCGCGGGCGGCATCGATGCGGGCGCGACCGTGGAAGCCGCGGGGGCAGATGTAGGCGCGGACGCCGGCGGCCTCGAGCATGGCGACGTCCGAGAGCGTGTCGGTCACTCCGATGGCGGCGTCCGGCGGCGTCTGTGTGCGCGCCAGGATCTCGCGGACGATTTCCGTCTTCTTGCGCGCGCCGGCATGCGTCTCCTCGAAGTAGCTGCGCACGCCGTGGTGCGCGAGGCTGCGCTCGAGCATCGCGCCGTCGAAGCCGGTCACGAGGACCTGGCGGTGGCCGCGCATGCGACAGACCTCGAGGGTCGTGAGGGCGTCGGGCTGCATCGGCGGCTCGCCGTCCTCGTCGTACCCCTTCTTCATGATGCCGTCGAGGTCCTTGGCGGTCACGTCGGCGGGGATGCCGTACTTCCAGTAGAAGGACTTCATGAAGTCCGATTCCACATCGTTGCGGTACGACTCCAGCGAGGGCACCACGAGTCCGTAATGCGCGAAGATGCGCACCGGGCCCTGGCGATAGACGTACTCGCAGTCATCGAGGATACATCCGTTCCAGTCCCAAATAATCAATTTTCTCGACATGACCACTCCTCTCCGCACAGGCGGAATCAAAGAACCGACCGCACCTTAGCAGTCGGTTCTTTCTTTGGATTGTGGATAACTTTCGCTCGGGTACGGCCCGCTTCTCGCTGCGGAACTCGGCTTCCCCCGTCGCATGACGGGGGAACCGGGTCGCACGTCAGTTCGCGCTCCCCTGCCTCAGACAGTCCTCGCTTCGGCGCGGGCCGTACCCTCGCTCATGGAATGAAGGAGCGGGGCCAATGACCGATACTTCTCCCGAAGATGCGGGCTGGTCGTTTGAGCGGCGAAGGATTCGATGGCTTCCGGCGTCGGCGTGAAAGGCGCGAGGAGGTTGGCTTGGCGGTTGTAGGTGAAGATGGGCAGGAGGCCGGCGGATTTGATCCAGAGCGACGTCGCGTAGAGCTTCGACATCGCGCCGTCGAGGGCGAAGAAGCCGAGGATGGGCGAGGGGCCGTCGAAACTGGCGTTCACTTCGTTCCAGTCGTCGCCCGCCACGTCGTTCGCGAACGACGTGGCGTGGACGCGTTTCATGAGCGCGGCGTGAAGTTCCGCCAGGTCGGAGACGCGTTCCTCATCCCGCGCTTCGAGGCGGCCGAGATGATCCGTCTCGCTGTCGCAGTCGTTGACCGAGACGTGTTCGACGCGGACGAGCGACGGGTCGAGAAGGATTCCTGTGCCGCGTCCGATGGCGTACACCGAATTGCGGATGTCCTTCTGGAGATACGTCGTCGAAAGATAGCGCACGCGCGTCTGCCGAGCGATGTGCGCGAAGAGGTCGTCGATCTGTTCGGGGTTCGCCATATGCACGAGCGCCCCGCCTCCGCTCCAACCCTCCGCGATCTTCGCGCTGCGCGCCGCCGCGTCCTCATGCGCGAAAAAACTTCGCGCGAGCTCGCGAAAGGTCTTCTCGCCGGGAAACGTCTCCCGCGTCGCCAGGAACATCGGATCGAGAAGGTCGTAGGCTTCCATACCGGCATGATACCGCAAATCCGCAAATTTTCACGTTCGTGAAGATTTGTAGAAAGTGAAAAACGCGCCGGGGAAGGCGGGTCTTTCGGGCGCGGATCTCGCGGCCCACGTAAAAATCCCAGACGAGCTGGGATTTTTACGTGGTAGGCCCGGATGGATTCGAACCATCAACCGCCGAGATATAAGCTCGGTGCTCTGACCGTTGAGCTACGGGCCCACGCACCGTCATTTAACCCTCTCGGGGTCAAGAACGCAAAACTGCCCTTGCGGGCAGCTTCGATTTTTATTCCTTGTCTCCGCCGGGGTCGGACCGTTCGACCGATTCGAGGAGCTTGTGCAGCTTGGAGATCTCGGAGGGATCCGTCGCGGCCTCGATGCGCTGGTTCAGCGCGGTGACCGTGGCGGAGACCGCCTCATGGCGGATCTTGTCGGTGAAGACCTTGTAGAGCCGCTGGATCTTGGGGTCCTCGTGCAGCTTGCTGAAGCCGCCGGCGGGGTCGAGCGTCTTCTGCAGGCGCTCCTGGACCGGCTGGACGAGCAGGGTCGCGGCTTCCGGCGAATCGGCCATCTGCATCGCCATGTTCAGCGTGTCGCCAAGCACGCTCTCGGCGGCGTTGGCGGCCTCCGTATAGATGATGCCGGTGCGCTCGACGTTCCACTGTTTGTCCTTCGTGTCGAGTTCGGTCAGCGTCTCGGCGATCATGCCTTCGATGGCCTTGGCGCGCTCCGCCTGTTCCGCGGAAGTGTCGTCGTTTTTCTTGAAGCCCTCCATCAGCTGGTCGATGTCCTCATCCTGAACTTCGAGCTTTTTCGGCTCTTGTGCAGCGTTCGGCATAGATTCAGCGTTGTTTTTCATGGGAATTTGGGCCTGAATACCCATATAATTTAGCATATTTCGGCCATTTTGTCAAGTTTCTTGGGCTTTCCGCGCGACTTGACAAAATACCGATTTTAGGGTACGGTCTCGCGTTCGCCCGTGGCGGGCGGCCCCCCGAAAGGGGTTACGTGAGGAGATTGAAATGAGCGAGCTGTACATCGACCCGATCGTGTTCGATGCCGTCGAGGGCAAGCCCCTCCCGAAGGGACATCACGCCAAGATGTTCGCGGCTGGCCTTCCGGACGCGCACCCGGTCAAGCGGCTCCTCACCGGGGAGGCGCAATGGCTGGGCGACAACAAGAACGTCCTCGGATTCCTCCAGCTGTTCTGCGAGATCTACGAGGAGCACCTCCGGCGAGCCGACGAGAACGGCATCCTGCGAACGATGGCGCCGCTCGACCAGGCCGCCATGCTCCGCGAGATCGCCGAGTTCGAGCGCCTCTTCCCTGATGATGTCCTCTTCCGGGGACGCAACAGCCGAGTCCGGCGCTACAGCCTTCGGACGCTCCTCCAGAACGCCCGCGACGGCATCGCGCTCGTCACCCAGGAGTTCCCTCCCCTTCGCACCGTCGGCCTCGACGCCTTCAACCGTACCCTCGCCAAGCTCGTCCGAGCCATCAGGATGTCCTGACGCTCGGATTTTTTATCTCTGGGTTCCCGCCGGAGTTTACCCCGGCGAAAGCCGGGGCGGGAATGACGCGAGGGGCGGAAAATGGCTTTTCGAAGCGGTTTCCGGTACTCTGCCGATATGAAGAAACTCGTCGTGCCCGAACATGAGGCCGGGGAACGCCTGGATGCCTGGCTCGCCCAGCAGTATCCGGACCGCTCCCGCACCGCTTTCCAGAAGCTCATCAAGGAGGGCGGAGTTTCGGTGAACGGCAAGAAGGCCAAGGCGCATCTCGTCGTGAAATCCGACGATGCCGTGGAAATCCGAACGGGCGAAAAAACGTCCGCGGGCAAAAATGCGCGACCGGTTAATTTTGCCCGCGTGCGCGTCGTCGACGAGACGCCGGATTTCCTGGTGATCGAAAAGCCGTCCGGCCTGCTGGTCCATCCGGCTCCGTCCCAAAAGACTGCGACGCTCGTCGACTTCCTGGTGAAGCACGCTCCCTCCATACGGAAGGTCGGTGACGCCAAGGAGCGCCCCGGCATCGTGCACCGCCTCGACCGCGAGGCGAGCGGATTGATGGTCGTCGCAAAGTCCGCGAAGATGTTCGAGCATCTCAAGAAGCGGTTCCAGGCGCACGACATCACCAAAGAATATCTCGCGCTGGTCTATGGCAAGGTCGTGAAGGATTTCGACGTCATCCGAACGTCCATCGGCCGCAAGAAGGGGCGCGGACGCATGTCCGCCCGCGCCAAAGCGCAGGAGGGAGATAAGGACGCGGTCAGCCACTACGACGTCCTCGAGCGCTTCCCGCAGGCGACGCTGGTGAAGGTCCGCACCGAGACCGGCCGCATGCACCAGGTGCGCGTCCATATGAAATCCATCGGGCACTCGCTGGTCGGCGACGCGCTCTACGGAACGCCGAAACAGGAAACGACGTCGCTCCGAAAGGTGCGTCTCTTCCTCCATGCCGCCGCGCTCGGCTTCACCGACCTCGACGGACGGCGCCACGAATACCGCTCCGAACTCCCGCCCGATCTCCACGCCGTGATCGAAACGCTGCGATCCCGCCATGCCAAGTAAGAAACCCGTCATCATCATCTGCGGCCTCGCGGGGTCGGGAAAATCCACCGCCGCGACCGCCATCGCCAAGCGCTTCAAGCTCGCGCACGTCAGCGCCGGCGATCAGTTCAGGGCGGTCGCCAAGGAACGCAAGATGAGCCTGATCGACCTTGGCCGCTACGCCGCCAAACACCCGGAGTTCGACAAGGAGCTCGACCGTCGGATGATGGCCGCCGCCAAGAAGGGCGGCGTCGTGCTCGACGGCCGCGCCTCGGCATATCTGGCGCGAAGGCTGAAGATTCCCGCCCTCAAGATCTTCCTGACGGTCGACCCCAAGGAAAGCGCGAAGCGGGTGGCCGCCAGGGACGGCATTTCCAAGGCAAAAGCCCTGAACATGAGCGCCCAGCGGGAGCGGGAGATCCGCACCCGGCTCAGGACCCTCTACGGCCTTGACACCTCATCGACCGCGTACTATGATGCGGTCATTCAAACGGATCGGTACACCCCCAAAGACGTGGCCGACCTGATCGCATCACTTGTCACCTATGATGGAAATTAAGCCTGGCATGACCGTCCGGGTCCACCAGAAAATCAAGGAAACCACGCCCAAGGGCGAAGAGAAGGAGCGCATCCAGATCTTCGAAGGCATGGTCATCAAGCTCCGCGGAGCCGGCGTCTCCAAGACGCTCACGGTCCGCAAGGTCTCGGGCGGCATCGGCGTGGAGAAGATCTTCCCGCTGAACATGCCTTCGCTCGACAAGATCGAGCCGATCAAGCAGGCCCAGGTCCGCAAGGCCAAGCTCTACTTCCTGCGCGACTCCAAGAAGCGCCTGAAGGAGAAGAACCTCGTGCCGAACCCGTCCAAGAGCAAGTAAGCGAAAACCCCGACGTACGTCGGGGTTTTGCTATACTGCGGCATATGAATACGACCTGCTCCCGCGGCCACGTCTTCAAGAAGACGAACGCGCGTCCGACCTGCCCCATCTGCTGGCCGGGACGGTACGCCAGGAAAAACGTCTACGCCCTGCGCGCGGAACTCTGGATCTATCCCGGCTCCGTCGCCGCCTGGCATTTCATCACCGTCCCGAAGAAAGCCGGTACCGAGATCAGGGAGCGCTTCGGCGCGAAGGCCCGCGGTTGGCGCTCGCTCCCCGTCGCCGTCACCGTCGGCAAGACGCGCTGGAAGACATCCATCTTTCCCGACTCCAAGGCCGGCAGTTACCTGCTTCCCGTCAAAGCCGCCGTCCGCAAGAAAGAGAAGATGATGGAAGGAAAGATCGTGAAGTTCACGCTGGAAATCCTGGCGTGAACCGCGGGTATTTTCGTCCCTCTTGCGTGAAAACGAGCGCTTCTGCTAGGACCTCCGCGCGTGGGCGCAGCGTTCCTGGCGGAACGGCCAGACCTGCAATTCTGGCTTTGGGGTTCGATTCCCCCTGCGTCCATGCCCGCACGTTGACAAGCATGCGGAAATTCGGGTAGACTTTACCCATTGCAGGTCTGGTCCCGCCAGGGCGAAAGCCAAAACGAAAACTCTCCGTGAGGGGAGTTTTCGTTTTTGTCATCCCGAGCGACGCCGAGGGATCTGTTTACCTGTCCCTTTGGTACCAGGTACCGATACACCAGGTACCGATACAGGTATTTGGTACCAGGTACCGATACTAAGACCCGCCGGACGGCGGGTCTTTTCGTACCCCCTTGCGTAAAAAACACCGCTTCTGCTAGGAACCCGGGTGTATGGGGTTGGCAGGTTCGCGGAGCCTTGGTTCGCCACCCGGGCCCTCCGGGTTCGAGTCCCGGCAGCTCCATACCGAGCGGTTGACAGTACCGTTCGCCGAGCGTTATCCTCTGGTTACCCGGGTGGCGAACCAGGTTCCGCATCTGCGGAAGAAATCAAAAACTCCCCTTCATGGGGAGTTTTTGTTCGTGCCGAACTATGGCTTAGGTCGGCATGAGCCGGCCAAGGGTCGCTCCGCCCAGGCAAGCCATGCCGACAAGCGCGATGAGTGACAAGACGACGCCGACGACGGTACCGAACCGACGGGCCAGCAGCCCGATGAGATAAAACAAGCCTCCGTACCACACCAGGTTCAACGACGTGCCGAGCGCAAGGCCGGCAGACCCGCTTCCAGCGATCTGGGCGGCGACAGCGTAGGCCGGAAGACCCAATATTCGCGTGACGAGATGAGCCACATACACAATCCGTGTATCGGAAAGCAAACGGAGATTGACCACCGGTGCGCTCACGAGGGCAATGACTGCCCCGGCGATCAAGAACCGAATCTCTATCCGCTTGAGAAGCGACATGGAATCTATTTCACCACCTTCTTCAGATACTGCCCCGTCAGCGAGGCCTTCACCTTGCAGATGTCTTTCGGGGTGCCTTCGGCGACGAGCTTGCCGCCTTTATCGCCGCCCTCCGGGCCCATGTCGATGACCCAGTCGGAGCATTTGATGACGTCGAGGTTGTGTTCGATGGTGACGACGGTGTTCCCCTTCTCGACCAGCTGGTCGAGGACGCCGAGCAGGCGCTTGATGTCCTCGAAGTGCAGGCCGGTCGTGGGTTCGTCGAGGATGTAGAGCGTGCGGCCGGTGGCGCGGCGGGAAAGTTCGGTCGCGAGCTTCACGCGCTGGGCTTCGCCGCCCGAGAGGTTGGTGGCGGGCTGGCCGAGCTTCAGGTAGCCGAGGCCGACGTCGTGGAGGACGTTCAGCTTGTCGAAGACGGCGGGCACGTCGGAGAAGAAGCGGCGCGCTTCCTCGACCGTCATGTTGAGGATGTCGGCGATGTGCTTGTCCTTGATGTGGATCTCGAGCGCCTCGTGGTTGTAGCGCGCGCCCTTGCATTCGGGGCACTCCATGAAGACGTCCGGCAGGAACTGCATCTCGATGCGCTGGTAGCCTTCGCCCGAGCAGGTCTCGCAGCGGCCGCCGCCCTTCACGTTGAAGGAGAACTTGCCGGCGTCGTAGCCCTTCATCTTGGCTTCCGGAACTTCCGTGAAGAGATCGCGGATGGCGGTGAAGACGCCGGTGTAGGTCGCGGGGTTCGATCTCGGCGTGCGGCCGATCGGCGACTGGTCGATGGTGATGATCTTGTCGACGTTCTCGACGCCCTTGATGGACTTGTGCGCTCCCGGTTCCTCCTTGGCGCGATAAAACTTCTTGGCGAGCGCGGTGGCGAGGATGTCGATGACGAGCGTCGACTTGCCGGAGCCGGAGACGCCGGTCACGGCCACGAGCTTGCCGAGCGGGATCTTCACGTCGACGTCCTTCAGGTTGAAGGCCGAGGCGCCCCTGATCTCGATGGACTTGCCGGAGCCCTTGCGAGGCTGCTTCGGCGCCTCGATCTTCTTCTTGCCGGAGAGGTACTGGCCCGTGAGGGATTCCTTGTTCTTGCGGATCTCGGCGGGCGTGCCTTCGGCCGTGATCTCGCCGCCGTATTCGCCGGCGCCGGGGCCCATGTCGAAGACGTAATCGGCCGCATCGATCATGGCCTCGTCATGTTCGACGACGATGACCGAGTTGCCGACGTCGCGGATGGACTTGATGGCCTCGATGAGCTTGTCGTTGTCGCGCGGATGCAATCCGATGGAGGGTTCATCCAAGATATAGATGACGCCGGAGAGCGAGGTGCCGAGCTGGGTCGCCAGGCGCACGCGCTGGCCTTCGCCGCCCGAGAGCGTCGTGACCGAGCGGTCGAGCGTCAGGTAACCGAGACCGACCTCGAGGAGATGCAGGAGGCGCAGCGAGACTTCCTTGATGATCTGGTCGGCAATCTTGAGGTCGAAGGGCGGCAGGTCGATGGCCTTGAAGGCCTTGCCGAGCTCCTCGATCGACATGCCGACGAATTCGGAGACGTTCTTGCCGTCGACCTTCACGCCGAGCGCTTCCTTGCGGAGGCGCTGGCCCTTGCAGACCGGGCAGATGACGGTGCGCATGTACTCCTCGATCTCCTTGCGCATGTACTCCGAATCCGTCTCGAGATGCTTCTTCTCGAGATGCGGGATGACGCCGATGAAGCCTGTCCCGAGCGCAGCCGAGTAATCGCCGTAGAGGACGAGGTCGAGCGCCTTCTTCGGGAGGTCCTTGGCCGGGACGTCGAGCGAGAACTCCGCGCGGGCCGCCAGCGCCTGAAGCTCCTTCATCATGCCGTTGCCGCTGCCGGCGATGCGGGTCCAAGGCTTGATGGCGCCCTGGGCCAAGGTCAGCTTGTCGTTCGGGATGACGAGCTCCGGCTCGGCCGTCAGCTTCACGCCGAGGCCGGTGCATCCTGGGCAGGCGCCGTGCGGGCTGTTGAACGAGAAGATGCGCGGCTCGATCTCGGGGAGCGAGATGCCGCAGTCGGCGCAGGCGAGACGGCGGGACATGAGCATGTCCTCGTCCTTCTTCTGGAGGTGGATCTTCAGGAAGCCGTCGCCGTACTCGAGCGCCTTGGTGACGAGCGCCAGCATCTGCTTCTCGTCGTAGCCGGGGTTCTTCTCCTGGATGCGGGCGACGACCGCCTCGATGGTATGGCGCTTGTCGCGGTCGAGCCGTGTCCTCTGCAGTTCCTCCATCGTGTAGAGCGCGCCGTCGACGCGGACCTCGCGGAAGCCGCCCTTGAAGATGGCTTCGAGTTCCTTCTTGTGCTCGCCCTTCTCTTCCTTCACGATCGGCGCGAGGACGACCAAGGCCTGGTCCTTGGCGAGCAGGCTGATGCGGTCGGCGATCTGGCGCGGCGTCTGTTCCGCGACGGGCTTGCCGCACTGCGGGCAATGCGCCTTGCCGACGCGCGCGAACAGCAGTCGGAAGAAATCGTAGATCTCGGTGATGGTTCCGACGGTCGATCGCGGATTCGAAGACACGGTCTTCTGGTCGATGGCGATGGTCGGACTCAAGCCCGAGATCTCGTCGACGTCCGGCTTGTCCTGGAGCTCCAGGAACTGGCGGGCGTACGACGACAAACTCTCCATGTAGCGGCGCTGTCCCTCGGCGTAGATGGTGTCGAAGGCCAGGCTCGACTTGCCGGAACCGGAAAGGCCGGTCACGACCACGAGCTTGTTCTTCGGGATATCGACGGAGACGTTCTTCAGGTTATGCGCGCGCGCTCCGCGGACGCGGATGACGTCGGGAACCCGCAGGTCCCTCGGCTTCCCCCGGGTCAAGCCCGGGGTCCGCTCGGGATTTCGCGCTTTGCGCTCAATTTTTTTGGCTGCCATGCGTCGGATGTTATGTCGGAAGGCAGTCTAGCACGCGTCAAGGGAGAGAGCAAGGTGCGAGGGTCGACGGACGAAAAGACGCGCTCGAAGGCGCGACTTTTACGGTCATTTCGGCTTGCAGTCGACGCCGTTGGTCAGGCCGCCGGTCAGGATGCGGAAGGCGACGCGGACCGTGCTGGCGTTGCCGCCGATGAGCGTGTTGCGCGTGCCGGCCAAGCCTGGGACTTTGCAGCCGCTCGAGCTCGTCTCGCAGGGATCTCCCTCGCAGACGGGCAGGAGATGGGCGGCATTTCCGACCTGCGTGCCCCAACTTGAACCGAGCGTCTCCGACGCGTGACAGTCTATGCTGGCGTCCGCTGCGGTCGACTCGCAATAATGCATCTTCGCTTTCTCGTAACCGACGCAGTTGCTGACACGGTCGCAATAGACCGGAGCATAGATGCACTTCCCGTAGTTCGCGCTGTAGCCGCAATAGTACATGCGCCTTCGGGCGTCAGATGAGCCGTCGTCGCGGCTGTCCTGGATGATCTTCTTCTTCGAGATTTTGAAGTCGTAGTCGCGCGGATCCCCGTTGTTCGCGGTGTTTTGCCAGTACTGGCAGCTTTCGTCGCCCTTCGGCCAATGAAGGAGCGCCGCGCGGCCGTCACTGAGGGTGTTGCACGCCTGGCATACGCCCAAACTGGTTTCGATACGCGGCACCCTATCGCCGTCACCCGCTGCCGCCACCGCCGCGACGCTCTTGTCGTATTCCTCGTTCAGCTGGGCTTGCGTGATGCCGACTCTGGGGATGCAGATCGAAAGCGTGTAGGCATCGCTGCTGACGGTGAGGCGCGTATCCTCGCAGCCGTAGTCGCCGATGTGTTCCTCGCCCTCAGCCTTCTTTTCCGCGGTATGCGCCTTGTCGCCGCGCCACAGGCACCAGATCCGCGAATCCTTCATGGTCCCGTCCGAGTTTCGGATCCTGGATTTTATGAAACCGGCGGTCCCGCATCTGGTGTCAGGTACCGTGGTTCCACCCCCGCCTGCGGGGTTCCGGCGGGGGCCCGCTTTCGTGATCTGCTCTTCCGTGAGACCGTACTGCTCCGCTAATTTGTCGCAGAACGGCAGGAACGTTATTTCGGTGCGGATGCCCGTGATGCCGCCGGGGACCTTAAGGGTCAGCAGCGCCGGATTGATGGTATTGAGGATCGTGTAGGCGCTGAGCGCCAGCACCACGCCGATGAGCGCGTTGGTGATCCGTTTCTTGGCGGCGCCGATCTTGCCGGAGTCGCCGGCCGAAGTCAGGTACTGGATTCCGCCGACGACGATCATCACGGCGGCGACCAGGCCGATGATGGAGATCAGGAAGTTATAGATGATGCCGATGTACTGCGCGAGGTCGGCGAGCGTGCCTGCCGACTCCTCCCCTGGCGCCGAGGGAGTGCCCGGGATGACGATCTCAGTGACGATCGGGGCCGGCTTGTCGTCGATGGTCCCATCCGCGTCGTATTGGGTGCCCGTCTGGCCGCCGGTTCGCTGCGCGAAAACCGGCAGCGCGATCAGGATCGCGGCGAAGAAGGCGAGGGCGACGAGTACGTTCTTACCTGTTTTCACACGCCTGGATACCGGCAATCCCGTCGCGCACGATCGTCGTCACGGTACGGATTCCGTTGATTACGCCGCCCTCGCCCCCGCAACCCTTGCCTGGATTGTACCCGCAAGGATTGGCGTTACAGAGATCCTGTAGAGCATCGGGTCTGGCGTCGATCCGGCCGGCTTTTTCCCATCCATAAGCCCAAAAAGCATAGGGGGAGCCTACTCTTTTCATGAAGAATGGCTTGATGACGTTGTAATTGTCGCAACTCGATGTGGCCGTCGGTTCGAGGCATTCGATATCTCCCTGGGCGCAACCTTTAAGATCTGGCATCCAGCGGCATAAACTCAAGCTCGTCTTGCCGGCTTGCTTCTGGCGGTCCCATGCTCCCTCCGTCAACGCCCCGTCGTTCGCGGTCACCTGCCAATATCCGCACCTTCCAGGATGCGTCACTTGGACTCTACTAGTTTCAGCTATCTGTTGCGGACCATAATCCGTACACGTAGCGCACGTGGCGAATAGCTCGAAGGCGAACGAAATATCGCTATCCGGACGCGGAGCGCCCGTCGGCATGCGATGTTCCTCCAACCACTGCCGATACTCCGGCGTATCACCACCGAAGTCAGGCGCGGTTATGCCTTTGCTTTCGATGGACTTTTGATCTACGAACGCTAGAACTCGTTCGCTGTCAAACGGATCATTGGTGTACGCGCTCGTCGTCAATGTCTGCACGCATGTCGCGTCCATAGCGCCGTGGTATTTGCTGACCTTCAGTATGTCCGGCATATTCGAATCGGCTGGCTTTTTCGGACACGCGCTGCGATAGAGGCAAGCGAGCCGCGATTGGCCATTGGTGTATTCGCCGACCGAACCGCACTTTCCCGGCTCGCCCCAGATAGGATTCACGGTACTGCCGTCGGCCGTAACCGTGTCGCACCAGGGCATGAACGTCGTCTTGGTGCTCACCGAGGTGACGCCGACGAGCGGCTTCATCACGAGAAGTTCCGGATTGATGGTCTTCAAGATGGTATACGCGCCGAGGACGAGGACGAGGCCTATGAGGGCGTTGGCCATCCGGCTTTTGGCGGCGCCGATCTTGCTGGCGTCGCCGGCGGACGTCAGGTACTGGAACCCGCCGATAATCATCATCACCGATGCGATAAGGCCGGCGATCGAGATGAGGAAGTTGTAGATGACGCCGAGGTACTGAGCGAGGTCCACGACCTTGCCCTCGGCGAAATATTCGACCCTCTTGTCGAGCGTCTTAAAGGACTGCGTGTCCTGATCAGACGTCGGAATGATGATGTCGGTATAGATCGGCGCCGGATCTTCCTTTTTTTCCTGCGCGAGCGCGACCCCTCCGAACGCCAGCGCAACGGCGAGAATCACGCCAAGGACGACCGCGCGCGAACCTGGCGTCAGTGACGTCTTCGGCATACTTCAGGAATCAGAGAAGCGTTTGATAAGAGCTTCGAAAGCTTCGCGGGGGATGGCGCCTTCGACGGGACGGCCGTTGAAGAAGAAGGTGGGCGTGCCGCGCACGCCGGCGGACGCTCCGGCGGCGGCATCGGACCGGATCTCGTCCAGGCGCGCGTGAATCTCCATGCAGGCGGCGTAGACCTTCATATCGAGGTTGGACTGCTGGGCAGCGCGATCGAGGTCGGCGCGAGCCAGCGCGCCCTTCAAGGCGAAGAGGCGGTCGTGCATCGGCCAGAACTTGCCTTGCGACTGGGCGCAACCGGCCGCTTCGGCGGCGGCCATGGCGTCCGGATGGAGCTCCGGTACCGGGAAGTCGCGTATGACGAAGCGCACTCGGTCGCCGTAGGCGGCGGCCGCCTCGCGGAATATGGCCGACGACTGGCCGCAGAACGGGCACTGGTAATCGAGGAACTCCACGACGACGAGCTTGGCGTCCGCGGGGCCGATCGAGGGGTCGTCGGCGGCGTCGAGATCGGCGAGTTTCACGGGGCCGGAGGCGGCTCCGGAAACGGAGAACTGGGAGCCGAACTGCGGCAGTTCCACGGCCTCGCCGCTGGCGATCTGCCGGTAGTAGACCAGGACCTGCCAGATGAAAAGCGCCGACAGCGTCAGGATCGTGCCGACGAACAGCGACGCTCCGAACGAGGTGATGCCGCGTCGTGAGTCCATACTTCGGAAGCATACCATAATTGACACCGAGGCGCAGGATTGTTACGCTTCTCCTGTCTTTCAGACGATTTTTCCGCTATGCAAAACATCATCGCCACCGCCCAGATCGCCGTTTCCGTCCTCATGATCGCAGCCATCCTGCTCCAGCAGAAGGGCGTCGGCCTCGGAGCCGCTTTCGGCGGCGACGGCGCCTCCTTCCGCACCAAGCGCGGCCTCGAGAAAGGCCTCTTCTACGCCACCATCGTCCTCGCCGCGACCTTCCTCGGCCTGGGCCTCGCGCTCATCATCGTCTCCTAACTCCGAAGCCCGGCGCGCCGGGCTTCCGCGTTTTCCGGCATGTCCCTTTTCCGAGACCGATCCCGATCGCTCTTCAACCGCTTCTCGCGCGCCCAAGGACGGCGTTCCTCGGCTTCGCTGCGCGAGCAATCGGGCTGGGACAAGCGGCTGGTCCATTCCCTGACCTCCGCGCGCCTCCCCACCTGGAGGCAGATCCGACATCTGCCGGAGGTCTTGTCGTCCAACGACAGCTTCCGCCTTCGGCTCGGGACCGTCTTGTTCTCCCTGGGACTGGTCCTGCTCGGCGTCCGATATTATTACGCCCACACGGAAATCGGTCCGGCGGTCGGCGGCGAGATCGCCGAGGCCGTGGTCGGCACGCCGCGCAGCCTGAACCCGATCCTCTCGGTCTCGAACGACGTCGATAACGACCTGACGCGCCTCCTCTTCTCGCGCCTCTTCACGACGGACGGCGCCGGCCGCGTCGTCCCCGACCTGGTCGAGCGCTACGACATCTCCTCCGACCAGAAGACCTACGCCTTCACGATCCGCGAAAACGCGCGCTGGCACGATGGCGAGCCGCTCACGGCCGACGACGTCATCTTCACCTTCGCGCTCATCCAGGACCCGGCCTGGAAGAGCCCGCTGCAGGCGCTCCTGAAGGACGTGAAGTTCGAGAAGACGGACGAACGCACCATCGCGCTGACGCTCGCGGAGCCGTACGCGCAATTCCTCTCGCGCCTGAACTTCGGCATCCTGCCTCGCCACGTCTGGAAGGACGTCCAGCCCCAGGACGCCGCCATGGCGGAAGCCAGCCTGAAGCCGATCGGTTCCGGCCCGTTCAAGTTCGCGGACATGCGGCGCGACAAGCGCGGCTTCGTTCTCTCCTATACCGTCGAGCGCAACGCCGACTACTACATGGAGGCGCCCTATCTGGAGAAGCTGACGTTCCATTTCTATCCGGATTTCGCCACGGCCCTCGAGGCTCTTCGCAAGCGCCAAGTCCAGTCGCTGAGCTTCGTGCCGCGAGACATGCGCGCCGAGTTGTCCGGCCTGACGCATGTCCTCCCCGTCTCGCTCGAACTCCCGCAGGCGACGGCCGTCTTCTTCAACGCGCGCAACAACGACGCACTCAAGGAGAAGGACGTCCGCCGCGCGCTGACGATGGCCATCGACAAGGTCCGCATCCTCTTCGACGTGCTCGGCGGCGACGGCCATCCGATCGACCGTCCCGCGCTTCCAGGCATGTCGGCGACCTCGACGTCTCCTGTCCCCTTCCGCATCGACGAGGCCGGAGCCCTGCTCGACGGGCTCGGCTGGAAGGTCGACCCGGAAGACGGCCTCCGCAAGAAGGACGTCGACAAGGACCCGAAGACCGACCTGAAGACGCTTTCTATCGCGCTCACGACCGTCGACCAGCCGGAGAACCTCAGCGTCGCTTCCATCATCAGGAACGGCTGGGCCGCGCTCGGCGTCGAGGCGACCGTCAACGCCGTCCCCGCCTCGGAAATCCACCGCACGGTCATCAAGCCGCGCGCGTACGAGGCGCTCCTCTACGGCCAGCTGATGGGCACCGATCCCGACCTCTACCCCTTCTGGCACTCGTCCCAGGTGCAGGATCCCGGCCTCAACCTGGCGATGTTCGCGAACAAGGGCGCCGACGCCGCGCTCGAAGAAGCGCGCCGCACCGCCGATCCGGCCGCCCGCAAGGACGCGTACCGGAAATTCCTCGGCGTCCTCGCCGAGGAGGTTCCCGCCGCCTTCCTCTATAGCCCCTCCTATACCTACCCGATGCCCGCCGAACTCCGCGGCTTCACCGGCGAACGCGTCGCCAGCCCCTCCGACCGCTTCGCGACGGTCACCTCCTGGTACCTCGAGACGGCCCGGGTCTGGAAGAAATAGGGCCGCGACTTGACCGTTCCTCGGGTTCAAGGTATACTTATTCTCCTAGGAGGCAATCGGTCCAAAAATCAAAAAACGTCCGTTCCGCGCGACCGCGCGGAACACGCTGAACCGCCATCAAGTCCACGCCTGCGTGGACGCGAAGGAGGAGCGACTGACACGCGTGAGGGAGGATGGGCTCGGCCCATCCGACCGGGAGCGTGTCAGGTAGCGACGTGGGCGAATGGCGGAATTGGCAGACGCATACGGTTCAGGGCCGTACGATCGCAAGGTCATGAGGGTTCAAGTCCCTCTTCGCCCACCACGTAAAGACCGAGCCGAAGTGCGAGGACTTTACGTGCCGCGTGATCCGAGCAGCGCGAGGATTTTACGCGGCCGCCTCTCGCTCGGTCCACGTGGCAAGCCACGCTGACATCTCCAGTCGAAAATCCCGGATCGATCCGAGGTTCCCGACTGTCGATGTGCGAGATATCCGCCTGCCGCGCTTCGCCGCGGAACGCAGGGTCGCACGCACGCAAGACAACCTATTAGAGTCCCCCTTCGCGGGGACGTGAAAGATTCTTTTTTATGGTGAACGCACCTAAGCGACCGTCTCATCCGCAAGGCGGAGGGTCGCGCCCGCCCCAACAGGGCGGCAACCGTCCTCCGTTCCGCGGAGGCGGACGTCCCCCGTTCCGCGGCGGACGCCGCGACGGCCGTCCCGCGCCGAAAGTCATCGGCGTCGGCACCGAGAAGCGCGGCATGTCGGCCCGCACGGTCGAAGCCCTTCAGAACGCCAAGAACGCCGGACCGTTCCCGTTCGAGGTCAAAGGAGACCCGCCGAAGCTCAAGGTCTACGCCTTGGGCGGCCTCGAGGAGATCGGCCGCAACTGCACCGTCTTCGAATGCGGCGACGATATCGTCATCGTCGACGCCGGCTTGATGTTCCCCGAGGAGAACATGCCGGGCATCGACTACATCATCCCGAACGTCTCCTGCCTCAAAGGCAAGGAGAAGAACATCCGCGGCGTCATCGTGAGCCACGGCCACCTCGACCACGTCGGCGGCCTGCCCTTCATCCTCCCCCGCCTCGGTTTCCCGACGCTCTACACCGCGCCGCTCACGGCCGGCATCATCCGGAACCGCCAGGAGGAATTCGGCAACGCCAACCAGCTGAAGATCCAGCTCATCACCGGCAAGAGCCGCATCCAGATGGGCCGCAACTTCGTGTTCGAGCCCTTCCACGTCAACCACAACATCTCCGACGCCTTCGGCACCGCGCTGTACACCCCGTACGGCGTCATCCTCGGCACCGGCGACTTCAAGTTCGACTTCACGCCGGCCGACGGCGATCCGGCCGACCTCATCCATATCGCCGGCTTCGGCGGGAAGGGCGTCCTGATGCTGATGTCCGACTCCACCAACGCTACCTCCCCCGGCCACCAGATCTCCGAGAAGACCGTCGGCGAAGAGATCCGCCGCACCATCGAACGCGCGCAGGGCCGCGTCATCATCGGCATGTTCTCCTCGATGCTCACCCGCATGCAGCAGGTCTTCGACGCCGCCGAACCGCTCGGCCGCAAGGTCCTGCTCCAGGGCCGCTCGCTCCTCAACAACGTGGAGCTGGCCCACAAGCTCGGCTACATGAAATACAAGCAAGGCACCGTCGTCGAGGAAGAGGAGTTCAAGCGCCTCCCTGACGGCAAGGCCATCGTGGTCTGCACCGGTTCCCAGGGCGAGCAGAACGCCACCCTCATGAAGGTCGCCAACCGCGAACACAAGTTCCTCTCGGTCCAGAAGGGCGACACCGTCGTCTTCTCGAGCTCGGTCATCCCGGGCAACGAGCGCACCGTGCAGTCCCTCAAGGACACGCTGGTCCGCCAGGGCGCCAAGCTCGTCGACAACGCCATGGTCGACATCCACGCCGGCGGCCACGCCAAGCAGGAGGACCTCAAGCTGATGCTCCGCCTGACCAAGCCGCATTACTTCGTCCCGATCCACGGCAACCGCTTCATGCTCGAGGCCCACGCCGACCTGGCGGAAGCCGTCGGCATCCCGCGCGCGCAGACGTTCGTGGCCGACAACGGCCAGATCATCGAAGTCGACAAGACGGGCGCCCGCCTGACCGCGGACTACGTCCCCTCCGACTACGTCTTCGTGGACGGCCTCGGCGTCGGCGACGTCTCGGAAGTGGTCCTGCGCGACCGCCGCGAGCTCGCTGAGGACGGCATGATGATCGTCGTCTGCACCATCGCCAAGAAGACCGGCGAACTGCTCGGCACCGACACCATCTCCCGCGGCTTCATCTACCAGAAGGACGCCCAGGGACTCGTCGCGCGCGCCAAGGAGTTCGTGAAGAAGACGATGAAGGACAACGACCCCAACTCCCCCGCCTTCGACGACTACCTCAAGAACAAGATCCGCAACGAGGTCGGCAACTTCATCTTCAAGGAGACGGAGCGCCGCCCGATGATCCTCCCCGTGATCATCATGGTGTAAGAAGAAACCCCGCTCACCCGAGCGGGGTTTTCGGTCGGAGTTCCAGGGCGGTAAGCCGCCGGTCGAACTCCTTGTGCTTGGCCGTCATGTCGCCTTTCAAGCCGCCGAGCTTCTCGTCCAGGTAGTCCTTCGTGACCATGGTCGCCTTGATTCCGACGATGTCGTCCCGTACCTCTTCGATCTGCGGCAAGACGTTCTGTTCGAGCATCTCGCCGACGGCCGCGATGACACGATCAGCAGTCTTGACTGAACTCTCCTCGATCTTCTTCTCAAGACGACCCTCGCTGTCGAGAATCAGCTTGCCGATCTGGCCCAAGTCTTGTTCGGTCAGCATGCCCATATGGTTTAAGAGTAGCACAAGGCTTCCTAGCGGAAGCAAGAGCCGGGTGTCAATCGGCTGACAGGCATGATTGACAAGACCGCTTTTCCGTGGTTCGCTGGACGAGGATCATTCTATGGAGGCGGACATGCCCGACGATACGGATGCGGACCGCTTCTTCACGGAAGCGGAAGCGTATTTATACAAGCTGGCGAACGAGCGGGGCATCGGCCTCGCCCTCGGCCGTTGGAAGCATCCGAAGTACGGCTTGATGCGCGTACGCGCCATCTACGGCCAGGCCGGCGCCACCTACTTCAGGCTGGTGTTCTGCGCGACCGACGCCTGGCTGGCGATCGGCCAGGCCCGGCTCTGGTGGTACGTGAACGACTGGTTCGAGCCGTTCGAGTTCAAGGACATCGAGCGGCGCCCCCCGATGGCGGAAGCCATCATCAACGCCGGCTCTGATCTCGAATCGGAGATCGGCGCGCGCTTGCGCTGGCTCGAAGGACAACATTCCATCGAGACGGCCATCGGCGGCATCTACGGCAAGGCGCTCTCCGGCCTGGCGCATATCGAAGATGCCCGGAACGACGTACGCGTGGCCCTCGCGTCTGAGATACCCAAGGGCGACGAGGAGGATGCGGAATGACGCGCGCCGAACCGCCGAAGATCGCGCCCAAGGACGTCCCGCCGGAGGCCGCGCTCTATCTCGACGACGCCGCCGGATACCTGACCGAGCTGGTCAAGGAGTACGGCCTCGAGCTGAAGACGTACGACCTGTACCGCCCTGAACACTCGGCCTGGCTCCACGGCCTGTACGGCAAATGCCGCGACCGCCAGATCTGCATCCAGGTCGTCACCGACGCGGAAATGGCTCCGAACCGCGTCGCCCTGCTCAAGGGCTACATCCGCATGTATCCGGGCGACGGCAGGAACGAATGGCTGCTTTTCGAGACGCGCCGCGTCCGCGGCATGGCGGGCCTCATGGCCGGCACCGCCGACATGGCGGACCGCCTGTTCCTCGCCTGCGTATGGCGCATTCCCCATCCGAACTCCCCCGACCCCAAAGCTTAGGGTCGGGTTTTTCATTGCCATTTCCGCCCAAATAGGCCAAGATGGCCGTACTATGGCATCGAAAGAACCCCTCATCGTCTCGGGCATCCAGCCCTCCGGCAGGCTCCATATCGGCAACTGGGCCGGCGGCCTGCGCAACTGGCTCGCGCTCCAGGAGACGCATCCCGAACGCTGCCTTTTCTTCATCGCCGACTATCACGCGATGACGGTCGAGTACGACCCGAAGGAACGCCAGCATCAGGTCATCGATCTGGCCGCTTCGCTCCTGGCGCTCGGGCTCGACAGCAAGAAGTCGACGCTCTTCGTGCAGTCGGACGTGCCGGAAGTCGCGGAACTCGCCTGGATCTTCAACACCGTCACGCCCATCGCCGAGATGGAGCGGATGACGCAGTATAAGGACAAGGCGGCCAAGCACGCGAAGAACATCAATATGGGCCTGCTCGCCTATCCCGTGCTCCAGGCGGCCGACATCCTGATCTACGGCGGCGACGCCGTGCCGGTCGGCCAGGACCAGGTCCAGCATGTCGAGACGACGCGCGTCATCGCCCGCAACTTCAACAAGCGCTTCGGACCGACCTTCCCCGAACCGAAGGCGCTCCTCAATGACACGCCCAAGATCATGTCGCTCACCGAACCGACCAAGAAGATGTCGAAGAGCGGCGCCGAGAAGTCGTTCATCGCGCTCGACGACGAGCCTGAGACGATCATGAAGAAGATGAAGGCCGTGCCGACCGAACCGAGCGGCATCGTGACCGATGAAGCGCTCAAGACCGAGGCCTACGCCGGCGTCGCGCTCCTGCTCGACCTCATCGAGCTGTGCGGCGGCAAGGACTCGCGGAAAGCCGCGTCGGCGGAGTCCCCCGTGAAGTACGGCGACCTCAAGAAACGCGCCGCCGAAGCGGTCGCTGCGCGCTTCGCCGAGTTCCGCGCCAAGAAGGCCGGGCTCCTGAAGAACCCGGACCGCATCCGCATGGTGCTGGCTTCCGGCGGCGCCAAGGCGCGCGCCCATGCCAAACGGACGATGGAGACCGTCCTCAAAGTCACCGGGCTGCGCTGATGATCCCTTTTTGTCATCCCGAGCGCAGTCGAGGAATCCCTCCGTTTCCGGAGCGATTCCTCCGCTCCGCCGCGCTCCGGTCGGAATGACAAAAAACGCATGCCCTACGAGGAAATCATCAAGCGGCTGGAGGCCTACCGCGCCGCGTTGTCGGAAGAGGACCGCCTCGCCCGCACGGGTCTGAAGACGAAGCCTGATTTCGCGTCCATCCGCGCGAAGGAGGACGACCTGTTCACGGACGGATCGATCATGACGGTCCGCGAGCTCATGGAACGCGCGCCCTCCGCGCGCCGCCGTGACCAGATGGAGCGCACCCTCTTCGCCCTGCTCGAAGGCGTCATCGCGGCCGACACCCTGCCGGTCGAGGAACGCATCCTGGCCAAGACCGCTGAGCTTTCCGCGGCGATCGACGGCCGTTCCTTCGGCTTCCATGAGATGACGGAGCTGATGGGCTCCGAGGAGGACCCGGCCAAGCGCGAGGAGATCAGGCGCGCCCAGGCCGGACTGGCCGAGGAGCTCGCGCCGCTGCGCATCGAGCATGAGCACGCCCTGCGGCAGAAGCTCGCGGCCTTCGGATTCGGAACCATCCGCGAATACGCCGAGACGAAGAAACGCGTCCGCTACGACGTCTTCCTCCAGAAAGCCCTGCCCATCCTCGAAGAGACGACCGGGCTGTATCGCCGCGTGATGGGCGACACGCTCCGCCGCGCCTACGGCAAGGAGCTCGGCGACATCTCCGCCGCCCACGTCCATCACTGGCGCGCCGGACGCGAGTTCGACCATCTCTTCCCGCCGGAGAAGGTCATGCCGCTTTGCGCCGGCGCTTTCGCCACGCTCGGACTGCCGTTCGAGCGCGCGCACGGCATCCGCGTCGACGCCGAGAACCGGCCAGGCAAGCGCCCACGCGCCGTCTGCTACGCCCCGCGCGCGCCGGAGGAGGTCCACCTCATCCTCAAGCCGCAGGGCGGTTTCGAGGACGTGCGCTCGTTCCTTCACGAAGGCGGACACGCCCTGCATTTCGGGCATATCGACGCCGCGCTTCCGTACGAGTGGCGCGGATTACCGCGCTCGCATGCCATGTCCGAGACGTTCGCGTTCCTCATCGAGCACCTGACGGAAAATCCGCTCTGGCTCGAGCATGTCATGCACGTGCCGAAGGCCGCCGCGGAACGCCTGGCTGCCTGGTCCCTGCTCGGCGGCCTCTTCATGCTCCGCCGCCATATGGCGAAGCTCACCTACGAACTGGCATTCGACGAGAAACCGTTCGACGCGCCGCGCAACCGCGAGATCTACTCCAAGACGCTCAGCGACTTGACGGGCTTCGCCTACGAACCGGAGTTCTGGCTGGAGGATATGGACGGCGTATTCTACGGCGCCGACCACCTGCGCGCCTGGATCGCCTCGGCGCAAGTCGAGGAACACCTCGTCCGCAAGTACGGCGACCGCTGGTTCCTGAAACGCGATACCGGCAGTTTCCTCAAGGAGCATTTCGCCAAAGGCGTCTCCATCGACGCCGAAGAGCTGGTGCAGAGCCTCGGCATGACGGCCTGGGACCCGCTCCCGCTCATCCGGAAATTCGACGGGGTTTCGCGGCTGCTGCGCTAGAAAAAGAAAAACGCCCGTCAGCTTTGACGGGCGCGCGCGGCGCGCTTGAGCTTCTTGATCAGCCGTCGCCAGTACGGCAACTCCTTCCACCAGTCGATGGTCGTGATCCTGTTCGGATAGCGCCGGCGCATCCGGCCATAGAACCCTCCAGAGGCCTTGTCATGGAGCACGACGAGGATTTTCGCGTACCTGTCGAGGACTTCGCGCATGAGGCGATGCGCCACTCCTCTCCCCCGGTATCTCCGGTTGACGAAGATGTTGGCGATCGGCGCGGGGTCGTGGGCGAAAACGAGGCACCAGCCCATGACCCGGCCGCCCGAGAAGGCGACGATGGTCACCGAGTCCGGCGCGACGGACGCGAACCTCCACATGTAGCCGTACTGGAACGTCGCGTGCCGCAGGCGACGCTTCATCCGCCGATCCCATCAAAGTGGCGGTGGGCAGGTGTCTACGAGCGCAGCGTCCGTTCCAACAGCGACATACCTCTTCCCGGCGCCAGCGAGTAGACGCCTGCCCACCGCCCAGCCCACCCATCATTGACACGCCCCTCCGGGCGTGTTTTTCTTCTGGAAGCGTCCGACGCGAAAGGAGCCGCCATGTCCGTGCTCGCCCTCACCGAAACGATGCCGCCGCTTCGCGCGGCGCTCGCCCCGCTTGTCGCGCTCGTGGCGTGCGTCCTGCCGACGTTTGCCGTCATCCTCGCCGCCGGACTGTGCGCGCCCGTCCTCTTCGGCGCCTCGGCCTTCCATCAGACGGAAGGGGCGTCCTGACATGGGCGCCCGCGATCGTCCTTTTCCGCCTGGCGGCCTTCCCTACGAAGAGGCCAAGCTCTACAAGATGGCGTTCGACCTCGCGTACCGGAAGGAATACGTCACGGAGGCGTACGGCGTCGACGGACAGGGTATGCAGCTCGCCGTGCGCAAGCTCGGAGGCTTCGAGATCCACGTCGAGTTCCAGATCACGGTGCCCCAGAACATCATCCGCTTCACGGTGATGATCTGGTACGAGGAGCATCTGGTCTTCAATGCCTGGTGCTCGAGAATCGCCGAAAGCGGCGAGACGGTCGGCCTCGTCGTCACCTGTGAGGACGGGCCTTGGAAGGCCCACCTGCGCCGCCGCAGCGAATCCGAAGAGAAGGCCTGACGCCCCTTGACAAAAGGGGCTTTTTCTTTTATAGTCATCCCTATCCTGGGTACTTCGTACCTGGGTGATGTTTTAAGGGAGCCGGACGGCCGCGATTCGCCCAAAACAGGCGGGTCGAGGAAAGTCCGAACACCGTTCCCCGACGTAAGTCGGGGTCCAGAGATCGTTGCTAACGGCAACCGGGAGCAAGGAGTGGCATCATGTCTCGGGTTACGAGAGATGGTGGCAAACCCCAAGTCCAGGGAAGCTCGGTTTCGACCGAGCGTGCGGGCCCTCTTCGGAGGGTGTCCCGTGAGAGCCGCGAGGCTTGCACGGGACGCAACAGAAACATACCGCCACATCCTTCAGTGGAGAGGCCCCCGTCGCATGACGGGGCGTGGTAAGGTTGAAATCGTGAGGCAAGGGCTCACGCGGCCATGCAGTGATGCATGCCGGGGCAAACGCCGATCCGGTGCAAGAGCAAATTAGGTAGCTTGCTTGAGCCCATGGGCAACCATGGACCTAGAGAGATGGCCGTCCCCCGCCGGGCCGCAAGGGCCGACGGGAGACAGAATTCGGCTTACAGGCTCCTCTTAGAACGACGTGGAAACGCCCCGCCCAAAGCGGAGCGTTTTCGTTTGCGTCGAGGGTTGACACTTCCGTGTTTTTAGGCTATCCTCGCAGGTCTCCGACGCCATGCCGGCGGCTGGGATGTGCAACCACTGACCTCAAAGGAGGCCTGTGATGACCGCGATCAAGCTCGATCCTGTCGTACTCTACAAGCTGCTCTTCGAAGCGTCCTCGCCCGACGAGTGGCGCCTGATCTCCGCCAACCTCAAGAACGCGACGTGCGTCGTCAAAAACGCGCAGATCGGCCCGGTGTTCGATACCCGCTACGAACTGCTGGCGGATCTTGAAACCCCCGTGACGCTCAAGTCGCTGCTGGGAATGGACGCCACGGCCGATGGCCTGACGCTCATCTTCGCCCAGGGCGAGGAGCGTCACGAGCTGGTCTTGTCAAAATCGGACAAGCTGTCCGTCGATTACGCCTGCGACTCCTGCGACACGGTGGTCATCCACGGACCGAAGACCAAGCAAGAGCATGTCAAGAAGGCCGAAGGCGGCGGCATGCGTACGGTCGGGTACATCGGTCCGCTTCTCACGCTGAGGCACCAAGCTCGCTATAACGCGCGGCTCGAGGCGATGCGCAAGGCCGACGAAGCGGCGCGTGCTGAAACGGAGGCGCGACGCAAGGAGGAAGAAGGGCGGGTGGAGGCCGCTCGCCAGGCGTACGTCCAGGCCGCTCTCGAAACGCTCCTCAAGAGCGTCCGCGGAGCGATAATCGAGGACGCCCACATCGATGGCGGTGGCGGCGTCGTCATCACGTTCAGCGATGGACGAAAGATGACGCTCGATGTGCTATCGGAGTACTCCTACGGCGCCGAGCTCAGCATCGACATCGACGGCGCTTTCGTGAAGCTCTAGCGCGATCAGCCGTCCGGCGCATTCCCATGTGGAATGCGCCGTTTATCTTTTCAGGACCTTCTACGCCGACCCTTGCCGAAACCGAGGATTCATGGTGTAGTGCGCGCGCTCGTCGCACCTTCTGGCCGCGCCGAATAGCAAGGAGGCTATCGTGCCGCAAACGCAAGAACGTACCGCTGAACGACGCATCGATTGGGGTCATTCGACCCCCATGCTCCTCATCCACCTGGCGCCGCTCCTGGCCATCTGGACGGGCGCGAGCTGGACCGACTGGACCGTCTGCATCGCCCTGTACTGGTCGCGGATGTTCTTCCTCACCGCCGGCTATCACCGCTACTTCGCCCATCGCGCCTACAAGACCTCGCGCGCCATGCAGTTCCTGCTGGCGCTCGGAGGCGCCACCGCCGGGAACAAGGGCGTGCTCTGGTGGTCCGCGAACCATCGTGACCACCACACGCACTCCGACACGGACAAGGACATCCACTCGCCGACCCGCGGCTTCTGGTGGGCGCATATCGTCTGGATCCTGTGCGGCATGCACAAGGAGACCAAGTACGACCGCGTGAAGGACCTCGCGAGGTATCCGGAGATCCGCTGGCTGGACCGATGGTGGATCGTACCCATCACGGCCATGGCGTTCTTCACCCTCTGGCTCGGAGGCCTGAGCTGCCTGCTCATCGGGTTCTTCCTGTCCACGGTCGTCCTCTTGCACTCGGTGTTCACCATCAACTCGCTGGCGCACGTCTGGGGCAGCCGCCGCTTCGACACGAAGCGGGACGGCAGCCGCAACAACGTGCTCCTCGCCATCACCACGATGGGCGAGGGGTGGCACAACAACCACCACCACGTGCAGGCGTCCGCCCGCCAGGGTTTCTACTGGTGGGAGATCGACTGCAGCTGGTACGTCCTCAAGATGATGTCGTGGTGCGGCCTCGTCTGGGACCTGGTGGAGCCGACGAAGAGCCAGCTCGAACGCGACCGTATCAGACCCGGCGTGATGGACCGCGGGAGCGAAGCCTACCGCCAAGCCCGGCAGCGCATCCGCGACGCCAAACGGGAGGCGAAGCGCTCCTGGAACAAGAAGAAGCAGCGGCTTTCCGACGCCTACGCCTCGGCCAAAGAAGCCGCCGCGGATGCCGTCCAGCCTGCCGACAAGATCGGAACCGACCTCTGAACGCGCCTCCCCGCTCGGGCGGCGCTTTTTTGCAGCCAGGGCCAAAGGCTTGAACAATCTGCCTTAAACGGATAGGCTGAACCTACATTCCTATGCGCAGAAATCAGCTGACCTTCGCCGTCATCCTCCTACCGCTGGACTACCTGGCCCTGCTCGCGGCAGCCGTCACGGCGCACCGCCTCCGCTTCGAGACGCTCGTCGATCTCCGGCCGGCCATCTCGCTGCTCCCCTACCCGGAATTCCTGAAGGCCGCCATGCTGCTCGCCCTGGGCTACCTGGCGATTTTCGCGCTGAGCGGCCTCTACGCCATCGAGCGTCCGCGCCGCATCCTCGAGGAATCGGTGAAGGTCATCTCCGCCTGCACGCTCGGCGTGATGGGCCTCATCATCCTCATCTTCTTCCGCGGCGAACTCTTCACCTCGCGCTTCGTCGTCCTCGCCGCCTGGCTGCTCTCGATCGCCTACGTCATCGCCGCCCGCCTGCTCGTGCGCCTCGCCAACCGCCACCTGCTCAAGCGCGGCATCGGCGCCCGCCGCGCCATCGTCGTCGGCGGCAGCGACCGCGCGACCGAAGCGATCGTCGCGGAGTTCACGCGCAACCCCGAGCTCGGCTACCGCATCGTGAAGCGCTTCCCGCGCTGGGACGCGGCGGCGGCGGCCGAGGCTTCCGCCATCTGCGAAAAGGACGGGGCCGAGGAGCTCTTCGTCACCGACCCCGATACCGGCAAGGAAGCGATGCAGTCGCTCGTCGAATTCGCCGAAGACCGGCACTTGACCTTCCGCTACGCCGCCGACACCCTGGCCGCCCACGCGGCGCTGATGTCTACGACCATCGCCGGCATCCCCGTCATCGAAGTGAAGCGCACGCGCCTCGAAGGCTGGGGCCGCGTCTACAAGCGCGTCTTCGACATCGTCTCTTCGCTCGTCCTCATCATCCTGACCTCGCCGGTCATGCTGGTCGCCGCCGTCGCGGTGGTCATCGACTCGCGCGGCCCCGTCATCTTCAGGAACGAGCGCGTCGGCCACGAAGGCCGCAAGTTCAAGGCCTACAAGTTCCGCTCGATGCGCTCCGACCTCTCGGTGGGCGAACAGTTCGCCGGCCAGCAGGCCGCTCTCGACCTTGAGCGGAAGCTCATAGAAGAGCGCGGCATCAAAGCCGGCCCCGTCTACAAGATCAAGGACGACCCGCGCGTGACGCGCGTCGGGAAATTCATCCGTCGCTTCTCCATCGACGAGCTGCCGCAGTTCTTCAACGTGCTGATCGGCGACATGAGCCTCGTCGGCCCGCGCCCGCACCAGCCGCGCGAAGTCGAGAAGTACGAGCGGCATCACCGCCGCGTGCTGATGATCCGCCCCGGCATCACCGGCCTGGCGCAGGTCTCCGGCCGTTCCGACCTCTCCTTCGAGGACGAGGTGCGCCTCGACACCTTCTACATCGAGAACTGGACGCCCCTCATGGACGTCGCCGTCGTCCTCAAGACCCCGCTCGCCGTCTTCTCCAAGAAGGGCGCGTACTGATATGAAGATCGCCCTCGTCCACGATCATCTGGTGCAGGACGGCGGCGCCGAAAAGGTCCTGTTGGCCCTGCAGGAGGTCTTCCCGGGCGCGCCGACTTTCACGCTGCTTTACGACCCGAAGCGCGTGAGCGGCGACTTCGCGTCCAAGGAGATCCGCACGTCCTTCCTCCAGAAGCTCCCCTTCGTGCTACGGAAGTACCAGTGGGTGCTGCCGCTCATGCCGGCCGCCACCGAAGCGCACGATCTCTCCTCGTTCGACGTCGTCATCTCGAGCTCGAGTGCCTTCGCCAAGGGCGTCATCACCAGACCAGGCGCCATCCATATCTGCTACTGCCACACGCCGACGCGCTACCTTTGGAGCGACACGCACAGCTACGTGCAGGAGTTGAAGGCGCCCGGCATCCTTAAAGCCGCGCTCCCTTTCCTGCTCAACAGGCTGCGCGTCTGGGACCGGCTGTCCGCCGACCGCGTCGACCGTTTCATCGCCAACTCCGCGACCGTCGCCGGCCGCATCCGCAAATATTACGATCGCGGTTCCGACGTGATCCATCCGCCCGTCGAGACCGGGAAGTTCTCCGTTTCCGGAACGCCCGGTAAATATTTCCTCGCAGGCGGGCGTCTCGTCTCCTATAAGCGCTTCGACCTGGTGATCCAGGCCTTCAATCGCACGGGCCTCCCGCTCAAGATATTCGGAGACGGTCCGCTCGCGTCCGAGTACCGTAAGCTCGCGCGCTCCAACATAGAATTCGCCGGCAAGGTGGATGACGCGGCCAAAGCCGAGCTGTATCGGAACGCCATCGCCTTCATCCATCCTCAAGAGGAGGATTTCGGCATCACCGCGCTCGAATCGATGGCCTCGGGACGCCCCGTCATCGCCTACCGCAAAGGCGGCGCGCTCGAGACGATCATAGAGGGCGTGACGGGAGAGTTCTTCGACGACCAGGAGTGGGAGGAGCTCGCGACCGCCGTCATCCGTTTCGACGCGTCGAAGTATGATCCGCGCGAGATACGCGAGCACGCCGAAGCCTTCGACGTGAAGACATTCAAGCGTCGCGTCGCCGCCTACGTCGCCGAGGCATGGAAATCCTCGAAAACGCGGACGCCGCCGGAGCGCGCCGCTCGGGCCCAAGAATCAGCACGTGAACTCCAAAACGCATGAGACTCCCGTCCTTCGCCGCCGCGTCCGCAAAGCCGTTCCGACTCGTCGTCCGTACCGCTCTCGCCGGCGCGCTGATCGGTTCCGTCCTCTCCTCGATCGCGCCGGCGCGGACGACGGTTTCCCTGTCGTTCACCGTCGCCCAGCAGGCGCGGCAGGCCACGGCCGATTACGCCTATGACGGCTACTACGCCCTGCGCGCCGCCGAGCTGGTTTCCGATACGCTGATCAGCTGGCTCTCGACGCCATCGATCATCAAGGAGATATACGCTTCCTCCGGACATGACGTTTCCGACGACGAGGCTCTCGCTCTGGCTGGCCGCGCGTTCCGCGCCAAGAAATTCTCGAGCCAGAACGTCGTCGTCTCCTTCTCCGCCTCCGACCCCGCCGCCGCCGCTGACGTAGCGTCATCGGCTTCCGAAGTCCTTTCGGCTCGCGTCGGCGGCCTGGCGCGAGGCGCGGACGGATTTTCCCTCTTCTACGTCCTCGCAGGCGCGCCGGTCATCGCCAGCTCCTCCGCCGGTCCGGCCGCTGCGGGCGCGGCCGGACTCTTCGTCGGCGCGTTCCTGGGATTCGCTTTCGCCTACGCCGCCCGCACTGCGAAAAACCCGCAGCCTTGAGGCTGCGGGCAGAGAGCGGATCGCTCCCGTGGAATTTCGGTTCGGTGGCGGCTGACGGACTCTCCTTCGCGCGAACGCCTGACATGCAGATCGGCAACCTCCTGCTTCCAGCATGACCCAAGACACGGGAACTCTCAATCCGATACTGCTGATCGACGGCCGAGCCCTGTTGGACCCGGCCGGCGGAGGCGTCTTTGAATACGCGCGGCGGCTGACCGGAGCGCTCAAGACCTCCGGCCGATTCGATTGCCGGTCATGGGCCAACGCCTGGCACGGCGGGGCGGCCGCGGACGTCGATGTCCTGACGCGCGCGCCCAACAAGCTGCTGCACGCCTCGATGCGCTTCGCCGGACATCCGACGATTTCCGCTCTGGCCGGAACGCGGCCATCGGTCCTCTGGATGCCGAACGCGCACTTCGCGCCGGAAGAACCCGGCGTCCCGCTCGTCCTCACGGTCCACGATCTCTCCTGCGAACTCTACCCGGAATTCTTTTCCGTCAAACAGCGCCTCTGGCATCGCGCGGTCGATCCTCGCGCGCTCGCGCGCCGCGCGTCCGCCATCTTGGCCGTCTCGGAGACCACGAAACGTGACGTCATCGCGCGCTGGGGCATCGCGCCGGAACTGGTTACGGTCACGTACGAAGGTTCACCTGCCGTTTTTTCATCTGACGTAAAAGTATCAGATACTCCGGAGGCGGATGACGAAGTCAGGACGCGCCTGCGGCTTCCGGAGCGCTTCATCCTGCACGTCGGCGCGCTTGAGCCGCGCAAGAACCATCTCGGCCTGCTCGACGCGTACCACCAGCTTCGGCCTCAGGCGCGCTTCAACCGTCTTGGCCTTGTCCTGGCCGGTCCGTCCGGCTGGAACAACGCCGCTATCTTACGCGCCATCCGCCGAAGCCCGTACCGAGATGACATCCGCCTGCTCGGCTACGTCACGGAATCGGACCGCGCCGCGCTCTATCGCCTGGCGTCCGTTTTCGCGTTCCCCTCCTTTTATGAAGGCTTCGGACTTCCGCCTCTCGAAGCCATGGCGGCGGGACTCCCCGTCGTCGCGTCCCATGCGGGCGCGGTCGGAGAAGTCGTCGGCGACGCCGGCGTGCTGACGGACCCCTACCGCCCTTCGGAACTCGCCGACGCCCTGGCGGCCGTCCTCGACTCCCTTTCGCTCGCGTCCCTCTATGCCGAGCGCGGACGCGAGCGAGCTCGCCGGTTCGATTGGGATTCTTGCGCCAAAAAAACGGAGGACGCGGTCGCCCGTACCCTCCGTTGATCCGATCATTCGTCGAGGCTGATCGAGCCTCCGATGTCCTTCAGCACCGAGCGGTCATAGGCCGTCGCTGCGGGGTCGTAGTAGAACGCCACGCGCAGGTTCACGCCGTACTGCAGAAGGAAGAACTCGTCAGACGTACCGCCGTCGCCGTTCGACATCGTGACGGCGCCGCGCCGGCCCGTCTCTCCGAGATTGAAGGCCGAGAGGATCTCGATGCGGCCGCCCTTGCCGGTGACGTTGACACGGCCGGCGAACGGCGTGGTCACGCGGTAGTCTTCCGGGTATTGGAGGCGGAGCGGGCTCTGGGTGAAGAGCTTCCATCCGGGTTTGATCGCGATTTCCTGACGCTCCCGCGGAGCCAGGCGCATCGTGTCGATGATGCCGAGCGCCAGCGTTTCGGCGCCGTCGACGACGGCGGTATACGTGACGGTGATCTCGCGGTCGTTGCGCCCGTCGTCGACGTGGATGACCTGGACAGAATCGATCTCGCCGGCAGGATCGGTGTAGCCGATGGCGGCGCGACCGACCGCGGTGAAACGCCGGTAGCCCCCGTACTGCGGGAACGGCTTCGCGTAATAGCGGCTGAAGCCGGTGGCCGGACCGATGTGCACGCGCACGCTCGTGTCATAGACGGCGTTGGCCGTAGCGATGGCCTCGGCGTCCGGTCGGCGCGCGACCCGTATCTCGACGTCATCGGAGGAAGTCACGACGCGCTCGACGGCGAAGTAGCCGGCAGGAAGATCGAAAGACGTCTTCCAGACGGCGTTGTCGTACCGCACGGGAACTCCTGCTTCGGTGGCCACCCGGCAGGATCGGGCGGACGCCTCCAGCAAGGCGAAGACGCGGCGGCTTTCGGATTCCACCCTCCACGCGTTCCAGGCGACGAAACCGAGGAACGCAAAGTCGATGACCACGACGACGACGATCGTCCAGGCGGCGGCTGACTCAAGAGAGCGCGAACGTCCGAATTGATAGAACCGCCCGTTGTTTTCCTCCATATTCCTCCTTACGTTACGTTCAAGACCAGTATACATCGTTTAGCCGCCGAGTTCCTCCGTACCGCTGCCTGAGCCGGTTTCTTCGGTGCCGGATCCAGGATCAGCGCCGGTCGGCTCTGGTTCGGACGCCGCCTCCGCGACAGGTGCTTCTTCCTGCGCAGGCCGGCGATCTTCGACGCCGACGATCCAATATTCGAACGGCAGGTCTCCGACAGCCGGCGCGGTGAGATGCACGGTGAAATCGCCTTCGCCCTTTTCCGCGATCCAGTATCCGCCCTTCGGATCGCCGAGGAATGAGATGAAGACCCTGGAGTTCGGCTTCATGGCCTGGTTAACGATGACGGCGGCGGTGTATCCGTCTTTGATGACGCCTTCCGAAGTCGACGAGCGGTCTTCAGACTGCACGAGCACGACGTCTTCGGCCTGCAGAGTTTCGACCTCCGCCTTCTTGGCCGTGAGCACCCCGTCCGACGTCACGCCCCATGAGCCGTTCGTCGAGATGATGGCGGCGACGTTCGAGAGGACGGAGTCCTTGAAGTCGA
>ERZ1292633.170-Hain-H41-02um-R1-170-length-86831-cov-7_pt1 | contig 63913 bp, 55 predicted proteins | sample MGYA00564406_ERZ1292633 | MGnify/ENA primary metagenome ERZ1292633 (study PRJEB36523, sample SAMEA6512639) | groundwater metagenome | collected 2019-01-08 | study: AquaDiva: Metagenomics assemblies of 32 groundwater samples
AGCCGTGGTGGAGTTTCTTACCTACTTCAGTTACAAGAGGAACAAGGGAAGCCTTATGGGCTTATATCACATCCATGTGGTTACCACCTTTGCTTGGCTATCACTTTTCGTTTTCGACATAATGACAGGTTTTCATGACCTGAGTTTGAAGAACGTATGGATGGTTTTGTTCGTTCCAACCATGTTTGTTTCGCTTTTGTCCGGCATGGGATTAATAGATGCACCATCGAAAGGTATAGATGGAAACAAGGCTTTCGGGCGTTGTAACGGATCATGCAGGACGAGAGTTGCTAGTACAGCAACAGACTCTGGAGGCTCTACTTAGATAATTGAAGAGTTGAGCCTAAATTAGCAACCTCAAAGGAGACGTGACTAGCAATGGACTTCGTTATAAAGAGTGGCTGGACAAAAACAGAGAAAAGCGTGGGAGGCTCGGGCGGTCGCAGTGTTTATGCCGGAGATCTAGAGATTTCTGGAGACTCCGCGGTCCTGCAATGCAAAGAACTTGCGGACATATCCTTGTTCGAGGATCTCGTCCCGCTTGAGGATTGGACTGACAAGGCAATAGAAGATATTTGTCCCGTTGTTGGGGCAAATACACACTGCACTCCTGGCAGTTCAAACTTCCACGATGACAAAGACATAAACGCCATCCGTTTTACCGACGGCACAATGAGTGTTTTTCTCTTCGAGGGAAGCATGGCGGTTTATACCTTCGAGGATCGAAAGGCTCCCGATATGGATCTGCTGATTAAGGCGGGGATCCTCGGACCTGAGGCCAAAACCGAGCGTGAAGAGGACAAAAGGATTAAAGAAGCTCTTCGGGCTCAGCTCAGCAAGGTTCAAAGTGAGCGCAAGGATGCTCAACAGAGCCTCTCCTCGGCAGGACGGAAAGATGGCCATGGTATTTACAGGATCATCGAAAGTCTCGAGGGCGAACTCCGGTCCATAGATGAACAGCTTAATCGGGAGTGGAAGTGGGCAGACTATGTTTTCGATTGCCACACTATCCTGAACTGGGTTCCGGGCATGGTTGATATTTTCAACTGGCGTGAAAGGAATCACTATGACTGGATAAAATCGGCCGAACTCGCTATCCCTCGTGGCCAGAAGATCGTGGCAATCCACAAGATCTTCGAAGGAGCAAAAGAGAAATCAGACAAGTCGCAAGACGTCTACTCTCTGGAGTTCGAAAGCGGCGCTTTCAGCCTTCCATTTGGGCTTTTAAGTGGCTCATGGTCTGAGATTTCGCTCAAAAGCCTAGACGAACTCGGTCTTATTCCTGAAGCAGAGACGGTTCGTATTCAGGAAGCCATCAGCAAGTTCCACGGCGATACTGAAAACAAAAAAAACGATGCCAACCGTCTTGAAGACCTCTACAAACAGCTTGACGAGTACGGGTTAGGCGAAAAGAGGACACGCAAGATACTTGCGGAAATTACCGTGCTGGAAGCCGAGGATGATAATGAGCTGCACGAGGTTCAGGCATCTTCCACAGGCGGTTCAACCGCTACCGGCTAAATCATACACATGGGGGCTGGACAAGGATGATCCAGTCCTTAGGGACCTTTAATTAGGTTCCTTTTTTTGTCTATTTTTTAGAAACTTTTTGTGTTGCTTGAGCGGACTTGAGCGGACTCTTTTTTCTAGCAACAATGATTTTCAGTTTTCTGTTTGATATTTCACATAAAACGGGTGTTTTGTACAGGACCTTACCATCAACAGAGACTGGGGCTGTCTTTGAAGTGTTAATAACAACTCTTTTTGTTCTAAAAAGTGAGAGGTCCGGCTTTTTTTCTTGTTTTAAACTATCCGGATTGACAATATATTTTAGAGAGTTTAGGGGGGACATTTTCCCGGTAACTAAAACATCGAGCATATTGCCTGCGCCTTCTTTCTTGCGGACAGACACATGCGAGTTTGTAATCTTAATATTGAAAAAATCAGTATCAACCATGTACTCATCGTTGAGATTGAGGGTTGCTTTTTGTGGTTTAAACTTTGATGACCACGAAAGAGCCTTTTTATAGTATAAAGTTTTATGCAGTATGGAACTTTCGGCGGGTTTTTGCTGAGCCATTTCGGCTTCAAAACCGATGTCTACAGAGGTGATGAAGTAGCTTTTTCCGACACGACCGATGTCCAGCGTTTCTATCTTTCTGGCAGCGAGGATGTTGCAGGCGCTTTGCCAGTCTGATATACCCAAAGACTTTGCGAGTTCATTTTTTTCTCCTATAGGGATGATACCGACCGCAACTCCGCTGTTTCCAACACCATTTATAACTTCATTAATCGTTCCGTTTCCTCCAACGGCGACGATGGTTTTATAGCCCTTTCTGATACCCATAGTGGTGAGCTTTGTGACATCTCCTTCACCGATACTCTTAACAAACTCACCAGCTATGCCGAGTTCTTTGAGTTTTGATTTGAGGCGATCTTGAATCTTATTAATTCGTCCGCCTCCGGAGGCAGGATTTAAAATATAGTAGTACATGCTGGATTAGAAATTATTTTTTCCCAGACTCTTCTTTTTGTGGCTCTTCTTCTACTTCGAGAATCGGCTCAAGGTCTATCTCTCTTTTGTTTTCTAGCATTGTACATTTACCGGAGAAAAGAGCGCCGGGGGACACAACTAGTACACCAACACTAATATCACCATAAACTTTTCCGGTTTCCGATATCTGCAAAGTTTCTCTTGCTTCAATATTTCCCTGTACTACACCAGAAACTTGTACGTTTGCCGCTTTAATCCCGGCAACAACGTTCGCGTTTGCACCGACCTGTACGCTTGCTTTTGTTTTGACATCTCCGGCGATAGACCCATTTATAATGATATCGCCATCACTTTTTAGATTTCCCTTGAGTTTTACTGACTCACCAACAATAGTTTCGATACTTTTGTTGTCAGTAGAGGGAAAATCTTCTTTTTTCTCAAACATTTTTACTCCTTACTAATTTATCTTTACTAATTACCAATAATACTAATCTACTAATTCTCGCTGAAGTTATATTGTTTATTCATTCTGGTTATTTTAATAATTTGTATATTCGTATCATTCGTAATTGGCAGCTATTCTTTAGCTGCTTTTTTTACTGCCTCAATCTCTTCATCGCTTAAGGTGTTTGTAGACTTACCTTCTGATACCGGCTTTGCATAAACTCTGGTACCTTCTCGGGCATGCATACTGGTAATGACAAATCCACTATCATCCTTATCAAGTAGTGCGATAGAAAAACTTTGATTTCCACCGGTATCGTTTTTGCCAAAAGGGTTATATCTGACAAATCCAATCTTTTGGATACTTTTTTGCATCTTTTTTGATATTTTTGCCATCTCTATTTCTACTTTTTTTGCATAGTTTTCTACTTCTTTTGTTTCTTTTAGATATTTTTCTAGTATTTTATATATATCTCCATTTTTTGAGGTGTCAAAAACTTTACCAACTCTTTTATACATTTTCTGCTGTCTGTAGGTTAAAAAGATGGTCCATAGGAAAAGGACACCGATAACGGCCGCTAAAATCATTAAAACTGTGTTTGTGTCTAAGTTCATATTACAAAATTAAAAATGGTTCCCATTTTCTAAGGAATCACCCGCCAAAGTGTATTTATTATAAAGATAAAACCGGACTTCTTCAAGAGTAATTTGTCAGGAGCAATAAAATCCAATATAGTAACACTACAAAGAGAGGCAAAATGGCAAATAAAAAAAGAAAAAATAGTGAAAAGAAAAGAAATCTTAAATATGGAAATATTTCTTTAGCAAAAGAAAAAAGCAGGAGTCTAAAAACAAAAGGGTCCAAGGATTTAAAGTTTTCTAAAGGGGCCTCTTCAACTAAAGAAGATAAAGAATTTAAAAAAGAACTAAGGAGGAGCTTAACCTTCACCGGTAGTTTTCTTCTGATTCTTTTGGTACTTTATTTTGTTTTAACCAAAACTAGCATACTAAATCCAGTGCTGGATGTACTGGGATTAGGTGGTTTATATAAATAAAGTAATTCTTAATTTTCAGGTAACAATTTTCAATAAATTTCCAATGTTGCATTGTTCCAATGTAAATTCAATTAAAACTGAAAATTAAAAACTGAGAATTGAAAAAGATTATTCGTAACGCAGGGCTTCGAGTGGGTTTAGCTTTGCAGCTCTTTTTGCCGGCCATATACCCGCCACAGAACTTATAAAGAAAGAGAAAAATACCGTAAGTATTGAGAATATGAGGGGGATGTCAAAGAGATTTACAGCTTCTCCGCCGGACTCTGTTGCCATGAAGTTGGCCAAAAGATTTAGGATAAATCCGAAGAGCCAACCGGCGGTGAGCCCAAAAATACCACCCAAAAGACCTATGAGTGCTGACTCTGTTATAAATATCATGGCGATGTCTTTGGAGTTTCCGCCGATTGCTTTCATGACACCAATCTCGTGGGTCCTCTCAAGAAGAGAGATAGTCATAGTATTAAATATGCCTATGGCAGCAACAAAGAAGGCAATCATACCAAAGCCACCAAGGATTATATTTATGATATAGAAAACTTGGTTTATGGCTTTTGACTGGTCCTTTATAATAGAGGTATTAAAACCAAGACTATCCACTGCTTTTTTTGCTTCTGGTACGTTTGCTTTATCATTAATCTTTACTTTTACGGATGCATAAGCTCCTTCACTGTTTTTTATTGTTTCAAATGGTACATAGATGCCTTTTTCTTCAAAAATACCGACGACCTTTATCTTATCTTTTTGTGGGCTACTTGAACCGGTGAGGGTATATATAAATTCTTTATCTAGAACATCTTCTTGCTTCAAGCCGAGATTAGTCAGGATTTCTTTTGATATCAGGGCTTCATTTTTAGAATCTTTTGAGAGAGTGCGTCCCCCTGAAATTTTGATATTTTCCATATCAAGGTATTCTGGTTTAACACTATAAACCACCTGTTCGCTATCAATCTCTCCGAGAGAAAACTTTGCGATTTGCCTTGTTATGGGACTGACATCGGTAACGTTATCCAGTTTTTTAAACTTTTCTACTGCTTTACTGTCAAGAACTGTCTCCGACTTTCCTCCGGAGGTGACTGTGATAACCTTTAGAGCTTCAAGGCTCACAATTTTTTCTAAAGCAAGTTTTTGCAGTCCAAAACCAAGGGAGACTAGGAAAACTATGGCTCCGACACCAACAACTACGCCGGAAACAGTCAAAATTGTTCTCAGTCTATTTCTTTTCAGGTTTCCTGCAGCTGTACGAAAAATATCAAATGGTTTCATTGTTTTATTTCCTCCTTCTCTTTCGATTCATCTTCTTTTTCAGAAAGAGCTTCCCTTGGCTCTACATTTTCTTCTTCCTTGTCCTCTTCTGCTGGAATTTCATTTGATTCATCTTCCCCTTCAGACAAAACTTCCTTTTTCTCGTCTTCTATTTTTCCTATTTCTGAAGAAAATATAGGCTCCTCACTTTCAGAATTTTCGTTTTCTTTAAGTTTGTCCAGTTTGGAAACAGAATCTACTAGTTCAACCTTGGTTGTTTTTGCATTAACGTCTATTTTATCTATTCGGCCGTCTTTCATTCTAAAAACCCTATCGGCATATTGGAGATAGTCAGGGTTATGGGTAATGAGTATTACCGTTCTTTTTGACTTTCTACTCAAGGATATTAAAAGCTTTATAACATCATCAGCTGATTTTGAGTCAAGGTTTCCTGTTGGTTCATCAGCCATGATAATCCAAGGATTGTTTATTAGTGATCTTGCAATAGCAACTTTTTGCTGCTGTCCTCCGGAAAGGTCGGCAGGAACGCTTTTCTTTTTTTCACCCAAACCTACAACCTCCAGAAGATGTAGGGCTCTTTGCATTCTTCTTTTTCTCTTCATTCCGCCAAAAGCCATAGGAAGAGCAATATTTTCAAGAACAGTCATAGAAAGAATAAGGTTAAACTGCTGAAAAACCATACCGATTTTTTCTCTACGATATGCTGAAAGCTCCTTCTTTTTGTAGTTAGCCAGATTTTTTCCCCTGACTATAACTTCACCTGACGTAGGTGGTTGGAGCCCGGCAAGCATGGAAAGCAGGGTAGACTTGCCACAACCGGAAGGACCGAAGAAACAGATTAGTTCTCCTGAGTATATTTCAAAGTTTACACTGTGAAGAGCAACAATCTCATTATCCTTACCGAGCTTGAATGTTTTCGAAAGATTGACAGCTTTTATTACAGGTGTTTTTGCCATTTGATGTCTATTATATGGCATTTAAAGAAAATGTGAAAGTGAATCTCATGGTCTTATTTGGTATTTGTATTTAGGGTATTTAGGGAGCCTCCCTTTTTGCTAGGATATTCATTCTGTATACTAGAAATTATCTTTTGCTCTGGGTATATTATTTGTATTAGATAATGAGGGAGCCTCCCTCTGAAGGGATAAATAATGCCTGAGAAGCACTCAATTAAGCACTATGAAGAAGAAGGAATTTATCATATTTTTAACAGAGGTATTGATAAGCGGGATATTTTTCTAGATGATCAGGATTATAAATACTTTTTATATCTTTTAAAAGCATATTTGACCGAAATGAAAGATAGCGACCAAGATAAGGGTGTTTCACTTCTTCAAAGAGGCAGATTTAAAGATAAGATTGACCTACTTGCTTATTGCCTTATGCCAAATCATTTTCATCTTCTAGTTAAGCAAACGGGCTTAAACGATATGTCTCTATTTATGCGATCTTTAATGACTAATTATTCAATGTATTTTAACAAAAAGTATGACAGGCTAGGGCCGTTGTATCAGGGAGTTTTTAAGGCAATTTTAGTGAAGGAAGATGATTATCTTTTACATCTTTCACGCTATATACATCTCAACCCTTATGTCCGAGAACGCCATCTAAAAGTTAGAAAAGAATATACGAGCTATGAGGATTATTTGGGACTGAGAAATACTCAATGGGTCAATACTGATCTAGTATTAGATTACTTCAAATCAGATGAAGTAAAGGAACTTCATCAAACTCAAAACTATAAAGATTTTATTGAAGAGTTAGTTTTTGATAGCGGTGATTACCTAGGAAAATATACGATAGATTGAAAAAAGGGAGACTCCCTCATTGAAGAGGGAGTCTCCCTTTTTTTCTTAGGAAAAGTTTTTGGGTATAATATGTGTTCATTGTAGATTTAAGATCTCTTTAAAAAACCCCTTGCCTAAAGGTCTCAAATTCCCTATCATGAAGTATAGTGGTTTAGCTTAAAGAAGCTATAATTCTCTGGAGGAGTGGGTGAAGTATAAGGAACGCAAGGTAAAGAGCACGAAAAGCAAGATTAAAGCATACATATCTAAGTGTACTGGTTTTGTATGTAAAAATACCGAGCAATCTTGCAGCCTAGCCAAGCACTCGTGGCTATGTCGAGAGAAAAAAGCGGTAGTGATGCCTCTCAGATTGATTTTAAAGATTTTATACTTTTTCAAAAATATATTTGTTCTTGTCCAACTAGCTTACTTTGAGCTTTTATATTTTGCTCATCTGAGACTCAGATATATTCATGACGTCCTTTATAAAGACAATAGAACTTATAAGAAAGTAAATGACTATAAATATACTCGTCCTATAAGAAGGGCAACAATTCTTGGGTTTGTGGTATCTTTCTTTCTATTTCAGTTTATGGGAAGTTTCTGGCCAGAGTTTTTCAATCCCGCTCATCCAAAGGTAGCCGAAGGTGCAAATAGTTCCGTGGCTTGGACAGATCAAGTGCATTTTGAAGGTTCTACACCACCTTCCGGGGCAGCCTCTGGAGCAACCACTAGAAACAATGTGGACACATCCAGCTCACCAGGAGATGTTAAGCTTTCAAGTACGTCGTCATTTGGTAATGGTGGTGATGGGGCCCTCACGGCCAACGCAAGTTTCAATATCAATACTCAGACAAATGGGAACGGCGGTAGGATTGCTGCCGACGGTGTGGTTACGGCATCCACGGGGGCCCTGAGCGCTGGCGCTTCCACAATCGTTGTAGATTCTGCTACCGGATTAGCGATTGGAGATGAAATCTTTATCGCAAAGTTCTGGAAGTCTGGAACCGATACCACCTCGGGAATTAATGAAATAAGGACAATAAGCAATATAAGCGGAACTACCCTTACTGTCCCCGCACTAACTAATTCTTATGCCTCAAAGGCTCTTATTCAAAGAATTCCCAACTATACGGATATGACAGTGGGCGCTTCCGGAACAATTACATCGAACGCTTGGAACGGAACGAATGCCACAGGTGGCGTGGTGATTTTCAGGGTGTCCGGGACTTTAGCAATTGCTTCTGGCGGAAAGATTGACACTAGCGGTTTGGGTTACGCTTCTGATACTGGCCCCGGTAAAGGTCTTTATGGCTGTGATGATGCTGAGTACGGACAGACTGGTCCATCGGGTGCAGGTTATGGAGGTGCAGGAGGGGACGGGACTGGACCCAACGAGTATTGCTCACAAAGCCCAGGGGGCTCAACTTATGGCAATCCCAACGCACCTTACGATTTCGGGTCTGGTGGAGGGGGATACGATAATACCTCTGCTAACGGGGGACGCGGAGGAGGTTTAATCTATGCATTCATAAGTACTATTAATAGTAGCGGTTCTATAGTTTCCTCTGGTATAAATGGAAATGATGGGGGTGCATCAAAGCATGGAGGCGGAGGAGCAGGCGGTACTGTACATATCATGGTAAATACACGCACTGCCCTCGGGAGCGTCGTAGCCTCGGGTGGTAGCGGTGTAAATGCTGCCGGGGGGGGCGGAGGCGGAAGGATAAAGTATGTTGGAGCCTCAGATCCTGGCTCAGGCTTCACGGCAAATGGGGGCAGCAAGGGAGCTCTTGGTACAGGTACCCAGAATGGTTCTGCAACTAGCCCCACATACACTTTTTCAGCTCCGACATACAATACATCTGGAACGATAAACGGTTTAAAGATTGATGCCGGTAGCGGAAAAAAGGCGAAATGGTCAAGTGTATCCTGGACCGGGAGCACCCCTGTTAATACAGCGATCAAGTTTCGAACCAGAGGTGCGGATACAGAAGGCGGACTGGCTTCGGCGACATGGTCTTCATATTATACTAATTCCGGAGATGTTATAGCGACATCAAACTCGCAGTGGCTGGAAATAGAAGCAACCTTAACTACCTCTGACGGTGTATCAACGCCGACTTTGAACGACTTTACTGTTGCTTATGACACACTTGAGTCGCCGAGCAATAGCAATCTGGCATTAACCAAAACCACCGATGCTTCACTAAAAACTAGTGCGGGTGTAACGGTTGGTGCGGGTGTAGCCGGTGGGTGGACAAATGAAACATCAGTCAAGGTAACGGCCAACGGACTCACCTGCACGGGTTGCGGGACATCAACAAATATCAGGCCCGAGGTAGAAGTAAAGCCCATTGGCTCTGCTTTTGATGGAACTACAAATCTCTTTGCTGCATCTCAAGGCTCTACAGTAGCAACATTAACAGGATTAACTAATGGTACAGGTTATCATATCCAGGTCAGAAGCATCGATGATCAGGGTAGAGTCTCGGGATGGATTAGTTATGGAGTAAATGTTGAAAATGCAGCGGATTTTACGGTTGATACTATTTCATCGCCCGCGGTTTCAACCTTGTCTGCCTCGACTCCGGCGAAAACATCCATACTCAGCTGGACAACCGTTACCGATCCAGCCTCGGGAGTTTCTTATTACAACGTTTATCGAAGTTCATCAAACGGAGTTTTAGGAAGTAAAGTTAGCAGTGATGGCGCGGTGACGACGGGCAATTTTGCCGAAAGTCCTGCCGACGGAACTTATTATTATACTATCCAAGCAGTTGATAACGCCGGAAACGAGCAAAACACAGGAAACAATCAATTTGCAGCAGTAATAGATAACAATCCTCCGGCCGCATTTACATTAGCATCCCCGCCTGATAGCACATGGCAGCAATCTGCTTCACCTACTTTAAGCTGGAATGCTTCGTCGGATGCAAACGGCCTTGCAAAGTATCAGCTTTATATCGATGGAACATTATCAAGAGACAATATTTCGTCTGCCTCAACTTCAACAACCCCAGGGAGCGCATTATCGCAAGGAAATCATACCTGGTACATAAAAGCAGTTGATAATGCGGGAAATATTACCCAGTCAAATACATTAAATATTGGTTATGATAGTACTTCTGAGACTCCGACATCGTTAGCTGGTACGAATAGCTATACAATAAAGGTAAGAGTTACTTGGTCGGATGCGAGTACATTGGCGCCGACTCAAGAATACCAAATACAGCGTGTCAAAAAGTCTGATTATGACGCGAATGGCTGGACGAAAGACAGTACTTGGAGTACGGGCGATGGTTATGGGACATTCTCGTTTCCGTCTTCAACTGCCCTCTTTGATGACAGCATTAGTACACAAACGCAGGGGCAGATACTTCTTGAGCCTTCGGTAAAATATGCTTATAAAATCAGAACAGTAGACCAAGCCGGAAATACGAGCGCATGGTCAGGTGTGGTGACGGGGATGACGATGGATGCGGTGGCTCCAACAAATCCCTCAAGTGTTACGGCGGCGACTTGTGATGGAATCAGTAATTGTTCTAATGTTGCTAACAAGGGTTACGAAACCAAGCTTGCATGGACCGCTTCAAATGATTCGGGCACGGGTGTGACAGGATACAAAGTTTATAGAAAAGCCGATACTAACTCAGTTAATTCATCTGATTTTGCAGTTGTGGGGTATCTAGACGTGCCAACTCCTGGTGCGCCGATATCAACTATTTACTACGACAATGACACAAATAACAACACTACATTTACTGATAATATCAATGATACTCCTAATACACCTATTAAGGGTTCGGTCTCACCTAGACTTAATGACTATGTCAACTATCATTATCGTATAACAGCTATTGATGCGGCCGGGAATGAAACGAGCGTTATAACGACTGATGGCATGCATATACCAGACAGTACCAACTATTCTACGGCGAGAACTGTAGATGTGACGGTTCCATCAACTCCACAAAATGTGGTTGCTACTCCAATGGGACTTGACTCCTCGGGTAATGCGCAGAGAGTGGATCTGACTTGGGGCGCATCGACTGACATAACAAGCAGGGATGTAAATGTGAGTGGCTCAGGCATCTCTGGTTATAAAGTATTCCAGTGCCAAGGCAACTTTACGACTTGTTCGAATGATAACAACTATACACAACTTGGGACATCATCCTCGGCTAGCTATATGAAAGAAGGCCTGAATGAGTTTACTCAGTATTTCTATAAGGTGATTGCAGTAGATAGGGCCTCCTCAGCTACTATTACTGATGCTAGTAATAATAACTCAGCTAAAAGTACTGGCGTGTCGGCCACAACAGCTTCAAATACAGTTCCAACAGTATCATCCTCTGTGACCGTGACGACCAAAACAGGAAATCCTAGTACAGATAGCGCGATTGGGCACCAAAACACTATTGCCTTTGCGGGCTCTTATGCAAAGAATTGTTCTGGTGGGGAAAGATGTATAACTGGTTATGAAATTTATCGCTCTACCGATAATTTTGCTTCAAATTCATTAAAAATTGCCGATGTTTCTGTAAGTCCGGCCGGAGATGAAAGGGGCACCACTTATACATATGTTGATAATAACTCGACTAACGACGCGACTTCACCGTCAATTTCACGAAGTTCCGGAGGATCACCGACAGTTAGCAAGGCCCAAACCGCGCATCTGAGCGATGCAACGACTTACTATTATAAAGTGAAGGCAAAAGATAATACCCCGAATGTTCCGGATGGAGGACCGTTTGTATCTGGTCTCTCTGCTGTAGCCATTGGGACACTTCATGCCGGATGGGATACGACGGCTGATGCAACCGCTCCGGATGTGCCACAAAACGTGACTGTTAAAGATATTCATCCGAATGATTCTATGGTCAGAAATATTATTACCTGGACCATGATAGCTAATCCGACAAGAAATGGAGCAAGCGACTTTTCCAAATATCAGGTGTATAGATATGAAACTCTTTTGGGCGCAGGTACTGCTGTCTTAATCGCTGAAAAAACTGACAGAGGAGATAACTACCACGTAGATGGAATATCTGACGCGCAGAAAGATAAAGAATACTCTTACTACGTTGTTGCGTTAGATAATGCAGGCACCGATTTTAAATACGCAAATAGTCAAGTTATAAATACCACATCAAACGTAAGCGACCATGTAGCACCTGTTTCGATAAATCCGGGGGCGGTAAACCCGAGCGTGTCAGGAATCGCAGTTGCGAGTACTGGCGTATCTTCGGCTACCATAAATTGGACGACAAATCAAAACACAGATTCATTAGTAGAATATAGGGTAAAGAATTCAAATGATGTAGTGGCGGCTGGAAAGGATAGGACCCAACCAACAACAAATCATTCTGTTTCTTTGGGCAGTTTGGCAAAAGGTACTGCTTATGAATATAGAGTTATCAGCAGAAACTCACTTGGTAACATAGACTCTTCTGCTGCTATAACCTGGAGGGAGTTTTCGACAAAGGACTTTGTTATATCAAACAATTCCATATCGACAACCACATCAACAGCGACTATTAAGTGGAATACCAATATAGCATCTGATTCTTATGTTGAGTACAAACTGGAAAACTCCACAGAAAAAGCACAGGTAGCTGGGGACCCTGCTCTCGTAACATCGCATGAAGTGACTCTGAAAAGTTTAAAGCCAAATAGTCGTTATACATATAAAGTTCGTTCTGTAACTTCTGACAAATATATAGCAGAGAAAGACTTGGATACTTTTAAAACGAGAGACAACGATCTTGATAAGTTTAGTATTTCCCCGGCAGAAACAAGCGTTTCGGAACAAAACGTAACCGCAACGACCGCACAAATTACATGGGTCACAACAGTAGCAACTACTTCCTGGGTAGAGTTTGGGACTGAGCCAGGTGTCTACTCCATGAGCGCCGGTGATAACAACTTCAATACACTTCACGTTGTTAAACTAACCAACCTTGTTCCTGGAACTAAATATTACTACAGAGTTAAGGGTAAAGATGAGAACGGCATAGAAGTATTCTCACCGGAAAACTCATTGACCGCCATCCTAATGCCTGAAATAACAAACTTAAGAGTTAGAGAGTTTACTTCATATACAGCAACTATCACCTTTGATACCAACGTAGATGCAGTTATTTCATTAAACTATGGTAAAGATGAGGGATATGGTTCCGCTGTAACGATTGCAAAAGCAGAGAAAAATCACGTGGTAACCCTGAAAGATCTTGATGATAACTCAACTTACTACTTCCAGGCATCTACTACAGATCAGTTCAAAAATAACGTAAAATCTGCCGGTAGCACATTCTCAACACCCCTTGATACTCAGGGGCCAGAGGTAAGCGAGCTCAAAGTTGATGTGTTGCCTGTTTCAGACTCAATGGATACCGCGTCGGTTATCATTTCCTGGACTACAGACAAACCTTCCACAACTCTGGTTGAATATGATGATAAGGGAAGTGGTGAGAAATACGAAGAGCAAACAACGGAAGATACTTCTCTAAATACTTCACATACCGTCATGATAAAAGAGCTAAATACTTCATCTAACTATCGCTTTAGAATAGTGGCTAAGGACAAAAGAGGCAATCTAACCAAGACAAAGTCTTCAACATTTATAACCCCAACAAAAGAAAAGTCACTACTTCAGATTATTATCAAATCTCTAGAAGATACCTTTTCATGGACTAAAAATGTTCCCTCCTTCTTTGGTAGAGTGGGCGATAGACTTATGGGAAAATAGAAAGAAATAAGTCACAAGTAACAATAACCAAACAAATCTCAAATTAAAAGTTACAAAATCCTAGAAATAATAGAGGAGAGAATATTCCTAAGTTCAACTGCTTCGTTAACGCATTTGTCTATTTCTTCAGCAAACGTTTCATTTGCTTCCTTTATGATCTCAAGCCAATGAATAGATTCCTTAGCTTCTCTTCTTGATATTCTTAACTTATGAACAAAATCAGCTTTACCAAGCGCGTCATTTGCTTCGCGATAGTTTGCTCCCACCGAACCGCTAGAACCCACGACCTGATCAATAGGCCTGTTGTTAATCGGATTTTTTGGTAATTTTTTGCATAACCTTACTACTTGTTTAGCAAACTCAGTTGTTCTCTCTTCTAGATCAAATACTCTTGTTAGCGAGGTTTTTTTAGTTTGAGATTTGGTGTTTGTCATTTGTTTGTACCTTGTTTCTTGGTTATTGTTTCTTGTTATTAACTCTTAGGCCGGTATTGCAGCGCTTCAGCAATGTGCTGAGATTTTATATTGGAACTTTCATCAAGATCAGCAATAGTACGAGAAATTTTCAGGATTTTTGTATAGGACCTGGCTGACAAATAAAGCTTTTCTATAGCGGATTTTAACAGGTCTAGAGATTCCTTGGAGAGTTTGCAATATTCTTTGATATCGTTTGCCGTCATTTCAGAGTTTGTTATCTTTTTTGTCCCTTTGAATCTTGTGCCCTGAATTTCTCGCGCTTTTTCGACCCTTTTCTTAATATCTTCTGAATATTCTGCCATACTGTCGGAGGTTAGTTTATCTGTTTCTACTCTAGGAACGTCTATATGAAGGTCTATTCTATCCAGGATGGGTCCGGAGACTTTCTTTTGATATTTAATGATTTGTCCCGGAGAACAAGAACAGTTTTTAACCGGATCGTTTAAGTACCCGCAAGGGCAGGGATTTTGGGCCGCAACAAGAACGAAATTTGCCGGAAAGGATAATGTACCGTTGGCGCGAGAAATGGTCACGGTGCCGTCTTCCAAGGGCTGGCGGAGTATTTCAATGACTGAGCGCGGAAACTCTGGCATTTCATCTAGGAAAAGTACTCCGCGATGGGCGAGTGATATTTCTCCGGGTTTTGGCCACTGCCCGCCACCGACAAGGGCGATGCTTGATGCTGTATGATGAGGATTTCTAAAGGGCCGGGAAGTAATTAGCGCTTTTTCTTTCGGCAGTGCACCAGTAATGGAATATATTTTTGAAACCTCAAGAGACTCATCGAATGTTAGATTTGGTAAAATTGTCGTTAAGGTTTTGGCAAGTAATGTTTTTCCGGAGCCAGGCGAGCCACTCATTAGAATATTATGTCCGCCGCTGGCGGCTATCTCAAGCGCTCTTTTGGCATGTTCCTGTCCTTTCACGTGAGCCATATCGAGAAATGTTTCCTCATTGGAGAAGTCTACTTTTACATTTTTCGTTTTTTTGATGTTTTTTTCTCCTCTAAAATGAAGCATTAGATTTTTTAGAGAATCCACGGGCAAGACATCGGCGCCCTCAACAATCGCCGCCTCTTTAGCATTGATTTTCGGCACAAATATTTCTTTGTAACCCTTCTTTTTCGCAGTCATAGATATCGGCAAGACACCATTTACCCTCCTCAGCTTTCCATCTAGAGATAGTTCACCGACCGACAAGGTATTTTCAGTATCGAACTCTATTTGTCCTGCAGCGGCCAATATCCCGAGAGCGATAGGTAGGTCAAAAGATGGCCCTTCTTTTTTTATGTCCGCCGGGGCAAGATTGACTGTAATCCTTTTTTGCGGGAAAAGCCCGCCGGAGTTTTTTATGGCGCTTTTTACACGTTCCTTGGCTTCCTCGACCGCTTTATCTGGGAGTCCGACGATATTAAAACAGGGAAGACCGTTTGAAAGGTCTACCTCAACATCTATTTCCTCGCAGTCCAGTCCGATGACCGCCATCGACTTTACTTTTGCTAACATAAGGACCATTCTATAGTAAAGAGAAATACGAAAACAAGTATACAAAACTAAAAAACTAGAAACTAACAAGAACCTATTGTATAATAATCATAGTTTTAAAAACTGGAAGGGTGGGTGAAATATTGCTTGCTCTTTTTTGCACCTGTGGACAAATCACAAAAGGATAGGTGAGAATCATGAAAAAGGATCCTCTTTCTTTGATATACAGGGATGAGATTGAGTGGGAAACACTGATTGCCGAAAAGCAGCTTGGGTGCGATGAGTGTGGCGGAAGTATCCAAGGAGAAGATGTCTACCATTATTACTTCTACGAAGAAGGAGACCCAGATTTTTCGAACGATTTTTATTGTAAAGGATGGGTACTTTGCACCAGCTGTGCCAGAATTTGGAAAATTTTGGAAAACTGGGGCTGGGAGATGTTTGAGGAGCCGCTTGGTGCTTGTGTAGAAAAGTATAATTATTCCGTACTTCCATATGGGCTCATTAGGTTTCCGGCATCGACCTCCGTTAATCTTTGCCAGAGCAGGTTATTTGATAGCATCCCATTCTTGCGGGAAAATGTAGTTGATTTTTCCAGGGAGTATGTGAGGTCAATGTGGAACGGGTCTTGGGTATGAGCAAGGATACCGGATTTTATCCTCTTTAGTGCCTGCCGGGATAGCTCATCTCGGTGGGCTATTTCTTTTTAATACTCTTTTTTCTCACAATGGATGATTTTGATAGATTCTGGTCAAGTCAGAATGACAAAAGACTAGGATACAATAAAAGAGCAACTACACTAATATATACTAGTGTAGTGGCCGATATCCAAAACTACTTCGCTACATCGGGTTAGTGTAGTAGGTAAATTTATTTTTGCTTTGAAGGTCGGACCTGGTGAGTACCCAAGGATCCGACCTTCTTTATATACAACTACAACAATTAAACAATTAGAACACTTTTCAAATATGAACCGTTTTGGCGGTTTTGGCGCGGGCAACTGCGGCTTCGTGGGCAGCAACTTCTATAGAGTCATCTATTTTTTTCAAACTTGCCGAATTGCCATATCGTCGGCGGAGAGCAGAAAGGATTAGATGGTCTGTAAAATGTGGATTTTTTGGCAAGACTGGGCCGTGAAGGTATGTACCGTATGCGTTTTTGTAAACCGCTCCTTCATATTTTTTCTCACCGGTATTCCCATAGCCAATCACAACCTTCCCAAGTGGACGTGTGTTACCTTCAAGATGTGTAAGTCCACTGTGATTTTCAAAACCGACTAAAGTTCTTGAGTTTGAGCTCCATTTCTGTTCAGAAGTGTCTATGACGATATTTCCGATACATCTTTTGTCTGAGCCGACAGTATAAGCATCAAAAACGGATATCCCCTCAATCATCTCACCCTCAGAAGTTTTGAAATACTTGCCGAAAAGTTGAAAACCACCACATATAGTGAGAGCAACAAGGCCTTTTTCTATCTCGCTTTTTATCTCTTTACCTCTTTTAGATAAATCCCCGGCGATTGCTTTCTGGCCTCTGTCTTGACCCCCACCCATAAAGACGATGTCGGCATACTTAAAGTCGGCCTTGTCTCCGCGCTTGATATCAAGAAGATCAACATCTATGGCCCGTTCGTGCATTCTGCGAATCAGTGTTGTTATATTCCCTAAGTCGCCGTATAAGTTCATGGCATCCGGATAAAGATGAAAAATAGTAAGTTTTTGCATAGAGGTTAGTTAATTAGTTAATTAGTTAATTAGTTAATTAGGATTCCTAATGACCTAATTCCTAAGCACCTATTTAACTGACTCTGATTCTTTTTCTGCTTTTTTTATTGATATTCTCAATCGGAATGTTAAAACCGAAGATATTTCCACCATCTTCTTTTGGTTTGTAGTAAACGTGGCCTTTGTGAGAGTCTATAATTCTCTTTACTACATATAAGTTCATGGTTAGTTCACCCTTCTCCGCGTGTTCTTTAGAGTGTCTCCTGAAAATCTTTTCCGGGGATACTTCGGCTATTTGCGGACCACTGTCTATAACCTCAACAACTGCTTTGTCCTTTTCCTCCTTGAGATTGATTCCGACTTTTCCGCCACGCAGACTGTGGGTAACGGCATTTTCCAGATAGATTGATAGTGCAAGCTTTATTTTTTCAGGATCTACTAGTGTTTGTGGGATATTGCCGGAGGTATTTAATTCTATCTTTACATTTTTTGCCCACGAGTCTGACACAAAAGAATATATCTCATAAGTAATAATCTTTTTTAGATCTGTAAGTTCTACATTTAATGTTAGGGGTAAATCCTCCTCGTATTTTAGTGTATCAACAACATTATTTATAATATCCGTTAATCTTTGGGCACCAATATCTACTTCTTTTAGGGGCATAATCAAGTTTTCGTTTACCTTACCATAGTCGCCTGCCAGCATCATCGAGGTATTACCCTTCACGACCGTTAGTGGGGTTTTGAGCTGGTGCTGTGCGACGTCTATAAACTCGCTTTTTACCTTGTCTATTTCACCTAACTCCTTATTCAGCTGAGTAAGCTTCGTATGCTCTTTTCTCTGAGTGGCAAGGTCGAGGCCCAGGTTCTTACCAACTTGCGCCAAAAGGGCGAGATATAAAACTCTGAGAAGGACAAAGGCAAATCCTATTATGGAAAACTCAACTACGCTATTATTTATTAAAAATAAATACTCTGTTATAACAAGGATTGATGCTAGACCGGCGAAATATGCTAAGTTCCGTGCATTCACAAAGTAGGCAGAAGCGAGTAACACAAGACCATACATAAAGATAAGAGAGCCGTTCAAGTAGTCCACATAGTGGATAGTCAGGCCGACGGAAACAATATAGAAAACAAACTCATAGTTAGCAATAGTAAAACTGTGTTTTGTGTAAAATCTACTAAGTGTATATCCGAGCACAGAAACAATAAGCGTTATGCTCAAAGTCAGGGCTACTTCGAAGTGATTGGGGTAGTCATAGTCGATAAACTGCGGCAAAATGACAAGTGTAAAAAACGCAAAAACAGAGGCTATTAGGACATAAAGCCGTACCCTTGCTGTTGTTTTATCAAGTTTTTTTATGTTCGCCCTCATGTTATAGATTATAAGAAACAAGAGACAAGATAGCAAGGCACAAACAAGCAGTAATATACAAAAAATAAAATAATGCTATTATCAAAGATTAATATTTTTTACCGTTTGATTATTGTTTCTTGTAACTTGTATCTTAAATCTATTTTGTCCAATAATCTTTTAGGATTTTACGTTGGACGAGATCGTTGCGCAAGCTTAGCATCGCTGTATAAGTGGGAAGAATGTAGAGAGTTTCACCTGTATTTGTTTCGGAAATGGCCACATTGAGGGCAGTTTTTAGGTCTTTTTCAGTCCTGATTATTTGACTCGTGACGTCTGAGTATTTAAGTCGGAGGCGGAGATCTTCACTTCGGATACCACTGACGACTATTTTCCTAAAACCTGTTTTAAAAAGTTCAAACTCTACGTCCCATATCCACGAGATATCGGTGCCATCGGCAAAGTTGTCATTCAAAACGATGAGAGCAGTTTTATTTTTGCGATTTTGTGTGATGGCCTCAAGGACTTGGTTGAAACCGGTGGGATTTTTCACAAGATGAATGACCGCCTTTTTACCATTTATTTCAAAAGATTCCATACGCCCAAACGCAGGGGTGAGCTTGTTTAATGAGTTAAATATATTTTTATTATCAATTTTCATGAAGTTTCCGGTACTTATGGCGGCCAGGGCATTATACAGGCTATATAGCCCGGTCATCGGGAGGTTTAGATTTCCCGATTCTTTGCCGGTGACTATAGTTGCTGTCGTATTTTCCGGAGATAATTTTACGTTTTTGGCTGTAATCTTCGTTTTTGGTCTAGAAAATCCACAGTTCTCACAAACATAGAGACCTATATGGCCATAGTAACGATGTGGATAGACAAGTTCATGGCCACAAATAAGGCAGTCCTTTATATCTATGGCGAGGTCAGACTTTGCCTCCAGTTTTTCATCTTGAACACCAAAGTAAACTACATTGTTTCTGCTTGTCTCGCCAGGGCGCGGGTCCTTTCCGATAGAAGCAACAATAGGGTCGTCAGCGTTTAGTATCAATATGGATTCAGCAGAAGAATCTATAGCTTTTTGCAAAATCGCGGCTGTTTTATCAACTTCGCCATATCTATCAAGTTGGTCGCGGAAGATATTTGTTATCACAATGACTTTTATAATATTATTATTTTCATCCTTCTCTGCTTGTCCCGCACCTTGAAATGGTGCGCGGGTCATTCCCGCGGAGGCGGGAATCCAGTCTTTTTTAATTTTTAATTTTAAATTTTTAATTATTTCGGGCATCGTGGCTTCATCAACTTCATAAACACCAATTTCCTCTTTAATTTTACCGAAAACGCTCGATTTCATAGCAAGTTCGGAGGCGATTCCACGAGCCAGATTTGACCCGCCGGAGTTTGATAGCACCCCTAGTCCGCTTGCTTTTAAGATTTCAACAATCATTTTAGAGGTTGTGGTTTTACCGTTGGTACCGGTGACTAGGATTACTCCTTTATCCAGGTTTTCCGTTAGTTCGGAGATGATATCAGGATTAATTTTCAGTGCCAAGAGTCCCGGTAGGGCCCCGCCACCACCACGGCCAAAAATGCGGGACCAAAAAGCCGCTTGTTTGGCGATGATTATTGCTGAAATCTTTTTCATTCTTGCCCTTCACAGGTTTGATGGAAATATTTACACAAACCTTGATTGTCTAATTCTATTAAATAAGTTCCTTTATAGTTGAATTGCTCGCCATTTCGTTTGTAGGACAAGTCCCAAATGACGGTACCTCTGCTATCAGTTTCAGAAAATACGGAATAACGAAAGTCTATATTTTCCTGATTCATGATGGCTTGCCACTCATCAAGTATCTTCTTCTTTGAATTTAACTTCAAAAATGGAGTTTCAAAATAAACTACGTTGTCAGAAAACAAGGACATTACGCCTTGCAAATCCTTATTTATCCATGAGCCCTTAAATTTTTCTAGCCAATCATTCATTTTCATAGTCTTATTTTAACACGATTTTTTGTCATTCCGCACTTGATACGGAATTTATACAGCGAAACTAGATTCCCGAACGTGGTCGGGAATGACATTAGGTATTAAGAAATTCATTTATTTTTTCTTTCGCTTCTTCTTGATTGTCAACCCAAATCACATCTTTATTACGATTTAACCAAGTAAATTGGCGTTTGGCGTAGTTTCGGTGCGATTGTTTTGTTTTTTTAACTGCTTCCTCGAGGGTCAAGTCACCCTCCAAATATTCGACGAGTTGTTTGTAGCCCGTTGCCTGCATTGCCGTGTCTAAATCATACTTTTTATGCAATTTTTTTACCTCATCTAAGAATCCTTCTGTCATCATTTCATCAACACGGGAATTAATTTTTTTATAAAGTTCTTCACGGTCACGATTAATCGCTAAATATAGAACATCTTCCGGTAAATCTTGTTTCTTTTTCTGTTTTGTAAACGGTTCACCCGTTTGGATAGAAACTTCAAGGGCGCGAACCAAACGGCGTTTGTTATTTTTATCAACTGTCCATTCTGCATCAGGGTCTAGTTCGATTAATTGAGCGAAAAGTTTTTCATTTGATGTCTTTTCCAGTTCTTTACGAAGCTTCAAATCAGGCTTTGCATGGGGAATATTGTAGTTGTAGGCTAGCGCGTCTATGTACATTGTAGAACCGCCGACTAGAAAAGGGAGACTCCCTTTTCTGTGGATTTCTCTGACTTTTTCTTCTGCCAGTTTTTTGAATATTGCTACATTGAACTCTTCATCAGGATTTAAGATATCAATCATATGATGTGGAATTCCTTCTACTGTCATTCCGGACCCCGATCCGGAATCCAGGTCTTTTTGTCTAGATTCTTCAGTCAGTTCAGAATGACAGATCGGTTTATCGGTTCCAATGTTCATGCCTTTATAAACTGTCATCGAATCAGCGCAAATAATCTCGCCACCAAATTCTTTTGCCAAATCTAAGGAAAGTGATGTCTTCCCACTAGCTGTCGGACCGCTTATAACTATGATTGGATTTTTCATACTAGTTGATTATATCAGAATTCTCTAGTATTATGAGGAAAATAACGAAAGGTTATAGTTATGGTAGATGGACCAAAAGAAATATTTGATCAAGACACGGAGAAATCAGTTGCAGAAAATTCACAATCTCATGCAGATGCTTTTAGAGAGTTTGTAAAACCTGGAGTAGGAGAAACAAATATTGAAACACAGAAGGCTGCTGACGAGAAAGCAGCGGATAAGCTAAGAAAAGCACTAGAGGATGCTACTCCCTCAAATCCAGTTAGTAAACCTGAGGCAAGAGTAGCCGATCAGCACCATCGGGAAACCATTGAAGCTAGCGAGGCAAGAAACTCAAGACCAGAAAAAAAGGGCCATTTTGGTACTAAGATTCTGATAGGACTTACTTCTTTAGCTGTTTCATTAGGTATTATTCACATTGCCTCGGAGCGCCAGGAAGAGGTAGACAGAATAAAAGACGCAGAATGGGCAAAAACATCTGATGGGATAGAAAAAAACAAAGTTGATCACAAGATGGCTGAAGCAGTACAAAACGATAATGTTGCTGGTAAAGAAGAGGCTCCTCAGTACGAGTCAGAAGGCCAACCATTCGAAGTAGACAGTAAGCCTAAACAATAATGCCTTTTAGCGCCCAAGCCTTTGAAGATATAATCTCAACATTTACAAACTGGCCCAAGAGGTCAGTTTGTTTTTTGGTGATTTCAACAATCTTGTAGTTGTCGGTTCGACCATAATATTTTCCCTTTTTATCAGAATCTATTAGGACAGTTAGAATCCTTCCGACTAATTTTTTGTTCTCGCGATTCAAAATTTCTTTTTGAATATCAGTAAGTTCTCGCCAGCGTCTTTCCTTTTCCTCTTTTGAAACACCGTCAGTCATTTTTGCAGCAACCGTTCCGGGGCGGGGAGAGTATTTGGCGATGAAGGGCATAGAGAAACCGATTTTTTTCATAACTTCTTTTGTCTTTTCGAAATCTTCTTCTGTTTCACCGGGAAAACCGACGATGATGTCGGTTGTGATAGCCACTTCCGGAATATTTTTCTTAATTTTCTCCGCCAGCTCTAAATATTCTTTTTGAGTGTAGTGACGATTCATTTTTTTAAGTATTCTATCGCTTCCGGACTGGAGTGGTAGATGAATGTAGTGAGGAAAATGCTCCAGTTTGGGTAGAATTTCGATTAGCTCATCCGACATATCTTTTGGATGGTTTGAGTAGAAATAAACCCGATACATTCCCTCTATTGCATCGATTTTTTTGAGTAATTCGGTAAAAGTATTCGTCATTCTGGCTTGTCCAGAATCAAATCCTTTTTTGTGGATTCCCGCCTGCGCGGGAATGACAGGGAAGGGTAGATCATTTCCATATGAGTTCACGTTTTGTCCGAGTAATGTGATTTCTTTATAGCCACTTCTAATTAATTCTTTAATCTCAGCAATGATCTCATCTATTGGTCTCGAAATTTCCCGTCCGCGAGTATGTGGAACAGCACAGTAAGTGCAGAAGTTGTCGCAACCGGTGGAAATAGGCACAAAGGCCATGAATGAAGATTCTCTAATAGGATTAATAGAAAGATAATCTTCATAATTTCTAATTTCTAATTCCGAATTTCTAAACAAATCCCAATTTTCAAAATTCAAAACATCATCTTTTATGTTTTTGTCATTCTGATTTCGATATTGTTTAGGATTTAGAGTTTCGGATTTAGGATTTTTCTCTAAAAATTGTTTCAATTTTTGGAGCTCTTTTATATCAAATATCAGGCCAAAGTATTTTTTCATTTTCACTCGATCTTCCTTCAAAACACAGCCGGAAAGTATGGTTGTAAGCGGTCTTTTTGCCCGGATGTCTTGCCACTCTTTTATTTTCCCATAAATACGGTTGATAGCAGACTGCCTTACACTACAGGCAACCGTGACTATGATGTCGGCCTCAGACTCTTTTTTTGTTTCTATAAACCCTGCATTACAAAAAACGGACGCTATCCTTTCGGCATCCGACTTGTTCATAGCGCATCCTAAAACCCAAATATAGTATTTCATAGAGGTCAATTTTAGCATGAATAAAACATAAATTAAAGAAAACGCAACATCTTGACACCAAAAACTTTGTGTGAAAGAATGTCTATGTAAAAGAAAAATAAAAGGAGCTATAAATGAAAAAATTGAATTTAGGACCGATAGACAAACTACACAAACACTTATCGGGTAAATCTGCTGGTTATACAAGCTGGCATTTAAAAAAAGCGCATCACTTTGTTCATTGGGGAATCTTTACCCTTCTAGCCTTGACCGTGGTTTTAGCGTCATTTAATGCAAAAACAAACTATGTTAGCGCTGGTGGAGGGGATGTCTTTCTAATAAATGCTAGCACTAACAAGGGTACTGCGGTTGCAGATGGAACGGACGGAGTAACTCTCACTGTTTTTACATACTGGAATGTTTGCGATACTCTCCTATCAGGAGGAGGGAAGACAGGCACCGGAGACCCAAGTATCGATCCTGGCGCACTTTGTCAATCAGTAGTGGGGAGTTCTGCTTATCATCCTGAAGGAGAAACTAATCGAATAGCTATCTCCGTAAGCGGATCAGGAAACTCTTATGACTCATCCAACGTTTTTTCAGATTCAGGCGGGAATGTTACCTTTAAAATCAAATCAACTGTTGCCGAAACAAAGACAATAACAATTCTTAATGGGTGGCGTGATCTTACCAATGAATGGGGAAGTAAAGGTATAAAGACAGTTACATTTACTGCCCCCGCCTCCGCATCTCCTACTAACTCATCACCAACCTCAAGCTCTGGTACAAGCCCTCAAAAGAAAACGGCTACTTCTCCCGCAGCACCACCTACCCAACCCGGTGCTCCGGCCGTTCCCGTCCTTGAATCTTTAATGGTTGGCAATACTCAGTTTGCAGCTGACAAGATACAGGGGCATCAGTTTAAGCAAAACGAGAAAAAGATATTTTCCGGTAAGACTATCCCGAATGGTGTAGTCCATTTATACTTCCAGTCTGACCCCTTTGAAGGCACGGCAACGGCTGACAAAGACGGAAACTGGACATATGAACTGGTTAAGGACATCGGAGAAGGAAATCATGAGCTGCAGGTTGCTGTGACTGATCCGACTACAAATCTTACAAGTGAGAAAAGCGCGCCTGTTAAGTTCTCATTAATTAAAGAGGCAAATGCGGCTACTCCGTCAACTCAGACAAAAGCACAAGCAACCGGTTACATTTGGTATGTTCTCGGCGGAATAATTCTTATTGTGATAATTCTCGGTGCTGTTGAGTCTTATCTCTACTTCGGCAAAGGCAAGGGATTTGTTTTGAGACGGATTTTGAAAAGTAAGAATCAGATTGTCTCTTAAGCCTTGGTTATTCTTCACTGAACCAAAGTCCAAATAAAGTATTTCATAGAGGTCAATTTTAACAGGAAAGTAGTGATTTTAGAAGGCTAGTCTTCAGGGTTTTGTTCTATTAATTCTTCAAGTTCTAAGTCCATTCTTTTTTTGTCTTCAGGTGTCATATGGTCATAGTGAGAAAGCAATGATTCTAAATCTTCTATCTCTTTTTTTAACGCTGTATACTTCCTAATTTCATCATCTGTTTTGTCTACCTTAAAATTTTCTTCATACTTTTTTCTGTTTTCTTCAAGTGCTATACGCAAATCGTCCATTGAGGGGCCATGCTTTTTAGCCAATTCTACTAATTTTGAGGATTCTGTACGAAGATCATTCTCTTCTTGTATATCAAATATTCCGCCATCATCTTGTTCTTCATGTTTGGGTCCTTCTGGTGGCATTTGCATTATTTTTTCTCCTTCCTTTTCCCCATCTTATCAAAATCTTTTAGGGCATTTGCGATGGTTGGAACGAGACCTTTTTCAAAGATTGATGGGATTATTTTTTCTGAAGTCGGATTTTTTATCATATTAGCAATGGCTTCAGCAACTGCAAGTTTTATCTCAACTGTTACTTTCTGTATTTCATTATCCAGTAGTCCGCGGAAAAGACCGGGGAAGACCAGAGCATTATTAATTTGATTTGGAAAGTCACTTCGTCCAGTGGCTATCACTTTTGCCCCGCCTTTTTTAGCTTCATCCGGCATGATTTCAGGAATTGGATTCGCCATGGCAAAAACTATTGCGTCAGAATTCATTGTTTCGATATCTTTTGCTGTAAACTGGCCAGGTTTCGATACACCGATAAGAACATCTGCATCTTTAAGGGCGAGATTGCAGTCGCCGATAGGACACGTCGCAGAACTTTGACTTAGGAGATTTTCTTTGTATCCATTTAGGTTGTTTCTGCCATCAGCAATGACGCCACTAGAATCGCACATACAGATGTTTTTGAATCCGTATTCAAAAAGTAGATTTGTCACAGCTATTCCCGCTGCTCCGGCGCCAGAGATTACTATTTTTACGTTTTTATCTTTACCGACAACCTTCAGTGCATTTATTAGACCAGCTAAAACGACGATGGCGGTACCGTGTTGGTCGTCGTGAAAAACAGGGATATCCAGTTCTTCGGTGAGTCGTCTTTCTATCTCAAAACATCGTGGTGCGGATATATCTTCCAGGTTAATTCCACAAAACGAAGGCGCTAAATATTTTACTGTTTTTATTATTTCTTCGGTGTCTTGGGTATCTAGACAAATAGGAACCGCATCAACCCCGGCGAACTGTGCGAAGATAGCCGCTTTTCCTTCCATGACAGGCATGGCTGCTTCGGGTCCGATATTACCAAGACCAAGCACTGCACTTCCATCGGAAATGACAGGGACGGAGTTCCACCTTCCGGTCAGTTTGTTTACTTGAGATTTGTCTTTGGCTATAACATCTGATGCTTTTGCGACCCCAGGTGTATAAGCGATAGGCAGGGTTTCTTCATTGAGCTCAATTTTTGAACTAACAACAATCTTCCCTCGAAGTTTTTCATGAAGTTTAATGGGATCTTGCATTTACTTTCCAACTTTTACTTTAGTATACTCAAGATATGCGCTATCTAGGGCTGCAGGCAATTTACCTTGAGCAATGGTTGTACTGTGTAGAGCTTTGGCAAAATCTTCTGCCTTAATGTTTGTTGCTATTTGATTGGCATAAACAATGGCCATTCCTGACATCTCGCAAATCCCAAATCTTATATCGCATAAATCACTTCCGCAAACATCCGGATATTCTCTTGAGCGAGGATATAAAAAGACTCTTATCCTGTTATTTATAACTTTAATTAAAAGATTATATGGTATAAAAGCCATATTCAAAGTGTCTAAAACCAAGAATATTTCAGAAATTAATTCATTTTTGTCGGTATATTCACCATCAATCACTAAAACAATAGCATCATAGCCAACTACTCTGCCTATTTTTAGGTTTTCTTTGTTCGTTAAGTTAACTAAGTGGTTTGTTATAGGTAAATCACATTCAAATAACTGAAAATGGAAATGTGCTGATGAAGCAGCCGCTCCTACACTATTAAAAGTCAGGTTGAAATTTTGTCTTGCTTCTTTATAGCATAATTGCCATATCAGCTCTAATGCCTTTTCTACATAAATATGTCTATTTATTATTTGATGCGGATGCTCTTCAAATTTATTATAGACTAAAACGCAATGATTTTTTTCATAGGGGCTTGGGTTAGGGTAAAGAGACCAATCTTTATCAAGCATTATTCCTCTTTCCTCCTTCGGCATATTCTCCGGACAAAGAAAGCAACCGGCTTTCCCCTTTGCCATAACTTTTCTAACATCAGGGTGGCGTTCAGGGTTTACCTGGATATTAAATTTACCTATTGATATATAATATGCTTTTTTTGGGGAAAAAATAAACTTAACCACTTGCGGCTTTACTTTAAATTGCTGCTTAATAAGTGCGGTTATCTGATCTGAGAGGTTCATGTTATGATCTAACGGTTTGAGATAATCAGTGTAGCTAGTATCCTTTTTGTTCATTTTTTCTCCGCGTTAGTCAGTAGCTGATGGAAAAGATACTTGGATGCGCCGATCAAGGATATGTCGTCGCCATAATCAGTAAAGGAGACTTGAGGCAAATTTGCCAGATCCTTGAGACCGTCAGTAATTTCATCTTGATTATTAGCAGCGACTGACCCACCAAGAACGATTTTCTCGGGTTGATATTTCTGGATAACTTTTTCAAACGCTTGCCTGTTAACCCATCCAAAGCCTTCCTGCAAAAATCTCTTTGCTGTTTTGTTTCCTTTCTTTGCTGCTGAGAAGATATCCTTTGTTTGCTTGGGGTGGAGGCCCGAGGTATCGTTTTCTATCACTTTCCATGCCTCAAAAAAGTCTACTAGGACACCGCCGGCACAAAGTGCTTCCCAGTGGTTAAATTTTCCCGGCTTGCAGCCACAGGACAAACGATAATCCCTTGCTTCAATCTCGATATGGCCGATTTCCTCATCTGTGCCTTTGAAATAAACTATCTCGTCATTTTGAATTACCCCCCCGCCGATGCCGGATGATATAGTAATGTAGACCATATTTGGGTGGGGGTCCCGAGTATACTCTGCATAGACTGCTGCTACAGCGTCATTTAAAAGGATGACGTTGGGACAGATGTCTTTGAAATCGTCAGGGGCTATTCTGGGCTGACTTGGGAGATTGGTGAACATACCCGCACCTTCAGTCACAGGTCCGGCAATGCTGAATGAAATGCCTTCAATATTTTCATCAAGGATAAATTCTTTGACTTGATTGTGGATAAAGGCTACCGGGTTTTCACGAGAAGTATCAACTTTCTCGCTTTTTAGAATATTGTTTTCTTCGTCTATGATAGCTAGCCGGCAATTTGTAGCGCCGATGTCACCTGCCAGGCATTTTTTCGGCTTTAACACATTCATTTTTTATCCCCGATTTCTTTTTTTAATTTTTCAATTAATTTTTTGATATCAATTTGTCCGAGGTCGCCGTATTTTCTGGAGCGTACGGCTAGTTTTTTTGATTTAACTTCTTTTTCACCGAGGACTAACATGTATGGAATCTTTTGCATCTCTGCATTTCGAATTTTTTTGCCGACCGACTCATCGGATTCGTCAAATTCTACTCTTATATTCGCAGCTTTCAGTTCTGCCTCAATTGTTTTCGCGAATTTCTCAAACTTATCTGAAACGGGGATTACTTTAACTTGCACTGGTGCCAACCAAAGAGGGAAGTCACCTGCAAAATGTTCTAGCAAAAGAACGAAAAATCTTTCATATGAACCAAGAATTGCTCGGTGGACCATGACGGGGTGAACATCTTTGCCTTTCTCATCAGTGTAAACAAGGCCGAAACTTTTAGGAGTAGAAAAGTCTAGCTGTACCGTGGGTATTGCGAATTCTTTGCCTGAGATAGCTTTAAACTGAAAGTCAATCTTTGGTCCGTAAAGCGCTGCTTCCCCTTCGCACACCTTTGCATTTAAGCCCATTTCTTTAGAAACTTCTTTTAGCATTTTCTCGCAAGTTTCCCAATCTTTAGTGTCTCCAATATATTTTTCGGGGGTTTTTGGATCACGGAAGGAAAGAGAAACCCAAAACTCATCAAACATTCCAAGGCTGGTATAGAACTCTTTAATTATCTTGACTAAGCCCTTTACTTCTTCCTTGACTTGGTCTACCCGACAGAAAGTGTGTCCATCCTCGACCGTAATAGCATAAACTCGATTTAAGCCACCAACTTCTCCGGGTTTTTCGGCTCTGAACATTTTGTCGGATTCCATGTATCGGATGGGTAGGTCACGATATGATCTTGGCCTGGATGCATAAACTTGACCCATGTGAGGGCAAGTTACAGGTCTCAAAACTATCTTTTGTTTATGTTTAGAGGTTACATGGAAAAGTTCATCGCCAAACTTTTGTTTGTGGCCGGATATTTCAAAGAGCTTTATATTGGCCAAGGCTGGAGTAGAAATTTTCTGAAAACCATAATCAGAGCAAAGTTTTTCAACATGTTTTTTGAGTTCCTCGATGATAATAACTCCCTTGGGGGTAAAAAGAGGTAAGCCAGCTCCCACCAATGCGGAAAAACAAAACAAATCCATATCCTTCCCGATTTTTCTGTGGTCTCTTTTTTTGAGTTCTTCCTGGTTTTTAAGGAATTCATCCAGCTCCTTTTGCGTTTCAAATGCATAAGCATAGATGCGCTGGAGCATTTTGTTTTTTTCATCGCCTTTCCAGTATGCGCCGGCGGTGTGAGAAAGTGTAAATGCACCCAGTTTATTTGTTGATTCTACGTGAGGCCCTTCGCATAAATCAACAAATGAACCAGTTTTATAAAAACTAACTGTCTTCTTGCCTGCTTTCTTTAGATCCTCAACTAGCTCTGTTTTATAGGGTTGTTTGGCCTTCTTTGAAATCTTTAATGCTTCATCTACGGGTACATCTTGACGTTCAAACTTCAGATTCTGCTTCACGATATGTTTCATTTTCTTTTCCAGAATCGGCAAATCTTCGGGAATTAAGGTTCGGGGAAGGTCAAAGTCATAGTAGAAACCATTATCTATTGCCGGGCCGATAGCAAGTTTGCCTTCCGGGAACATATCTAAAACTGCCATAGCCAAAACGTGGCTCAAACTATGCCGCATAGTTTCTAGATTGCTCTTTTCTTTTGCCATTATTCTAAAATTTCATTTCCACCAACTGGACCTTCACTATTTTTAGCAATCCACTTATTGTTTTCCATTACTTCCTCTACACCTGCAGTTAGGTTTGGCATTTGTTTATATGTTTCTAGGTCAATTTTCCGGTCACCCCACGCATTCCTCATAAGAGCACCTATCTCTGTTTTATCTTCCTCGTTTGGTTCATGTAGGGCTTTATAAAACCCAACGGCTTCCTTTAGGTCCCGTATACTCTCATCTTCGTTTGATATATCAAAAAGCTGTCCTTTTAGCTCTAAAGCTTTCATTTGATCTTCGGTGCCTTGATTTCCCTTGCTGAGTTCTTTAATTTCTTCTTTAAGGCTAGTTCTTTTGGCAAACCTTTCTTCTTCAGTAAGCTGTACTCCTTCTGATGGTAGTTCTCCTGGTAAGTTCATATTTATCTCCTGCTTATTTCACTTCTTTATTATAACAAAGAATCGCCTTCGTTAAAACTGAAAATTTGGATTAAGGCACAATGAAAATTGGTGAGGAAGTATTAACATTATAATTATGAAGAAACCATTTATTATATTAGCAGTTGTAGTATTAGTTATTGCCGGAGTAGGTGCTTATTTTCTTTTAAGTTCCGCTTACAAACAAAAAACTCCCGAGGTTAGGCTTCCAAGTGAGCAAACACCCCAACCCCCAAAGGAAAAAAATACTATAACTATCAAAGATTTTGCTTTTAATCCCGACACCCTGACAGTAAAAGTCGGCGATACAGTTACTTGGTCAAATGAGGATGGTGTCGTTCATAGCATCAAGGCTACTGACTTTACATCACCTAATATAAAAAACAGCGAAACCTATAAATTTCAATTCACAAAAGTAGGTACTTATGGCTATAACTGCGGAATTCACCCTTACATGAAAGGGAAGATTGTGGTAGAATAAAAAAGAGCCTACTTACAAATCTCAACGTTTTATGAAAAGAATTTTTTTAAACTTGTTGGATGAAACGTCCAAATTTTTACTGCAAATCGCTTACTGTTTGGCAGCATATTTCTCTATATACTTTCGCACAAAGCGCGATTTTCGTTGGAAATTTGAAACATTTCATCTCAACATGAGATCTGGAAGCAGGCTCTTATGATTCATAGTATTGCTTACTACTTAATTTTAGGAAAACCCCTTATAGTCTATATGGGTCTTTTGACTTTTTCTTCACTGCTTTTTACAGCATTTATATCTGTATCTAATGTGAAGTTCAACTATCATGTGATTCCGTTTAAGTGGCATCCACGTGTAGCGGCTGTGACTATAACTTTGGCATTAATTCATGCTACACTGGGCATAGGTTCATATTTTTTCTAATTCCATCTCGTCATTCTGAGGTGCCAGCCGAAGAATCTCTTAGATCCTTCGCTCCGCTCAAGGATGACGTATAATGTGATATAATAATTCAGATAATTTAAGGATTAAAATGATAAAAAAACACGTAGAGGGATTTAGGGAGTTCATTGTTGAGAATGGCGTTGTTGGGCTGGCCATAGGTTTTGTTTTAGCGGGGGCAGTTGCGAAACTTGTGACGGCGCTCGTCACTGATGTTATCAGTCCAATCGTAGGTCTTGTTTTGGGTCAAACCAAAGGTCTCGATAAAATAACGTTACATTTTTTTTCGGCAAATCTTCTGCTTGGAAACTTTATAAGTGCTTTAATAGACTTTGCAATCGTCGCTCTAGTAGTCTACTTCGGGTATAAATGGTTTAGACTAGAAAAGCTACACAAGAAAAAAGACGATAAAGAAAAAGATGAAGATATTCTAAAAAAGGTAAAAAAGAGTAAATAAGTGCTCTTTTTTAAAAGCTGATTATTGATACTTTTTATTTTTCTGCAAACATTCTTAGCCACTTTACTTCGGTTCTATCGGCATCATCTTGGGTTCTTCTGAACATAGTGATTTTAAAACCCGCAGCTTCTATTAGTTTTTTTATTCTGTCCTCAGTAAAGAAGTTGAAGTACCTTTCTTCTCCTTCTGATAATTTGTCTATAATATTTTGAAATCCAGAACCTTCCTTCACACCGATAAACAATTCTCCGCCTGGTTTGAGTATCTTATAGAAACTCTTTAAAATCTTTCCTGCATCCTCATCAGAAAAATGTAGTAAAGTAGCATGAGACCAGATACCATCAAAGGTTTCGTCTTGAAAATCTAAGTTCAAAATATCTTTTATCAGAAAATCACCGCCTGGATTATTCTTCTTTGCCTGTTTGACAAAATTTTCAACAATATCTACTCCAATTATCTCAAATCCATTATCTAGGAACACCCGCGAATCTCTCCCGCCAGCGCAAGCTATATCAAGGATTTTTCCTTTTTCGGGAAAAAGATCCATATATTCGAAGATTTCAGGAGGGGTGAGGTTCTTTATATTTTCTACATATTTCTCACCGAGCTTTCGATAAATCGCTATGGTTTTATTGTATTTAGTATTCATATTTGAGAAATTATTTGGTGCCGCGGAGAGGACTCGAACCTCCACGAGATTACTCCCACTGGTCTCTGAAACCAGCGCGTCTACCAGTTCCGCCACCGCGGCAAATGTATTAAATTAAATGGTTATAACCATGAGCGAACGAAGTGAGTCGAATGGTGGGCTTGCGCAGACTCGAACTGCGGACCTCTACGATGTCAACGTAGCGCTCTAACCAACTGAGCTACAAGCCCCTAAAACTAATACTGAATTATACATTCTTTATATTCCAAAGGCAATATTCGTGTTTTGTATTTAAAACCACTTCACTACATCGGTTTAGCGAAGTAGTGCTAGAGTGCTTTACTAACTTAGTTTAGCAAAGTAAATTGAATGAATTTTGTTTTGAGGGTCGGACCTTGTGAGCGGAACAAGGTCCGACCCTCTTAAGTATGGATTCCGGACCAGCCTTGACGCTAGGCAGGTCAAGTCCGGAATGACAGGGTGGGGCCATTCCAAAATCAATATTCGTGTTTTGTAGGAATGCAACAAAAATCTTGACAATGGGGAAAACCGGTGTTAGGATAAGAATCCTTTTGGATGTTTTCACAAATAGAAAATCTTAAAGTAGCAGGATTTACAAATGTTGACCAACACTCTTTCAAACGAGCTTGTTAAAAGAGTTTCGGGGATTACCAAAAACCCTATCGCTATTTTAGACTTGGCTGGAGACGTTTTGGCTAAAAGTGAAAACTTCAAATATAGTTCTAGTCATATAGATGTTAAACATTCTAAAAAATCTATTTCACTGACAGTAGAAGGTGAGAAGGTTGGCTATATTTTTATGGATGCAGCTCCCCATGTAGTCTCAGATGAAGGAGATATTTTAAAGTCAATGGCGGAGTTAATACTGCATCAAAACAGGATACTTGAAAATATCACCACAGAAGATAGGAAAATAAACAAGTTTGTATATGACCTTCTTCATAGAGATAAATATGACGAGAGTGAGACGGTAGCGGAGGCTCGTGTTTATGGTTTTGACTTGAAAGTTCCGCGAGCGGTTCTTTTGATTGATCTAGGCGGTGAAATTAAAAACACACTATATAGTGAAAACCTAAGTTGTAACGAAAAAGACTCTTTTTGGGCTAAGATAAGACGGTCTATAACCTACTCAACAACTTCTTTTTATACAAGAAATAAGAACAATATTATCACTTATATTGGTGGTAGTAGATTTGTAATAATGAAAGATTTGGGTGCCGAAGAGGATATAAAAGCAAACTTCAAGCATCTCTTAAAAACACTAAACTCTTTTCAGGGAATCTTAAAGAGTGAATTTCGGGGCAATGTAACTATCGGTGTTGGTAAATATTATTCAGGAGTTTTGGGTCTCAAAGAGTCATACGAGGAGTCTCTCGTCGCGATGAACTTCGGTGAGAAGGTTTGGGGGCAGGATAAGGTGTACAGCTTTGACAGTTTTGGTGTTGTGGCCCCTCTTATAAACAGCGGAAAAGGCTTGGACTTTCCTAAGAATATTTTTGAAGGATTTTCAAATGAAGAACTAAAAAATACGCTCAATGTCTTTTTTGATAATGATATGAGCCTGACCCAAACGGCAAAGAAACTGAAAATTCATAGAAATACTCTGGTATATCGTCTAGATAAGATAACAGAGAACTTAAAGCTTGACCCACGGCTGTTTGATGATGCAGTTCAGATAAAGCTTTCCATGCTTTTTAAAGAATTAGTACACTAAAGATGAGTAATTATATGGTTATTCTATAGTTCTACAGTGAATATTCAGTTGCCTTAAGCCAAAGAATAAATTCATATCATTGAATAACAATTGAATAACTACCGAAGAACATCTCAAGGAGATATTTATGAATATAACACAAGAGTTAGGAAAAGATTTAGCTAAAAAGATAGAAAAGGTTTTAGGTAGGGGTGTTTATCTTTATGATGGAAACGGCATTCCTTTAAACGTCGTCTCTTCTAGTGTTAACCTGAGTGCGTTAAAGGCTATACAGGAAGGTGGTGAGGTAATAGAAAAAAGAGAAGGTAAGCATTTTTCTTGTGCTCCAATAAACTATGATGGTAAAGTTGTCGGAGCGGTTTGTGCCGGAGATACAAAGAAAGATGAAGCGCAGGAGTTTGCGAACCTCGCCAAAGGTCTCGTTGAGGTACTTTTATATGAAGAGTTTCTCGTTAAAAATATTCATATAGCAAACGATCTTCGGAGTGACTTTATAAAAGAGGTTTTAACCGGAACAAAGATTAAAACAACTGAAGAGGCGATAGAGCAAGGTGATATCATCGGTGTAAATCTTCGATTTAAATATGCGGTTATGATACTTAAAATAGATGGCTTGTATAATAATCATATAGAAAAACACAAAAAACTACCTATAGAAGTTACCAGAATAAAGTTTCTAGATTATCTCAAAGAAATAGAGGAAAACTTGCTTTGTGCCCTTGAGAGAGAGGTGCAAAGCTGTATAGTTTATATTGGTGAAGGGAAGTTTGTAATGCTGAAAGAAATACGAGAGGAAAATATAAACACCCTAAACTCATTTCAGGTTTTGAAAGATAGCGGAAAACATATTTATAAAACATTAAATAAAAGATTTCCCGGCAGAGCTTCTGTTTCTGTGGGACAGTATTATCCCGGGCTCTCGGGTCTTAGAAAGTCATACGAGGATGCAAATATAGCCCTAAAGCTAGGAGAGAAAGTTATCCCGCAGAAAAAAGTCTATCATATACTAGATGTTGCAATGTTTGTTGGACTTTTAGGTGAAGTAACGAGAACAAGGGCAAACGAACTATCGTTTCAAGTTTTGAGAGATTTGTATTTAGACAAAGACCTTTTAAAAACTACACGTATTTTTTTGGAGTGCGGTATGAACCTGACTAAAGCATCAAAAAAACTGCATCTTCATAGAAATACTTTGATTTATCGTTTGAATAAAGTGAGAGAACTCATTGGCCTAAATCCTGCCGTTTTTCATGATGCGCTACAAATAAAACTTGGACTCATGGTTAACTCGGATCAGGACGCTACAGTAAGTGTTAACTAGACCTCAAAGTTTTTCCAAAATATTCTCATAAATTGTCCAAATTTTTGTCAAATATTACAATGCAAAGGATACCTCGTTATCATATTATAGGTTTCCCAGCAGGGAGATTTGGGCACATTGAAAAACAGCTTTGCGCGTTCTGCCATGTACGGTTACGTGCAACCTCTAAAAATACTACATGTCTAACGTTTATCTTTGGCTGAGGCCGGGAGACCAGACAAAAATTTTTTAACTAAGGTTGTCACCGCTCGGCATGGCGGAAAACGCAAGTCTGTTTTTTGCAAAAAATATGTAGGGTTATGACGATAACAAAGAGCAACCTTCTTATGAAGGTTGCTCTTTGTTATTTAAATATAAGGAGGGATCTATTTTCTCGTCATCCTTGAGTCCTGACTTGTCGGGACGAAGGATCTCTTTTCGACCTCACTACTTCGTAGCCACTTATTTATCTACTTTTTGATAGCAAAAAGTATGCAAAAACTACTAGCTAACGATTTTTTGAAAGTGTCGGATTGCAACTCATTCAAGTTTAAAAAAATTAACTCGTTTCACTCAAACAAAATTCTTTTTAAAGTCTTCACTCGCCTTATCCTCGCTTTCAAAAAATCATGCCAGGAAGAACAGATTTAATCCTAAGTTTTTTCATTTTCTACGCTTCTAGCGATTCCCACAAATCCATCATTTTCGCCATTGACAGGTGTAAAACTATTGTGGTACTTTTACCCTAATGAGGCTTACCCTGAGTATTTGGGGCAGAATCCGAAGTGTTTCGGAGTGGAGGGTGTTTGAAGAGTTTAACCTCTAAAAAAGGAAAGGGGGTGAAGAAAAATGATTGGAGATACTGTAACTTCAGTTACTGACGCAGTCAGAGATACTCTGTCCGGTGTTGTTGCTTATATCCCGGATCTTATTGCTGCTGTTCTCGTCATGCTTGTCGGTATTATAGTTGCTTGGGCTGTAAAAACTGTAATCGTTAAAGGTCTAAGCTTTTTGCAAATCAAAAAATATACTGATGCAGCTGGTCTTAATAAGGTTATAACAAAGGATGTAGAAGTTGTTGAACTGCTTGGTGATATCGCTAAGTGGGTTATACTTTTGACATTCCTTGTTGTTGCACTTGATGTAGCTCAACTCTCAGGAGCTAATGACATTTTGAAACAACTGCTAACATTTGTACTTGCAGATGTTACTAGGGCTGTCGTTGTACTTTTTATCGGCGTAGTTGTGGCAGATCTTGCTTCAAGGGTTGTAAAAGCTACGGCTAACTCTATCGGAGTGAGAGCTAGTGAGATTCTATCTGATATTGCTAGGTGGTCTATTATTATCTTTGCTTTTCTAGCAGCTTTGCAGCAGCTTGGTATAGCAACAGACCTAATAAACACATTGTTTATGGGCGTAGTTGCACTTATTGCCATAGCTGGTGGTCTTTCCTTCGGTCTTGGAGGAAAAGATGCAGCTACTGACGTTATTAATGCCGTCAAAAAGGCTTTTCCAAAGAAATAGGACTAATCTATAAAAAAAACAAAAACAAAAAAAGAAGATGCGCGATAGAACGCGCATCTTCTTTTTGATTATTGATTTTTGAAATTTGATAATTATTTATTATTTTCCTGTCATATCTTTTTTGACTTTTGATACTCCTTTTTCCTTGTAGAATTTAGCAGCATCTTCGGGTGGTATAGAGTTAATGACTACTCCCGTTCCAAGTTCGAGCCCGGCCCAGATGTTTGCCCTCGGTGTGAGTTTCAGTATCATGTGGTGTCCGCAGTCGTCTATGCTATTATGAAAAAAATAGTTATAACTTAAACCCAGTGACTCAACTTTTCCGAGAATACATTTCATAGCCTCGGCTAAAGAATGTTTCTCTTCTTGGTTTATGTCATGCAAACTTGAAACGTGTCTTTTAGGAATAAACCAAATGCCGTATGGAGACTCTGAAGCAAAAGGACAAAGCGCAAATATGTGTTTGTCTTCCCAAGCAACTCGCGGAGACTTTTTTTCATTTTTTATAATATCGCAGTAGGGACAGCTCTGATGTTACATTGTGTAGTCATCGATGGCATTAATCTCTTCTTTTATAAGTGGAGGTATCATGGGGAGAGCAATAACTTGAGAGTGTGCATGATCTATGCTTTCACCGGCCTTACCACCTTCATTTTTAAATACCAAAACATAACGAATTTTGTCTAGCTTCCTTAAAGACTCATACCTTTCAGAGTAGACGTCCAATATTTTTTTAATGTGTTCTATGGAGAGTTCATGAATTTCCTTGTTATGGTCCGGAGTTTCAATAATGACTTCTTGTTTGCCATATGCGTATTTGTTATCTAGCGAAAGCGCGGGGTAAATGTTTTTTATAACTCTAACAAGCCACCCGCCACGAAGGTTGGGGAGTTCATAAATAATCTTTACTTTGCCATCAGGGCACATAAAGCATTCTTTTTTTGTTGCATCATCCTTGCAAATCTTTGTGATATGAGGACGTTGGCCTCTTTTAGGCGAGATAATGACGTATTTATCTTGAAAGTAGTGTTTGCGTATTTCGCTTTTCTTCATTTAAAGTATTCCCTCCTCAAATATTATACAAGAACTGAGATTAAATAAAAGTTTATGATTGAAAAATGCCATATTTTGTGCTAAACTTCTGTTTCTGAAATTGAAATTTGATAATTGAATATTGATTGATCATTGTTCCTTGTTTCTTGGAACCTTATCCATAGGGGGCTGTTTTGGCTTCGACGGAAGATCATTGAAATCGTATATCGTAAGTCGCGGTGGTTGCCTCGCGTTATTCAGACAACTAAAAGACAAGTGCTAAAACATTTGCAAGCAGAGTCGCTAGCGCTTTCAGCGTGAACGTCTTTGCACCAGCTGTAGCTTAAATACTTCAGCCATCTTCCTTTGAGTTCTCGAGCTTGAAGGTCAAGATGTCATACTCTCGAGATGCCTTGTCACCACACCGATAAATGACAAATAAGACTTATCGGGCTAGGAAATCCGGTTTTTGTCCTGATTTATACCAGGTTTCCGAACTGAACAATTAGGTCTAAACTTGCTAAAGTTGTACGGTTTTAACTTTCGGACGCGGGTTCGAGTCCCGCCAGCTCCACCATTCGACTCGTCATTTTCATTCCTCGCTCATGGTCTGCGACCACCTTTCTATTTAGTTTATCCTATAATCAATCAACAAGAAGAAGAGTCGAATGTCCTGAGCGTTAGTCGAAGGGCCGAATTCATATATTTCGACTCACTTCGTTCGCTCATGGTCTGCGACCAAATTTGTATACTAGAGTCGAATGTCCTGAGTGAGTTACTATATTAATAGTAACGAATCGAAGGGCAAAATGTTTTATATTTATATTTTAAGGTCTAAGAGCAATAAGTTATATATTGGGCAAACTAACAATGTTTTAAAGCGCCAGAGTTATCACGAGTGGGGAGTTGCGGCAAAGTTTACATCTCAAAATAAAGGTCCTTTTGAGATAGTTCATATCGAAGAGTTTCCATCAAGGAAAAAAGCAATGACACGCGAGAAACAACTCAAAAAATGGTCTAGAGCTAAAAAAGAAGCTCTGATATCAGGAAATGTAAAACTTCTTAAAGAATTATAATACCTTTGTATGGGTATTATTTTTATTTAGAACGGTGGTATATATTGCTTTTTATCTTATTTTAAGATATAATATAATGTCATTTCCCGTTGGGAGATTGATGTTCCATAAAAAACTACTGTACTATCTCCAGTGCAGTACATAGGAGGGAGGTGTTGCTTGTGAAAACGCATGTGATAGTTGCTGGTTTGGGCGACCTTGGTCGTCAAGTTGCAGAGGTCGTTGGTTCACATCCAGAGCGTGTTCTTGCCAGGTTCTCATTTGGACGGTCGTCTCGACGTGAGCGCATTGATGGAGTCAGTGGTATCGAGGTTTTCAACAATGATTACTGGGCGGGATTTCGAGATAGTGTCAACCAGTTTCTAAACAATGCTCGCGAAGTGGGCGAACCTGCTGTCATTGTGGACTGTTCGAAGCAACTACAGTCCGTTGTCGTTGCGCAGTACTGCGCTTTTGGTGTTCCTATCATCCTGATGGGATCCGAGGGTCGAGCAGACCCGAAAAACGAGGAACAGATACGCCAGACCTTGGAAAATAAGAAGCCTCCCGTTCTGGTCGTTCGGGTTCCTAACGGAGCAAACCACGTCGCAGGGGCTCTGACCGCCTTCCGCAATCTGCCCAAGGGATATCCTCAGGCTTTCGCGGGCATGAAAGGTACGATGGTCGAAGGCCATCAAGAGAAGAAAGGCGACAGCACACCTGCTACCGCTACTGACCTCTACGAGTCTGTGACCAGGTCTGGGGCGAATATGGCCGAAATGGTCCATGTTCGCGACCCCAAGGTTGCGATGGCTGTTCTCGGTGTTCCCGAGGAATATCTTGATGGTCACGGCGTTCACATTATGAGACTGGTCACTCCAGACGGTCTCAGTGGAGTCGAGGTCAAGACCTGGCAGTACGGTCGTCGCAAGTATGCCCAGGACTTGACGGACGTAATCATTCCTGGCATCGTAAAGGCATCACACTTTGAGAACAAGGGCGCCGGTGGTTGGGTTGGTCTTTATGACTGGCCTATCTTCTAGGTAATAAGGGTGGAGAATGCGCAAGCATCCCTAAAATTACCCATAAGGGGCGCTGTGGTCGAGTACCGCAACGCCCCTGAAGCATTTTATACTAAAGATATTAGTTTTGTATTGTACAATCCAATCTCAAAAACGCACAAAAGTTCCAGACTTCTTCAACTAAGCTCCATTACTCGACTACGCTCATAACTCCTAGCCAGTAAATAATACCTTTGTATAGGTATTATTTTTATTAGAGAAAATACAAGTTCGAATATATGATATAATTAAATTATGTCTGAACACAAAAGTAATTTGAAAAAAGATTTTCGTAGGCTCAAAAAAAGTTTTGCTTATGCCGTCAAAGGTATGAAGGAAGTTTTTGAGAGAGAGCAAAATATTAAAATTCAACTTGTTTTGACTTTGGTTGTTATTTTTTATGGTTTCTTTCTCCATATTGGAGGAGTGGAGTTTGCTTTGCTACTGCTAGCTATGTCTCAGGTACTTTCTCTTGAGGTTCTAAATACTGCTTTTGAAATTTATCTAGATGAAAGGGAGCGGGAGCAAAATGGAACGATAGGCGTAATCAAAGATATCCTAGCGGCAAGTGTTCTTGTTTCGGTGATTTTCGCAATTGCCATAGGCCTGATTATTTTTTTGGTACCAACATTAAAATTATTGGGTTTTAATTAAAAACTTAGAATAAGATGTGAGTTAATATAAAAGTTCTAGACTTCTTCAACCAAGCTCCACCATTCGACTCACTTCGTTCGCTCATGGTCTACGACCAATACAGTTAAATCATCGGCTCATGGTCTACGACCAAATTTGTATACTAGAGGCGAATGTCCTGAGCGCAGTCGAAGAATTGTATTTATAAGATATTTCCAAATATAAGTTTTTTATATATAATAAAAATATGACTTCTAAGAAAAAACCAGACTATACTAACGGTGAAATAAAAATCGATGTGAGTGTGACCTCCTTTATGTTGGCCGTTGCAACTTTTTTTACAGGGTTTCTTATTTCCTCATATAGTTCCTTTAATAACTCTGTCAGAATACCGACGTTTTTTCTTGTTATTAGTACTCTATCATTTTTGTTTACCAATCTTATTTTTGCCAATGCTTCCGGGGAGATAAGGTCAGGCAACAGGGATGGTGCCAACAAACATGCAAACGCCGGCAACGCGATAAGTGAGTTTTTGGGTATTTATCTCTTAGTTATCTCTATGCCACTGGTTATAAGTGCCATAACGGGTGATATTCTCTTGAGGGTTGCCGTATTTGTAGTGGTTATGGTCTCTCTCTTTAGTTATTCTATGTCACCATTTTCTATAATTAAGAGATATATCACCACTGCTTATCTGAGACTGCTATATTCGGTAGTATTGATAGGCCTCGGGACAGCATGCTTTATTACACAAGAGGGAGACAACTTAATATATGTATATTCCAGTGTTGCCCTAATCGCTTATCTGGTACTCACGACTATTTTTTTGTTAAACCCCAAGAATCAGTAGATATCAAAGGCGACTCAAAGTTGATTTACTAAATTTTAATTTTTTATTTTGTCAAAAATACTATTGCCAAGGTCTTCCTATTTCTATATTATTGATAGGTAAATAATAAATTAATTAACCACTCCTGGGTTGTAAAATCAGGGAGGGTAAGAAGGAGGAAACATGACAGAAGAATTATTGAATGTAATTGATCCTGATGGAGAAGAAGTAGAAGAAGATGCAGTAGTAGGCGGAGACGATGTTGTTGCAGATGACAATGATGGCGACGATAAAGACGAAGCAGAAACTGAAACAACTGAAGGTGGTGAAGAAGCCGCTAAAGAAGAAACAGAAGAAACACCTGCAGAAGAAGTTTAATCTTTTTCCAAAAATAAAAAATGGCCCTTCGGGGTCATTTTTTTGTGGTAAAATATTGTTTATGAAGCTAGCTGTATCAAAAGAAATATTTGAGAAATTTCCGAATGTGACTATCGGCGTGGTGGTTGCGGAAGGCGTTGATAATGAGGCTAAAAAACCAGAGATACTTAAAATGGTTCATGGTACTCAGAAAAAAGTTAAAAGTGACTTTGAGGGCAAGCCTATCTTCGAAGATCCAACTATCGGAGCGTGGCGAAAAGTTTACAAGGACTTCGGAGCTAAGAAGTACAGAACTTCCATAGAGGCACTAGTGAAAAGATCCATAAACGATGATTTGCTTGGTAGTATCAACAACTTAGTGGACCTATATAACTATATTTCCCTGAAATACATTTTGCCTCTTGGTGGAGAAGATTTAGATAAAGTTGAAGGCGACATAGTTCTTGCCCTGGCAGACGGGACCGAGAGATTCATCCCGATATTTTCTGAGGAAGTAGAGCATCCAAAGCCTGGTGAGGTGGTCTATAAAGACGATCAAGACGTGATGTGCCGTAGATGGAACTGGCGTGAAGCGGAAAAGACAAAGCTGACTGAAGACACGACTAATGCCGTTTTTGTGACTGAAGGAACACTATCAGAGGAAAGAGGAAGGGTTGAAGAAGCCACGAAAGAGCTAGCAGAATTAATAGAAAAATATTGCGGGGGTAAAATGAGTGTTTTCTTTTTGGATAATAAAAATACAGAGGTAAACTTTGAGTAAAATAATAGTCGTTGATGAAAATGATAATGAGATTGGGGTAAAGGAGCGATCAGAAATCACCCACGACGATATTTATCGTGTTTCGGGCTTATGGCTGACAAATAGTAGGGGCGAAATTCTCCTGGCTCAAAGGTCTTTGAAAAAAGATAAAGCGCATGATCCGGGCAAGTGGGGTCCTGCTGTTGCCGGAACGGTTGAGGATGGTGAAACTTATGAAGCCAATATTGAAAAAGAAATAGAAGAAGAGTTGGGAGTCAAAGGATTAGATTTAAAGAAAACCGAGAAAAAATTTAGAGACACGGGCGTTAGGAGATATTTCGTTCAGGTCTTTACTTCTATTTTAGATAGGCCGGCAGAGGATTTTATAATATCAAAGAATGAGGTAGAGCAGGTTAAGTGGTTTTCAAAAGCAGAACTAAGAAAATGGTTTCAAGAAAAACCAGATGATTTTATTTCCACTATGCAAGAAATCTTTGAAGAAATGGGGGTTTTAGGTGGAAATTAAAAATAGAGATGGTGAAAAGCTCGATGTTTCTATAGAAGGGGCGAATTTAGATTCTGCTAAACAAATAATAGTTTTTGCTCATGGATTCGGAACCGACAAGCATGAAAGAGGTACATTTGATCAAATATCGGAAAAGATAATAAACTCTTCTAATGATGTTGCTACCATAAGATTTAGTTACTCTGGTTTCGGGGAAAGCGAAGGTGATCAAAAAGTTAAAACTTTAGATACGATGGTAAGCGACCTATCTTCTGTTATGGATTTTGTGAAAAATAGTAAGGCGGAGAATTCCGCAGTTAAAATGATAGCTTTTTCATTGGGGAATCATATAACCGCTAAGTATTTAGCAAGCGTTGATGATACTAGGCCCGAAAAGGTAATTTTAATTAACCTTCCAGAGTGCAAGTTCAAGTCAAGGATGCAAAGCTATTTCAAAGATAAACCTGGGACGAAGATAGATGATTTAGGCGTTTGGCACCTAGAAAGATCAAGTGGTTCTACGACTTATGTGGGTTCGGGATTCTGGGATTCGGTAAGTCACCCTGAAAGCCAACTTTCCAATTTAGAAAATCTAACTAGAAAATATGGGACCTATTTAATTAGAGCGACTGATGATGAGATAATTGATAGTAAAGCGTCAGATGCAGAAATTAGTGATTTTCCGTTTGAGGAAATTTTATATCTGAGAGGTGACCATAACTACTCCAAGCTAGAATATAGGGAAGAGTTTATGAAATCTTTAATGAAAGTTTTGGATATTTAGCCCTCTTTGGTCTTCTCTCTTAAATCTCTTGCGATTTCTCTTTTTACATCTTTTTTCTTCAGTTGCTCTCGTTTGTCATATTTTTTCTTACCTTTACCGAGCCCTATTTCCACTTTTACGAAACCGCGCTTTAGATAAACTTTAGTTGGGATTAAGGTTAGTCCTTGGGTTTTTGCCTTGCCGACCAGAGAGCTGATTTCTGATTTTTTAAGTAGTAACTTTCGTGAACGTGTTGGCTCTTGTTCTATATTTGATGCTTGTTTGTAAGGTGAAATGTGAGCATTAGTTAAAAACACTTCCTCACCCCTGACGGTGGCAAATGCTTCCTTGATAGATATTTGTCCCGCTTTGACTGACTTTACTTCCGGACCCCTCAGAACGATACCGGCCTCATAAGTATCCAGAATCTCATAGTCAAATCGAGCTTTTTTGTTTGTTGCAATCACTTTCATATTCATCATACTTATATTATACTACAGGGAGCAGAAAACTGCTTAATAACAGTATTGTCATTCTGAAGCATGACTTTAGGATCCAGATTATATAGATTCCGGATCCCCGCCCGAACGACTGTTCAGTCGGGCAGGAAGTCCGGAATGACAAAGAGGAGAGAGTATTGCTTAGGAGGTCCGACCTCCCATGAGGTCGGACCTCAAAACGGAAAAAAATATGAATGAAGAATTGAAAAAAGCTATTTACGAAGCGGTAAATGAAGTCTACCCCCAGGCTAATATTAGAATTGAGGATGTAGAGTTAATTAAACCAGTTGATTCACTTTATGGAGACCTAACTTGCAATATAGCTCTTAAAGTTGGAGCAAAGTTAAAATTAAATCCTAATGAAGTTGCCGTAAATATATATCCTAAAGTTTGGGAAAAGAAACCAAGTGAAATTAAGAGTGTCGGTCATTTTCCGAATGTTTTTGGTTTTCGCTTTAAAGAAGTGAAATCTGGGTTTATTAATATGGAAAAGGATGAAGAATATGTACAGAAAGATTTAAAAGAAATTATTTCAAAAGGAAAAAAATATGCAGATTTAGATGCAGGAAAAGGACAAAAGGTCCAAGTTGAGTTTATCTCAGCAAATCCGACAGGTCCGTTGACACTTGCGAATGGACGCGGAGGATTTAGCGGTGATGTTTTGGCCAACGTATTCAAAAAATCAGGATACAGTGTCGAGAGAGAATATTATGTGAATGATGGGGGTAGTCAGGTAGAAATTTATATGAATACCATGAGGGCAATAGCTATGGATCCTTATAAGATAGGAGATTCGACAGAACTTATGTATCAAGGATGGCTTATGACCGAGTTAGCGAAGGAAATTAGAAAGGAAATTGAGAAAGAAGGAGATGTTCGCGATTTAACCATTAAAGATTGGGATAAAAAAGTGCGAGAGAAAGAACCGATTAATCGAATATTAGAGAATATTAAAGAATCTGTTTCTAAAATGAACATCCAATTCGACAATTGGTTTAGTGAAAAGGCAATGGTTGAAAAGGGTGAGGTTGATGGGGCGATCAAATCCTTAAAGAAACTGACTTATGAAAAAGATAATGCATTATGGCTTAAAACTACCGAATTTGGTGATGACAAAGATAGGGTGCTCGTTAAAAAAGATGGGGAGAAAACATACTTTGCAAACGATATCGCTTATCACTTCGATAAATTTGCAAAAAGGAAATTTGATAAAGTTGTAGACCTTTGGGGTGCAGACCATCACGGATATGTTGCAAGGATGCAGGCAGCGACGGAGGCGATGGGATTTGGCGGAAAGTTGGACATCATAATATTTCAGATGGTCCGTTTGATTAAGGATGGCAAAGAATATAGAATGTCGAAAAGGAAGGGCAACTATGTGACCATGGATGACCTTTTGGACGAAATTGGCGCTAAGGATGCTGCTGATGTGGCTCGTTTTTTCTTTGTCTCTCGCGATTTTGATACTCATATGGACTTTGACCTGGATTTGGCGAAAGATACTTCCGAGAAGAACCCTGTTTATTATGTAAAGTATGCTTACGCGAGGATTAATGGGATTTTAAGGAATACGAAGGTTGATTTCTCGAAGCCGGATTTGAGTTTGATTACAGAACCTGCGGAGATTGACTTAATTAAAAAAATATCAGAACTACCCGAGATTGTTGAGTCGGTTATTTCAGACAAAAAATATCCGGTACATAAATTCACTTATTATATTTCGGAGATTGCAGAAAAATTCCACAAATTTTATCACGATTGCAAAGTTATCTCTGACGATAAAGAACTAACAAAATCAAGATTAGCGCTAGTTTCAGCGACTAAAACAGTACTCGAAATAACAGGCGAAGACATCCTGGGCATCGACCTACCAGAGAGAATGTGATAATAATTTAAAATTGCTAATTCGTAATTCAAAAACTTGCAAGGCGTGAAGCCTTGTACCTTTATTTGTAGAGAGAGCGAGGAGCGGCCGGTGGCCGCTCCGAGTAGTCGCAGTGAGAGTGAGAGTTAGAGCTGGATTATGCGATGGAGATGTAGTCCCTGAGCGGTTGCCATGCTCGATCGGGTTGCAGATACTGCTTGGTTTTGCCAAGCTTATAGTCGCAGAATCCCGTAAGGGTAGCCGTAGTAAAGCGCTGGCTCCCGTACTCATCATCGCTTGCGTAAAAGTCGAGCGTCCGGCGTAGATAGAGGTATTGCAGGGACAGTGGTGTAGTTTTTGTTGTTTCTCCCTTCATTTGCCTCCCCCTTGTCTTATTTCTCATTGTGACTTGTGCTTGCTAGAAAGTATTTACCTTCAAACTTCTACCTCAACTTTAGCACTATGAAAAGACGATGCAAGGGTTTTTTATCCTTTACTAATTACGAATAAAAACCCGAATATATGATCTTGAAAACGGGCAGAAAACACTACACTAATACATATTAGTGTAGTGGCAGTACCTAAAACTACTTCGCTACATCGGTTTAGAGAAGTGATTTAAGGGTGCTTTACTACTTTAGTTTAGTAAAGCAAGTAAGACTATTCTTGTTTTGAGGGTCAGACCTTGCTTAAGTACAGCAAGGTCTGACCCTCTTTTAATACAATTAGAATAATTCCAACGATTAAAACATTTAGAACATTCTTTACTTTATCTCAAAAGAGAGGACCTTTGTCTTAGTTGTTACGTAGACTGTATTGCCCTCAATGAGGACATATCGCATGTCAGTAAAGTCGTTTGACATATACCTGCCCTTATAGCTTCCATCTTTACCAACAATAACTATGTATTTGTTAGATTTTGAGGCGATTAGCAGATTTTTGGTTTCTGTGTCTGTATAGATTAGGTCAGCAGAGCTAAGATTGACCGGTAAATCTTTCATAGCAAAGTCTTGTTTTTTGCCCGAGGTGAACTTCATTATATTTCCGCCGCTCCCCATAACATAAACATCGGAGTCAATCTTGAAAGAGAGGGGATCTTTCATATCTTCTGTGTTCGTCAGGTAGGCCGCTTTTTTAGCATAACCGCTTGAGGTGCGAGTGTGTTTGTAAATCTGGTCTTGGGCGAGAAGGTAGAGAGTGGTGCCGTAGCTGTCTATGTCTATGGCCTTCTCCCAACCGTCCGAAGCCTTCTTTTCTGCTAGACTATTATCACTTGAGTCAAACTCATAAATGGCCGGCTTATCAGTCAGTATTTCTATAACCTTAATCTTTGCAAGCGCCGTAGCTGCGACAATATTTCCCTCAACCTTTCCACTTACTTGCAAGGAAGAAACTTTCTTTGATTTCTTTTCTATTTTTGATATTGTGCCGTCTTTCCCGATGGCGTAAAAAACATTTCCAATAGAGTAAATTCCTATTGCTTCAGACTGAGATACGCTCACAAGGTCTGCCACAACTTCTGGACTTGCTTGTACAGTTTGGGTGATAGTTGCAAGCTGGTTATTTATCTCATCAAGTTTTTGTTTTGCTTCTTTGGAATAGAACTTACTCTTTGAGAGTCCTTCGGCTATTTTTTGGGCATCTTCGAGGTCAGTTGCAGCTTTTTGCTTTTCATTTTGGGATGCGAAGGAGCTTGCCTCTGCTATTTTTGCATCAATGGTTTGTAGTTGGGCTTTTTCCTCTTTCTTAGTTTTTGCATCAGTTTGACCGACTTTTGTTATAAAAAGGTAAGGAATGAATACGAGTATAATTGCAACTCCAATGGCAAGGTAATGATTTTTCTTGAGCTTTGGGAGCTTTTTCTTAGTGCGCTTAATGCTTGCCAGATTTGTAGCCGAGCCGTATAGGTTGCTAAGGTTGGCTAAGATAGAACTCTTTGTTTTTTCAAACTTTGCTCTTCCCGGAGCCTCGTCGCTTTCTTTAATTCTGATTTCCGACTTGTATGCTGGTTGCTTTTTTAGCTCCTCTTCTTTTATTTCCTCCTCTTTTATTTCTTCTTCCTCTAAAACAGGAACTTCTTCGCGCTCAAAACCCTCTATTTCTTCGTCAGTATCCATTAAAACACCAGAATCTTCCTTTTTCGCGGCACGTTTATTATAGAGATCGCCAGACTTACCCTTTAGGGAGTTGAAAAGTGCCACAGCTTTTGGTGCGAGAGTGTTTGTATAGAACTCTGTCAGGGTAGCGGCTCCGAGTCGTAAATACTTAAAGATTTTTTGGAAAATGGTTGAAGTTTTCTCTGCCATTATCTCTTTTTTAGTTGTTCCTTGAAGCCATATCTCGTCTGGTTCGTCGTCTAGGGCTTCGTTTGCCAGAGCGTCAGCGGTGAGGAACTCAGCAATGACAGCGGCGTTTTGTCCATAAGAACCGCCCAAACCCTCTATCAAGTCAGCGATGTGACTGATAGCTACCTTTGGATGGTATTTACCTACATATTTTGCCACTTCTTCTGGTGAGCAAGAGGCCAGAATTCCCGATGAAAGAACAGATATTTTATCCCCTTCGACTAAATCTCCACTCGTGATATTTACAAAAGTCCGAAGTGGATTTACGCTATCACCCGACATATCCTCTGTAATATGACTTTCTTTCCCACTCCTATATAAGTAGGCTTCTGACTTCCCGGTTTGTGTTATATGGATAGTATTGTCGGCGTAAACAGCTAAAATAGCATTAAGTTTACCCATCCAGTAAGTCTGACCTCCGTTTGTATATTCACCGAGTTCTTCATTTATCTTAGAAAGGGCATTTTCAAAGCTTTCTAGGGGATCTTTGTTTAGGTCTTGATAATATTCGCCATGGAAAGTATCTATAATGAGCTCAATTAAATCTTGCGAGTTTTTTGGACTGCCATTTATATCAATTACGCCAAAAAGAATACCGTGCCTTCGCTCATCCGGGTCCTTTGGCTGATGTTCGTAGGTGGTAGATATATTGCTCGAATTTTTTAAATTTTTCGCTTCGCTAGCAAGTTTAGCAGTTCGAAGGGCTAGTTTTTTATTCATCTCAAAGGTTTTTATGAGTAGAATATAGCATTATTTGAGAAAGAGTGCAAGAAGGCTAGGTAATCAGATTTATAATGTATAAATAAAAACAGCCCGTAGACTGGTTGTGAATTACCAACCAGTCTACGGACTTAGACTCTGATGCTTTGAAATTAATTAAGCATCTTGTCGAGGCCGATCTCGGCCATGAGCTTGTCGATTCCTCCGGTTCCGATGCCGGGTGCGATCGAGTGATTCAGATCGAATTTGAAGCAGTGTGCGTTGAGCTCGGTCCTGGCATAACGGGCGAGGTCAGTTATCTGAGTGCTTGTTATAACTGAACACTTGTGTTCCGCCAACTTCGTCAGTAACCTTCTGCCATACTCGAGGCCATCTCCCTCCTGTGTGCCGGTGCCAACCTCATCGAGGATGATAACAACACCATTTGGGGGAGCATCCTTCAAACCTTCAAGGATGGCCTTCGTTTTCTTGAGCAGCATTTCCATTGTAGAGCCACTACCGCGCTCAAGAAATGCCATACCGATCTTCGTCTTCAGGTTGAGCGAGAATTTGTCGCCGAAGACGGGAAAACCGGACTGCGCCATATAGATGGCGTTAACGATGGTTTCCTCTGCCGCGGACTTTCCGCCAGCGTTTTGGCCTGTAAAGACGAACATGTTGCCATTCAATGCTGGCAGGTAATTCAAGGGAACTAACTGCTCAGGCTTCAGTTCGGAAATGAGATGAACCGGCATTAGGTTCTCGAACAGGACGAGGTCATCCTCTCTCCCCAGAATGTCCGGGAAGCAGATAGGCACCTTCCACTTTTCGGCCTTGACCCTGAACTGGATTGCCATAGCGGTAACCTCCTGGAGGGTCTCCAGATTACCATTGAAGAAGTCGCGGTACTCGACCATTTTCTGATAAGTCGGATTGATCTCCGGTTCCTCGAGCAGAAGCTTCACCGAATACCAGGCGAGTTCTCGTGTGACCTGAGCCATGAAGGTTTCAGGAACAGCCACTGGTTGTGCACTGATTCCTGACACTACTTTATCGAGCAGGGCAATGAACTTGCCCGTTACGCCGAAACGGTAGCTCGACTCCATAGCTTCCTTGGTTGACTTTCCGTTCCTCTTGATCTTCCAGAGTTTGAAGCGGCTGTATCCCGGGAAGTCTTCGCGTGTCATTGTGCGGAACTCACCGACATTGTCGTCTGCGTATTGCAGTGAGGCGTCGGTAAGCCGGATTTTCAAGTCTCCGTTGCTGTAGCGGAAGAAGACTTCGATGCTCCCCGTTGCGTTCATTCCTCTCGGGCGTTTTTCCTCAGCCATACTTGTCTGTATGAACTCGCAGATTGCTGCATGAACAGACTCTGGCAGATTCTCGACGGCAAGGGTCGAGTATTTCGTCATCTCGTCCTTCCGGGTCCGCCATTCGAAGAACTTGGCGAGCTGCTTAGAGGTCCAGGACTTCTTTCCTTCGAAACGCTTGAGAAGCCTTGCGTTTCTCGATGTTACAGAGAGTCCATATGCGTATTTCTTGAATCCGTGGACATGGATCCCTTTCGATTCCGGTGAATTTACCTTCAAATTGCCGTTTTCACTGAAATAGAAGGGGAGATCAATCGTCCCTTCCAGATAGGTGGTTTTCAGGGTTTCCCTTGCAACCACCTCTGCCATCTCGTGCTCCTCTGCTTCCAGATTTCCCCTGGTTGTAGCAAGAAACTCGACTAAACGGCCAAGTTCTTCTGGCACATCGCCTTCTGGCATCTGGTCAACGAGTCCGTTTACCATCTGCCAAAAGGGATTGTGTTCCAGTGTCTCGTCGAAATGATCGAGGAAACTCTGGCCGTCGGTTGGGATCTGGGTATTAGGAAGCCAGAAATCCCTGATTGTGTCTGTGAAGTCGGGATTCTCAATCAGGAATCTGATCAGCCTCTGTCGCCTCAGGATTTCATCCTGGTCAACAATCCCGAAGCTGTGCCCCAGTAAGTTTCGGGAAAGCCCGAGGGTTTCCAGGAGGTGTTTCTCGCGGAAGTCGGAGGCATTAATGAAATCAATGCCCTCAGCTTCCTTGTTCCAGAGGTTTACCTCTGGATATACTACATTATCCATGGCCGTGTCCTTTTCTCGTTTATAAAGAATTACAGAAACCTAGCTCTCTATTCCTCCTCTCTCAACTTTTGAATATTTTAAAGATCATTCGGTCAGCTGACGCTAACCGAAAAGGGTTATCCCTAATGAGATAATGTAAGTTTAACATAATTATCATGTTTTGTAAATGATTTTTAAGAAGTTTGTCTACTAGTAAGCGAAGTATTTCACTGGTAAAATACTGGTATGGAAGATTTACTTAAGGGTTTAAATAAAGAACAAAAGGAGGCTGTGGTTCATGACAGTGGTCCGCTTTTAATTATTGCCGGAGCAGGGACCGGAAAGACGACTGTTATCACAAGGCGAATTGCTTACTTGATTGCATCGAAAAAGGCGCTGCCATCAGAAATACTGGCTCTAACTTTTACAGATAAGGCGGCAGCGGAAATGGAAGAGCGGGTTGATGAACTCGTACCGTATGGTTTTGTTGACACTTGGATATCTACTTTCCATGCTTTTGGGGATAGAATTCTTCGCGACCATGCCCTGGACCTTGGATTAACGACTGATTTTCGGGTTCTCTCCAAACCAGAACAGATGATATTTATGCAGGATAACTTGAGTGCCTTTGACTTGAAGTACTTTTCGCCTCTTGGGAATCCTACAAAACATATCGACGCACTACTGAATCATTTTTCTAAACTGAAAGACGAGATTATAACTCCCGCAGAATACTTAGAATATGCAGATAAAAGATTGAAAGTGGCGAAGCCGGGTGAAGAAAGGGAAGCCGAGAAGACACTCGAAATTGCCAGAACTTATGAGAGGTATCAGGAACTTATGGCTGAGGCAGGCAATCTGGACTTTGGTGATCAGATAAATATGGTTATCAAGCTTTTTAAAGATTCACCGAAAGTTTTAGAAAAATATCAAAAACAGTTCAAATACATTCTTGTCGATGAGTTTCAAGACACGAACTACGCGCAGAATGAACCCTTGAAGTTGCTGGTCCACGCACCATTTCAGGGTGCGGGGCAAGCAGAGGGGAAGGGGGAAAGGGATTTCTCCGCTCGTCGCTCTGCGAAGTCGGTCGAAATGACAAACGGAGGAGGCCAAAACATTACCGTGGTTGGTGATGATGACCAGTCAATTTACAGATTTCGTGGTGCGGCTATTTCAAATATTTTGTCGTTTACGAAGGATTATCCGAAGTGCAAGCAGATAGTTCTGACCGAAAACTATCGTTCGACTCAGGCAATTTTGGATAGTGCCTACAAAATGATTAAACACAATGATCCGGACCGGCTGGAAGTGAAAAATAATATTGTGAAAAAGCTGCAGGCCAAAGTTGGCGCGGGCAAAAATCCACCCATTCATATTCATTGTGATACTGTGACTTCAGAAGCTGACAAAGTAGCCGATATCATCAAAGAAAAATATGAGTCAGACGAGTATTCATTTAAAGACTTCGCGATACTGGCACGTTCACGAAACAGCGCCCAGGCTTTTGTTCATGCTCTGGATCATGCTGGTATTCCATATAAATTTTCCGGTTCAGCAGGTTTATATGATCGGCCGGAAGTACGACTGCTTATCCATTTTTCTCGTGTATTGACAAATCCTGGAGACAATCTGGCGTTTTATCACCTACTAATTAGCGATGTTTATAGTATGCCGGTTGAGGATGCGGTAAAACTGAATGAGATTTCTCATAAAACGAAGAGAAGCCTGAATCACATTGCCAAACAAGGGAAGAAAGAAGGATTCTGGACAAGCCAGAATGACGAAGAAAGGGGGATGATGGAAACAGCCTCCTCTGTCATTCCCGCGGAGGCGGGAATCCAGGCAGGCATCGGGTCAAATAAAAAATCCACACCTTGGGAAATACTAGATAAGGTTTGTGCTGATGTAGAACATTTCCGCGAAGAATCTAGAGATATGACTGCCGGACAGATACTATATTTATTCTTAAAAGAGACGGATTATTTGTCGAGACTGGTGACGCAGGCCGAGAACTCGACCGAAGCGCAAGTAGCGATACAAAACATAGCCAAGCTTTTCGAACTTGTCGGTAACTTTGAAAAAGTGTCGGAGGATAAAAGTGTAATTAACTTCGTGTATCATCTTGGGGCGCTCATGGATGCCGGCGATGATCCTGCGACAGCGGAGGTGGATCCCGACCTTGAAGCAGTGAGTATATTGACTGTTCATAAGTCGAAAGGACTGGAATTCCCGGTAGTATTTCTTGTATCTCTTGTCAGCGATAGTTTTCCGACGAGAAAAAGAGCCGAGCAGCTTCCGATCCCAGAGGAGCTAATTCGCGAAACTTTGCCGGAGGGTGACTGGCACCTGCAGGAAGAGAGGAGACTGTTTTATGTCGGGATGACGAGAGCAAAAGAGACTCTATACCTCACCAGCGCTGAGGATTATGGTGGGAAAAGGGCGCGAAAAGTGTCTCCGTTTGTTCTAGAGGCGATAGATGTACCGGCACTCGCCAAAGAAAAGACGAAACTTGATAAAGTAGAAGTGATAAAAAGATTTGAGAAGACTTCAAAGGTGGAGATGCCAAAGAAGTTTTATGATGGTACCGGAACGCTGACGTTGAATCCGCATCAGATAGACGACTACCTGTCCTGTCCGAAGAAGTTTGAGTACATTCATGTTTTAAGAGTTCCGATTATGACTCACCACTCGGTGGTTTACGGTTCGGCGATGCATAAAGCGATAGAGAGTTATTTTGTGGCTAAAAAAGCCCTTCAACAAGCTCAGGGTAAACAAAAAAAGGTGACGGCAGACGATTTGATAGAGGTATTTCACCATAGTTGGTGGAGTGAAGGATTTATCACTCGAGAACATGAGGACAAAAGGCGGAAACAAGGAGAGAAATCTTTGAGAGAGTTTTTTTCCCGCGAAGAGGCAGCTAATAATTTACCCGATGAAGTGGAGTCAAAGTTTGAAATACCGATGAAAGATCTGGGAGTGAAGATCAGGGGAAGATTTGATGCGGTCTACAAAGAAGTTAGAAGTGAAAAGTTAGAAGTGAAAAGTTGCGAAATTCGGGACTTTAAAACTTCTGAGGTCGAAAGCCAGGAGCAGGCGGATAAAAAAGCAAAGAGCAATCGTCAACTCTCAGTTTACGCACTGGCAAAACATACAGAAACCGGTCAGATCCCAGAAGTATCGCTCTACTTTGTTGACTCGGGACTGGTTGGGAGAATAGAAAAGAGAGAAAAGGATTTAGAAAAAACTCGTGAGGAAATTCAAAAGGTTGCGGAAGGGATTAAATCAGATAACTTCAAAGCAGCGCCGGGGTATCAGGAATGTTCCCGTTGCGCCTATCGTGAAATCTGTCCATTCACGCTTTCTCAGTAGCTTTGAATTAAAGCTAAGATTGTGGTAAAATATGCAAACACTATCGACTGACTATGTATGATGGAGGTGGATTGTGAATCTAGTGGATATAGAAGTTTGCCCCATAAAGATTGTTGGGGAGCTTGTAGTGAGGGGTGCCCGCTTTAAATATACAGCGGATGTCGAGGGGTATATCTATAATGGCAAGCCTTCGCCAGGATTTGATATGACGTTGTATATTGATAAGAGCTTTTACTCCCTTCAGGGTAATCAGCAGATTTTTCAGGGATTAATTGCTGAAGTTCAAGGGATGGCGATGGGGACTCTTTGCAGGTCTATAATATTGGGTTGTGGAGTCCGCCTAATGAATGCAGTTCCACTAGATGTTGTTTAGTACCTTTTACTTTTTCGTGGCGCCTCGATAGCTATCGGGGCGCCAAAGTTGAGTCTATATAGACTCTTTTTTATTTCTCAAAAGGCTTCTGGTTTGGTATGATTAGAAAAGCGAGGAGGGTTATTGGAAGCTTATAAAATTCCTTTAAAAGATATTTATTCTGAACTCAAGTCTTCTGAAAATGGGTTAAGCGGTCAAGAAGTTCAGAAGAGATTAACGGAGTTTGGACGAAACGAGATAAAAAGGGTCCGGAAAAGACCGATTCTTTTTGATTTTATTGAACAGTTTACCAACCTTTTTGCCTTAATCCTTATTTTCGCTGGTTTTTTAAGCTTACTTTTGGGAAATGGCCGTGATGCCATTATTCTTTTTCTGATAGTTTTTCTAAATGCCATCATCGGTTTTTTTCAGGAGTACAAAGCAGAAAGAACCATTGAGGCGCTTCAAAAAATTGTACCAAAAGAAACGACAGTTAAAAGGGATGGGAAAGTTATTCGCGTGAATGTTGCCGATATTGTCTCTGGTGATGTTGTAATCCTCCAGGCTGGAGACACGGTGCCGGCTGATCTTCGTCTAACAAAGGCTTATAACTTAAAGACCAACGACTTTGTTCTTACCGGCGAGTCGGTGTCACAGGAAAAGTCTGCCGGTGACGTAAAAAGTGGAAAAGACATAGGGATGACAGACATTGATAATTGTCTTTTTACAAGTATGCAAGTGACGGATGGTTCGGCTGAAGGAATCATATTTGCTACAGGTATGGAAACGGAGTTTGGCAAAATCGCACACCTGACATCTGACGTCAAAAGAGAGCAAAGCCCACTTCAAAAAGAAATAGATACTATTGGCAAAAAAGTCACAAAGCTTGTGGCGGTCATACTCCCTATAATGTTTGGTATTTTTTATTTTACAAATAAAGGAACTTTTAACTTTCTAAGTGCCTTCCAGTTTTCCATAGGTGTTTCAAGCGCCATGGTGCCTGAGGGATTAGTAGCAACGGTTTCCATAGCACTTGCCATTGGCGTTCAAAGAGTAGCGAAGAAAAAGGCGGTGATAAGAAAACTTTCCTCGGTAGAGACGCTTGGTGCAGTATCGGTGATTGTTACTGATAAGACCGGGACCCTGACTAAAAATGAAATGACGGTAAAGGAGCTTTTTGTAAATGGCAAACATGTCCATGTGAGCGGAGTTGGATATTTAGGGAAGGGAGGATTCAACGCGGAAGCCGGAAAGATTCATGCCTTTCATATTGATGAAAATGAGGAACTTTTTAGGGGGGCGCTACTTTGCAATAATGCGGAAGTGTCTTTTGATAAAAGCGGTATGGCAGGAAAAATAATCGGTGACCAGATGGAAGTGGCACTGCTTGTGATGGGCAAAAAAGCCGGCTATGAAAAGGAGAAGTTACTGACGGAGATGCCGAAAGTGTTTGAAATCGCGTTTGATTCTACTCGGAGAATGATGAGTGTGGTGGTTGATGGCGGAAACAAAAATGTAGTTTATACAAAGGGAGCGCCGCTGGATGTTCTAGCCAAATGCTCAAATATTTCAGAAAACGGTAAAGTACGCGCTATCAAGAGAAACGATATTGAAAAAGTAAGGGCGCAAAATGATATTTTTGCTTCTGATGCTCTGCGTGTTATAGCGATTGCCAGAAAAGAAATTAGTAAAAAGGAAAAATATTCTCAAAGTGGGACAGAAAGTGACCTGACTTTTGTCGGTTTGGTTGGTATTATTGATCCGCCGAGGGTAGATGTAGCTATTTCCATGAAGGAGTGTGGAGACGCCGGTATCAAGATTTTTATGGTAACTGGTGACTATGGCGTGACGGCTGCAGCGATAGGTAAAAGAATAGGGCTAGCCGAAAACCCGTGTGTTGTGACTGGGGATGACTTAAAACAGATGGACGACTTCGATCTTGGGAAGATCCTGAACTTTGGGCGAGAGGGCTACGATGGTGTCATCTTTGCGAGGACGACACCCGAGGATAAGATGAGAATAGTCACAATCCTGAAAAGCTATGACTATATCGTGGCGGTAACGGGAGATGGAGTGAATGATGCACCGGCATTAAAGAGCGCTCACATCGGTGTGGCAATGGGTATAACTGGAACAGATGTTTCAAAAGAAGCGTCTGAAATGGTCCTTTTAAACGACAGTTTTTCAAGCATTGTGTCTGCTATCAAAGAAGGCCGTACTGTGTATGCCAATACAAAAAAATTCGTGTACTACATATTTTCTTCAAATGCGACGGAATTCTTCGTAGTCTTAATTGGTTCTTTTTTTGGCATGATGCCGATGTTTGCCATTCAGATACTTTTGATAGACCTTTGCACTGATGTATTTCCTTCATTGGCGCTAGCCGTTGACCCAACTGAGAAAGGCATAATGAAACAAAAACCTCGTGACCCACACGGGAAGCTTTTGGGCTTTGATGTTTTTAAGGGTCTTTTCAGGGTTGGAGTAGTCGGTGGAGCACTTGGCTTCATAGTTTTTCTGATTGTAATGATTAGGGGTGGTTGGACATGGGGAGAGCCAGTCGTAGAAAATAGTCTCTATCTTCAAGCGACGGCAGCGACTTATGCGACGCTTGTGATGTGTCAGATATTTAACTCCATAGAGTCAAGATCCGAGCATCTTGGGATTTTCAAAATATTCCTTGGCAACAAAAAACTTCTTGGAGCTATCGGCATATCTCTATTTCTCCTTCTAAACATAGTCTATAATCCATGGATTCAGCCCTTTGCAAAGACAGCTGCCATAGAACCTGCTAACTGGATAGCCATAATCTCTGCCGGTCTAGTATTTCTTCTTTCAGTTGAGGTATCAAAACGCAGGAAGAAGGAAAATGTTATGCTTGAAAGAATAAAAGACTGGTTATAGTTATCTTTATTTTATCAAACATTTGCATTTAGGTTTCAGAAAATATATTATTGAAAGTAATAATGAATGAATCCCAGGTGTAACCGGGGGAGAGGGCAAAATGGCACAAGAAAACGAACAACAAAGCACAGAACCGACCACAGAAACAAATAATCAACCAGCAGCCGAAAAACCAGTTCAGTCATCAGAAAAAAAGAAATCAAAAGCACCGCTTATTATTATCATGGCTTTAGTAGTAGTGATTTTAGGCGCAGTAGGTTTCTTTTTCTTGAAGGATAGTATATTCCCGGCAAAAGGTTTGAGCGGACAAGTATTGAACGCAAACTGTAAACTAAACGACAAGGATCTTTGTAGATTTGTTAGTAACTTTAAAGGTCTTGAAAATATGTCAGCCAAGTCAGTCACAACCGTTGATGGCAAGAAAACAGAGACGACTATGGACATCCAAGGAACTGACAAGAGTCACATTACAACAACTACAAATGGTAAGGAAGAGTCTAACTATATTTCCATCGGAAATACCACATACATGAAAGACTACTCAGATAACAAATGGTGGAAGTCCACAGTTGATACAAAAGACACTTCCGGTAGTGAGAAGACTGACTGGAAGGGCGAGTTTGAAAAATCTGTAAATGACAGTACCGACAAAACAACCTACAAGAAGATAAGCAAAGAGGCTTGTGGTAGTCTAACCTGTTTCAAGTATCAGGTAATAGATCCTCAAAATACCGAAAGCACAGAGTATATATGGTTTGATACAAAAAACTACTCTTTGAGAAAAACTCGGAGTGAGGCAAAAGGCACCGTGACAGAGACCACGTTCACTTACGATGGTGTTAATATTACCGAGCCATCACCAACGAAAGACATGACAAATCCTGCAGATGCATATCAAAATCTATTGAACAGTAGTGCTACTAGCGGAGCAGCTTTGGATGGTTTAACGCCAGAACAGATTCAACAGTTCCAGGCAAATGATGCTGATGCTGCAGCTGGAAATGAAACAGTCCCGGTAGAGTAACCTTCTAAAATAAAATTTCCCAAATAAAAAAGAGCCGAATGGCTCTTTTTTAAGGTTTAATAGTTAACGGTAAAATGGTAAAATATTCTCTGTTATGCAGGATAAATATGTAGAGAATCTAGACATAATTCTTTCTGAAGAATTTGATTTGATAAAAAAGGAGATTGACGATAAAAAAGTCGGTGTTCTTTTTTCGGCAGGTGTTGATAGTTCTCTGGTTGCGAAGTTTGCCTCAGATTTTGAACTAAAACCAATACTCTATACTTTTGGGACGGAAAAGTCTAAAGATAGAGACTTTGTCTTTAAGTTTGCAAAAGATATGGCGATGCCTCTTGTTTTTCACGAAGTTACTCGTGAGGATATAGAAAAAAACATTCCTCTTATAAAAAAGGAGCTCAAAAATATTGATATATACCCAAATCCGATGGAGGTGGCACTTGCAGTTGGTGTTTACCTGGTGGGTAAAAGGGCAAAAGAGGATAAGGTTGATGTTATGCTTTGTGGACAGGGGTCAGATGAGCTTTTCGCTGGCTATAAAAAGTATGAGGACCTGTCGGATAAAGACTTGGCTGATCATTTACGTAATGACATTGAGTCAGTCATGGCAAAAGATATCGCCAGAGATAGACACATGTTATCCATATCTGAAGTTGACCTCCTTGCTCCATATACAAACAAGGAGTTTATAGAATATTCATTAAGTATCCCCTTAAAATATAAAGTTGTCGGCGAGACAAAAAAGTTCATAATACGTAAGGTTGCGGAGAAGAGGGGCCTCCCGGACTATATCTGTGAGCGTCCCAAAAATGCCATGCAGTATTCATCGGGGATTCAAAAAGTTGTCTCCAAAATTGCGAAAGAAGAGAGAATAAACAATGAATAGTCTTTTGGAAAAAATAATAAATGAAGCTATCTCTAAAAATATCTCCACTGAGGAGGATTTTTTGTCTTTAACCAAAGAGGTTTTCAGGGGGGGAAAGCAGGCAAAGTTCCCATCCAATATTGAGCTGAGGAAAGTTTATAAAAGTATGGTCCAAGATGGGAAACTTGAGCCCAGTAAACAGCTAGAAAAGATATTAGTCACTAAAAAGATGCGATCTCTTTCGGGTGTCGCCGTTATTACTGTTTTGACTAAACCAGCCCCGTGTCCGGGGAAATGTCTATATTGTCCATCCCAAAAAGATGTGCCGAAGAGCTATCTTGCGAGTGAACCGGCAGTGATGCGGGCAATACTTTGTGAATATAATCCATATCGACAGGTTGAGGCTCGCTTGAGTGCACTGGAGTTGGAAGGCCATCCTACAGATAAGATTGAACTTATTGTCATCGGCGGTACTTTTTCTGCTTTGCCGAGAGATTATCAGGAAGAGTACATCAAAAGATGCTTTGATGCTTTAAATAAAACCAATAGTAAAGACCTAGATGGAGCAAAAAAGAAAAATGAAACAGCAAAACATCGTTGTGTCGGTTTAACGTTAGAGACAAGACCAGACTATATCTCAGAAGAAGAAGTTGAGCATATGAGATATCTTGGTGCAACAAGGGTTGAGCTAGGAGTACAAAGCGTTTTTGATGATGTCTTGAAATATAACAAGAGAGGTCACAAGGTTCAGAGAACTATTGAGGCCACGAAACTGCTTAAAAATGCGGGACTTAAGGTTTGTTATCATATGATGCCAAATCTGCCGGGTTCTAATCTCAAAAAAGACTTAGAGATGTTTAAAGTAATTTTTACCGGCCAGAGATTTCAGCCTGATTATATAAAAATCTATCCCTGTATGGTAACAAAAGGTTCTGATCTTTATGCTTTGTGGAGAGCGGGTAAATATAAGCCCTATTCAGACAAAGAGTTAGAAGATTTAATCTGTGAAATAAAGAAAACCGTGCCTTATCATGTACGGATAATGAGACTTATTCGTGATATTCCCTCCTCTGACATTGAGGCGGGGAGTAAAGTTTCTAACTTAAGGCAAAATGCACAAAAAAGGCTGGCGGAAGAAGACTTAAAGTGTAAATGCATAAGGTGTCGTGAAAGCGGACTAAACCTAGCCAAAAACGATAGCATTCAGCTTTTCAAAGAGGAATATGAGGCGAGTAAGGGAAGGGAGATATTTCTTAGTTATGAGTCGGATGATAGGACGACCTTGTATTCTCTTTTGCGTTTAAGATTAACAAAAGATGTTTTTATTTCGGAAATAAAGGGTTGTGCACTGATACGCGAACTTCATACATATGGTCAACAGATAAGGATTGGCAAAAAGGGTGACACCCAACACAAAGGATTAGGAAAAAAATTAATTTTAGAAGCAGAAAAAATCGCCAAGGAAAACGGTTATAAAAAAATCGCCATAATAGCAGGTGTCGGTGTGCGTGATTATTATAAGAAAATGGGCTATAAACTAGAGGGTGAGTATATGACAAAAGACCTGTAGTTTTTTTGCAAAGCCTTGACACTTATGTTATAATATATGTATCGCAAAGTGCGAAAATATAACCGTTTTTAAAACGGAGAACCTGTAAATTTCTACTTCTGTAAACCACGACCGCTACCTTAAACCACCTAGTTTAAATACAAATATTAGGAGGTTGTCATGAGTACAGACACAAACACAAAAAAGAGAGCAGAAGAGCTGCAAATTTGTTTGGTTTGTGGTTCAAAGTTCGCTTATCCTGTTGAAAGATACCAGATAAATGACAAGGAGTGGAGAGTGCTAATGCTCTGTCCTGGCTGCCTCTGTAAGCGTGAACTCACGGTAGATTGCGAAACGGTTCGTGAACTGCTCAAGAACGCCCGGATTGGTCGGGAGCAGGTCAGTAAAGATCTGGATGAGATGCAGAAGAAGAACATGGAAGAGATGGCAGACAGATTTATCACGGCCCTGCAAAAGGACCATATTCTGCCGGAGGACTTCTAAAAAAACAGCCCGGAGGCAACCTATGAAATTATGGGAAGCCTGCGGGCTTCCCTTTTGTCTAAAATAAAAAATTCCTTGCCAAAAGATTTTTAGAGGAGTAAAATATTGGCGGAAAAGAAAGAGATGGACGTACTATTTTAAGCGGTGGGGTTTTATTTGTTAAGAAAAAAACAGACCAAGTATATATTTGTTACGGGTGGAGTTTTGTCGGGTATCGGCAAGGGGATTTTTGCAGCCTCGGTTGGAAACATTTTAAAGAACCGTGGCTTTTCTGTTAATATACAAAAATTAGATCCATATCTCAACTTTGATGCGGGGACTTTAAACCCCGGCGAACATGGTGAGTGTTTTGTGACTGATGATGGTGCTGAAACTGACCTCGACTTGGGTCACTATGAAAGATTTATAAACCAAAGTCTTACCAAAAGAAGCTCAGTAATGAGCGGACAGATTTACTCTGCTGTTTTTGAGGATGAGAGAAGGGGTAGGTATCTGGGCAAAACCGTACAAGTTATACCTCATTTGACCGATAAAATTCAGGATTTTGTCATGGAAGCTTCTCAAGGGTTTGATGTCCATATTGCCGAAGTCGGAGGAACTATCGGAGATATGGAGGCAGTTCACTTTATAGAAGCAATCCGGCAACTAAAGAGAAAGGTTGGAGCAGAAAATGTTCTTTATGCTCACCTGGTATATGTACCGTATTTAGAGGCTTCTAAAGAAATGAAAACTAAACCAGCGCAGTCAAGTGTTCGTGATCTTTTAGCTTTGGGGATACACCCCGATATTATTGGAGTGAGACACGATAGGGCTATCGAGAAGGGACACTTGAAAAAAATAGCTCTTTCTGCAGACGTGGAAGAAGAAGCGGTTATTTCTCTCCCTTATGTCAAAAGAGTCTATGATGTTCCTACAAATCTGGAAAAAGCAGGCCTTGGTGACTTTATTTCCAAGAAACTCGGTTTAAAGAGCATTAGACCAAAGAAAAATGGCTGGGAAAAAATGCAGAAGAATATCGCCAAGTCAAAAGGTACGATTACGGTTGGTTTAATAGCAAAATATTTAAGTAATGAAGATACCTATAAAAGCGTTTCAGAGGCTTTAAAGTCTGCTTTTTGGTCAAATCAAAAAAACGTCAAAATAGTTTGGATAGATAGCGAGGAAATAGAGAAAAAAGGAACAAAAATGCTCGAAAATCTTTGTGGCATAGTTATTCCGGGAGGTTTTGGTAACAGAGGAACAGAAGGAAAAATAATGGCGGCAAAGTATGCACGCGAGAACAACATTCCTTATCTTGGTCTTTGTTTGGGTATGCAAATATCGGTTATAGAGTTTGCAAGAAACG
>ERZ1292633.284-Hain-H41-02um-R1-284-length-63877-cov-8_pt1 | contig 63877 bp, 59 predicted proteins | sample MGYA00564406_ERZ1292633 | MGnify/ENA primary metagenome ERZ1292633 (study PRJEB36523, sample SAMEA6512639) | groundwater metagenome | collected 2019-01-08 | study: AquaDiva: Metagenomics assemblies of 32 groundwater samples
GGGGGGGGCTGCATGGTTATTGGTCCATGGGTTGCACAGCTGTGGAACCAAATCGCTGCGTTGCCAAAGATTTTCTAGATTATCTAAAGTTACCAATATCAATAGAAGAGACTACACGTAATGTCCCTAATTTTGGTAATATCGCCGGAAAAAATCATGGAACAGGAGCATTGTTTAAGGTCAACTATCAGGGTATAGCATGGAAAATTTATGCGCATGATTGTCTATTCAATGCGGTCACGGAACATGTGATTCGAAGTTTATTGAACTTTCATACAATCATTACTGTTATAAATAATTGTCAACAAATGGATACATGTCTTACAGAAGAGCTCAAACAACGCCAGCCACTTGAGAAAAAAGAGTTGCTAGAGTGGAACGGTTTGGAAAAGAGCAAAGATTTGGACAAAGCGCGTATTGCAGGATTGGAACAAGACAAAATGGAGCAAGCTATTATAAGAGGTAACCATATAGCGCGACAGTTGAGCGAGGGCAGATACGACCAGTGCCCCCCAGATTATTCTACAGAGATCATAGCACGATGGCACAAGCTTATTGATTTGGCTCAGGTTTCTCAGTATACAGATGCAAGATTGAACGAGACATTCGATTCCTCAGTGGTCTTGTTGTGTAGCGTAATGCCAAACGCGTGTAGTTGTAGTCATGGAGCACGCGTGTATTTTCACGCGCACCAACGCGTAGACTGTTTTCTCAGCAAGATCATTGACATGTTACTGAAAATACAAGCAGAAATAAAAAAGAGGAACTGCTACCTTGTGAGCAGGGTGTTGGTGTGGGTAGGGGGGTGGTGGTCCCCCCCTGCACTCTCGACTATGGAAGACAGAATCGCGTATAAATTTGAGGTTGAGCGATCACATACTACAAATAGTTCTGAAATGCAGGAGCAATTACAACCCGTCAAAGCAAGCGTAGAATTAACTAGGCAGAAGACGCCTGGAGACTGGATTATGAAAAAAACTGTGTGGAGCCTTAATGGTTTGTGGTGGCAAGTGCTACCGTTTGCAACGTACTAGGTGTGATATCATTGGATATAAAGTTTCGTTCTTTTTCTATATATGCTTGTTGAGTGGCTAAATCAGATTAATACATTTTATTGGGAATATGTGGGCGTTCCCTTCTTAATTCTATTAGGGCTCTATCTAACCATTCAAACAAAAGGTTTTCAGTTTCACGTGCTACGTCACGCCATTCACCAAGTAAAAACATTCTTTGAATATGCGGATGAAAAAGGACATGGAGGCATCCATCCTCTTAAATTGTATTTTGCCTCTGTTGGGGGATCCATAGGTATTGGAAACATCGTAAGCGTGACTGTTGGATTTGCTCTGGGCGGGCCTGGCGTTTTATTTTGGCTATGGTTAGCCTCGCTTTTGGGAACTTTGGTCAAATACAGCGAGATATTTCTAGGCATAAAATACCGCAAGCAAAAACCAGACGGATACTACAATGGCGGGTTTATGTATGTCATTCGCCATGCATTCGATGCACCTATCCTTAGTAAATTTGCGGCAATCATTATGTGTGTCTACGGCTGCGAGGTGTATCAATTTTCGGTTGTTGCAGAAACTGTTTACCGTACCTATCCCATAGATAAGCATCTTGTTGTTTTCAGCTTGCTTGGATTAACGATATTCTGCGCCATTGGAGGGATTCGTCGTTTAGCTAATATTTGTTCTATATTAATGCCTGCATTTTTAATTGTTTATATTGTGTTATGTTTATACGTGATTGGTAATAGCTACGCCAAATTACCTACTTTATTTATGACTATCTTCAAAAGTGCTTTCACCGGACATGCGGCACTTGGGGGGTTTGTAGGCAGTTCTTTTTTGCTGACCATGAAAGAAGGGGTGTCACGCGCAGTATATGCAGGTGACATTGGCGTTGGGTATGACTCTATGATTCAGTCTGAAACAAGTGCGCAAGATCCTCGGATGCAAGCCAGATTTTCAATGATCAGTTTATTCAGCAATACACTGATTTGTACTCTGAGTATTCTTGTTGTCCTATGTTCGGGTGTTTGGTGTACTGATTGCGCACATAATTTTTTGGTCACAGAAACATTTAACTTGCATTTTGCCTACGCCAAGCATTTTATGGCAATTCTTTTATTCCTTGCAGGCTTCACGACGATTATTAGCTTTCTGACTGTGGGCTATAAATCAGCCACTTTCATTTCAGAGCGCTGGGGTAAAAGAGTGTATTCTTTATACGCAATTCCTGCTCTTGTGATTTTCTCCTTCTGCGATAATACAACGCCGCAGATTATCATGGCATTTTGCAGCGGACTACTGATGTGTATAAACTTGATTAGCATTATTAGGTTGCGAAAAGAGATTGCGTTTTAAGTCGCAGGACTGCGCTGTGATAACTCTTCACACAATAACCTTGCCGCACTTTGCTCTGCATTTTTAAGGGATGATCCTGTTCCTAATGCAGATTTTTTGTGGACGGCGACTTCTATTGTGAATTCTGGCGAATGCTCTGGCCCTGTGCGGTCTTTGACTGTATATGTTGGGGGCGCCCACCCCTGTTTTGCTGCAATTTCTTGAAGTACACCCTTGGGGTTTGTTTGCTGCGTACTTTCAAGGTGCGGTGTCCATAGGGGCTCGATAAATTTTTGGCAAGGCGCCAGCCCTCCATCCAAAAATATAGCCCCTATGATTGCCTCAAATCCATTAGCTGCAATGGATAAATTGGCTGATTGCATATCGCTGTGGCGAAATTCTATAAATGGATACAGTCCGATATCGATGCATACCGTGTTGCACATCTCACGGCTTACCAAAAAGGCATAACGTGATGCCATTTCACCTTCTGTATGTTCAGGAAAATAATGATAGAGCAGGTTTGAAACCACAAGGCCCAAGACACGATCCCCCAGAAATTCAAGCCTTTCAAAGTGAGAATATTTTTGATTTCTTAATTTTGAAGGATGCGTACAGGCGTGTTTTAGCAGTGATTTATTTCGAAAAATATAGTGAATAATGGTTTCAACAGACTTCATATTATAACCTTAAGGTTCCAGAGTGAATTGCTGCTGTATATATAATATGCTATATATTGAGTGAGCGCATAAACATTTATACTATTTTTGAGACAAATTGATCTGGTCAACTTCCACCATGTGACATTTCGTTACCCCGGTGGGGAGAACATCTTACAAAACTTTTCCTTTGTGATCAAAAACAATATGTTCTATTTCGTTACTGGCAACAGTGGTATTGGCAAAACGACATTTTTACGGTTGATGTATGGGTCAATTAAACCTGTGGATGGATTTGTTTCTGTTTTTGGCACTAACACCTCTTTGTGTAACGAAAATGACATTATGCTGATACGACAACACCTGGGGCTTGTCTTCCAAGATGGGCGGCTATTTGATCACTTAAGTGCTTTGGATAATGTAGCGCTTACCCCTTATATGACGGGACAAATGTCACTGGAGCGTTCACGTGAACTTGCCCGCGAACTGCTTGATTGGGTGGGCCTGAAACAAATGTACAATCAATACCCCGACCAGTTGTCGGATGGTCAAAAACAAAGGGTAGGAATCGCGCGGGCTGTGATCACAAAACCAGTAGTTATTTTAGCAGATGAACCAACGGGGCATTTGGATGATTACAATTCCTTCAAGATTATGCAGTTGTTTATTCAATTGTATGAACAAGGAACCTCTATTATTTGCGTAACCCATAATCAATCGCTTTTAAATACATTTTCTTTCCCCCGTATCCACATTCGTCCGGGTAGCGTTTCTTTGCAACAAACATCATCATCTAACGCACGCACCGCATAATCGAGGCGTTGCATAAGTAACGCCGATGTCCCGGAACGAAGTATCCGGGATCCATTTCAATTATTTCAAAAATATTTTCTGGATCCTCGATCAAGTCGAGAATACGAGCCTCTGCTTACGTATCGGCTCTAATTAACTTTATTTTAATTTTTAAAATTTATATTTATATGTAGAGTCATAAACAATAGGGTATTATTATGGAAGGCAATTGCGGATCAAATCAAAGTTGCAACATATGTCATTGCAACCCCTGCACCTGCAAGGAAGGGCATTGCTGCGGCGGGGATAAAGGGCAACATCAGGAATGGAAACGATCCCTGATTAGTTTTCGAAAGATGATGCTAGCTGCTATGAACGAAGATGATGACGATAAGCGCGACATGCAAATCAAAGATGTTTTGAAAAAAGAAATAGAGTTTTATGAATCTTTTTTAAACAAATAACAGCCGCTAGGATAGCGCTATCTGATCCTGTTGAATTACCCCTAAACCTTGCCCGTAAGGGAAGATTTGCCCAGAAGTAACAGGAATCTCTGATACGAGAGCGCCTGTTGCCAAAGATAAGCAGAAGATTTTTGTTTTTGTCCCCACAATCAAATGATTGTTTTGAACAAATGGTGCTGACACGATCGAAGCTGGAAGGGGTTTTGTTTGGTAAAGCGCGTCTCCTGTTTTGCGGTTAACGGCAATTATGGTTTTATTGCCACCAGCTACAAAAATGTGAGATCCATAGATACAAGGCTGAAGTACGGTTTGAATACTAGGTCTTTGCCAGACTAGTGTTCGTTCTTTCAAATCCAATCGGATCAGACCTGTATCTTTCTTTGCCAAATAGAGCTCATCCCCGCTGACGATGGGCGTGAAAGACACATTTAAAGTTAATTCGGACACGCTAGTACTAGGATAAACCCAGTAAGGTTCTTTCGTATCTCGATCAAGCACAATGACATCGCCCCCAGCTGTAACAAAAATAATATTGTTATTCCAAGTGGCAAGTCCTGCATACCGATCATTTTGGAAGATGTACGTGTCGTGCTTACTATGGGTATAGCGCCAGATTTCTTTCCCTGATGCCAGATCAAAGCAAATCAAATCATCCGACTGAGTTTGCACAAATAATTTTCCATTGACCATTAAAGGCCGACGTGTAACTAGTTCTTTGATCGGTTGTTCTACAATTGTTTTTTTCTTCTGCAGATCATAAACAGAAAGACTCCCCTCTGTGACAACAGAAATTAAGTGGTTTTGCACAGATAGAATCGTTGGTTTCATAATAGCAAAAGGTAATGGGTCTAAAGCCTTACCTTGCTTTAAGTCATAGCGCTGAATTTTTCCATTGTTCGTATAGTACAAAATACCGTCCTGAATAATAACATTCGATAAGCCATCTCGTACCCACGTTTTTTTCATTTTTTTATTTGACTCATACCTGCCGGCATAGTTAAGATCAATGCCAATTTCTCCTTGATACTGCAGGCTTGGTATAGCAGAGAAATGCGTTATGGTAATTGTTTTGTTCGTGATTTTTAGACTGTCGCCACTGTCGGTATAGATAATATTACGGTCGCCTTTATCTGGCAAAACGATTAATTTTTTGGCGCTACATCCTATAGCGCATGAGAAGGCTAACGTTATAAGTAATCCGCGATTCACGAGTGTATAACTGATATAATGCTATTATCATAGCATACGCTATCTAGGTACGCATGAAAAATCCGTTTGTTATTTTTCATCAGACACCCCCTTTGTTCGATATAGATCTGATCTCATTAACCTCACAATACCGAGCCCTTGTAACCAATCATCACCCAGACAAGGGTGGGGATATAGTCACTATGGAAGATATTAATGCGGCATATAATAGTCTTAAAAATCCTATCAAACGGGCGCGCGCTCTCGTCGAACTTCATGATATCCACATCACAGACGAAGAAACATTATCAGATCCTGAAATTTTAGAAGAAATTTTTGAATTGCGCATGAGTGGTGATGGCGCTCTTGTTCAGCAAAAACAACAAGAGGCTTTGACAACATTTAAAGAAATAATTGTGTCGAAAAATAAGGAGGCAATGCTACCAGCCTATTGGCGTTTACTTTATTTTTCTAAGCTTTAACCTCTGGTTTTACATCCACATTTATGACCACGCTTTGTCAATTCTGCTTCCGCATCTGAAATATCTCTTATCATTTCTGCGGTATCTTCCTCTAGAAGATTCAGATAGTGTGACAGCGTCAATTCTGCGTACAACATGCCACAAGCAGTCTTGCCGCCACGTTTTTTCTGATAAGCCAGACGATGTTCAAGATCTTCAGGATCTCTGATCTCGTTTCTTTCAACAGCTGCTTTCAATAACTTAACTAGGGATATCAAACCTTTTTCGGTGTATTTTGACAGATTTTTCTTTTCTATGTCGTGATCAGAACGACAATTTTTTGTCTTTCCATGTTTGTTGTGCGGTTTTTTATGTTCCACAACATGTGCCGTTGTAGCGGTCTCTTCCTTGTTTGCAACTTCTGCTTCGGACCATGACAGCATGGTTAATAGGCTTAAAATCATTTTTCCTTCTGTTGAACAACTCTATGTATAGTTATAAAATATGAATAGTAAAAAAAACGTTAACGAAACCAAGCGCCCCACAAAAAAGAATTTCTCATCATATCGCAATAAGGGTATCCTGGTATACCAAAGGTATAGACCCGGCCCCGTGCATGACCTCCTTGAAAATGGGCGCCGACCAAAGTCATATCACCCGCTGCAGTCAGGGCGATCGACACACCAAATTCATCTCCATCGGCTGATTTGGGATCTGAAGCAAAAAATACACTTTGCTGAGTCCAGGCAATTCCTGTGCGTGTGAAATAATACGCTATTCCACGTTCTTTTCCAACGCCAAAACCATGTTCATATGCACCAATCACAGCCTTGGATCCATCGGCAGACAGGGCGATACTCACGCCAAAGGCGTCTCCATCCGAACATGTAGATGCTAATGCTCCCAAAGATGATCGCTGAGACCATACATTATCGCTACGCGTATACATATAAACAATCCCGCGTCGATGTCCCTGGCTACAAGATTTTTCAGCACCAATAAGGGCCAAGGTTCCGTCGGCTGATAAAGCAAGTGCGGTTCCAAATTCATCGTCATCTGCAGCGGGATTAGGTGCAGGAAGAAGGCCTTGCTGTATCCAAGTTGTATCGCTACGTGTGAAATAATAAACCAATCCTCTGTTTTTACCATACAGATTTTGATGGGTCGCAGAAACAAGAGCAACCTTCGCATTTGCCGATAATGCAACAGCTATACCAAACTGATCGTTGTCAGATGACACAGGGTTGCTGGCGCTGAATACGCTTTGCTGCGTCCAATTCGTACTATTATCTGTGCGCGTAAAATAATAAACCAATCCCTTTCCTTTGTTGGCGTTAGAGGCTCCAATTAATGCCATGCTGCCATTAGCCGATAATGCTGCTGCAATTCCAAAGCAATCGTCGTTGGAAGACGCGGGATCTTTAGCAACGAAAGATGAAAGCTGTCTCCACTGTTGTTTGTTATCATGTCCAAAATAATACACGCGCCCTTGTTCTTTGTTTTGTCCCAAAGCACCTACAAGTGCGGTTTGTCCATTGGCGGACAATGCAACGGCGCTACCAAACTTGTCATCATCTGAAACGGGATCTGATGCACCAAATGAATTTTTCTGAGAAAAAACAATCATAATTTTTATAATAAATTTAATTTACTAATATAATTATAACATGTTTTTCACTTTAATTTTTATCAAAAAACAGATAAAATTGATCATTGTGAAGTGAGATGATCCTTGATTGGGTGTACTTGAGAAACAAAAGAGGCTTTTAGGTATCATTATCATAACGGCAATATGTTCCGGAGGTTTAGTGTATGTTCTGATTTCACCGAATTTTGTAACTAAATCTACGACTACAAAAAAAAGTACACTGATTCAGACGCCTGGAACAACAGTCCAATCCAACGAAATTTGGATGCAACAGATGAGTCAGGAATCAAAATTGCAGAATCAAAAGTTGGATTTGCTAGAAAAAATTGTGACCAAGCAAGCGCTTGCCGAAAAACCAGATAGTTCTGAATTGGCAGAGATTAAGCAAGAATTGGAGGCCTTGAAACAGCAAATCAATCAAACCTCAAAGCCATCAACTGAAATGGAAGATGGGGAAGAAGAACAGATACGCGTTCGGCATACACCTATGATCAAGCACACATTATCACTACGTCATGCACTTTATCAATTGGGCCAACATATTCCTTCCGGAGCGCACGTCAAAGCTGTGTTGCTTAGCGCGGTGGATGCCAGCGTTGGTGTCAACGTGTCAGGTGATCCACAACCGGTTTTACTGCGTCTTCTTGATGATGCATGTTTACCTAATAATGCAGGCACCCGCATGAAACGTTGTCATATTATGGGTGCAGCACGCGGAGATTTATCCAGCGAACGTGTCTTTATTCGTTTGGAGAAGATGAGCTGCGTCGATGCAGACACAAATACTATCATAGAAACAGACGTGTCTGGCTATGTCACAGGGGAAGATGGTAGAAATGGTCTACAAGGTATTGTTGTTGATCGCTCTGGACGGATGATCAGCAGCGCTGTTTTGGTAGGTATGCTTAGTGGGGCCACTTCATTCTTACAAACATGGGTGGCCACGCGGGGACATGAAATGATGCTGGGGTCTGCCGGAAAAAGCGGCGTGCAAAACAATGTGATGTCGCCTGATTTCATGCGTTCTGGTAGTGGCGGTGCAAATTCACAAGGTATTTCGAATGCTTTTGATAAACTGGCCGACTATTATATTAAACGGGCAGAGCAGTTACAGCCGGTTGTCATTATTCATGCAGGTCGCACGGTTAATATTGTATTTTCTAAAGGTACGCAGTTTGGAGTGGAGTACCAGGACAAGCCCGCAGTAGCTGGATAATGCCATAGTATGTCTGGCCATCTGGAAACATTTTACAGAAAATACCATTTTCTTAATCAGATCTTAACTTTTGATCTTTATATTAAGAACATAAGATGGACGCTCTCGGAGGGCATGTGTTAAGCGTGACACGTGGGCGACAGACGAAAGTAGGGTCGCGAGGTCCTACTTTTTGAAATCCATCGCGCCCTAAGCAAAACGAAGACTGACGTATACTCAGTCATTGTAGCGCTTACGACTTGGTTTGAAAACCTGTCACAACCTGTTTATTAACGGTTTGTTAACCGTAAAGGCAGGATGGGGAGTCTGTTGCTTCGTGGAGGAGGAGGAGGGGGCACACGCTGGCTCGGGGCTGCCGCCAGGGGGTCCCGATCCGCGGCCAGAAGACCGTCCCAATTTTCTAAAAAATACCAAATGAATAAACTTCTAGCGATCGATCCATTGAGCCCAAGATATAGGTCGATCCGCTGCAAACTTATACAAACCTAACTGGCATTCAGCATGCGCGTCAACGTATCCAGTTCTTTTGAAAAATGGGGGTCTAGTTTTCTTAGCTTCTCAACGTTATTCACCGCATACATAACCGAGGTATGATCCTTACCGCCAAATTCACGACCAATTTCTGGTAAAGACATTGGTGTCATTTGCTTGCAAAAATACATGGCCATGTGCCGCGGTCTTGAGACTGACTTGCGACGGCACGCTGATTTTAAGTCAGAACGTTTTAATCCATAATATTCCGATACACATTCTTGAATATCATTGACTGTGATAATTTTTTCTTGCGCCTTCAGTACATCTTTTAATGCATAGATCACCAGATCTAAATCAATATCTTTGCCAACCAATTCGGCATGGGCCATTACACGGTTTAAAGCGCCTTCTAATTCACGCACATTCGATGTGATTTTGCAGGCTAAGAACTCTAGGACTGTATTAGGAACAGCATATTCTGTGCGTTCCACTTTACTTTGTAAAATACCCAAACGCAGTTCATAAGTTGTGGGATGAATATCGGCAACCAATCCCCAATTCATACGGGATTTCAAACGTTCTTGAATGTTTTCTAAATCAGAAGGTGACTTGTCAGCCGATATAATGATTTGTTTGTTGTTATCAATTAAGACATTAAAAGTATGAAAAAATTCTTCCTGCGTGGCATTTGCTGTAGAAAAAAACTGAACATCATCAACCATAAGTACGTCAATATTTCGGAATTGTGATTTAAACCCCATTGTATCTTTCGATCGAATGGCTTTGATAAATTCATACATAAATTGTTCAGCTGACAAATAAACAACGCGGCGCTTGGGGTTGACCTGTTTGATACGATTGGCAATGGCATGCATCAAATGGGTTTTTCCTAGTCCAACACCGCCGTAAAGAAATAAAGGATTAAATTGCACTTTTTGTGACTCAGCAATTTTTAAGGCCGCAGCGTAAGCCAGTTCATTGGGTTTTCCCACAACAAAATTATCGAATGTATACCGGGTGTCTACGCTTTGCGTCGCCACAGGCTCTATCGTTACTGAGGGCAGTGCCGCAATATTCTCTGGCTCTCTACTTTTTTTATTCGAATTAACAACTAATTTAATCCGTATAGATTGAACATCAGGCAAACAAGCAACAAAGCAATTCTCTAAAGTTGACGTTAAATTAGCTTCTATCCAATTTTTGATAAACAAGCTAGGACATTCAATGCACACAGTATCATCATCGATTGATTTGAAAATAAGCGGTTTAATCCAGCTTTTAAACTCTGCCTCCCCAATTTTTATTTGAATTTTACTGCAAACGTCTTCCCACAACACGATTTGTTTTTTTAATACTAAGGGGCCATTCATAATTCTAACAAGATCGGGGAGGAATCGCTACACTTATTCAGAAAAGTTGGTGGGTCCAGATGGATTCGAACCATCGACACCCTGATTAAAAGTCAGGTGCTCTACCGACTGAGCTATAGACCCAACACTGTCAATTCTACAAACAGATAGGGAAAACTGTCAAATTTTTATCCATTGGCATTTTGCAAAACGGTTACAGCAAATTGATCAAAAACTGATGTGTCTTGGGAATAGTGCGCAAGATCAAGGACAACTTTATCACTTAAATTTTTAATCAGCGCCCCCAGAACTTTCAGATCACAATCGTCATAAATCTCCAGAACAATGGGTTTTCGTGGGCATATAGCAACTTTTCGTTTCAACAAACGCGCATATTGCTTATTGGCTGCACCATCTACAATAAGCACGCCATCTGCAAACTGTTCATCCAGGATAGATAAATCTTCAACCTTACCTGCTGATGCACCCATAATATGAGGAGGCAAATCATCACGCATCAATACATCATCAACATTTAAATGATTAATTGCGCCCGTGCTTTGCACCAACTGGTGCCGTTCAATCACATTTTTAAGATCAATAGAAATATGACCTGTATTTTCTTGCACCTCGAACACAGATTCATCTAAATCCCCTTTGGATAACAAGTTTTCTGGATTAACGATACGTTGGGCCGTTAACGATTGCATGATCTGATGCGTTGCCAACAATTGTTCCATATCAAGGACTATGGAGCCATCTTTTGCGTTGGCTGAGAAATAGTTTTCGTTTAAGTCATCACGCAATAAAACGCGGTCTATATCAATGTTTTGAATGCCTCCGATACTATATACAAGCTGCTGCGCGCGCGGTAATTTTTCAGAAAACATTTCTTCAAATTTAATTTTCATTAATAATTTGCCAGCCCAATAAAACGTGGCGCTGACCACAAAAGAACAGATCAGCCCTATTGTCATGGTTGAAAAATAGGGGCTGCCCTTAAATATTCCCCATACGGATGAAAATTCTGATGCTATATCGCTACTATTACTTGTCATATCGCTTGTGGTTTGAGCAGCCTCAAAATAAGAAACTAATTTGTCTTTGATCGGCAATAGATCCGACAAAGAGAAGGGAAAATCAGCGACAACACCCATATCAGATATAACAGTTGCCATTGACACTTTCTTTGGTGTGCGTTTTTTTGGGCTTGAGGGCTCTATTGGTGTTGACGTATCTGTCATGTTTTTAAGTCAAGTCTACCTTTAATTTAAGTATAAATAAAAAAAACATTTTAAAAAATAGTTATTTAATAATAAAATATAATTATAGATAGAATAAAGTGAATAATATGTCTTTTCCCGATTTGATTCAAAAACTAGGGTTAAGTGACGAATTCGATTTCACTAAAAATGAATTTCGTAATTTCTGGAGTTTGATCCAAGATCTAGACACATCTGACCCTGTCATGGCAGAGCTGTATCTAAATGTAATCTATGGCGGGGGACAAAAACGCTATGATGCGCTGAAACTGATCAATAAATCGACCAATATACATACCATTTTCCCTCAATTAACGCCAGATTTGCTTGATGAAATGCAAACAACATATGGTCAACGCGATCAAATATGGCAAGCCGTTTTGGAAACGAAAGATATTAAAACACGCCACAACCAAATTAAAGACTATCCCAACATTCTGGATGCACTTAATATTTTGCCGTCAACATATAGTACGAACCTGCTTGATCTGGGTGTTGATCCTGATGTGTGGGTAAAAATCAGTAAGATTCAAGACGCCAACACCCTGCGTTGGTTGTTTGAAAATGTAGCATTTGGTGATCTTTCTTATATGATCGCTTCTGGGTTTTTGACGTTAATCCAAAGCAGTAGCACAGATGATTTTTTGGCCTTAATCGATTTATACCAAACAACGCGTTTAGACATTATCCATATTGTTGATCAAGGTTTAAACACAAAGACACTTGTTGTTGATATTCATAAAATCTTTATGGATAAAACTATTCCTTTGGCCAATAAACAGGCTTTGCTTAAGGGGCTTGTAGGCTTTACGATCAGCAGTCCACAAGACAAACTGATGTGGCAACAAAAAATTGCTGCCAATTTATTTACGCCAGCTCATACGGATGTGGCGTATGTATTGAAGCAGCTTTTACTGATTACGCAAGATACCATTGTTTCAGGATTGCTAGGGCTGACAGTTACATTTGGCAATAATGGATATGCACGCATCCAGTTTTTACTACAGCGTATTTTAAAAGACAATAAACCGCATCCTGTCCTTGCTGAAATGGGAACATTACCAAGCACTGATATCGCCAGCATGCTGCAAGAACTGGTCTGGGCCAATCAGGGTGACATCTTTGTTGCCAATAAATTTCTAGATTTTACAGCCGGATTACCATCTAAAATCTTGAATCAATTTTTGGTGGTCTACATTAACTCTGTGAATCAAACCAATGTATTTCCGCATTTATTGCAATCCATAGAAACAGCTGCAGCCACAATATATCCGTATCTATGTGATGAAACGGGCGTGATTTATAAAGATTTGATGTTAGAACTGCAAATGCTTGATGGCACAACGCGGGATAATATTTTGGCAGATGGCAGTGCTTCCTTATTTCATAAGCTTCAAAAATTAGAAGGACTACCGTTCTTGTTGGCTGGGGTGCTGAAAATTGGCACACGTGAAGATCCCTCGCACAAACCACAAGAAAACTATATTACCGATTTTTTGGATTCGATAACGAATACAAATCATGATCAGCAAGATTTTAAAAATATTGCCTACGCGATCAACGCTCTTGCCAATAGACAATTAACGCGTTTATTTGTACCCTTTATCCAAACAAAAAATCTTGCAATTGATCGTATCAGCTGTGACAACGTGACTAATGGACGCGAAAAATCTTCGGCATTACTCGGCGCTTTGTGCACGGCAGATGGTACGATCAGAAAGACTGTCATCAGCGGCATCTTTGATAACAAAGCCATGGTGGGTGTAACCGATGGTCTTTTGCTACAAGCACCAGATGGTTCTTGGCAAGCCATCTCAGGATTCATTGGCATCGTAGACAGAAAAAGCACAGCTGACACAATTGTTGATCAATACAATTCATTCTTATTGGGTGACAGTGATCCATACCGTTTCGTGCGCTTACTGGCACAAATGGCCGACACAACTCAAAAATCTGAAAAATATTACGATGCACTGATACAGCAATCGCCAGCGGCGCGCAAACAAATGATTACGGATATTATGACGGCTGGCAATATAGAGCTGTTGTTTGACAATATTGTCAAAGAATCAGAAGCCGGAGCCATCTTCCAACAATTGGCAGAAGTAAAAAAGAAAAGCGAATCCATGTATCATGCATTGCTGATCATGTTGTCTAAAGTCAACGATGACAAAATGCAAGAATTTAGAATGCTGATTAATTTGAAAATGATTAATACAGATGCTTACAAAGATATTTTGGATAGTCTGAATTCTTTACAGTCGGTGAATGGAGCTAACCAAATCAATTATCAAAAAGTTGTTCGATTCGTCAGCGAAATCTATAATAACCCTAATTTTATAGAAGCCTTACACCAAGCCTTTGATGAGAAAATTTCGGAAGAAGCTACAGCTCATGTGCGGTTCATTGTCAAGATTTACGATAAAAGCCTGGTTATTGATGCCTTAGATCAATTGCCTCTGAACAAAGCTTCATTGCTGATGAAAGCATTTGCAAATCAATATGACACCTTTCTGGAAACATTGAATCAGCTGCAATCAGTGGCAGCATGTGTGTATATTTTGAAACGCCTGTGCTATGACGATGCAGGCAATGCTAGCTATCCCGTATCTTTGTGTACCTATATGATGACATGCTTTGATGGCATTGCTACTGTTGAAACCTTGCAGTCCTTTATAGGATTTGCAGAGGACAAAAAAGACAATCTCATTTTAGATTTTGAAACTGTTATCACAGCGTTATACCTAACCAATTCCAAAATTGTGGACGTGGCGAAAATATTCCTACAGCAACCATTATTCATGTTGATTGCTCGTTTGCAAAGCGCCGCCACAAGACAAAATTTTTTAACAGAGGTGCTTGGCGATACCAACGATACAATCCGAACATTTTATCTATCGTCTCCTGCTACAATGCTGCCTTTATTGTCAACATATCGCAGGGCAGGGGACTTAGCCAAAATTCATACATTGCGCCAAACAATTGCTTCGACCGATGGGTGGATTGACACATTGCAATATTTTGTTAACCCAGGAAAAGATCCTTATTCAAAATTACTTATGACGGTATTGGCGGTAAGTGTATCTGAGAATTTTGACATAGACATGAAAAAATTAGAACGCTTGAAACTGGCCGTAGATTATTTCCTGAATTTGCGTGAGGCATTGTTTAGATTTGCAGCGCGCACCAATGTATACTTAGGGCAAATTCTAACCTTGATCAATTATTTTCTAGAGGATGGAGAGCTGTACACAAGCAATGGTAAAATCAATTCTGCCTTTGCTTTTCCCTACAAGAAACTTGTCGTGGCTGAAGACGATTGGGTTTATGGTAAATATTTGGCAGCAACGGAGTTCTATGGTTAATGGGACGATAAATACCTTTCAGCGTCCAACGCAGCCATACACCCAAAACCGGCGGCTGTTATAGCCTGGCGGTATGTTGTATCAAACACATCCCCTGCCGCAAAAACGCCAGGAACAGATGTGACAGTTGATCCTGTCTGCACCTTAATATAGCCAGCCTCATCCATATCCAGTTGTCCCACAAACAAATCAGTAGAAGGTTTGTGCCCTATGGCAATAAATAAACCATCTAAGGCTATCTGTTGACGTGACTTGGTTTGGCTATGTTCTAGTATCACACCTGTCACGTATTTGTGCGGATCTGTAACACCAAGTACCTCGTGAACTTGATGATTCCAAATAATTTCTATTTTGGGATGTTTTTCCATACGCTCAATCATAATGGGCTGCGCGCGCATTTTGTCCCGCCAATGAAACACGTATACTTTGCTGGCATGATTAGTTAAGTACAAGGCTTCCTGTGCTGCCGTGTCTCCGCCGCCTACAACGCCAACAACTTTATTTTTATAGAAGAATCCATCACATGTGGCACACCCTGAGACGCCGTAGCCTTGGAATTTTTTTTCAGAAGGGATTCCAAGCCATTTGGCCTGCGCGCCCGTGGCAATAATAAGCGTATCGGCTGTATAGGTTTGACCAAGTTCTGTTTGGACCACAAAAGGCGTCTTTGAAAAATCTACCATTTTGACAGAATCTTCAACAATGACTGTACCCACATGATGCGCTTGTTTTTCCATCTGTTGCATCAACCAAGGCCCCTGGATCATCGTTTCAAATCCAGGAAAATTTTCAACGTCTGTGGTGATCATCAGCTGACCGCCCTTTTGCCATCCTGCAATTAAGGTTGGATTCATGGCCGCCCTAGCCGCATAAATGCCCGCCGTATAGCCCGCCGGTCCGGACCCAATGATGAGGCATTTTGTGTGTGCCATAAAAGCATTGTTAAACTTACGCCTACCTTTATTCTAGCGTACCCCTTCTCGTTTTGTCAGGAAATGCATATAGATCTGTGATCTTCAAAACTTCATAATCCCTTAAGCTTTTTGCGCGTAGGCTAAAGAAAACATGTTTGAAAATTCATGGTTGCGCATATCCACACCGTGGCGTTCAAGGGCATTGACGTCAATCCCATTATTGTTGAAGCGCATTGCCTGCCCGGTATTCCCAAGCATAACATCGTCGGGCTGCCTGACAAGGCCGTCAACGAATCGAAAGAACGCATTCGCGCGTGTTTTCACGCCTTAGGCATCGAATTACCGCCCAAAGCCATGACCGTCAACTTGGCCCCTGCAGACGTGCAAAAAGAAGGCTGCCATTATGATTTGCCGATTGCGCTTGGGCTGATGGCAGAGTGCGGCTTGATCCCACGGGACGTGATAGAAGAATACGTCATCATGGGAGAATTGCGTTTAGATGGAAATATTTCTCCCGTTTCAGGGGTGCTGCCCACCGCTTTATACGCGCGCAGCATTGGGAAGGGTATCATCTGCCCCAAAGACAATGCTAACGAGGCCGGATGGGTGCCAGACTTACAGATTTTGGCATCTTCAAATATTTTGGAAATCATCCAACATTTCAAAGGACGTTCTGTCTTACCAACCATTCTACCCCAAACATTTGGCACGGAAGCGTTTCAACAAACAGATTGTGATTTAAAAGATGTGAAGGGGCAGGGCGCTGCCAAGCGGGCTTTGGAAATTGCGGCAGCCGGCGGACATCATATGTTGATGATTGGCCCCCCAGGATCTGGCAAATCCATGATGGCCAAAAGGATGACTTCTATTTTGCCGCCCCTAACGGCCGAGGAAGCGTTATATACAACCATGATCTACAGCATTGCGGGCATGTTGGATGAAACCGGTCTTGTCACCAAGCGGCCCTTTCGCGAACCACATCATTCAGCATCGACGCCGGCATTGGTAGGAGGTGGGCGCAAAGTCAAACCCGGTGAAATATCTCTGGCACATAACGGAGTCTTGTTTTTGGATGAACTGCCAGAATTTGCGCGCGTTGTGATTGATTCGCTCCGCCAGCCGATAGAGTCGGGCGATATAACCGTGTCACGCGCTGAAAGCCACGTCACCTATCCCGCGCAATTTCAATTAATTGCCGCCATGAATCCGTGCCGGTGTGGTTATTTTGGCAACGTTGAAAAGCAGTGCTACAAAGCGCCCAACTGCTGCTTTGATTATCAAAGCAAAATTTCTGGTCCCATATTGGATCGGTTTGATTTGATCGTACACGTAAACAGCGTGGCCTTATCTGATCTGCATAAAGAAGAAACAGAAGGCAGCGCAGCAATTCGAAAACGTGTGATCAATGCACGTAGCAAGCAAGCAACCCGGTTTGGGGATGGCTTTAAGAAATCGAAAATCAATGCCAATTTAGAAGGCGAAAACTTGCGCACGCAAATAGATTTGGCAGTCGGTGTGGAGGATTTTCTGCAAGAAGCAGCCCAGCAACTGGATATCTCTGCCAGGCGCTACACCCGTATTTTGCGCGTCGCCCGCACGATTGCTGATTTGAATGATCACGTGCAAGTGGAAGAGGGGGATGTGCTTGAAGCACTGTCGTACCGCGCTTAAGAACAACCACTTGTAGCGCCGCAGGTATTGCACTTTAGGCATGTGCCATTGCGGACCATGGTGAAGTTGCCGCAGTCGGCGCAGCTATCGCCTACAAATCCAAGGCTCTTTGATATCGTGGATGCTGATGCCATGCCACCATTGCTGGCAATGCCCCTAAAACCGCCTCCACCGGATGCAGCTGCGCGAACAGAATTGATAGATAATACCTGTTCATCCACGTGCGCGATCGAATCAGGGGTCAGTTCATCAATCTTAACATGTGCCAGATCATATCTCCCTAGATAGCTGATGGCCAATTCCCTAAAAATATAATCCAAAATAGATGTGGCCATTTTAACGTGGTCATTGCCTGAAACCATCCCGCACGGTTCGAACCTGGTGAACACAAACACGTCCACAAATTCTTCCAAAGGCACCCCGTATTGCAGGGCAATCGATATAGCCATAGCAAAATTATGCATCAGGGCTTTGAAGGCGGACCCTTCTTTGTGCATATCAATAAAGATTTCACCCAGCTGGCCGTTGACATATTCGCCTGTGCGCAAATAAATGTTATGGCCGCTGATCTTCGCCTTTTGGGTATAGCCCGTGCGTCTGTTTGGCAAGCGCTTCCGCTGAATGGCTTGCGTCATGGTTTCGGCAACAAGCGCAATTTTCTCATGCTGGTCCATGGCTTCAACATCAATATCATCATCCATTTGCGTGCTAAGGGCTTGCGACAACTTAGAGCCATCGCGGTATAAAGCATTGGCTTTCAAGCCCAGCTTCCAAGATAATGTATAACTATCCAAACATTCTTGAATACCAGCATTGTTTGGCATGTTAATTGTTTTGGAAATAGCGCCAGAGATATAAGGCTGAACCGCTGCCATCATCCGAATATGGCTTTCAGATGATAAAAAGCGTTTGCCAATTTTTCCGCAGGTGTTAGCACAATCAAATACGGCCAAATGATCGGGCTTCAGGTGCGGCGCACCCTCTAACGTCATCGTGCCACAACAATAGGTATTGGCGGCTTCAATTTGTTCTTTGGTGAACCCAAGTCGCGTCAGCACTTCCTCTTCAGGCTTGCCATCAAGTGTTTGGCAAAACTCATCCCCTAACGTAAAGGCGTTGATGACAAATTTAATATCAAATGCGGCCTTCAGTTTTGATTCAATTTGTCCCAGCATAGCGTCGGTTATGCCTTTTTCTTTCAGTGTATTGTGATTGATGTGTGGCGCCTCTTTTAATGTGCCAAGACCAACGGCATAGTCAATAATTTCTGTAATTTGTTTTTCAGCGTATCCAAGTGTTTGCAAAGCCAACAGCACCATCTGATTGATAATTTTAAAGTAGCCACCGCCGGCTAATTTTTTAAATTTCACCAAGGCAAAATCAGGCTCCACGCCCGTGGTATCACAATCCATGACCAAACCAATGGTGCCCGTTGGGGCGATCACTGTAGCTTGGGCATTACGGAATCCATATTCAGTACCCAACTCTACGACAGCATCCCAAATCAGCTGGGCCGTTTCTGTCAAATCTTTCATGTCAAGGGTTTCATGGTCCATCGGAACAGGTAGGGTGGATACTCCTTCATAGCCCAATTTTTCACCGTAAGAAGCACGCCTGTGGTTACGCATCACGCGCAGCATATGGTCTTTATTGTGGTCAAATTCTTTAAATGCGCCCAATTCTTTAGCCATAAGGGCAGAGGTATGATAGGTAACCCCTGTTAAGATTGAGGCTAGGACACCGCCCAAATTTCTGCCTTTAGGGCTGTCATAGGGAATACCCATCGCCATCAGCAACCCACCTAAGTTTGCGTATCCAAGCCCAAGGGTTCTAAAATTATAAGATAATTCAGCAATACGCTTGGATGGAAACTGCGCCATGGCTACCGAAATTTCAAGAATCATGGTCCATAAACGCAGCGCATGAACATACGATGCAATATCGATTTGCCCATCCTTATAAAATTGCATCAAATTTAATGACGCCAAGTTGCAGGCGGTGTCATCCAAAAACATGTATTCCGAGCACGGGTTGCTGGCGTTAATGCGACCGGAATTAGGGCAGGTATGCCAATCGTTGATGCAGGTGTCAAATTGGATGCCAGGATCAGCGCACGCCCACGCGGCAAAACCAATTTTGTCCCAAAGCTCACGCGCCTTAATAGTTTTAACAGGGGATCCGTCTGTGCGATTGGTTAAGGTCCAATTATCGTTATTCTCAACAGCTTTCAGATATGAATCTGTCACACGGACGGTGTTGTTAGAGTTTTGACCTGAAACGGTTAAATAAGCCTCAGAATCCCAGTCTGTATCATAGGCATCAAAATCAACCTGGTCAAAACCAAGCCCAGCCATTTGAATAGTGCGCTGAATATAGTTTTCAGGAATCATCTGACGGCGTGCTTGCTTGGTCGTCGTTTTAATCGCCACCTCATCTTCCGCGCGGCATGCATCCAGCAGTTCCTGTAAGTACCGCTTGGTGATTTTAGACCCTGTCACCAATGCCACAACTTTTTGTTCTTCTTTTACTTTCCAATTTATGAATTCTTCAATATCGGGATGATCTATGTTGACAATGACCATTTTCGCAGCGCGACGTGTTGTCCCGCCTGATTTAATCGCGCCAGCGGCCCTGTCACCAATGCGCAAAAAGCTAAGCAAGCCAGAAGACTTACCGCCGCCGGACAATGTTTCCCGGCTACCACGCAGGTTTGAAAAGTTTGTCCCGGTACCAGAGCCATACTTGAATAAGCGGGCCTCACGCACCCATAAATCCATAATGCCATTTTCATTGACTAAATCATCGTTGATGCTTTGAATAAAGCAGGCGTGTGGTTGTGGGCGTTCATAAGAAGATGTGGCAGCAACGACTTCTTCCGATTTTGGATCGACATAATAATGTCCTTGAGCTTCGCCGTTGATACCGTAAGCCCAATACAAACCAGTGTTAAACCATTGCGGGGAATTGGGCGCTGCCATTTGACTGGCCAACATGAAGCGCACTTCGTCGTAAAAGGCGCGGGCATCTGGTTCTGAGTCGAAATAACCTTCTTTAAAGCCCCAATACGTCCAGCAGCCAGCCAACCTGTCAAACACTTGCTTGCCGCTAGTTTCACCTCCAAATTTTGTGCCTGGTTTTGGAATACGGCGTTGCAACCACTCAGGCACACCTTCTTCAAAAACAGCTTCGGTTTCTAAAGGCACACCTTTTTTTCTGAAATACTTTTGAGCAAGAACGTCACAAGCGATCTGTGACCATTTTTCAGGCACATCAATATTCTCTTGATGAAAAACAACAGTGCCATCTGGATTTCTGATTTCAGAAAGCGTTTTCTTGAAATCCAACGCATCGTAGGCATCCCCAGATGTATAGTGGCGTAAAACTTGCATGTATAATCATCGAAAAAAGAGCGCTTTGTCTATTTGTAAAGCGAGAAAATCTTCAATACAAGTCTTGACATCTACACTCTCGCCGCCATGTTTTGTTTAATAATTAATATTATGTAAAGAAAACTCTATTTAATAAAACAAGTATAAAATAAATATTTATTAAAAATAGTTTGTAATTTTAAATAAAATTTTGGTATAATAATATTGTACACGGAAGATGTGTATATAAATAACAATTAAAAAGGAGATTTTATTATGTTAACAACTCTAGGGATGATCCTATTAGGTTTCGCTGGCTTCTCAGCTGCCTTTTTACTATTTGTTTTCCTATTCGGAGACAAAGGTACATTTTTGAATTTGACAAAAACTGGCACACAAACGGGTTGGCCTGTTACAACATTCCCTGTCACGCTAACAGCTGCTCAAGTTAGCTCGACATTGGCAGGTGATGTTCTAAATCTAGACCTAACAACAATGGGTATGATCTTCATCTACGGCGGCATGTTTGCTACATTGCTACTTGCAGTCATGATGTTCATGGCACCATGGTCAATCTTGAACAAGTGCCGCGTATGCGCTGCTTGTACATGCCCAGAACCAACATGCTGTCCTGCAACACCTTGCGGCAGTTGCGTTGCGTAAGCTAACAAAGCGATTAGTCGTCTAACGCCTTCTTAATTGCTTTGTTCATAGCTTTCTCGACAAATTCGGGGTGTTGGTCCAACCATTCAAAAACAATATCCCGGAAAAACTGCATGAAAACAGCATCCTTATCGGATGCTTTTTTCACCTCTTGCAGTTTGGAGAAAGGGGAGGAAGGGCGTGATTTGGTGGCCGTCTCCACTATACGTGGTGCTTGCACTTCATCATCAGCTTCCACCAAATAATCTTCCGTCAGTTTGATCACCTTTGCGGTGTTATCGTTTTGCGGCCGATCGTTGGTGGTAGACACATACTGTCGAATAGACGCCAAAATTTCTTCCATAGACATATCGTCTTGATTATTCAAAGACATTAAATTCACTATAAAAACTTTACTTACAATTATTCTGAGCGTAATTGAGTGTTAATACAAGAGCTATTTGGCCGTCAATAACTGGTTAATCATTGAAAAACTAATCTCTTTGTCAGATTTCAGCAGGTTTTCACAAATTCTAGCCCACATAAAAATAGAAGCGTATGAACGATCAATACGCGACAATATGTAATGCACATACCGTGTTTTCAAGACAACGCCTTTGTTCCTGGTGATTTTGTTGAATACAGCCAGACAGGTCGCATCATCAGGCAGGTACAATCCCAGCGCCTGACACAAATTCAGACGGGACTTTAAATCTGGCAAAACAATTGACCACCGGTTAGGTGGCTTTTCAGCGGTCAGTAGCCAGAATTTATACTCTGTTGCTTGTAGGGCATTAAAAAAGTGGAATAACCATGTTTCATCTCGAACCAGATCAGCATTATCCAAAATAAAATAATCCCCCATACGGGCGACTTCTTGAATCGGGCGCGTCATCATTTCTGCGGTAATCCAAATACAATTATTACGCTGCGCCCAGATATGCGATAAATGGGTTTTTCCAGAACCAGATGCACCAAATATGCAAACAAATTGAGTCTTGAATTCAGATGGCCATCGAATAAGCCAATTGTAAGCCTCAACATTACAAGGTCCCACATGAAAAACAGTTTCTCGATAATCTGTTTGAAACTCTAGCCCAAGGCATGCTTGCCTTTTTTCAGGCGTCATCATCCCAATATACCCAATGTTTTTAGCTTGCGGTATAACGCTGTGCGCTCCATCCCAATCGCATGAGCTACGTTTTGCACGTTAGAATCGTGCTTAGACATGTGGTGCAGCAGGAAGTCTTTTTCAAAGTGTTCGCGCGCTTCACGCAAAGGTAGATGCAGATACTGGGTTTGCTCTGCCAACTGATAAAACTCTTGCGGCAAATGCTGCAATGTAATCACATCATATTCAAGCGCCATCAGCACCATCCACTGAACGATCAATTTCAGCTGAAACAAGTTAGCTGGCCATTTGTGGTTTTCAAAAAAACGTACCGCTTCAATGTCCATACGTTTAGGTACGATATGCAGCATCCTACAATACTGGTTAATAATCGTTTGAACCATAGGTCCAATATCGCGGAACCGGTCTTCCAAAGGGGGCAGCATGATTTCATATTGTTTGCACAATACGTACAACTCTGGTATCACAGCCGCTTCAAGCGCTGCATCTCCGCCACGTTGCGATGAAGAAAAAATCAACCGCACATTTGATTCGATCTCTTCTTCTCCACCAACACACGTAAATCGGCCCGTCTGAATGTATTTCATCAAACGTCTTTGAATATTGCGTGGCATCAATGTGATTTCATCAAAAAATACAGTGCTTAAATGATATTGTTCTAAAATTCCCAAATTTTTACGACGCTGCACTTGTCTAACTTCCAATCCAAAAATTAAACTTTCCAGATGCAGCTGGTCAGCTCCGCACAACACCACATTTTTAAAAGCACTTAAACGACGTGGAGATAATCCATGCAAAGCACGTGCGACATCGAAATGCCCTGCCCCCAGCGGTCCTGAAATAAAAGAGGGATGATTTTGATTAGCGATATGTTCTAGATTTGCACGAAGATTTTGTGCGGCAGGAGATTGCCCAGACAAGACAACCTCTATTTGATTGTCATACATTTCTTGATCTTGCATTTGGTTTTGCTGCCGACTTTGCATCAAAGCCCGATCCACAACCAATAGTAATTTCTCAAGCGAAAAAGGTTTCTCTAAAAAGTCGAATGCACCCTTGTGTAAACTGGCCACTGCTTTTTCGATGGTAGCATGTCCAGAAATCATGACAACCGGCAAAAACGGATGTTCTTTTTTAATTTGCTCTAATATCGTGATACCGTCACGTTCATGATTGCCAAGCCAAATATCCAAAATCACAAGATGGGGGCAGCGCGCATGAAACTGCGCAATACCGTCAATACTATTAGCGGCAGAACGAATCTGATAGCCTTCGTCTTTTAGGACCAATTCCATTGTTCGCCTAATATCTTCTTCATCTTCGATAATTAAGATATCCGATCTAATCAGAGCTTGAGGTATGACCTTCTCCGCGTTTGAAGCCGATTTTGACAATCGCCCCCCCTTCTTGTGCATTCGCAAAACGTAAACTGGCACCATGATCATGCAATATTTTTGCAACAACTGCAAGGCCAACACCTGTGCCACCTTTGCGTTTGGTGACGTAGGGTTCGGCCAGTTTGTGCATGATTTCTTTGTCAAAGCCAGGGCCATTGTCATGGACCTCTAGCCAGATCGTATGATCATCGGCCGTTAATTCAATATTTATTACTTTATCACTTTGATTTGACTCATTCAATATTAAGACAGCATTTGTCATTAAGTTGTTTAAAACCTGCTGAAGCTGAGTTTCTTCACCTTGAATAATATAGGTTCCATCAGCCGTGTAAAAATTGAATTGGAAATCATCGTGCGATGTTTGGTAAAAAGTCACAACCTGGCGGCACAAATCCACTAAATCAATTGCGCGCATTGTCATGATTGTTGTTTGTGAAAAAGAAGTCAGCTCGCGCACCAAATTTGCAATTGTTTGCACTTGACGGGATACCACGTCCAAATAGTCGACAAATATGTCCTGCTGTTCTTTGGGAAAATCTTTCATGATTTTGCGTCGTAAACTTTCTGTCGACAATTGAATGGGAGTTAACGGATTTTTGATTTCATGTGCAATGCGTTTGGCGATGTCACGCCACGATTCTTGCTTTTGGGCGGCCAGTAAATCAGTAACATCATCAAAAACGATCAAGCATTGTACTGGTGGATTTTTCAGAACACCAACATAGACCTGTAACCGCCTGAAACCTTGAGTGTTATTGATATAAGTGTCAACACCTTGTGTGCCATTTTGCCCATAACGTTGAAATATGGAGTACAATTCCATCGATAAATCTTGTAAAAGACTGCCTGGTGTTATTGCCACGTTAAGCATGCTACAAGCCCAATTGTTCATATGGGCAATGGTTCCATCCTTATTGATAAGGACAACCCCCTGAGAGATATGCGCAATAATCATATCCCGTAAATCTTTTTCATGTGTAATTGATGTGTGCTGCTGATAAATATGATCAAGCATCATATTGAATGTTTTCGGTAAAGCACTTAATTCATTACGGCCTGTTGGTAGTTGTGCACGCACATTCCAGTCTCCTTGCTTGATTTTTACGGCCGTTGAAATGAGATCTGAAATAGGTTTCATCAGCCATTCGACCAACATAAATCCAAAGGAAATCGAGACCAAAATCACCAGCAATGTTAGCAAAGCCATAAGCCAATTCAACGTGATTTTGCTGTGTTCTTTTTCCATTTCAAGACCGGTAAAGCTTTGAACAGCATTTAATGCATGGTCGATGTTTTTAACGATTTTTGGATCAAGATGTTTGCACACCACAAGCATCAGAAACATGTTGTCAAAGGTGCCAATGGGAGAAATCACATAAAGACTATCCTTAATACGTAAGGATTTTTGGATTTTCCCTGAAAATACCTCATACACATCAACAGCAGAAATTTCAGTAATTGCCGTATCGTGAGACATTTGTCCCACCCACGCAATTTTTTGCATATTCTGATTGATGATGGTTGCTTCCGAGAAAGAGAACATACTGTTTTCAACTTCTAAACCTTTCTGTAGCAAGTTGGCAAGTTCATTGCCTGCCTTATTTCGGAAGAAATCATAGTCACGCATTCTGCCAGTAATAGCATCAGAGGCTGTGGCCAAAGTCTGAAAATTTTCATCAATATAGGTTTGTGCCACATTTTGTGAAATTTGAAGGGATATTTTGACAGGATCTCCAAACCATGCTTGAATTCCTTGCTGAACAAACGTTATGTTGAATAAAAAAACAAATAAGCTGGGAATAGTGAGCACAGCTGTTACGATTAAAATATGCTTGCGGTAAACTTGTTTGTTTACTTTTTTTCTTTTTCCCCAAAGTTCAAGACTACGGAAAAAAATTAAAACAATGAAAATAAGGATGCATAAAATATCAGCATTGATAATCCATGTCAGCCATTTTTGGCGCATGAGATCGTTAGCCGATACAACCATATAATAGGTGCTAGTTCCAGCGCACACGGTAAATATTAAAAAAGCATTGAAGCATATGCGGTTATGATGTTGCAATCTATGAAAAAGTGTTGTGAGAATTTGAATCAAAAGGGCACACCTAAATAAAATGGATGCTCGATCACGGCGTTTCGCGCCTATCAAGGATGACGGTCGCGCTGTAATACTGTAATATCTACCATCACACTATCACAACCCTGAAGATGCTGCATATCGTCGCAACGCCCATTGGGAATTTAAAAGATATGACGCTACGCAGCATCGAAACCTTGCAGATGGTTGATACGATTGTTTGCGAGGATACTCGTGTTTCTGGTGTGTTGTTGAATCATTTTCAGATTCGACAAAAGCCGTTGATATTTTATAACGATCACAACGCCCCAGCGGTGCGCCCCAAAATTCTAAAACTATTGCAGGCCGGGCAAAAAATTGCGCTGATTTCTGATGCGGGGACGCCGCTTATTTCTGATCCTGGTTACAAATTGGTGCAGCTTTGTTTAGAACAAAATCTTCCCATTACGGTAGAGCCAGGACCATCTGCTGTTTTAGCGGCCCTTGTTTACTCTGGATTCCCCCCCTACCCCTTCTTTTTTGGCGGTTTTTTTGATAAAAAATTCTTGCATGAATTGCAGCATATCAATGGCACCTTGATCTTTTTCGAATCAGCGCGGCGAATGCTGAATGTTTTGGACTATTTGATTCACCATTGTATCCCACGCACTATTGCGATTAGCCGAGAAATGACGAAGAAATTTGAAGAAACAAGGCGCGGCACATTAGAAGCAGTAAGGCAGTCTTTGATCGACAAACCCATCAAAGGTGAAGTTACTTTTTGCCTAAGCCCGTTGATGCATAGTATTTACGATGAACAAGCCATTGATGCGTTACTGGAAGAGCATATGACGACCTTGCCCCTGAAATCTGCCGCAAAGTTGGTGGCTGAAATGACAGGAAAAAAAGTGAATGCGTTGTATAAACGAGGGTTATTTCTTCGCCAATCCCGCTAAATTTTTATTGGCTAACTCAGATAGCTCTTGACGTAACTCTGTCAACACTGGTTTTGTCTCATCATCCGTAAACAACTTAATTTTTAAATTCCGGGGATCGTACAAAAGATCAGAGGTTGCCAGTAATCGCATTTGGAGACCATGCTCCCAATATTCTTGACTCCCTTTAAATCTGACAAACTGTTGCCACAGCTCTGTGCCTTTTAATTCTGGTCGTGCTTGAATATAGGTCACTAAAAGTGGGTATCCACCTTCTCCAAACAGTCTTAAAAACTGTAATGCATCACCAAAAAATGTTTTAGTTTCAGGATTAAAATTGAAGGGCAGCCCCCCTCTGGCCGAAAGATAAAGAACGTCATCTGTTATTTCTTTGCGTATGAAAATCTGCGCAATTGCACGTTTTATACTGGGGGCAAATTTTTGCGCCAAGTCAATATAATGTGACAATGTTTGTGCAATTTGATTTTCAGACAGACCAATAACCCGCAGCGCATTACTAATAATCAATTTCAAAAGATCCGGAGATAATACGACAGAGCGCTGCTGCGCGTAAAAATACAACGGAGATTCTGAAATCGCATCCGTCAGAATACTGGGACTAACGGACATAAGATGCGTGGTTACTTTTGGATGGTTATCAAACCATTTCAGTGTTTGTTCAACGTAAGGAATAGATTTTTTTTCAGCATGTTCTTCTATAAGTGGCACAAAATCTGGATTTTTGAAAAAATCAGTAAAATTATGGTGCTTGGACAAGCTCATCCGCAATAAAGAAAAATTGGGCTTGATACCTGCGCGCAAAAACAGTTCAAAAAATGTTTCATACATAATCATTAAAAATGTCGCCATGCTGTTCATGCCGTGATAACACAGCATGTATTCGTCTGCATGTTTATTCTCAGATGCAATAATTTCTGACACCATCTTGGCCATAGGGGTCACATCTGGTGTGTCGATACGCCATTTAAACCTCACATCTTCATTCAGTGGATGCTGACTTTTTAGATAAGCGTGTAGCACATTAAAAGTCCAATCCTTCAAAATTTTTGGATATTTATCTTGCGAAGCAGTGCCATATTGCGGTTCTAATTCTCTAATTCTTTTCATCTTAAAAAGCTCTGACGCTATCTTTTCTAATTGAAAGCTAGAGGGACGATGAAAACTCTGCCCATGTTTTCGAGTCGACCGAAAAGGCATAACATGCGCTGTGGGTATTGTGCCCACTGCTGGTGCAGAAGGAACCGATACCATGTCTGACTTTGTTGTCTGAGCAGGACGTACAGATTCAGACACAACATCTATAACGGCTTTTTTCGCTTCATCTTCGTTGCTAGCCGCGGCAACAGCTTGAGACAGTTGATCTTGCAGCGCTCTAAATTGATCCTGAGTTAAAATCGCCTCTGCCCCTGTAATTTCCTTGATAACTTTGGACAGGTCATGAATAGATTCCGCGCCTGCAATCTCAATGACAAGCGTTCGTTTCTTTGTATCCCAACCCGCGTAAGCGTATTGTGTATTGACGGGCCCGGCAGATGGCAGATTTTTTGGGGATAGAGTGTGCAAAAACAACGTGAGAAACATAGATAAAACAGCAATCGTGAATCAATACATTTATATATCAATCAAATCTTTCAAATGAATTAAGATTTTAAGATGTTTTTTGAGACACGCTTCAAATCTGTTGGGATTTCGTTTGTGCGTCGTTGATATGTTTCTTTAATGAAAAATAGAAGGAAAAATGTGGCAAATAAACAAAGGGGAATCAGAGCAATTGCATAACTGTAGGCACTGCTGGAATAAATACGTACCCCCGCCCCGGTGTATCCACCCTGCCAAAACAGGTCAAGCACATAACCAAGTAGCGGTTGAAAAATCAAACCAGATAGCATGGTGACAGCATTGGTAAAGCCAAGCCCCACTCCTACTTCTTTGGGGTCACAAAAGGCATGCACCCAGGCAAACGATAAGATCTTACCTGATATGGCCATGCCTGCAGCCAACATTGTGCCGATCATGAACATGAGGGGAATATTGTTACCCAATAAAATAATACAAAACAGTACAATCGTGACCAGGCAGGCCAGGCGCATCACTTTCAAGTAACTGCCCCAGGCATCAGCAACGCGCGGCCAAAAACTACTGCCGATAGCCGAACCCACATAAATCAAAATACTAATCGACGCCGCTTTTGTTGTGGGCAAATCATAAGCATTTTTTAAAAATGGGACTGCCCACAAATCAGTAAATGCTGTGATAGGAACATACATAAGTGCATTAAATGTTGCAACAAGCCACATGTCTTTAGATTTCACCAGATGCTGTAAACCAGCCATGAAATTCCGTCTGTCTGTTTTTGTACAATGTTGCTTTGTTTTGTCACGCACCACGAAAAAAATCAAAAGGGTAAGAACGGCGCCAACGCAAGACGCGAAAAAACACGTTTGTTGCCATCCAATTTTGCTGATGACAAGGGCAAGGGGATACCCCGCGCATAGTCCGCCCATTGTGCCCATAATGTTGGTGAATCCGCATACTTTGCCAAAATTTTCTTTGGCAAACCACTCAGAAGCAACTTTCAGGCAGCTGATAAAGACACATGCCGATCCAGCGCCCAGTAAAAATCTGGCAAAAACAGCCTCTGAAAAAGATGTTCCTTGTGAAAACAAAAAAATGCCAAGGCTAGATGCACAGGCTGAGAGTGTAATGACCCAGCGCACACCAAATGCGTCCAGAATCATGCCGCAAGGAATTTGTAATAAAACATAGGGATAGTACCAAGCCGATGATAGCAAGCCCAGTTTGGCAGAGCTAATCTGAAATTGTGCCATCAAATCGGCCGTCATTACCCCTGGTGAGCTGCGCAGCATTAATTCGTATAAATAAAATACCGCAAGCAGTCCCCATATAAGCCAAGGGGACCGACTATGACTTCGAATCAATGCAGAGAAACTCTTGACATACGTTAGCTTAGCCTACCTAAATGCTATATAAAGGTCAAATTTTTGCGCGAAAACATGCAGGATTTGGACGGGCGTTCTTTAGAGATTTTCAAATCTTTGGTCGAAATTTACGTAGATCAAGGTGGACCCGTTGGTTCCAAAACGTTGTCTGAGCATTTGGAAACATCGCTGTCTCCTGCAACAATCCGGAATATTATGGTTGACCTTGAAGAAGCTGGTCTTTTGTATTCTCCTCATACATCGGCAGGACGGATTCCCACCATAAAAGGTTTACGTTTTTTCGTTGATGGCCTGCTTGAACAAAAAGAATTGACAAAGGAAGAGCGGTGTCAGCTGGAAAAGCATGCCTCTAGAAACAATAAAAATCTGGATGAAATTATTGCGGATACATCCCATGTATTGGCAGATTTATCGCACTGTGCTTCTTTGGTGCTGGCCCCCACCATTGATCATGTGCGCATTAAGCATATTGAATTTTTACCATTATCGGATGGCAAAGGCCTGGTTGTCCTGGTGTCGAATGAAGGCACGATTGAAAACCGCATCATTACGCTTCCAGAAGGAATAACGGTATCACAACTACAATCCGCATCGCGTTTCATCAATGCGCATCTTGTCGACCGCACTTTAGAGGAAAGTATGGGGTGGATTCAAAAAGCATTATTGCACGATCGGCATCAGTTGGATGCCCTTAGTCAATTGCTTGTGCAGCAAGGGTTAGCTATTAGTATTGGGGGTGACGACGAAGGATCTTTGATTGTGCACGGCCAATCGCAATTGCTGCAAAGCATTCAAACTATTGAAGAACTGGATCAAATCAAACATCTGTTTGTCACGTTAGAGCGCAAAGAAACCGCTAGCAAACTGATCCAATCATCACTTGGAGCTAATGGCGTCAAAATTTTCATTGGCGCTGAACATGAATTGTTCAGAAAATCGGGGTGTTCAATGATTGTTAGTCCTTATAAAAATGAAATGCAGCAAATCGTTGGTCTTATCGGCGTTATTGGCCCCATGCACATGAACTATCGCCGCATCATTCCCTTGGTCAATTACTCAGCGAAATTGATTTCAAAATTACTTGGCTAGTTTTCTTTTTTCTAGTGCAAGATTGATCAACCTATTATACGCCTGCTGCAATACTAAAATGTGTTGCTCTCGAAGCCTGTTAGCCTCTCTTTCTTCTTGTTCGATTCTTTCTCTCTGCTGCTGAGAACTCGCTAATTCTTGATTCAAATAGGCTACCCTCTTTTCAGCTTGTATAATCATATTTTTCAGACTTTCGTTTTCTAAAGTGCATTTCATAATTACTTCCAGGCTTGTTTGGATTAAAAATCTCAGTTTTCCTTCTGGAGATAACTCTTTCGGCGCGTTCTTTTCTGCTGCTGTTCGTACTTTGTCAGAGGGATGTTTGCCAGCGGAGATCAAAACAAGCAAGCCCTCCATTTCTTCCTTGTATTCCATATCTCGGCTATCCTGTGCTGCGACATCGAAAACTGGAGATTTCGGTTTCAATAAATCGATCGGCCCCCTATCTGCCAAAGGTTGCCTGATTTTCACTAATGTATTCACGCTCGTGTTTTTTGCAGCTGTTTCCAGATCATTCAAGAATTTGGGATTGGTAGCAACTTCTTTGGCGAAGTCCTCTCCTGTCACTGTTCCGTTTTGCACTTTTTTTTGAAAAATAGTTCTAGGCTGAGCATTTTTTGGCAAAGGATTTATCAAGGTTCCTTGCACGGTAAAAATCTGACAGTATGCAGCAATTAAATATTGTTGCCTTTGGAGTATCTGATCAATAGGCATCCCTATACTATCCGGTACATAACTTACATGTCCTTCTTTTTTGACAAATGTGCCATGGTTGGCTAGGTCTTGAATCATACCTCGACCATCCCAAGTCTGGCGCCGTGGATTGTTCAAAAAAGCAGCTAATATATCCATGTACTTGTGCGCTGTAGTAGGATCAAGCGCAACACCCACCATGGACGGAGGGCCTAGATCGTAAGATATTACTTCTTGAGCTGCAGGAGGTGGTACGGCGGCAGCATTAGCAAGTGTAGGTAGAAACAGGCTGGCACACAGGCCTAACTTGATCCACCAAGATTTATTTTGATTTGACATTCACTAAACTCCTCTGCATAAAAACTTCATTGTCTATTGATAGGATCCTGCCCTCGACTATGATCGAGGGTCGAAGAATTTGGATGAACTCAGGATACACAAAGCAGATAAAAAGCGCAAATTAAGAAACAGTTAAAAAATCCTTGCTGTTGAAAATTGTGTAGCAATAGAGTGATTGATTGCTCTATTGTCGGATTTACAGGTCAAACAAAAAAGCTGTAACACGCTGCTTTTTTCGGCTCTATCAAAGTAGCAGTTGTATCATAGGAAGACGATGATTGCAGATCGCAGAAAAACAGAAAACAAAGAATAAATGTTTTCATACGCCAAGCACCCGTTCTTGGCCAATGCGTAAGATGCGTAAGTACTTTCCCGCAATGAAATAAGATGTGAGGGTAGCACCCATGGCCATATTGATGGGGACGTGTATCCACAGCAAATATCCAAGTAAACCATGAATCAGATTCCACAGCATGGTTAGTGCTCCAAATTGCCATCTAATCTGACAGAAAAGAGGCGTATAACATAGGATCCCGATCCACAAAGCGATGACCGTTGACAGCGCAATGCCAATGCAGCCGTATCCTTGGTTCAAAAACCAGTAATTTGCAGAAATGCTGACAAGAATACTGACCAGGCTAGCAGTGCAAGCGATCCCTGCCCTGCTTATGGATATGCTGTATAGGCTAAGCATCCGTGTTAACGCAAAAGCGGGCATGCCCCATACGGCATACTGTAGAATATTTGCTACGTACGCGCAGTCTTCGGCAGAAAATCGCCCGTAGCCATACAAGATTTTTACCAAATAAGGCGCTGTGAAAAATATCAAAACTGCTGTCACCAAAGACATTTGCAACGAAACCAAAACAATGTCTTCCAATAACAAGGATAATTTTTTGGTATTTCCTAAAAATTTGCCCACGTATGTCAGCAATATCGTTGAAATAGCACCTCCAAAAGCATCAACGGCCACAAGAATTAAACGATCAACGCACAGCAAGTAGGTAATTTGCCCTGGCGCCAGCATGGACGCAAATATCACGCTAATAAATGTCAAAAGGTACAAACCAAATGAGGCAAAAGCTGTTTTCAGCATTTGCTTGGCAAGCTTTTTCGTATCTTCTGTCCAAAAATTCTTTGTGAAATAAATGGGAAAATTGTCTTTATAACAAAGATAAATCATGAAAGATACTTGTAGAATTCCTGCAAGCATGGCGCTCCATGCGACGAAGCGGATCAATTGATAAGGTTCGGAAAAATTACGCAATCCTAGCATAACAAAAATTAGCACAATGTCTTGCCCGTATCTATAGGCTGGTTGCACCCAAAAGCGTTGTAACACATTTTGCAGTGACACAAGCGTTGTTCCAAGTGACACGAATAAAATCATGGGCAGAAGAATACGAAACAAATCGACAAGTAAATAAGATCGCACAGGATCTTTCGCAAAGCCTGGGGCCAATAATGGTGTGATATAGGGCGCAAAAAGTTCGCCGAAAATCACTACGCCAGAAACCAAGATCAACATGAAAGAAACATATCCCTGTAGCAAGGATTTAGCCTTGTCTGGATTCTTGTTGTGGGTTTTGGATAGTTCGGGAACCAATGTGCCATATACTGTCCAGTCAGCAAAAAACACCCGTAGCATTTGCGGGAAACGAAATGCTACCATAAACACATCGGCCAGATACGTGGCGCCAAAAATACTGGCAAAAAGAGCATCTTTCAGAATCCCCACATAGCTACCGACAAACATAGGAATATTGAATTTCAAGAATTTCTTAATAAACAATAATCACACGATATTATTTATATTATATTCATATTGTATATTATTAATAACAAACAAATATATATATTCTTGATTCTTTATTTTTGTCTACTGTTCAGTATGTGCCACAGATGATTTCAGACTCATAAATTGATTCTTCGTTGCCGCAGGTAAATTGATTGGTTGCGTGAAGATGATTTCTGTTATCCCATCACAGCGGACGATAACCCATTTTTCAAAGCGCCAGTTTTCATGATTGCGTTTGAAATAAATTTTGGCATGCTCTTTTTTCTTTTTGGTATCTGTGAAATGTCTGATCTCCAGCACATAATGTCCCTTGCAAATCTTGGTTAATGTTTTTATGAAGCGTTCATCTGCTTTCAATCTAACCAAAGGGGCAAAAAAGGCGTGCAAAGGTGAATTTGAGATGTTCGTTTTTGTTGTTTTGTTCCTAGGATCAGCGTAAACGACATAATGATAAGTCTTCTTGCCTTCCCGCACCATCAAAGAACGATGTCCAACTTGCACGTCATACACCAGTGCGCAGGCTGTTTTACAGGTATCTTTGTACCAATAAAAAAGCCCAGAAAATTCTTTTTGTTTTTTCCCCTTCATAGTCACATTGATTTCGTAAGCAAAATCCTGACAGCGATTTAGAAAGTTTTCCAAAGAAGATTCTGCGGCTACTGCAAAAATAAAAAGCAGTAACATTATTTTCCAACAATTGTATGTAACAGCTGATATTGTGCAGGAGAATTTTGAATTTGTGAAATAATGTCTTGCAATGGTAAATCTTTCCATCGAATCAGCATATCCAAAATGGCCGGAACGGGGCTATGTGGCTCTGTTTTTACAAGAAAATGGGATAGTTCTTGCAAGGCTGCGTATACATCATCACGACTTTGAATGGGCATACTTGATAAGTGTGGCTGTGTCTCACCTGGCTTATCAAGATCTAAGGATTCATCTAGTTTTTCCATGATTACTTCAGGTGGTTTATAGAAATTCATTTCTTTTGTGAGGACGTATTCTACATCCTTTAACGTTTTCAAGGTTTCAGAAAAGCTGACTTCAGCCTCTGGTATTTTTTCATCACATAACGCAATAAAGGATTTAAGCTGCTGTTCAATTTCTGTAAAGCTTGTTTTTGCGGCTCTGACAAACTTTTCAGTACTTAAGCCAAAACGATTGCGCACTGTTTCTAAATTCATACCGTATTCTGCAAGCAGTTGTTCTTCCAAGCCAGCATTTCTGGTTAACAATTGATGCATGTGCTGCGCATTTTTCCAGTGCAATAAGGTCACATTGTAATCAGGATGGCCACACAGATTGATCTCTAAAATATGCTGAGCAAGCCTTCTATCAAAGGCTTCAAGTAGCGTGCCCCGATGTTCGGGATCTGCCGGAAAAAACACATCCCAAAAACCAATTGTAAACTGATGTAGCAAGGTTATCCCCTCTAGAAATCCTTGAATTTTCTCCCGCTTGATTAAGCATTCTATGTACCACAGCAAAATTTCTAAATCTTTTGTTCGATGGGATAGTAATTCGTATGTTTTTTGTTCTAATCGATCCCAGTGTGCTACTTTCAGTTCATATGTCCAAATGCCGTAAGACACATTATGATCGTCTTCACGACGCAGTTCTTTAAGATCGTCAAAAACGGGAGTTAATCGAAGATTTTCCCCTTCTGGCGGCGTTAAAGGGGTAAGTAACGGGACCATGTCCATGAGGCGGGGACGTTGAAGGTCATGAATATATTTAGTGTGGCACTTTAGCTGATGATCAGCAATTCTTGCAGTAAGCTATTTACCATCTCTGGATTGGCCTTGCCATTGAAATGCTTAAGAACGTTACCTACGAAAAACCCAAACAATTGTTCTTTGCCTGCTTTGTATTGTATGACTTTATCGGTATTGGCAGCTAATATTTGCTGAATCGCAGCTGTGATAATGGAAGGATCAGATATTTGTTTCAAATCTTGTTCTTCAACAATATTCTTTGGATGCTGACCACTGTCCCACATGTGCGTGAAAACTGTTTTTGCAATTTTCCCTGAAATTAAACCGGTATCAATCAATGCCACCATGGCAGCCAAATGCTCTGCTGAAATTTTTGATTGTGTAATGGTCAGGCCTTCTTTATTCAAAACAGAAAATAATTCTGAAATAATCCAGTTTGCAAGCAGTTTGGGTGATGCGCCTGATGCCAGTGCTACCTCAAAATAGGCTGCTGTTTGGCGGTCCTGACAAAGCACATCCGCATCATAAACCGTTAAGCCAAGCACCTCTACGAATCGTTTCATTTTGGCATCTGGCAATTCAGGAAGGTTTCTGCGCACCTTGGCAATGCGTTCATCTGTCACAATCACGGGCGGCAAATCTGGTTCAGGAAAATATCGATAATCATGTGCATTTTCTTTGCTGCGCATGGCATGTGTTTCCCCTGTTTTTGTATTGAACAAACGGGTTTCTTGTTGGACGATGCCACCCGATTCAATCAGTGCAATTTGCCTGTGCACTTCATAGTCAACGGCTTGCTTCAAAAATCGCATGGAATTTAAATTTTTGATTTCGCATCGCGTGCCAAACTCTGCTCCCGGTTTGCAAATTGAAACATTTGCGTCAGCACGCAGACTTCCTTCTTCCATGTTCCCGTCACACGCATCAATGTATCGTAAAATCGTGCGTAATTTTTTTAGAAACGATGCGGCTTCATCAGCGCTGCGCATGTCTGGTTCGCTGACAATTTCCATAAGGCCAATGCCACTCCGATTTAGATCTACTAAGGTTTTATGCGGATCAATTTCATGATTGCTTTTACCTGCGTCATTTTCTAAATGAATATGATGGATGCGGATATTTTTCGTGCCACCATCCTCTAAATCAATGCAAATGCTTCCCCCATCAACGATGGGATGATAAAACTGGCTGATCTGATAGCCATTGGGATTGTCAGGGTAAAAATAATTCTTACGATCAAAGCGGGAGTATTCATTAATGGTGCCTCCTAGACTAAGACCTGTTTTAATCGCCTGATCCACGCAATGACGATTAATCACTGGCAAACTGCCCGGCATGCCGGCATCAAGCAAGTCAACGGCCGTATTCGGTGCCACGCCAAAAACGTTTGGGGCATGTGAAAACAATTTGGTTTGAGACATAATTTGAGCATGTACTTCCAAACCTATAACAACCTGCCACTCCCCTTTTTGACCTTTGACTAACATGCCCAGATGGTTCCCGAATATCTTTCACTTCTGGCAGTGTACCATGTTAGGATAGACATAATAAATACGTAGTTTTTGACGCCTCATATGTCCAGTGATGTGAAAAATTTTTTCATGGCAATCGGTATTTCGATTGTTATTTTTCTAGGTTTTAATTTTTTCTACCCGCAGGTTGAACCAGCAAAAGTGCAAGCTGTAAAAACAACTGTTGCTACAACAAAAACAGAGAAGACTGATGATCAAACTGCGCCCATTTTAGCGCGCACAATTTTGGATCGCAAAGATGCGATACAGCTGTCGCCCCGTATTTCGTTTGAAAATGCAGTTGTCCAAGGCAGTGTAAACTTAAAAACAGGTGTCGTCGATGATTTGCAATTAAAAAATTATAAAGAAACAACTGCAAAAGATAGTCCTTTGGTATCTTTATTGCATCCGCAAGATACCGTGAAAACCAATCTTCTGGGGATTACCCTTGTCAATATCGATGCGCCCAAAATGGATGAAACCCCTTGGACAGCTGAAACAACAAAAGAACGACATACGGTTATTCTGACAAAAACGTTGCCAGGAATGACCATTAAGCGCACCTTCACTTTTGGAGATGACTATACCATTTCAGTGAATGATGTGGTCACCAATACAGGCAGCGCGCCCTTAAAACTGCGCGGTATTCAAAAAATGTATATGGCAGAGCATGATTTGGTGGATAGCTTCACAGGCATTACAGACGATAAGCTTCGGGAATTAACACCCGCGGAAGTCTCTAAAAAAGATATGATTAACTACCAAACCAACGCAGGTTGGATTGGAGCTGGCACTAAATATTGGTTTACAGCCTTTATCCAAACGCAAAATTTACAATCAACAATCTTACTATCCAAAGCGAATCATGGCTATGAGATGAGTTTGTCTTATCCTGTAACCGTTATTGGTAAAGGTGGTAAAATGAACCGTACATATTTAAGTTTCTGCGGTCCTAAAAAACTTGATGTGCTTGAACATATTCGTGATGTCAAAAACGTACGCAAGTTTGATTTGGCTGTGGATTTTGGATGGTTCTATTTCATCACAAAACCTTTGCTAAAAGGCATCAACGCCGTTCATACTGCTGTTGGTAATTTTGGGTGGGCGATTTTAATCTTGACCACATTGATGAAAATTTTCTTATGGCCTTTGGCCCTAAAATCCCATAAATCAATGTCTGCTATGAAAGCTTTGCAACCCAAAATGAACAAATTAAAAGAAAAATTCGGCGCTGACAAAATGCGACTGAATCAAGAAATCATGACTCTTTATAAGAAAGAAAACGTCAAGCCAATGGGGGGCTGTTTACCAATTTTACTGCAAATCCCGATTTTCTTTTGTTTGTATAAGGTGCTATCTATCAACATTGAAATGCGACATGCCCCCTTTATTTGGTGGATTAAAGATTTGGCAGAGCCTGATCCAACGTCGTTTGTCAATTTGTTTGGATTGCTTCCTTTCGATGCCCCGCAGGTTTTTATGATCGGGCTTTTACCTATTTTAATGGGATTAACGATGTTCATTCAGCAAAAACTAACCCCGAGTGCGGGCGCTGATCCATCGCAAGAAAAGGTCATGTTATTGATGCCCTTGTTCATGACGTACATCTTTGCTTCCTTCCCTTCAGGCCTGGTTATTTATTGGCTTTGGAGCAATGTGCTAAGCATAGCGCAGCAGATCTGGATGAATAGAAGATATCCATAGTTTTTGAAACAGACGGTAGGAAGCGTAGCGGATGTTGCAACGTTATGGGATAGACTCCCCCATCAGAACTGGGTACAATCTGGTTATAGATCTCATGTTGGTTCGTTCATATGCGTCATAAACTATCTTTTATAACTTTATTGGCTTTTTTGCCTATTGCTTGCGCGCCAGATCTTGGCCACGATGATTATTCCACTGATAGACCTGGAGAATTGTCGTCCCGTTTTGTCATGGGTACAATTACAGAATCAGAGCCAGTTACAATCCGTTCTGGAGAAAAAGGGGACAGAGCTCTTATTGGCGGCGGCGGCGGCGCTTTAGCAGGCGGCCTTCTTGGTGCAGCTATTGGAAGCGGATCCAATAGTACAGGCACAGGCGCGTTGATTGGTGCTTTGGCTGGAGGTGTTGGCGGTGCAGCTCTTGGCGGTGCGACTGGTAAATCGAAAGCGTGGCGCATGATTGCCCAAACCGATGGGGGAGAAATGATTTCTTCCGTGTCGACCCAAAGATTATACAAAGGCACACGCGTACGTGTTGAAATTCCATTAGGCGGTGGACGTGTTCGCTTTGTACCTATTGGTTAAGCTTCTCTCATGTCATCTTCTAAAGTGCTTGCCTTAAAATATAGACCGCAGCGTTTTGCTGACGTCAAAGGGCAGGATCATGTGGTTAGCGCGCTTATGACGGCGATAGATCAGGATTGTTTGCCCCATTCTTTGCTTTTTTCTGGAGTGAGGGGAACCGGTAAAACCACCCTAGCCCGCTTGGTTGCCAAGCGTTTGAATTGTGAAACCCCCATAAATGGTGATGCTTGCGATGTTTGTGCCAGTTGTATGGCGATCAAAGAGAATCGCCATTTGGATGTGCTAGAGGTTGATGGCGCCAGTTACACAGGTGTTGATCATATTCGCGAAATTATTGAATCGGCTCAGTACAAAGCCGTGATGGGGAAGTACCGCGTCTTTATTATTGATGAAGCACACATGCTGTCAAAAAGTGCATTCAACGCTTTGCTGAAAAACTTAGAAGAACCGGCTGATCACGTGTGCTATATTTTGGCCACAACAGAACTGCACAAAATTCCCGACACCATTTTATCGCGCTGCATGCGCTGCCAAATGGCGCTGTTCTCGGTTCAGCAATTGGTTGAAACCCAAAAGGAATTATTGCAAAAAGAAAATATCACATTTGATGAAACTGCTTTGTTCGATATTGCTTATGCGGCTGATGGGTCTATGCGTGATGTACAAACATTGCTGAATCAAACCATTTTGCTGTCCAAGGATCGGAAAATCACAAAAGAAACAACAGCGCAAATGCTGGGACTTGGTCAAAGGCAGGAATTGTATGCCTTGTTGGAATCATTGCTTGGGGGCGAGGTTGATCATGTTTTGGAGCGCTCAAGGCAGCTGATAAGCCAAGGCGTTTCAGGCCACACACTGCTTAGCCAACTCATGGATTTAACGTATTGGCTGTGTTGCCTGAAGTCTACCCCGCATTTAAAACTGGAAAAATCATATCCAGATCTAGAGCGTCTCACAGGTAGCGCTCTGGCTGAGCAAATCGATTTATCTAAATTACATATGGTTTGGCAGATTCTACAAAAAGGGTACCAGGAATATTTGGCCTCTCCTTTAAAAAATCCAACGCTTGAGATGATTTTAATGAGGCTATGTTTCGTTCAAGATCTGAAGTTAAATATTGCCTCCGTAGAGCAACCAGAACAGGTGCAGCAGAAGTGGACAACATTAGAAAGTCTATTGAAATACGTGCGTCAGCAAAAAGAACCTTTGCTATATGAGCAGTTGGCCAAGACATATCCATGTATCACTTACAAACCTGGGGAGTTGATTTTAAAAGGAGAAGAAAATAAAGCTATTAGCTTGGAAATAATAAACAAATTAAATCAATTGACGGGACTGTCGTGGCGGGTTAGCATAAGAAATGAGGAGAGCACACCTAGTGCTGCGCCTCATCACGACCCTCAACCTTCCTTGCCTCACATCACTGATCCGGAGTTACCGGATGTCGTTGCAGACTTGGTGCAAACTTTTCCTAATATGGTGGTCACTATTAATACTTAGGGGGAAATTATGAGTAACAATATGCAAGACATGATGAGACAGGCACAAGTTCTGCAAAAGAAAATGGAAGAAGTTCAAAAAAGATTAGATGTGACAGAAATTACCGGTTACGCTGCTGGCGGCGATGTGTCTGTTACCTTGTCTGGCAAGATGAATGGACGCGATGTGTGCATCAAAGAAGGGGCCTTAAAGGCTTGCGGATTATCTGAAGAAGCCATTTCTTCTATGAATGCGTCTGTGTTAGAAGATCTCATTCTTGCGGCTTTAAATGATGCGCGCACAAAGGTAGAAGCGCATGTGCAACAAGAAATGCAATCGGCTACAGGCGGGATGAATATCCCAGGGTTGATGGGATAGTGTTAATGGCCCATAGCGATTGGTATATCCATTGAAAATTCAATCGGTTCGCGTTGCCAGGGTGGTGTTATATCTAAAGATAGATTCATCACAATTTCACAGTTTTTATAACTGAGATGGCATTTTATGTTCTGGCAGCGGGGGTCTAAATGTTGAATGCGGTCTATCACAGTTTGTTCTAAACTTCGGAAGTTTGATTCTCCTTTTTCCCATACGATAGTAGGCATTCCGTAATCGGAGGCTAAGCATGTTACATTTGTCCCGCGAGATTTTTGACGGGACATCATAAAGCGTTCTAATTCGCGTTTTATGGGCATCAAAATATCTTGATACTTTGTTTGTTCATCTCCGAATTTGTCAAATAAGCCTTCAAACACCTTCGCGTTTTGTCTCATGACTTTTAATTTGCATCCAGTTGATATAAGTACGATGCTTCAGATTCTCATAAAAAAAGGTTAACAGATAACCAATTATAATGATGGAACAGGTCAGTCCCGTTGCATCTATGAAAATGCGTACCAAGCCGATTTGAAATAATGATGCAAGACCAAAAGAGATTGCCCATAGGGATACGATAAATAAAATCATCAGGTTTTCTTTCTTAATAATCCCTTGATAAGATCTACCCACCAGCAGGTTTTGGCAGGGTTGCGACCAAACGGATAGAGGCTGTTAGTTCTTCCAATTGGAAGTGTGGGCGCAAGTATACAATGGCTTTGTAAGACCCGGGTTTTCCAGGAATTTCAAACACGTCAATGCGGCCTTCCCGTAAAGGATACTGCGCTTTCACTTCTTGTCCGGCATCATCATTCAGCAAAATGTAATCGGCAAGCCAATTGTTTAGATAAGATTCAACATTGCCGCGTGTCATAAAGCTGCCAATTTTATCACGCATGATAACTTTGATGTAGTGTGCAAAGCGGGATGCAGCTAGTAAGTACGGCAAGCGGGCCGACAAATTTGCGTTGGCATTGGCTTCATCCAAATTATACAGCTTTGGATGTTGCGTGGTTTGGCCGCCGAAAAAAGCAGCGTAATCTTCATTTTTGCAATGACACAAGGGCAAAAAGCCAAGATCGCTTAGTTCTTTTTCACGGCGATCTGTGATGGCCACTTCGGTGGGGCATTTCAATGCCAAATCACCATCCGTTGTTCTAAATGTAAAGGCAGGAAGATCTTCGACAATGCCGCCGCCTTCTACACCGCGAATCGCTGCCGTCCAACCGTAATGTGAAAATGCATTGGTAATACGCTGCGCCAAAATGTAGGCTGTATTGGTCCAACAAAATGAGGTGCTTTTCGCGCCTTCCACATTTTCATTATAGTTAAGCCCCTCTACAGGATTTGTTTTATCGCCGTAAGGCATACGAATCAGCACGCGCGGCATGGTCAAACTGACATAACGAGAGTCTTCTATTTTTCTAAACGAATTCCATTTGATCAATTCTAAACTTTCAAAACTTTTGGCCAAATCACGCGGACGGGCCAGATGTTCAAATGTGTCCAAATCGAACAAGTCTGGCGATGCTGATGTCAAAAATGGTGCATGCGCTGCGGCTGCAACGCCGCTTATTTTTTCTAAAAAGTCCATATCCATGGGCGTGCGATCAAAGAAATAATCACCCACTAAACAAGAATAAGGATGACCACCAAACGTGCCATATTCTTCTTCATAGATTTTTTTGAACATAGCACTTTGGTCAAATTCAACCGCTTTTTCTAAATCTTTTAGTACTTCATCTTTTGAAATATTAAGAATGCGCAGTTTTAACATAAGACCAGTTTCTGTATTCATGATCAAATAATTAAGGCCGCGCCAAGACCCTTCCAATTTTTGAAAATCAGGTGCATGTAGAATTTCATCTAACTGAAGCGAAATTTTTTGATCACAATCACCGATCACGTGCATTAAAGATTTTTCCGGTGTGATGGGATCTATTGGTGCTTTATCAGCATCTGCTTCATCAAGAACAGCCAGCAAGGTATTCAACATATCAAGCGCATATTCTTTTTGTGAATCTTGACGGATCATTTTGCCATCATGAAAAAATTGATCCAATAAAGGTGCTGTTGACGCTGCTGTATTAGTAGCCATGGCTATTTACCTCCCGTTGGTTTCGGCGCAGAAACTGCTGGTGGTACAACACCTTTCACGGGCGTTGCCGCATTTGCTTTTTGTATTTTATCGATTTCAGCCGTTACTTGAGTTCTCAAATCAGTGCGTGCTTTGGGATCCGATATAATCTGGCGCACCAGTTCTTCCAAAGGCTCATTCCCGTCCATCTTGACCAGGAAATCTTTAAGCGCTGTGCGCTTGTCGTATATGGCTTTTAATGTTGCATCCTGCTTAACAAGGTCTAAAGGATTAAAATCATCTAGAGATGTAAAATAAAAATCAAATGCCCTTTCTGCTTCTTTCGTATCCAAATGATTGGCTACAACAAGATGTAAATGGGGTTTGATGGCTTCCATAACATGACCGAAATTATCACGATCAATCTCTACAAATTTGCGTTTTCTAACGGGTGGTAATGGCCTGACATCATCTTCACGATGACCTGACAAATCGGCCAAAATGCCTACAACGAACGCCAATTCTTTCTTTTCAATGGCATTCCCAATTTCCACGTCATATGTAATTTGGACGCGTGGTTTTCGAATGCGATCGAGTTTATGCTGTACACTTTCCACGATCTTCACCTATTTTATTGTCTTATCCAATAATAAAGAAGTCGAGGTTAACATATGATTTCGAGAGCTTTAAGAAAGAGTGAAGAAAGGAATATTTATATATCTTTGTGGGGAACAATAAAAAATTTCGTTTCATCCTTAAAACGCTTAACCGTATATACGTTTATATTCGGCGCGTTCCCATTCCTGTCTCATACTTATTTCCTTGATTGTGCTATGGGGGCTGCTAGGAGTATTTGACGCACGCTTACGTTTGATCTCTTCTTCTTCAGGCGTTGTTTTTTTATAAAGCGGTTCTTCCTCTGACAGTGAAGGGCTAGCTGCTTTTTTTTGTGCGCAAATCGCTAACTTGATCTTTTTTGTTTCCACAGTATCTGATTGTGCGGCATGAATTAAAATGAAAGTCAAAACAAAAAGCACGGGACATCCATTCAGTGGTGATTTTATTGAGTCATTGTAGCATGACGTTTTTTAGGCATAACAGATGTTGTGTCAGCGACTGCGCAGCCAGGAGCCTGTCATCGATTTTGATAACAGTGCGATGCCCCGTATTTATTTCCCTAAACAATGGGGGTTCAAAAGCAGCGCGCCCCCTTGTTTGGGGAAATAAATACCTCTCGATTTTACCGGAAAGGGTGTAAATAAATGGGTCCTCGATCGCGGGCTACGCCCTTGTCGAGGATGACAGTTGGGCGCTGACTATCGAATCTGGCCAATGCCTACATAAAATTGGAAGGCGTCATCAATATATTTGTCCTCATAATTTTTCCGGCGTTTCCACGGCATAGCAAGGCCTATCTGTATAGGCAGTACGGGTGAATAGTAGCAAACCGTGACGCCAGAGCCGTGAAAGAATTTATTGTTCCCTTTAAACAAATCTGACAAACCCGTTTGATTGACAATGCCAATCTCATGAAATAAATTCAATGTGATTTTTTCGTGCACTTGCACCCGGCATTCACTTACATAGTACCCATAAGACTTACCACCTTTTGGATGTTTGTCGGCATCCAAGTCCCCCACCAAATTTAAGCCATAGGCACGCATTGTATCAGGTCCGCCCAAATAAAAACGTTGATGTGGTACAATTTTTTCTAAATCTTTTCCAATTAAATGCCCAAGCGAAATTTTATTGAAGAATGCAAAAGGTGGAATCTCTTTTTTCTTTAATGATAGAGGAAGCAAGTAAGAGGCTGCCATTTCTAGTTTCGTGAAGTTTTGCCGTTCTTTGCCAAGGAATGGTTCGACCTCTAAGTACGAATAGACCCCTTGCGTTGGCGCAAATTTATGATCGGTTGTGTCGTACACAATAGACATAGGAAATGAGACAAGACTTACATCAAATGGATGTTCTGTTGTGGTCAATTTTTTCGTATTTGTATCAAATGTAGCTTCCGTTTTTTCTGCTTTTCCAATTTGGTATTGAACACCCGTATAAAGCTTGAAATGATCATTTAATCTTGTTTTAAAATAAGGGTAAAAGGTCAATAAATTTGATTCATAGGCATCACGGTCTGACTTTTCCCAATGCATTAATAAATATGTATTTTGTTTTTTTGTCATGAAATGCGGCAGAGAATATTCAACTTCAGCACGTTTGAAGTCGCGAAATGCTTTCAATCTTACGGCAAGTTCGTCTCCTCGGCCCGTTAGATTCAAATGGTGCCATTCTAATTGACCGCCAAGGCCCTCCCCCGTTCGCAGATATCCAGATATTCCAATATAACGGGGAGGCATTTCTATAAGTCTTACCTCTATATCTACAATGCCTGTGTCAGGATGAAGATGTCTTTTAAAGCTGATGTGAGAAAAAAGACCTGTTTCATATAATTTGACCCGAAATTTTTCAAGCAGGCTTTTATTAAACACATCGCCTTGTTTCCATGTGATTTTATTTTGGATATAGGATGGTTTTATTTTTTCTAGCCCCGATAATAATACATTACCAAAATGCATAGGCTGCCCTGGAACAATGCGAAATTCAATATCGACTTCTTTCGCATCATAGTGGACCAAAATGTATGGCTTTTTGTAACGTGGGGAGATGTACCCTGTGTTTTGCAAGAAATCGAGCAATTGATCATGGGCTTGATTGAGTTTTTTGTACTGAAGCACGTGACCCGTTTGTAGTTTTAAGTTGGATATTAGATCGTCACAAATGCTAGATTCTGAATCGCAATTTTTCACGCGAATAGCGCGGATGATGAAAGCTTTTCCTGCCTGTATATCGAAAACAACTTTGTCGCCAACTATCCTATAAGAAATAGAATGTTCAAGATAGCCGTAGGCATTTAATACATTTTTGAGTAATAGCAAGTCTTGCTGAATGGTAAAATCCAGATCAACACTAGAAATACTATCATTTTTGTCAGTTTTTTTTGCAAGCACAGATTGTTTGTTAAATTCTTTGATAACAGAATCACTAGCGCCATTTAATTGCACTGTATAGGCAAATAAAAAGAAAAAACCAGGGTATATCATCAGTTAAAATCGGGCAGCGTGATCGATACGGTCAAGCAATTTTTTCTTTGTTCCTTCGAAAAAATCATTCGTGGCGCTGCCCTATTTTATAACTAATGATATACCCTAGATACGTTCAACAAAAAGCATCATTGTCGAAATGGCATGCTTGTAAACAAGTTGAATGCTTTCTTCACGGCTTAGTATGATGCAGTGTTCATCATAACCAGCCAGCATACCTTTTAATTTAACGCCATTGATTAGGAAGACTGTTAAGTACTCTCCTTTTTGCATCATCTCTTTCAAAAAAGCATCTTGAGGCTTCTCTGCCATACGTTCTGCAGGCTTTGTTGAAAATTCAGGTTGTGAGTTCATGATTATCAGATCATCTGTCCTTTCTTTAGCTGTAGCAATATATCGAAGATATGTCAAAACATAAAAAATAGTTTCTTCATTATTTGTTTACCTTTCAAGCTGTACCATAGACAAAATCCCCCTAATTTGGGCCTCATTGTGTTAACAAAAGCATGGAAAACTATCGGCATACTTCTTGTGTGTGGGCTGACAGCTTGTTTCCCCAAAAAAGAAGAAAAAACAGCAGAACCGCCAAAGACGGTAGTAGCTGAAAAAGTAACGCTTCATATAGCTTCTGATTTCAGTTATCCTCCCTTTGTTTATAAAGAACCAAAAGAAACAGATCCTGCCAATCCTAATGCCAACAAAAAAGGACTTGAAATTGATATCCTTATGGAATTGGCAAAGCGCTTGGATCTTCAGATTATTTTTGAAGAATTAAAGTTTGAAGAAATTATAGACGCTGTGGCATCAGGACGGGTTGATGGTGCTATAGGCGGTATTTCAGTCACAGCCAATCGGAAAGAAAAAGTATTGTTCACGGTGCCTTTCTATAAATCCCCACTTGTTTCTATCGTGCATGTGGACAATACAGTAACATCTTGGGATGACAGTCAGGAATTTAATTTGTTTGTTGTCAGTGATCCAGATTTTACAGATTTTATAGGTAAACAACTTTCTGAGAAATATAAAAAATTACAAGTTGCCAATTTTCCCTTGTGGGAAGACGTTTTGCAGGCTTTCGAGACAAATAAAGGTGGCATGTATGTGACAGACAGATTACATGCAGAACATCTTATGCAAAGCACACCAAATCTGCGCATTGTGTCAGAATTTGTTGATCAAACCGGTCTAACAACAGGTGGCGGCTTGCCGATTGCTTTTGCATTGAATCCAAAACACGACAATTTAGTCATGCGAATTAATACTGAAATTCAAAAAATGGAAAAAGATGGTACGCTGAAGCAAATCATGAAAAAGGTACAAGCGCCGCCTATCGTAACGCAGCCAAGCGTTGATACAGTGAAACAAGAAGCTTCTATCGAAAAAATATTGGATACAATGGCTAGTGAAAACATCGAGCCTGTCATTGAAACGGCGGTAGCCGGCTAAACGACACGGGAAAAACGTGAATTTGCTTTTTCGGTTCGCTATCCGATATACTGTCTATGCATGTTGCGACTTCTTAGATAGAGTCGCAAATTACTGAAGGAGTTTTTAAGAATGCAAATTGGAATTGTTAAGTGGTATAACCCCACAAAAGGTTATGGTTTTATTCAACCTGAAGATGGAAGAGAAGACGTATTCGTTCACATTTCTGCCGTAGAACGCGCAGGATGGGAAAGTCTAAGTGAAGGTCAACGTCTGTCTTACGAATTAGAGACACGTCGCGGCAAAACATCGGCTGTTAACTTACAGCCAGCAGATGCTGCCGCCTAGAACGCCGAATATCCCGGGTGCCTTGCTACGTAGATACGTTAGTGTAGTGATATCTGGGGTCCATTCATCATTGCAACATTATCTATTTCAACAAGGTTTATAAATGAAAAGTTTTAAAGAAATAATAGGCTTACCAACATCTTTAGTTGGCGCGCTAGAATCGCAAAGTATAGTTGTGCCAACACCGATTCAAGCCCAAACGATACCATTGGCGCTTGAGGGCAAAGATCTTTTGGCTTCAGCCCAAACTGGTACAGGCAAGACATTAGCATTCGTATTACCTATGCTGGTGCAGTTATCAAAAGATCCAAAAGCATGTTCTCTTATTTTGGCGCCAACGCGGGAATTGGCAGAGCAAGCGTCTCGGACCATTAAGCAGTTATTGGTTCTGATTCAATCCCCCATACGGTTTGCATTGTTAATTGGTGGGGAACCCATTATGAGGCAGCTTCAACAGTTGCGTACACGCCCCGGTCCAAGCATTATTGTGGGAACACCAGGTCGTATTTTGGATCATTTAGAACGCAAAAGTTTAAGTCTAGCGAACACAACATTTTTGGTGCTAGATGAAACGGATCGCATGCTCGATATGGGATTTGGGATTCAGTTAGATGCCATCTTGAAGCGTTTACCTGAAAAAAGACAAACATTAATGTTTTCGGCAACAATTCCAGGTCCTATTGGACGGTTGGCAAATCATTATTTGACTAATCCAGAACGTGTGGCTGTTGGGCCGGAATCTACGCCGACTGCCACCATTACGCAAGAGGTTTTGCAAGTTTCTGGGGCGCGTAAATATGAAGCGTTGCTAGAACAATTGGGACATCGTGAAGGATCCGTTATTATTTTCGTCAAGACCAAAATTGATGCGGATGAAATAGCAGAAAGATTGTGCGAAGCACATCATGACGCTGTTGCGATTCACGGCGACTTAAGACAGCACACGCGTCAACGTGTTCTGAATGATTTTCGTAAAGGGAAGTATCGAATTTTAGTTGCCACAGATGTGGCTGCCCGTGGATTGGATGTGCCGCATATTCAACATGTCATTAACTATGATTTACCGCAGTCGCCTGAAGAATACATTCACCGTATTGGACGGACAGGCCGCGCGGGTGCAACAGGTTGTGCGCTTAGTTTTATTACGCCGCAAGATAGCCGTAAGTGGTCTGCGATTGATCGTATGATGAACCCGCAAAAAACGGTAGCACGTACAACGCAATCGGAGCATCGCTCATCGGAAAGCAGGCCAAGGCGCGAATTTTCATCAGAGAATAGACCACGTCGAGATTTTGGATCAGAAAGCAGACCGCGTAGAGACTTTGGTTCTGAAAGCAAGCCGCGTCGTGATTTTTCGAGTAGAAAACCATATAGTCGTTAAAGCTATTTCAAAATTAAAAATATGCTAGCATGATACAGATCATCGCTAATGCATCTGTTTCACGTGTTCATACAACTATGATTTTTGTCTTACTGGCTATTTTTTCTTTCTTGGTGTTGGCTGGATTTTTTTCAGCCTCTGAAACGGCCTTAACTGTTATTTCAAAAGCGCGTATTCACAAATTGGCAAAAAAAGACAATAAGGCAGCCGTCGTCGCACATCTTTTAAATCGAACAGAGCATGCTATCAGTAGTTTGCTGATTGGAACCACCCTGATTCATATGATTATTATGTCTTTGATCGGTGGTTGGACAAGCCATATGTTTTCTGCGTCTATGCAGGCCCTGATAGTTTTTGGCAGTAGTACTTTTATTATCGTTTTTTGTGATATGTTGCCAAAGATGTTTGCTTTGAATTATCCAGAGCCCATTCTGCTACGTTTCCCAAATTTTTTAAAGTTCATGGTGTTTATTTGTACGCCCATTAATACGGTTGTCAAAGGAATTGCGCGTTTACTGCTGAAACTACTCCGTTTAGATGAGGGTAAAAAAACAGATGATATTGATGAACTGAAAAGTTACATAGATCTGCATTATAATTTAAGCTTGAATCGTCCTTTGGAAGATTTAGAAGAGCGCACCATGTTAAGAAGTGTGTTAGATTTGGATCGTATGCGTGTTCAGGATGCCATGATGCATCGCAGTGGGGTGCAGATGATAGAGGTCTCTACCCCTTTGGACGTAATTTTAGAAACGATTCAAAATTCGCCTTTTACGCGCATGCCTGTATACAAAGAGGATCCCGATAATATCGTGGGTATTCTTAATGTGCGCGCTTTCTTGAGGTATTGTTTTCAGGAAAAAAAACCAGATCAATTTAATTTGCTTACCTTGATTGTGAAACCTTGGTTTATTCCAAATCATACTGATTTGTTGGATCAGTTGCGGGCTTTTCGTGACCGGCAAGAACATTTTGCCATCATCGTGGACGAATATGGTGTATCAATGGGTATTATTACGCTTGAAGATATTTTGGAAGAAATAGTAGGTGATATTACGGATGAATATGATATTAAAATCGGACATGTTATGCCCTGTACGGATGGTAATTTTTTGGTGTCTGGTAGTTACAATGTGCGTGATTTTAACCGCAGGTTCGATTTGGAATTATCAGCCGAACATGCCGTTACGATTTCTGGCTTAATTATGGATACGGCGCAAAAAATTCCCGATGTTGGGGAGTGTTTTGTGATTCAAGGGGTGACATTCGAGATCGTAAAAACAGCCCCCCATTTTATTTTGACTGTAAAAGTTACTTTGCCAGACATGACAACGGTGATTCATGAAGAGTAGAGATACCCTTTACCTCTGAACTGGTATGTTTCTGCAATTTCTTAAGGATTTGTTCATCAACTGTTAACCATTTTGAAATCTGACGATCTTATTTGTTAATAACTACTTGGGGTTGTATATGCTGTGATTTCATCGGTCGGTCGGACCGAACATTTCCCCCCCTTGGTCGCCTGCCCCAATTTTTTTTGGGGGGCCGAAAAAGGGGGAGAAAATTTTTGGGAACTTTTCAAGGTTTCCAATGCGAAACTGGCAAGAGGTCTTGCAACTGCAGGACCGATCTATCTGGATCTTCCACGTCGTATCGAAAGATCCAGATCCCAATTTCGCGCATTCCTTCCATTCAACACTACATTTCTTTTTCCCCATTTTGCCCAATCGGTGCGTTTGCACCCATCAGACAAAGCAGGTTATATTTATTCAGCAGACCAGATGCCGAAACACAAGGTCTACCGGAACAGCTTCGACTTCCGTCAGCAACCGTTTCCCTAGGACTTGCCAGCCTCCCCAACGCCACAGGCAACAAGCCCTAGCGAAACGGTGCCAACGAAAGTCGAAGTATTCTACGAACGTACCACCCAGCACTACGAAAGCAATGCTGTTTGGGTTATAACAAAGGTAAATAAAAGGCCCAGGTTAAGATCTGATTAAAAAATCTCTTATCCTTAAAAACTTTATCAAATATTTTTATGAAAAAGGGCGAAGATGGTGCAATATTCTCTTGAAGAACTACAATCCCTTGCCAAACAGCTTAGTCTGTCCGCGAAAACAGGTGACATATTTCTTTTGCATGGTGATTTGGGCGCTGGGAAAACAACGTTTGCGCAGGCATTTATTCAGGTGCGCTATCCAGGTACTGTTGTTACCAGTCCCACTTTTTCTATTTGTCAGGAATATGAAGATGTCGTGCATTACGATCTGTATCGGATTAACGCCTTTGAAGAATTAAACGAACTTGATATTCAAGAACACTTTCATCACAAAATCTGTTTGGTAGAGTGGCCAGAAATCCTTGGCCTTCTGACACCGAAAAAAGCGCTGCATATTCATATTGCACAAGGCGCAACAAGGGATACGCGTGTGATAAACTGTCTCGTAGCCAATTGAAACAGATTTAACCCTCATATTTTTCAGAAAATAAAAAGCTTAAAGAAGCCCTTACGCTGCCAACAAAATGCGTTGTATACTCGAAATTGTATACCTCATCTTGTTTCTTTCTTGTTCATGCCCCCTGCTATGGCTGATGTGTTTGGTCTAAAAACCTTTATCATCATCTTTGTATTTGCTGTTTCCTTGACCACATCTGAAATTATGCGTGGATATTTTGCTTATTTATTGGGGGATCGATATGGATACGTCGAAAGACGCTTAACGACAAATCCGTTGGAATTGGTTGATTTTATTGGGACGATCGCCCTACCCCTTATTCTCATATTGTGCCAGTCGCCCATCATGGGCGCGTCATGTCATCCGGTACGGATTGATTTCATGCGCATTAAGTTTGGCAAATTTGGTATTGTGCTGGCTATTTTGGCCAAACCATTTTCAGAATTTTTATTATGCACTCTGTCGTTACTGTTACTGCAATTTAGCCGTCAAGAATCGTTGGCCATGGAAGTTTTTCAGGTCGGCGTATTCTTGAATGCATTCTTGGTTGCCATCAGCTGCTTGCCGATTCTACCCGTGTCAGGCGGACAATTGATTGCGGCCCTTTTGCCGCCAAGGTTGCGTTATAAATATGAACAACACGCGCCTTATTCCTTTTTCATCTTTTTGTTTATCATCCTGGTACTACCAATGGTTGGTATTGATATCATGCCCGTTTTCCAATTTATTGCGATGCAAGTGATAACGGCAGCGATATTTCTTGTTCACTTTGTGGTGTAAATTGTGCTGTATTTTTTAGGTTCCTTTTTTCCCTTGCTGCGCTACCAGACATTCCGTGGCGTCTGCGCTGTTTTATTATCCTTTGCCATCAGCTGGCTGTGTGGGGAATATTTTATCAAATTTTTGAAAGCGCAGCAAAAATCAGGACAACCTATTCGTGATGATGGCCCGCAGCACCATATCACACAGAAAGCCGGAACCCCTACCATGGGGGGGTTACTAATTTTATGGTCTGTCACCTTGACGACCCTTTTGCTCAGCAACTTATCAATTGTGTATGTGTGGCTGGTCTTATTTGTGATGTGGGCCTATGGTAGCATTGGCTTGCTTGATGATCTGCGAAAACTAAAAAACAACAATAACTATCAAGGTGTTTCTGTCCGGCAGAAATTTATGCTGCAGTTTGGAATTGGTGGATTGGTAGCTTTGATTATTGGATGGTTAATTGGTAGCTCTGTCCATTTTCCTTTGCTTAAAAACTTTGTCGTAGAATTACCGCTATTTTTATTTGTCATCTGGGGAGCAGTTGTTATAGTTGGATCAACAAATGCAGTTAATCTGACGGATGGCTTAGACGGTTTGGCAATTTTCCCTGTCATGATGGCCAGCTTCTCATTAGCTGCTATCGCTTACGTTGTGGGGCACGCGGTATTTTCAAAATACTTGTTATTACCTCATGTGCCTAACATGGGAGAGCTGGTTGTTTTTCTAGGTGCTTGGATGGGCGGTAGCTTGGGTTTTTTATGGTACAACGCCCCCCCTGCCCGCATTTTCATGGGTGATACGGGTAGCCTAGCTGCCGGGGCATCTTTAGGTGCCACCGCTTTACTGATCAAGCATGAATTTGTCTGGGCCCTTATTGGGGCAATCTTTGTGGTCGAGGCCTTATCTGTCATCATCCAAGTCTTCTATTACAAGCGCACGAAAAAACGCATATTCCTTATGGCCCCCCTGCACCACCATTTCGAACAAAAAGGCATGCAAGAATCCACCATCGTCATCCGCTTTTGGATCATGGCAGTATTGCTAAGCGTTATTGGGCTGGCGTCACTGAAGTTGCGGTAGTACTTCTGGCGCGTTGCTGTTGTTTGCGCTTGGCCAGGTTGGCTTTCAGGGCCTGGGCTTTGCGGATACTCCGTGTGTCATCCTCGGCAAGAGCGCAGCTCACGATCGAGGACCCATTTGTTATATTGAGATTGGAATGTTCGGTAGTTAAATGGGAAGATCCAACTGTACTACAATGAATGGGTCCTCGGTCTAGAGCGTCTGCGTCGCTCTTGCCGAGGATGACGGTGGTGTCAATCATCATATCTCCTCCACCTTGACCAATTCATCATTCAGAAAATGGCGTTTTTCGGTCAGCTTGAATTGGGCATCATATGTATAGACAACCTGTTCTTGCCCTTCTGGTACTACCGTGTTTTCTTCTTTAATGAGGCCGTTTTGAAACACATCTAATTTAATAATAGTCTTGCCATCATCTCCATAAGTAACCTGTTTAACAGGATGCTCTTTGTTGTCATAAGTAGAGACCATTCGGATATGATGACCGTCGTTGTGCAACACCTCATTTTTAACCAAAGCGCCATTTTCAAAATAATCCCGCGCCATAGGATGGTGGGGGTTGTTCACATAATAGGCCCACATCCCATGCTTTTCGCCGTCTTTATACCTGCCTTCGCATTTTCGTTCGCCTTTCACATTTTGCAAAAACGGACCATCTAAAACTTTTTGATCTGGATAACCTTCTTTTTTATAGGAATAATGAACGTCCATATCTGTCAACGTTATCACTTCTTCCCTATGATCAGCTGTTTCTTTGATGGTGATGGTGGGCTCATTCATCAGCAAACTCATTTTTATTATTATTCATTACCTTGAGCCTGTTCTTCCTCTGTTTCCTCAATCCGTGTCACATTCACAACGCGTTCGTCTTTTTCAAGGCGCATCACGATGACACCTTGCGTTCGGCGGCCCGCAATACGTATGTCATTGACACCGCAACGCAGCAAACGTCCTTTGTTGGTTATCAACATGATTTGATCCTGTGGTATAACAGGAAATGCATTCGCTACGTATCCATTTTTGGCGGACAATAAAATGCCATTAGCGCCCTGCCCACCCCGACCTGTTGTACGGTATTCGTAGCCCGATGTGCGTTTGCCAAATCCAAGATCAGTAATGGTTAGAATGTACTGTTCATGTTCTTGCAGTTCAGCCCGGCGTTCTTCAGACAAAGCGCCTTCAATTGTAGCGGCTTCTTGATCTCCTTCTCCTGGTTGAATGCCGTGCTCTGCTGCCCGCGCGCGCAAGTATAAAGCGCGTTCTGTTGGGTCGACGTTAAACCCTTCAAGGACAGAGGCAGAAATAATAGTATCATCATGCGCAAGTTTAATGCCGCGCACACCGGTGGAGGTTCTGCCCGAGAAAACACGCACATCGGTCGCATCAAACCGAATGAACAGCCCTTTCTTGGTATTTAATAAGATGGTGTTATCGTTTCGGCACATCTTGACGGCCATCAATGTTTCACCATCTTCCAAGACCATGGCGCGCTTGCCGTTGCTTTGAATGCGTTCAAAATCGCTTACTGCATTCCGGCGTACCTGCCCTTTGGATGTGATAAATAGCAGTGTTGATGTGTCATCCATTTCTTTGGAAACATCTAAGATTGATGTAATTTTCTCATCTTTTTCAATGGGTAGTACATTGATAATAGCGCGGCCTTTGGCCTGCGGCGTGCCGACGGGTAATTGATATACAGGAATACGGTAAACCTGACCAATATTTGTGAAGAACAATAAACGATCGTGTGTGTTTGCCACGATGATATCTTGCACGTAGTCTTCTTCTTTCATGGTCATGCCGCTGCGTCCTTTTCCGCCCCGCAGTTGTGCGCGGTACGTGCTTAACGGAACACGCTTGATATATCCGCCAAAGCTAATCGTTACAACCATTTCTTCGGATGGGATCAAATCTTCATCTTCCATCTCATCTTCTGCAGGTAAGATTTCAGAACGTCTTGGGGTGGGATAGTCAGTCTTGATAGTTTTAAATTCATCAATCATAATGCCGCGAATACGTTCTGGCTTGCTCAGAATATCAATATACTCTTGGATGGCGGCCATGGTGCTTTGCAAATCATTCTTGATTTCTTCTTGCTCCATACCTGTTAATTTATGCAAACGTAAATCCAAGATGGCATTGGCTTGAATCTCTGACAAACGATAGTAAGGTCCCGCCTCCGTTTGCGATCCTTGTAGCAAAGCCAGATAAGGCTTAATGTTTGCGGCATCCCAATTTTCATGCATCAATGTAGCCAAGGCTGATTTACGATCGTCTGCTGCTTTGATCAATGTAATGATTTGATCAATATGAGCCAAAGCCAAAGCAAATCCCAATAAAACATGGGCTTTATCCCGTGCTTTTTCCAAGAAATAGCGAGTTCGGCGTACGATCACGTCATATCGGAATTCCAAAAAACAAGTCAACGACGCTTTCAGTCCCAAGGTTTGAGGAATACCTTTCACAAGCGCAAGTACGTTGGCAGGGAAATTCATTTGTAGCTGCGTATGTTTATACAGCTGATTCAAAATGACCTGACCGTTCCCATCCCTTTTAATTTCAACAACAATGCGAATGCCATGACGGTTAGATTCGTCGCGGATTTCACCAATGCCTTCAATGATTTTGTCGCGGCTAAGCTCTCCAATTTTTTCAACAAGTTTGGCCTTGTTCACTTGATACGGAATTTCTGTGATAACGATGGCTTCTTTATCACCTTTCAATTCCTCAATGCTGGCTTTGCCGCGCATTACAATGCTGCCGCGCCCTGTTCTGAAGGCATTAAGAATACCTGTCATGCCTAAAATTTGACCGCCTGTCGGAAAGTCTGGTCCTTTGACGAACTCCATAATTTCAGGCAGTTCCATCAGTGGATTTTCAACCAAAGCGCAGCATGCATCCAGCAATTCGCCCAAATTATGCGGGGGGATATTGGTGGCCATACCAACAGCAATGCCACTTGTTCCATTCAATAACATGGTAGGAACGCGGGTAGGAAGGACTGTTGGTTCTTGCAGTGATCCGTCATAGTTTGGTCTAAAGGCAACCGTATTACAGTCCAAATCTGCTAAGATCTCTTTTGAAATTTTGGCCAAACGGGCTTCTGTATAACGCATGGCCGCTGCAGAGTCTCCATCGATGGATCCAAAGTTTCCTTGGCCGTCAACCAAGATCATACTCATGCTGAAGTCTTGAGCCATACGAACCATGGTTTCGTAGATAGCACTATCACCATGGGGATGGTATTTACCCATAACTTCACCGACGATCAACGCAGATTTGCGATGCGGCTTAGTATGATCAAATCCCAAACGTTTCAGCACGTATAAAATCCGTCTATGAACTGTTTTAAACCCATCGCGTGCATCGGGTAAAGCACGGGCGACGATCACGCTCATCGCATAGTCCAGGTAAGACTGCTTCATTTCCTCTTCTAAGGGGATACGCTTGATATCATCGAACAATGTAGGAGCGGACATGCGTCAAGGATGTATGATCATTTAAGACAGTATACCATGTATTACTATCGGCAAATATACCTTTGTAGGGCTACAATCAGGCATAGGTGTCTTAGTTTGGGGGCCTGATTTGTTATTGCTTGATGAATTCACCGGCGCTATTGTAACGCCTGCGCCATTGTATCTGCCAGTGCTTCAAAATCTTTTTCTTTATAGCCCCGGGTGGTCATGGCGGGGGTGCCAACGCGTATACCTGAAGGTTTCATGGGTGACAATGGATCAAACGGAATGCTGTTTACGTTACACGTAATTCCTAAATCTGCTAGACGTTGTTCGGCCACTTTGCCATTTGCAACAAAATTACGTACATCTATCAAAATAAGATGCGTATCTGTCCCTCCTGTAATTAATTGGAAGCCATGCGATACCAATCGATTCGCAAAGGCTGCAGCGTTATTGACAATTTGCTGTGCATACAGTTTAAACTCTGGCGTGAGAATTTCACCAAACGCAATTGCTTTGCCTGCAATGATGTGCATCAAAGGGCCTCCTTGTAAACCAGGCATAATGGCTTGATCTATTTTTTTTGCAATATCTTCATTGTTGGTCATAATAATGCCACTGCGCGGTCCACGCAGGGTTTTATGGGTCGTGGAGGTTACCACGTCAGCGTACGGTACAGGTGAAGGATGCGCTCCGCCCGCAACAAGCCCTGCGAAATGCGCCATGTCTACCATAAAATAAGCCCCGCAGGCGTCTGCGATTTCTCTGAATTTAGCAAAATCAATTGTGCGAGGATAGGCTGAGCCACCGGCAATAATGATTCGTGGTTTTTCCTGCATGGCCTTTTCGTAAATTGTTTCATAGTTTAGCCTATGTGTTTTTGGATCTACATCGTAGGAAACAGGTGTAAACCACTGCCCTGTCAGGCTGACTTTATGGCCATGGGTTAGGTGTCCGCCAGAAGGTAAACTCATTCCCATCATTTTGTCTCCTGGTTTGAGTAGTGCCAGGTATACGCCTAAATTTGCATTAGATCCAGAATGCGGCTGCACGTTAGCAAATCCTACGCTAAAGACTTGCTTACATCGATCAATGGCGATGCTTTCGATTTGATCAACAAACTCGCACCCCCCATAATAGCGCTTGCCTGGATACCCTTCTGCATATTTGTTGGTCAAAATCGATCCACATGCTTCCCTGACAGCTTTTGAGGTGAAATTTTCAGAGGCGATCAGTTCAATGTTTTTGCTTTGCCTTTGTGCTTCCTGTTCGATGAGATCGAAAACTTGCTTATCCATTTCTTACTCCCTTCATACACAATCTTGTCATCCTGACGAATGTCAGGATCCAGTCATATCCACCATGTGGATCCTGATGTTCATCAGGATGACAGTAATGGTGATGTGGCATCTCAAATCTTCGAAAACAATTCATCCATATGGCGTTCTTGCTCTGCCAATACATCTATATGAAAAGACAGTTCTGGGGTGAAGCGCATGTTCAGCTGCTTTGCCATGGCATGGCGCATGACTGATTTGACCGCCTCTAAATATGCCAAGCTGGCAGGCAGCTTTGCCACATCAAAATGCCGTACATAGATTTTTGCTGTTTTCATGTCAGGTGAAACATCCGCCCGCGCGATCGTCATCAAAGGATCGGCCGTTACCATAACGCCCTCAATTTCAACAGGCGGCAGCACTTTGCGCGTAATCAGTTCAGAGACAAAACGCTGAACCTCTTGACACAATCGAAGCTGCCGATTCGTCGATTTTGATGGCTGCGCTTTTTCGGATTTAAAAAGTTTCATCGTATCCCCTGCTCCCTGTACGCGGCGCTGTTTTCCCGGGCGTTACAGATGCGCGTGTCAGCGCTTAGCATCTGTTAGAACCGGGATCCAGAAATGCATTTGATGATTTTCTGGATCCCGGCTCCCAAGAAAAACTAAGGTGCTATGCACCAAGTTTTCCGTAGAGTCCGGGAAAACAGTTCCTCTTTCTCTTGTCCTACCATATTATGGTTTAGGCAGCAGCGTTTAGCAAACACATGACAGCAATCCCCTTAGATCTTATTGCTGCAGGAAATATGGTCTATACCCCCGCTGGATTTACATGGTCTACGCCCTTGATCGAAAAAGAAAGTGCAGAATACGGTGCATGCACATTCAGATTAAATGACTTGTCTATTCTGTTTCGCGTTGCAAAAATCACGCCTACAAAAATAGGGCAATTCGTAACGCTATGGAAAAGAACGGGACAGTCGCCGATTCAGCCTTTTGACCTTTCAGATCCTTTTGATTTTTGTGTGATTAGCGCCAAAAAAGATGATTGTCTTGGGCAATTCATTTTTCCCAAATCTGTGCTTCATGATAAAGGAATCGTTTCAAAAGATGGAAAAGGCGGCAAACGCGCCATACGCGTTTATCCAGCATGGGATAATCCTACCAGCGATCAGGCTAGAAAAACCCAGGCATGGCAATTGCAATATTTCCTAGAAATACAGGAAAACGCACCTATAGATTTTTCTTGGGTGAAGCAGCTGTATCAATCAGCTATCGCTTAATCCATCCCCCCCCCATTACGCGGGTGCCGTCGTAGAAAACGCAGGCTTGGCCGGAAGATACGCCATACTCAGGCTGGTCTAGCGTGACTAAAGCGTGGTCTTCGTCTATCATTTGCACCGTTGCAGGTAAAGTTGTCCCTGTCGATCGTATTTTTACATTGCAGTGAAAACCGGCGGGATATTGGGAAAAATCGATCAGCCAGTTTACATCTTGCACCGGAATGTGCGTTACCGCCAAGGCTGATTTAGGGCCTACAATAACCTGATGATGGATGGGGTCTAAGGCTACAACATACAACGGTTCGGCGGCCGTCACCCCAAGCCCCCGACGTTGTCCAATGGTGTAATGAATGATGCCTTCATGTTTGCCAAGCACCCTGCCCTCTAAATCCACGATTGGGCCTTTGACCAAAGCATCAGGCCTTAGTTTTGCTACCGTTTGTGCATAATTACCGTTTGGCACAAAACAAATATCTTGGCTGTCTGGTTTGTCTGCAATCTCTAGCCCAAAGGCCGTAGCTAAAGCGCGGGTTTCAGATTTAGGAATCCCCCCTAAAGGAAAACGTAAATAATCCAAATCAACCTGCTTTGTTGAAAACAAAAAATAACTTTGATCTCGGTTTTGGTCATGGGCTTGATGCAGTTGTCCATTCATATTTTGCACATAATGCCCTGTCACAAGGGCCGCGCAATCAAGATCTCGCGCGGTATGTAATAAATCGCGAAACTTTACTTTTTGATTGCATCGTACACAAGGAATGGGCGTTTCCCCGCGCAAATAGCTGTCTGCAAAATCATCAATAACTTCTTCTTTGAAAACGCTTTCATAATCAAGTACATAATGATGAAAACCAATTTTCTCAGAAACGCGCCGTGCGTCGTAAATGTCTTGGCCCGCGCAGCATGCCTTGGCTTTTTGGATCGCTTTGCCGTGATCATACAACTGTAAAGTGATGCCGATCACCTGGTATCCTTCTTGATGCATAAGCGCTGCCGCAACTGAAGAATCCACGCCTCCAGACATAGCCACCGCCACGCGCGCACCTTTGGGAATGCCTTCTAAAGTGAAAGACATGCTATTCTCCCGCGTCGAAAAAACGATTGTATTTATCAAGTTCAGTCAGGTGTTCATCCGCCTTCGGTAGAGGATCTTTTTGGAATTGAATATTGGGCCATATTTTTGAGAATTGACGATTTAGCCCAATCCATTTTTGACCGTCTTCAGTGTCGTCCGTTACAATGGCCCCTGCAGGACATTCGCCCACGCATATTCCACAATCAATACAAATATCTGGATCAATTACCAACATGTTTGGGCCTTCAAAAAAGCAGGCCACAGGGCACACCTCAACGCAACTAGTGTATTTGCAGTTGATGCAGGCTTCCGTAACGACGTGCGTCATATGACTGCCCAATTTGAATTCCCGGTCGCTACAGGCTCTTGTGCAAAGCACGTAGAGCCTGTTGGTACCGGGATCTCGGCTCTAACAGACTCTAAGCGCCTAGGCGCAAGAGTCTGTAACGTCCGGGAAGCCAGACCCTGAGCAGCCAAGTGTGTCATTATACCGCCACCTCATGTTTTTTACAGGTATAGTTTTCTTGGTAATCATGGCGGGTGTGGCTGTTGATCAGCTCTAAACTGCCACTTTCTATGGCATTTACCAAACGATCTCTGAAACTATCACGGTCTAGCCCCGGTGGGATGATTTCCATAACTTTTGCTTCAATGGTCCCTGGATATTTTAAAAAATTCCTTCTTGGCCAATACAGGCCTGAATTTAACGCCACAGCTGCAACAGGCATATGTAGATTTTTGTACAGAAGATAAACACCGTCTGTATAATCTGCTGTTTCACCAACAGCTGTCCGCCTGCCTTCTGGAAATATAATAATATGGGAATTATTTTTCTGAACTTCTTTCTTGGCTTCATCAAGCATTTGTCTGATGGCTTGTACGGGTTTTTTACGATCAATGGCGATGGCACCGATTAATGTCATCATGCGGCCAAAGAAAGGGATGCTTTTTAATTCTTTCTTGATTACAAAAACCGCTTTCTCGCCAAACTCTAATTCAAGGGCACCTACATCCCAAATGGATTGATGCTTAGAGGCAATAATCATAGGGGTAGGACTTTGATGAATTTGTTCAAACCCCTCTAAGTGGTAGGACAATCCAACGCATCTTTGCATCATGACGCAGGTAACTTGCGTCCATACTTTTGCAATGCATTGGGCAAGTCTTCTGTCACGAACGATATACAGGGTGATCGCTAAAAACGGTAGCAGCAAAACAAAAAACAGGGCAAAACTAACGTAGAACAAAAAAGACTTTGCTAAAAGTTTCATAGAAAACGCTCCATAAATCGTTTTGATAATTCAACAGCTGGTTGGTCAAACGGATTAACTGCGACAAGATTAGCAATTGCTAGCGTTTCCAGCATAAAACGCATCATCACAAAACCAAAGGATTTTTCAGACAGATCTGGCAGGATAATTTCGCGAACATGATGACCGGCCTCTTTTAAGACAAGCTTTGTGTTTTCAAAATGTGCATTCAAAAAATCACTGGGTGTGTGCTTTTGATACAGCGTCATACTGGGAATAGACGTCATGTGATGATTCCTTGGTAAAGGTATAGTATCACAATTTACGCGCAGCAAGGTGAATATATATTTGTGGGGGCCGTCCAAATACAGCTGCAACTGAGAGTGCTGATCAAGCGTGCCCTTGTTAACAATAGGCTGGAACCCAAACGATAGTTGATTCGTATCTTTTTTGCCTAAGGATTCGGCAATTAACTGACAGCACCATGCTAATAAACCATCTAGATAATCGCTGTATCCCCATAAGACGTGTATGGTATGACCTTTTTTATAGGCATCAAATAGAGTTTGAACTTCGATTGAGTTACGATTTTTTACTGCGGTTTTTGCGCCTTCGATAAAAGCATGTGGATCTAGTCCTATTAATGCACAAGGTAGGCATCCAACCGCCGTAAATGCTGAAAATCGGCCTCCAATATCAGCAGGATGGGGAATGAAAGTCCAGTTGTTTTTTTGAGCAAGATTGAAGAGAGTGCTGTCTTTATTTTCCGTAATTACCACCGCTTCTTTAGGCTGCAAAGCTTGGACTTGGCAAAGAATTTCAGAGGTTTCTCCCGATTTAGAGATGAAAACAATCCCCGTATCTGACAGATTTTGCTGCTGTAGACGCTGCAAGGTAATAGGATCGATGTTGTCTAAAATCTGAACATTTCCGAGAGCGTTATCCTCGGCAAGTCTGGACAGACCCAATAAAGCGCGCGTTGTCAAAATCGATCCGCCAAGCCCACAAATCAGGAATTTTTTATAACGTTGCTTCAGCATTGTGGCAGCATCTTGCCATGTATCCGTTTCACCTAGGGTTGTGAATAAAGGCAGAGTCTTATCATTTACAGGCATGAACGTCCTGAACGCTGATGGTAAGAATGTCTGCAATTTGATCGGGAGGCAGCCCTTTTTGTATCATTTGTTGAATGACTTGTTTTCGTTTTATCTTTCCGCCTTCTTCTCTACCCTCAACTTTACCAGCCTCAAACTCATCTTTACGTTTGATTGCTTCTTCATCTATGCGTAA
>ERZ1292633.285-Hain-H41-02um-R1-285-length-63872-cov-8_pt1 | contig 63872 bp, 60 predicted proteins | sample MGYA00564406_ERZ1292633 | MGnify/ENA primary metagenome ERZ1292633 (study PRJEB36523, sample SAMEA6512639) | groundwater metagenome | collected 2019-01-08 | study: AquaDiva: Metagenomics assemblies of 32 groundwater samples
ATGGCAAAGCTGCCGTCCAAGTGCGGGTCGTTGATGTAGCCCTTCCAGCCCACGGTGGTGCGCGGTTTTTCAAAATACACGCGCATCACGATCTGCAAATCCCGCGCATGCTTGTCGGCTTCGACCTTGAGCAGCTTCGCATACGCGATGGCCTGGTCGTGGTCATGGATCGAGCACGGACCGACCACAACCACCAGGCGGTCATCCAGGCCTTGCAACACGTTCGAAATGTCTTGGCGCGACGTCTCCACCAGCGCCAGATGCGCCGGCGACGCGGGCCACTGCTCTTCGAGCAGCGCAGGGGTCATGAGCGGGCGCACCGAAGCAATGCGGGTGTCGTCGATGCGGGTTTTGTCTTGTGTGGAAAGCATGAAAGTGACCTGATAATGTGCGCAAAGTGTAAAGGCTTGCCATGACCGAAACCCTGCCCCCACCGCGCCTTGAACACCTGTGCGACCTGGCCGTGACCATTGCCGCACCTGTGGAGGTGGGCCACACGCCCGCCGGTTTACGCCGCATGATCCCCATCACCGGCGGCACCGTCACCGGCGCCCAAATCAAGGGCAAAGTGCTGGCCGGTGGTGCCGATTTTCAGCTGATCCTGAATGGCGGCACGCAAGCCCACCTGGACGCCCGCTACGTGATCGAGCTCGACGATGGCAGCCGGGTGTTTGTGCAAAACACCGCCTTGCGCGTGGCTTCGCTCGAAAATTCCCAACGCATCATGAACGGCCAGCCGGTCAACCCCGACGAGATTTACTTCCGCTGCCAGCCCAAACTGGAAGCCACAGCACCGCAGTGGGCCTGGCTGAGCGAAAGCCAGTTCATCGGCAGCGGGCGGCGCGCGCCCGACGGCGTGTATCTGAGTTTTTACCGGGTGATTTAGAGCAGCGCCAAAATTCTTGGCATTCAATCGACCCGTGCCCCACTGGCGTCGACGGCACGCCTCCAACGCGCCAAGTCCTTGCGGAAATAGGCTGTGAACTCCTGACTTCCCTGCCCGATGACATCGGTCCCTTTGGACTGCATGGAGGCCCGGAAAGCCTGATCGGCCAGCAAGCGGGGCAGCTCTTGGTCGAGCCGACGGGCCACCTCGACAGGAAGCCGGGCAGGACCCGCCAAGCCAAACCACGACGTCACGCCGTAATCATTCACACTTTCCCCCACTGCGGGCACATCCGGCAGGGCAGGACTGCGCTTTTCACTGGTGACGCCCAACACCCGCACCTTGCCGGACTTGGCCAGTGGGATCACCGTGGCCAACGTTGGGAAGCCAAATGTCACATCTCCTGCAATGACCGATGTGACGATCTCGGGCGCTCCGCGATAAGGGATGTGCACCGCGCGAACACCCGTCATCGCCTTGAAGAGTTCGGCGGCCAAATGCGCACCCGTACCGTTACCCCCCGATGAGTAGTTGTACTTGCCCGGTGCGGCCTTCAGCAAAGTCACCAATTCCTGAACGCTGCGAACAGGTGAATCCCCTGCCACGATCAAGGCATGCGGCATATCGAACGCGAGGTTCAGGAAACTGAAGTCCTTGTGCACATCAAACGGAACCTGGCGATACAGGGAGGCATTGATGCCCAAACCGCTGGTGACCAGGCCCAAGGTGTATCCATCGCTGGGTGCTTTGGCAATGGCATCAAATCCAATGTTGCCGCCCGCACCTGGCCGGTTATCCACCACCAGACCTTGCCCCAACGCGGGCCCCAGTTTGTCAGCCAAAGCGCGCGCCAGCACGTCAGGCGCACTTCCTGCGATATAGGGCACCACCAGCTTGATGGGCTTGTTCGGCCAACTGCTCGTCTGCGTCCACCCTTCTCGCAGGATCGCCGTGCCCGCCAACGCCGTGAGCATTTGTCGTCTTTTCATGTTGTCTCCTTGCGATAAAAAATTTGATGCAACCGATATTTGTCTTCGGGGCTCATGCGGCACCCGTCCTGGCAGTCGGTGCAGGCGTTGCCCCAGCAGCCCCCATGCCGGAGGCCACCTCGATGCCCCCCATCCGATCGATCATGGCCTGCTGATCCTGCTTGGCCAACGCATCCATCGCTTCGGGATCGCAAATGTCGCGCAACGCGGCCTGCATGGCTTGCAGTACCGCCGCATGCGCTGGGTCAGAGGCCAGATCGCGCAACTCTTCAGGGTCGAGCGCCAAGTCAAACAATTCGGGTGCATGGCGCACGTAATGGATCAGCTTGTAGCGGCCGCGACGCAACATGAAGGCCGCCGTGTTGCTGCCCGCTGCATGGTATTCACTCAAGATCACACGATCGGCCTGGACCGGGGCTTGTGCCAACTGCCGCAACGACTGTCCAGGACGGGCTTGCATCTCCGGCGCAGGGTCCAGACCTACAGACTCCAGGATGGTGGGAAACAAGTCCAACAAATCCACCGGTGTTTCGCAAATGCCGGGCGCAATGCCAGGTCCGGCCACGATCATAGGAACGCGTGCAGACTCTTCGTACAGCGTTGATTTCCCCCAGAGACCACGCGATCCCAGGTTGTCGCCGTGATCGGCGGTGTAGACCACGGTGGTGTTGTCTTGCAACCCACTGGCTTGCAGCGCCTGCAGAATTTGGCCCACATTGTGGTCCAAGAAACTGCACAGCCCGTAATACGCGCGAAAGGCCTGCGCACGCTCTTCCGGGCTTTTGAAGGATTCTTCCACCTGTTCAAAATCGGCATAAGCCTGAATCCAGGGGTGGCGTTGATGACCGTCTTGTGGGTGCAGTTTGACCGGCGGGATCGGCATGTCTGCATACAGGTCATAAAACTGTGGCGGCGCAATCAACGGAAAATGCGGCGCGACCAAACCAACGTAAAGCACGAAGGGCTCAGCACGCCCACTTTGCGCGTGCAGCCAGTCCACAGCGGTGCGTGTCACTTCCTCGTCGTACTGGGTATAGGACGATTCGCCTCGCCCGATCTTTTCGCCCAACATGCGTTGACCGGCAAAGCGCAACAAATACGGATCACGGATCGAGGCCCAGACCATGCCATGGCCCCCCACCACATGCATGGGCAGGTGTTCTTTGTCGAAACCGACCGGGTCACCTTCGGCGCGGTAATGCAGCTTGCCGACGCTCTCGACTTGAATACCATGCTCCTGGAGCACATGGCCCCAGCCGCGAATCTGACCGTGGTAGGGCAAGGCGTTGTCCCACAAACGGGCCTGGTGTACACGCATGCCCGTGGCAAAAGCGGCACGCGCAGGCACACAAATCGGGCTGGGCGTGTAGGCACTGGAAAACCGCACACCGCGCGCAGCCAAAGCATCGATGTGGGGCGTTTTTACAAATTGACTGCCATAGCAGCCACTGTGTCTTGGATCGTGTTCATCCGACATGATGACGATGACGTTTTGGCGCATTGGTGTCTCCCATTTGAAACGGGCAGACCACGCTGTCCATCCCGAGAAGGCACATCCTTGAACAATTCCTGCACAATTTCAGTTCCCGCAGGAACAATCATGTTGCAAACCATCTTCAGCGCCAAACCCGAAAGCCACGGTCTGAGTCAACAGTTGGGCTTGGCGTTGGCCAAACGCATTCCTGAAACCCACAGCCCGGTCATGCGCATTGCGGTGGGCCAAACTTTGTTGCATTCAGGTGTCGCGATCACGCGGTTACCGTTGCTGCTGTCAGGCCGTATCGACTGTGTCGTGCACCTGAACAAAGGAGAAACCGGCGACATCATCCCCGTCTCTTTTGAAGCGGGTGAAGTTGTTTTACTCTCACAACTTTTTTGCAATATCCCCGTCTGGGTCGATCTGGTGGCGGCAGAAAACTGCACCGTCCGCTGGCTGGATGTGAAACACCTTGAAGTCCTGATCGAGACAGACCCGGCACTGCTGTTGTTATTGACACGGTTTCTTTCGCAACGTCTGCGCGAAGTGCAAACACGCGAACGCGGCTGGATTGAGCGAAGCGTGCACAACCGCGTGTGCGCACACCTCACACGGCTGGCGCAAAAATCCCAAGTTGACGCACAGGGTCACACCTGGATAGCGGCCACACATGAAGAATTGGCAGCGCGTTGTGGCGTCAGTCGTCCCAAACTGTCGCAAGAGCTCAAACGCCTGGAGCAAGCGGGTTGCATCCGACTGAGTCGTGGAAAAATCGAGATTCTTCGTCTGGCAGGTGTGCTGGAGATGTGAGCCGCCAACACGGATCACAGCGGCAAACCCGCCCCTGGCTTGATGTCGCGCAGCACGATGCTGGATCGCACATGCGCCACAGCGGGCAGCTTGAACAAGGTGTTCATCAGGAAGTGTTCGTAGGCCTCGATGTCTTGCGCCATGATGGTCAGCACATAGTCTGACTGACCGGTGGTCGAGTAGCAGTGCACGATGTGCGGCGTGGCCTGCACGGCGGCTTCAAATTCGGCCACGGTTTTTTCGGTGTGCTGGGTCAGATTGATCTCGGCCATCACCATCAAATTCAGGCCCACCTTTTTGCGGTCCACCTGCACGGTGTAGCCGGTGATGACCCCTTGCGCCTCCATCTCCTTGATGCGTTTCCAGCACGGCGTGGCCGACAACCCCACCCGCTCCGAGATCTGCTGCACGGTCATGCGCGAGTCCTCTTGCAAGGCTTCGAGAATTTTCAGGCTGTAAACGTCGTTCATTCTTCAATTTTAGACATGCAGAGAATTTCATCCTCCAAACTCAGCCATTCATGACATGAATAAGGTATTTATTCGCGGATGAGCGGCCTATTCTTACTCCTCTATTCAGGAGACACGAATGCCCCCAAACCAGCCCAGCACGGCCCCCAGCCTCGCCGATTTGCGCGACTACCAACTCAAGGACAACGTCTGGGCCACGCAAGGTGCGGTGTTTTTGTCGGGCACACAAGCGCTGGTGCGGCTGATGCTGATGCAGCGCCAAAGCGACGAGCGCCAGTCATGGAACACCCGAGGTTTCATCAGCGGTTACCGGGGCTCGCCACTGGGCATGGTCGATCAGGTGATCTGGAAACAGGGCGAAAAGTTCAAGGCCGCAGGCATCGAATTTGTGCCAGCCATCAACGAAGAGCTGGGCGCCACGCAAGTGCTGGGCACGCAGCGCGTGGAGTCCGACCCCGAGCGCACCGTGGATGGCGTGTTCGGCCTGTGGTACGGCAAGGGGCCGGGGGTCGATCGGGCGGGCGATGCGCTCAAGCACGGCAACGCCTATGGCTCTTCACCGCATGGCGGCGTGCTGGTGGTGGCGGGCGATGACCACGGCTGCGTGTCTTCTTCGATGCCCCACCAGAGCGACCAAGCGTTTCAGGCCTGGCACATGCCGGTGGTCTCGCCCGCCGATGTGTCGGAGCTGGTGAGCTTTGGTCTTTACGGCTTTGCGCTGTCGCGGTATTCGGGCGCCTGGGTGGGCATGACGGCTTTGTCTGAAGTGGTGGAAAGCAGCGCCACGGCGGATCTGGACGCCATCAACGCACAGCAAAACAGTTGGAAGAATCGGCAAGAAGTGCAAGCCCTGACCGGCCATGCCGAGCCCGCCGATGGCCTGCACTACCGCTGGCCCGATCTGCCGTCACTGCGCCTCGAATCGCGCCTGCAGGACAAGCTGAGTGCGGTGGCCGCCTTTGCGCAGGTCAACAGCATTGACCGCCAGGTCATCGTCAGCCCGCAGGCCCACATCGGCATCGTCACGGCGGGCAAGGCCCACCACGACCTGATGGAGGTGTTTCGCCGATTGGGCCTGAGCGCAGCCTCACTGGCCGCGGCCGGTGTGCGCGTGACCAAATTGGGCCTGACCTTCCCGATCGAGTCCACCCGCATGCAGGTGTTTTCACAAGGCCTGCGCGAGATCCTGGTGATCGAAGAAAAAGCGCCCATCGTCGAGCAGCAATTGCGCGACCTGTTTTACAACGCGCCTTCGCGCCCAGGCATCGTGGGCAAGCGCGACGCACAAGGTCAGGCCCTGTTGTCTGCGCTGGGCGAATTGCGGCCTTCGCGCCTGATCGTGCAGGTGGCCGAATGGTTGCAACAGCACACCGGCTCGGCGCTCAACATCCCGCACCTGTTGGTGCGCGACTTCGTCCCCGCCGAGATGCTGAGCAACGCCAGCGATGCGGTCAAACGGCTGCCTTACTTTTGTGCCGGTTGCCCGCACAACACCTCGACCAAGGTACCCGAAGGCTCCACCGCACGCGCAGGCATTGGCTGCCACTTCATGGCCAACTGGATGGAGCGCGACACGGAAGGCCTGATCCAGATGGGCGGCGAGGGCGTGGACTGGGTCTCGCATTCGCGCTTCACGCGCATGCCGCATGTCTTTCAGAACCTGGGCGATGGCACGTATTACCACTCGGGCTACCTGGCCATCCGGCAAGCGGTCGCAGCGAAGGCGCGCATCACCTACAAGATTTTGTTCAACGACGCGGTGGCCATGACGGGCGGTCAACCGGTCGATGGCGTCATCAGCGTGGACGCCATCGCGCGCCAGGTCGAGAGCGAAGGCGTGCAGGCGCTGGCCATCGTGAGCGATGACATCGGCAAATTCAAGGTGCTGCAAAAACGCTTTCCAGCCATCGCCACGTTTCACCCGCGTGAAGACCTGGACGCGGTGCAGCGCCAGTTGCGCGAAGTGACGGGCGTGTCGGTGCTGATTTACGAGCAAACCTGCGCCGCCGAAAAGCGCCGCCGTCGCAAGAAGGGCGAGTTGGCCGACCCGGCGCGCCGCTTGATGGTCCACGAAGGGGTGTGCGAAGGCTGCGGTGACTGCGGCGTGCAAAGCAACTGCGTGGCCGTGCTGCCGCACGAAACGCCCTGGGGACGCAAGCGCAAGATCGACCAAACCCATTGCAACAAGGACTATGCGTGCGCCAACGGTTTTTGTCCGAGCTTCGTCAGCGTGACCGGCGGCCGCCTGCGCCGCAAAACAGGCGCCTCGCCCGAAGCGCGCCAGCAATTTATGGCGCACGCTGCCCGCTTACCCGCCACCCACCCGCGCAACACCGACAGCCCCTGGGACTTGCTGATCACCGGCGTGGGCGGCACCGGCGTGGTCACCGTGGGGGCGGTCATTGCCATGGCCGCGCACCTAGAGGGCCAGCAGGCCAGCGTGCTCGACTTCATGGGCTTTGCCCAAAAAGGCGGCTCGGTGCTGAGTTTTGTGCGCATTGCGCCCACGCGGCACCTGCTCAACCAGGTGCGCATCGACACCCAGCAAGCCGATGCGGTGCTGGCGTGCGACGCGGTGGTGGCAGCTACAGCCGAAGCCTTGCAAACCATCCGCCATGGCCGCACGCGTGTGCTGGTGAACGTGCACGAGACGCCCGTGGCCGATGCCGTGCGCCACCCGGATGCGCCAATGCACACCGACTTGCTGGTGGACAAAATGCGCTTTTCTGCGGGCGATGCGCAGGTGGAAACCTTTGATGCACAGGCCCTGGCCGAACAGGTGCTGGGCGATACGCTGGCCGCCAACATCCTGGCCATGGGTTATGCCTGGCAGCGGGGTCTGGTGCCCGTCAGCCTGGCGGCGCTGGAGCAGGCCATCCGGCTGAACAACGTGGCCGTGGACGCAAACCTGCTGGCCTTCACGGTGGGGCGGCTGGCGGCCGCCGACCCGATGGCCTTGCGCCTGTCTCCAACCGCTGAACCCGTGCCCGAGGGCCTGCACAGCTTCAGCGAACAAGCAACCAGCCACTTGGCGGCTTACCAGAACGCACGCTGGGCAGAACGCTACACGCGCTTCATGCGCGATGTGCAACAGGCCACGCGGGCCGCCCGTTTACCCGATGACGGCGTGGCTTTGACGGTGGCCCGCAGCCTGCACAAGCTCATGAGTTACAAGGACGAATACGAAGTGGCCCGGCTGTTCAGCGACAGCGCTTTCCAGGCGCAACTGGACGCGCAGTTTGAAGGCGATTACCGGCTGGCTTTTCACATGTCACCGCCCGCGCTGTTCAAAGCCGCCCATGGCAAAACACCGCGCAAAGTCACCCTGGGGGCCTGGATGCGCCCGGTGCTGCAACTGCTGGCCAAGGGCAAGGTGTTGCGCGGCACGCTGCTGGACCCGTTTGGCCACACGCACGAGCGCCGCATGGAGCGCCAGTTGATCGACGCCTACACCGCACAAGTGCAGCAGTTGCTGCGCTTGGTCACGGCGGACAACGCCGCGCTGGTGCAGGGCATTTTGGCGCTGCCGCTGGCCATGCGCGGCTTCGGCCATGTGAAGGCCCGCAACGTGCGTGCCGCGCAGACCCAACAAGCCTGGTTGCTGCACCGACTCGACCCCACCCGTTACCCGCGTCCGCCAGAAGACAACCACTTGCAGCAGTTGCGCGGCATTGCTGTTCGCAGTGTCTGAGCGGTGTCAGCCAAACCGCGCAGGCGCATACGGGGTCGGGTCCACCCAGGTGGGTTCACCGCAGACCATCTCGGCGAGCAATCGACCGGCCACCGGCCCCAGCGTGAAGCCCTGGTGCGCGTGGCCAAAGTTGAACCACAGGCCTTTGTGGCGCGGTGCAGGCCCCATCACGGGCAGCATGTCGGCGGTGCAAGGGCGCGCGCCCAACCAGGGCGGCTCGGGCAGGGGCTCACCCAGATCGACCAACTCACGCGCCAGTGCTTCGGCCTTGGCCAGTTGCACTGGCGAGGGCGCTGCGTCGATGGGCGCAAATTCAGCGCCCGTGGTCAGGCGCAAGCCACGCTGCATGGGAGCCAGCACATAACCGCGTTCGGCGTCGAGCAGCGGCTGCTGCACCTGGGCAGGTGATCGGTAATGTTGGTGGTAGCCGCGTTTGATGAACAACGGAAAACGGTAACCCAACGTGCGGATCTGCCCGTCTGCCCACGGCCCCAGGGCCAGCACCGCTTGTGCGGCCTGCACACGGCCTTCGCTGGTCTGTACCGACCAGCCAGCACCTTGCGCCTGCAGGCTGGCCGCGTCGCCGGTCAGCACACGCCCACCCCGCGCCACAAACAGGTCGGCATAGCGCTGCACCAATGCGCCGGGGTGGTTCACCGCCCAAGGGTCCAGCCAATGCACAGCACCCGCCAAAGGCCTGCGCAAGGCGGGTTCGGCCTGCGCCAGCTGGGCGGAGTTTTCGGCCTTCGAGCGCACCCCAAAACGCGTGCGCAAATCTTCTGCGCGCTGGGCCGCCTCATCGAACGCTGCGGACGTGCGAAACACGAAGCGGAACCCTTCACGCGCCACCAAATCTTGCGCACCCGCAGCGGCGATCAGCAGGTCGTGCTCGTCTGTGGCGTGGGCGATCAAGCGGCTGTAGGCCTCGGTGGCCTGCGCATGGGCCGCAGGATGGGAATGGCGAAAGTAGCTGAGCAGCGCTCCAGCCATCTGCCACAGGCCACGCGCATGCCAATGCACTTCGGCGCCACGGCCCACGGCCGCATTGAACAAAAAACCCGGCTCGCGGGGAAAAGCATACGGCTCCACCGCCTCGCGCTGGATCAGGCCCGCGTTGCCAAACGACGTTTCCTGTCCCGGCGCACGGCGGTCCACCAGCACCACATCAAAACCCCGTTGCTGCAAATGCAAGGCAGTACAAGTGCCGACCATGCCAGCACCTAAAACCAAGATAGAGGAGGCCATGGCGCTTCAGACCGCGTTGCGGGTGTCGACCCGCGTGGTGCCCGACAGAACAGGCGGGTGCGTCACGATGCTTTTGAGCTCAGGACGGGCTTGCTGCAGCGCGGTCATGTCGGGCCGAGGCCGGCTGAAACCGGGCTGTGTCTGGCCCCATTGCTCCAGCGCTGCAGCCATGCGCAACAGCTGCGCATCGCGGTGCAGCGGGCCGATCAGCTGCAAGCCAAATGGCATGCCCGCTTCGTCGCAGCCCAGGGGTAAAGACAGCGCCGGGTTGGTGGCCAGGGTGACCATGTAGGTCAGGCTCAGCCACTCGTAATAGTTGCGCTGCTTCTGACCATCGACCACTTCGGCGTACAGCTGCGTCCAGGGAAACGGCGACAGGGGCGTGACCGGCGACAAGATCAGGTCGTAGTGCCCGAACGCCGCCTGGAATTGCCGGTTGATGCGTGTTTGCGCCAGGTGCGACCAGGCCCGGTCGGCCAAGGTGATGCTGGCGGCCATCTCCACATTGGCCCGCACATTGGGCCCCAGCGTCTCGGGCTGGGTGCGGTAAACCTCTTCGAAGGCGGCAAAAAAACTCTCGGCCCGGATCACGTCAAAGCAGCGATGCCCGTCGCTCAGGTTCCAGTCCAGGGGTTCGCACACCGCCACTTCACGCGACAGCGCTTGCACGCGCTCGCGAAACGCACGGCGGACAATCGGGTCCACCGCGCAAGCGCCAAAGTCTTCGGTGTAGGCCACACGCAACTGGCGCAAATCGGCCGGCTGAACCGGCCAAAAGGCCTCGTGCTGCACGCCCAGGCTCAAGGGGTCCATGGGGTGCGGGCCGACACTGGCCTGCATCATGAACGCGGTATCGGCGACATCGCGGCCCATGGGGCCCAGCACCGAAATCGCCGACCAGCCGAGCGGGCGCATGTCGTTGGCCACCAAGCCCGGCGAAGGCCGCAGCCCCACCACACCACACAGCGCCGAAGGGATGCGCAGCGAGCCCCCCGTGTCGGAACCCGTGCACAGCGGCAGCATGTCACACGCCAAGGCGGCGGCCGAGCCCCCCGAAGAACCACCGGCATTGAGCGCCGGGTTGAAGGGGTTGCCCGTGGCACCCCAAACCGGGTTGCGGCTGTTGGCCCCTGCGCCCATGTCGGGCGTGTTGGTCTTGGCCGTGACAATGGCCCCGGCCTGGCGCAAGCGCGCCACGTACGACACGTCCTGCTCCGGCACATGGCCACGCAAACGCACATTGCCACTGGTGGTCAGCAGCCCGGCGGTGGCCTGCAGGTCTTTCACCCCCAAGGGCAAGCCATGCAGCAGCGGCAAAGGCGCACCGCGCATGACCTGTGCTTCGGCTTCGCGGGCCGTGGCCAATGCGCGCTCGTAGTCGGTCGCGCAGATCGCGTTGACGGCCGGGTTGTAGGTTTCGATCTGGTCGATGCACGCCTGCATCAACGCGACCGGCGAGAGTTGCTTTTCACCGATCTGGCGGCGCAATTCAACCGCGCTCAGTTCCAGCAAAGACATGGCACTCACTCCACCGGAATGTTGGCGCGGTGCACATAGGCCCGCAGCAGCGGCAGCTCTTGCGCCACTTTCGTGTCATAGACGCTGCCAGGCTGGAACAACACGTCCAAGCCCACTTTTTGCAAATCGGCTTTGACGGCGGGATCGTTCAAGCTGTCCTTGAGGGCTTGGGTCAGCTTGCCACTGACTTCGGCGGGCATGCCACGGCGGCCGACAAACCCGATCCACGGCACCATTTCATAGTCAGGAAAACCCGCTTCGGCCACCGTGGGCACTTTCGGCATCTGTGGCGAACGCAGGCGTGTGGTCACGGCAATGGCTTTGACCTTGCCCGTGGCCATCTGCGGCATGGCGGCCACGCTGGTGTCAAAGCTGAGCGGAATCTGGCCGCCGATCAAATCCGTCATGGCCGGCGCGCTGCCGCGATAAGCCACATGCACCATGTTGGCACCGGTCATGACCTTGAACATTTCACCCGCCAAATGCGCCGACGTGCCCACACCAAACGAGCCAAAGTTCAGGCCTTTGGAGTCACGCCGAGCCAACTCCAGCAACTCCTTGACGCTGTTGGCGGGCACTTTGGGGTGGGCCAGCAACACCAGCGGCGAGCTGCCGATGAGGCCAATCGACTCAAAGTCCTTTTGCGGGTCGTAGGGCAAATTCTTCTTCAGTGCGGCATTGACCGTGAAGGTGGTGTTGGACGAAATCAGCAAGGTGTAGCCGTCTGGTGCCGACTTGGCCACCAACGTGGCCCCGATGGCTGTACCGGCACCGGCCTTGTTTTCCACAATCACCGTCTGCCCCAGACGCTGGCCCAATGGGCCCGCCAGCTTGCGCGCCAGGATGTCTGTGGCCCCGCCCGGCGGGTAGGGCACCACCAGCGTGATGGGCTTGTCTGGATAGGCGGCGTGGGCCAACAAATTGACACCGCACAACAGCGCGGCCAACAAGGTCTTTTTCATGTCATGTCTCCTGGGTCTGAAACGATTGAAGGTATTGCGACAACACCTGCAGCTGCTCGGGAACAGCGGCTGCCGGGGAAAACGGTGCGACCAGCCCCATGCCGCGCAAGGCGGACAAGACAAACTGGACGCGGGCCTCGGCCTGGGGGCCACGGCACATTTCTGGAAAACTCTGGCCCATGCGTTGCTGCAAGCTGGCCGTGAGCAGGCCTCGGCGCGCGACGATGTGAGCGACCATGCCTTCGTCTTCGCGCGCGGCCAGATAGGCCGACCAAGCCACGGCGAAACGCGGATGCCCATACAACGTGGCCCACGCCTGCTGCACAAAATGGTCGGCACGCCGCTGCAGGGGCCAGTCTGCGGGGGGCCAGAAATCACTGGCTTCCTCCAGCTGCGCGATCAAGCGGGTGATCACCTCCAGCATCAACGCCGCCTTGGACGTGAAGTGGTGCTGCACCGCCCCAGCCGTCATGCCAGCGGCCCGGGCCACTTCGTGCACCGACAGTTGCCCGTGGCCCTTGGTGTGCATCAGATCCAGGGCCGCACCCAGCAAACGCTCACGCGTCTGTTCGCTTTTGATTTGGTGCAGAGTGCGGGTCATGTTCGGTGGTTGGAAATTGCATTATGGTCGTATTGCAATTTATTCCCACCCGTGCAAACCCTCAAAAGCAACCCCCTCCACTCCTTTTGAACCCCAGTGCGCTGTGATGGAAAATCCACGCTTCACAAGGACCCTGCCATGCCCGACATCCCTCTCCGCCGCGAAGCCCTGCAACAAGCCCTGTCCGACTTGTTCGCCCCTTGGGTGCAAGCGCTGGGCTTGCAAGTCGAGCGCTTTGACGCCGACAGCGTGACGCTGCGCCTGCCGCAAAACGACCAACTCGTGCGGGTGGGTGGCATGCTGTGCGGCCAAGCCATGATGGCGGCGGCCGACACGGCCATGGTGTTGGCACTCATCCACCACTTTGGCCAGTTCAGGCCCTGCAGCACGGTGCAGTTGTCCAGCAGTTTCATGAAGCCGCTGTCAGGACAAGATGCGCTCATCACCGCCCGGCTCTTGCGCGTTGGCAAGGCCATGGCCTTTGGCGAGATGGATTTGTCGGGGGCCGAAGACGGCAAAAGCGTCTTTCGGGCCAGCACCACGTATGCGCTGATGTGAGACCAGCCCACCAACGGGGGTGGTGAACAACACCGCCCCCACGCCCTCGGACCAGGCTGTCAGCCAGCCATGGCCTGGCTTGGCTACAATACGCCCATTCTTGTTTTGAGGTTCCCCATGTCTGCTCACAACGACACACACACATCCGACGATCCCGTGGAAAACGTGGTCAAGCACATTCCCGTGGTCATTCCGGCCGCTGGCGCCTTGCTGATTTTCTTGCTGGCCTTCATTGCCGTGTACATGGGCTGAGGCTTTCGCGCAGCTTCGCGCCCCCAATTGGCCGTCTTTTCAGGCGGCAACCCAGCACAACCCGCAACAGCTTCGGCTTTGCGGGTTTTGTTTTTGGGCCCTTCCCAGCCTGCACCTCCCGGGTCATGCGGCGGCTTCGCGCACCGGCATGATGTGCAGCGCCCCCGGGGCGATCAGCAATTGAATCCACCCCCCGGCCCCCACTTGCAGCCGCGCCAGCAGCCGGGTGGTCAGGTTCAAGGTGATGGTTTGGCCGGGCAAGGTCTCCGGGGTGAGCGTGCACAAACTGATTTCCCCCAAAGACAAGACTTCGGCCAGGCAACAGCGCAAACGGGTCCGGCCCTGACCGGCCACGGGCAGCGGCGCCCCATCGGCCAGCACATCCACCTGTTCGCCATTCAGCACCCAGGTCACGGGCGTGCCATCGCCGATCTTGTTTTTATCGACCACGGTCAGGTCGATGCATTGGGCGGGCTGGGCCGGATCGGTCCAACGCAAGCGGCCCCAGCCAGGCTGGTCCTTGAAAAAACACCCCGCAAAATGGTTTTGAATGCCCACCAACTCGGCCACCCGGGCATTGCGGGGGCTGGCAAACACGCGGGCGGGCTGGCCCGTTTGCAAGGTGTGACCGGCGTCCACAATCACCACCCGGTCAGCCAGGCGGCGGGCTTCGGACAAGTCGTGCGTGACCAGCACCATGGGCACGGACACGTTTTGGCGCAAGGCGGCCAGCTCACGGTAAAGCGCCTGGCGCGTGGGCGCATCGACGGCAGAAAACGGTTCATCAAGCAGCAACACCCCCGGCCATGTGGTGGCACCCGGTGCAGCGGATGTGGTTTGTGGCGTGGGCATGACGCGCACCAGCGCCCGCGCCAGCGCCACGCGCTGCTGCTGGCCACCCGACAATTGCGCCGGCCTGCGTTGGCTGAGCACACCCAGCCCAAGGCGGACGAGCAAGGCCTGCACGTCGGCCGCCGTCCAGCCCGGACCGGCGGCCAAGGCCACATTGGCCTGCGCGCTCATGTGCGGGAACAAGGCGTAATGCTGAAACACCAGGCCCGCCCGGCGCTGCTGCGGGCTGAGCTGCACGCCCGACGCGGTGTTGAGCCAGTCCTGCCCCGCCACCCGGATGTGGCCCTGCAGATCGGCAGGCGTCCACAAACCGGCCATGGCACGCAGCATGCTGGTTTTGCCGCTGCCCGACGGCCCGACCAAGGCCACCAATTCACCCGCGCCGCAGTCAAACTCGGCTTCCAGTCGAATCGGACTGGCAGAACGCAACCGCACTTGCAAGCCCGACATCAGCGCTCCTGCAGGGCTCGGCCACGCTGGCCCACCCGGTCAAAGGCCAACACCAGACTCAGCGCCAGCAAGGAGACGCCCACCAGCGCCAGCGCCATCACATGGGCCGACTGCAAGTCCATGCCCTGCACCTTGTCGTACAGCGACACCGACAGGGTGCGGGTTTCGCCCTCGATGTTGCCGCCCACCATCAGCACCACGCCAAACTCACCCAGCGTGTGCGCCACCGTGAGCGCCATGCCCGCCAGCAAGCCCGGCCAGGCCAGCGGCAATTCAATGCGCCAAAACGTCTGCCAACCCGACAGGCCCGACACCCAGGCCGCTTCGCGCAAGCTGTGCGGCACCGCCGCAAAAGCCCGCTGGATGGGCTGCACCATGAAAGGCAGGTTGACCAGCACACTCACCAGCAGCAGGCCTTCCAAGCTGAACACCAGTCGCCAACCCGATGCCGCCAGCCAGGCCCCCAAGGGGCTGCCTTGGCCAAAGGCCACCAAAAAATAAAAACCGATGACGGTGGGCGGCAACAACAAGGGCAACAGCAGCAACGCCTCGATGAACGCACGCCCGCCCCAGGCCGTGACCGCCAGCCAGCGGGCAAGCGCCAGGCCCAGCGGCAACAAAACCAAGGTGGTCAAAGCCGCCAAAGTCAGCGAAACGGTGAGTGCGGGCCAATCCATGGGGCGTGCGGTGTGCGGGGGTTACGGTGCGTGGGTGTGGTGTGGGCCTTGATTATTGCGGCAAGGCGTAGCCGTGCCGCACAAACACCGCCTGCGCCTGCGGGCTCAACAAAAAGCGGTGCCAGGCCACCGCGGCCGGGCTGGCGTTTTTCAACAAAACCATGCGCTGGTGCAAAGGCGCGTGCACATGTTCTGGCAAAGGCAAGACCTGCAGACGGCGTGCGATGTCGGGCACCGTGCTCAGCGCCAACGCGGTGATGCCCGCTTGCGCGGCCCCCGTGGCCACAAACTGCGTGGCCTGGCCGATGTGGTCGCCCAACACCTTTTGCCCGGCGGGCAAGGGCCCCACGCCTGCGCGCCGCAAGGCCTCCTCTGCCGCCACGCCATAGGGGGCCAAGGCCGGGTTGGCGATGGCGAATGTGTCGCCCGGTTTCAGGGCGCGCACCACGGCAGCCAGGCCCTGGGCCAAGGGCAACGTTGAATTTGCAGGCACCACCAAGGCCAGGCGGCCTGTGGCATAGCGCTGGCCAGCATCCAGCGTGCGGCCCGCAGTGGCCAGTTCAGCCACCCGGGCTTCGTCGGCCGAGATGAATTGCTCCACCGGCAGGCCTTGCAAAATCTGCCGAGCCAGGTTGCCCGAAGCCCCCAGAGTCAGCTCCACCTGAACACCTGTTTGTTGCCTGTATTGGCGCACCAAGTCAGCCAGCACAAACTTCAGGTTGCTGGCGGCTGCGATTTTGATGCGCGGCTGCACCTGCCCCTGCGCCCACCACGGAGTGGCCCAGGCCAGTCCCCAAGCCGCCCGCAGCAGCCGACGGCGGCCCTTTGCTGGAACCGGGGAAGCACAATTGCGCATAACGTCATGCATCTTTTGCATAGATTTAACAGGGGTTTTGTCGCAAATGACAGGCAAGGAGCAGGCAGGCTCCCTAAAATCGAACCCCCAAGTTACCACGCGGTTACGGCGGGCGATGACACGCCCACCACCGCACCAGTATCTCAGCCACCAGCCGTTTTTTCAAAGTCCCTGCGCAGGGTTTTTGAAAAGACGATTTTTAAACTTGGAGCCAGCCATGAACTCACCTGTGATGCAGGGCCTGAACCTGAACACGCCCGCCTACGTCAAGAACGCGAAACTGATCGCCTGGGTCGCCGAAATGGCCGCCCTGTGCAAGCCCGCCAACATTTACTGGTGTGACGGCTCGCAAGAAGAATACGACCGCCTGTGCGCCGAACTGGTGGCCGCGGGCACCTTCAAAAAGCTCAACCCCGCCAAGCGCCCCAACTCGTTCCTGGCTTGCTCGGACCCGTCCGATGTGGCCCGCGTGGAAGACCGCACCTACATCTGCTCGGCCCAAAAAGAAAATGCCGGCCCGACCAACAACTGGATGGAACCCGCGCAGATGCGCGCCACCCTGAACCCCTTGTTTGACGGTTGCATGGCTGGCCGCACGATGTATGTGGTGCCGTTCTCGATGGGCCCACTCGGCTCGCACATCAGCCACATCGGCATCGAGCTGACCGACAGCGCCTACGTGGCCGTCAACCAGAAAATCATGACCCGCATGGGCAAGGCCGTGTTCGACGTGCTGGGCACCCACGGCGATTTCGTGCCTTGCATGCACACCGTGGGCGCGCCTTTGGCTGCGGGTCAAAAAGACAGCACCAGCTGGCCTTGCAACCCCAGCACCAAATACATCGTGCACTTCCCCGAGACCCACGAAATCTGGTCTTACGGTTCGGGCTACGGCGGCAACGCGCTGCTGGGCAAAAAGTGCTTTGCGCTGCGCATCGCGTCCAACATGGGCCGCGAGCAAGGCTGGCTAGCCGAACACATGCTCATCCTGGGCGTGACCAACCCCCAAGGCAAAAAATACCACGTGGCCGCCGCTTTCCCCAGCGCCTGTGGCAAAACCAACTTCTCGATGCTGGTGCCACCCAAAGCCTTCGAAGGCTGGAAGGTCACCACCATCGGTGACGACATCGCCTGGATCAAACCGCACGACGACGGCAAGATGTACGCCATCAACCCCGAAGCCGGTTACTTTGGCGTCGCCCCCGGCACCAACATGAAGACCAACCCCAACTGCATGCTGAGCCTGCACAAGGACGTGATCTTCACCAACGTGGCCCTGACCGATGACGGCGACGTCTGGTGGGAAGGCGTGGAAAAGGACACCGGCAAACTGCCCGATCACCTGATCGACTGGCAAGGCAAGGACTGGACACCCCAGATCGCCAAGGAAACCGGTGCCAAAGCCGCCCACCCCAACGCCCGCTTCACCGTGGCCGCTGCCAACAACCCTGCGCTGGACCCTGCATGGGACGACGCGGCGGGCGTGCCGATCGACGCCTTCATGTTCGGCGGCCGCCGCTCCACCACCGTGCCCTTGGTCACCGAAGCGCGCAACTGGACCGAAGGCGTCTACATGGCCGCGACCATGGGCTCGGAAACCACCGCTGCCGCCTTTGGCGCGCAAGGTGTGGTGCGCCGCGACCCCTTCGCCATGCTGCCGTTTTGCGGCTACAACATGAGCGACTACTTCCAGCACTGGCTCGACACCGGTGCCAAGGCGCAAGCGGCTGGCCACCAACTGCCCGCCATGTACTGCGTGAACTGGTTCCGCAAGGGCGAAGACGGCGCATTCGTCTGGCCTGGTTACGGCGACAACATGCGCGTGCTCAAGTGGATGATTGACCGCTTGGAAGGCAACGCCCAAGGCGAAGAAACCATGTTCGGCGTGGCCCCGACTTACGGCGAAATCACCTGGACCGGTCTGGACTTCAGCGCCGAGCAATTCAAGTCGGTCACCAGCATCGACAAGGCCGCCTGGCAAGACGAGTTCAAGCTGCACGACGCGCACTTCAGCCAGCTGAGCTACCACCTGCCCCAGGCCTTGCTGGACACCAAGGCCGCGCTGGAAGCCCGCTTGGCTGCTTAAGAGCAGGTTCTGCGCCATGCACTGGCGCAGATGCAAAAAAACCGCCCCAGGTCACAAACCGGGGCGGTTGTTTTATTTGCCGCGCAAAGCAAAAGGCCTCCCGAAGGAGGCCTTGCGTTGCACCCAGGCCGGCCGGATTTCAGATGTAGTACATGCGGCTGTTGACCATGCGGGCAACGCGGCGAGCCTTGTAAGTGGCCAGGTCAGCGGCAGGCGTGCCGTGGGTTTCAGCGCGGTCCATGGCGGCTTGCAGGTCTTGCATCAGGCGGCCATCTTGCTGGGCCATGGCCCACAGGCGTTCGTCAGCGCGGCGGCGGGCCAGATCGGCCGACCAAGCATCGAGCCCGGCCATCAGGCCTTGTGCCAGCATGCGGCTCACGCCGCGCAGTGCGGCAATGGCCATCACAGCCACCACCCAAAGCGCCAGCCAGGCAGCCACCACATGCGTTTCGGCCCAGTCGTCGATCATGTGGTCGGCCATCACCACCAGGGCGGCCACGCCGGCGGCCAACATCCCAGTGGCCAAGCCAGAGGCCGAGGTGACAGGTGCAGTGCCCGCAGCCGACAGTTGGCTCAGGACAGATTTTTCAGTAGTTGTGTTCATTTTTTGTTCCCTTGATTCGACTTTGCATGTTTTGGCCATCCAAATCATCCAAACCATGGCTGCGATCATAGGGTTTTCACGCATACGACTCAACTTTATATTCATGATGCACTCCATTCATAATGGTGATAGATAACGGAAATTTGCATGCAACCCTCCATCCCGGCCTCTTTCCGCACACTGGACCTGAACCTGCTTCGGGTTTTTGACGAGGTCATGGCCGAACGCAGCCTGACCCGGGCCGCACGCAACCTGTCCCTCACCCAGCCTGCGGTCAGCAATGCCTTGCGCCGCCTGCGCGATGCGCTGGACGACGAACTGGTGCGTCGGCACGGCCATGGCATAGCGCCCACGCCACGGGCCCTGGCCCTGTGGCCCAGCGTCCGCGAGGCCCTGCGCCAGCTGCAAGAGGCCATCGTGCCCAGCCCATTTGTGCCGCAAGAAGCCGGTCACACCTTCATCCTGGCCATGGCCGATGCCACGGCCGCCGAGTTGATGGGCGGTCTGGCCCGGCAAATGCAAACTGAAGCCCCCGGCGTCTCGTTGCGGGTGGTGCCGCTGACCACGCGCGATCCGCGCAGCCTGCTCAGCGATGGTGCAGCCGACATGGCCTTGGGCTACTTTCCCGCCGTGCTGACCGATTTGACCGGGCGTGCCCAGGCCGGCGAAGCCGTGTCGTTTGAACACCAGCGCCTGTACGCCGGTGAATATGTCTGCGTGATGCGGCAAGGCCACCCTTTGGCCGACCAGCCCATGACGCTGGACGCCTACTGCGCGGCCCGCCATCTGCTGGTGAGTTTTTCCGGACGCCCCTATGGTTTTGTCGATGAGGCGCTGGCCTCAATCGGGCGACGGCGGCGCATCGTGCTGACCGTGAACCAGTTTTTCACCGCCGGGCAGGTGGTGGTCAACTCCGACTTGCTGACCGTCCTGCCGCGCCACTTTGTGCCCACCACGGGCATGGGCGATCAACTGCTGTTGCGCGATCTGCCCTTGGACGTGCCACCCGTCCACGTCGAAGCGCTGTGGCATCGGCGGCTGCAACACGACAGTGCGCACCAATGGCTGCGCGAACAATTGCTGCAAGTGGCGCAAGCCGCATTCGCGGTGGAAGGTCTGAAATGAAAATCCAATTGCTTTCGGACTTGCACCTGGAGGCCAACCCGGACTTCGTGCCCAGCCCGGCACCGGCAAGCGACGTGCTGGTGCTGGCGGGCGACATTGGTTCGTACCAAACCGGTTCGGCCCTGGCCACAGCGGGCGACGGCGACTTTGGCCTGGCGCGCTTTTCGCCCCTGCACGGCTGGCCCACGCCCGTGTTGTTTGTCCCGGGCAACCACGAATACGACGGTCTGGATTTTGACGAAACCCACACCCGTTTGCGTGCCACCTGCACCCGGCTGGGCATCACCTGGCTGGAGCGCACAATAGAGCACCTGAACGGCGTGCGCTTTGTGGGCACCACGCTCTGGAGCGACTTTGACGCACTGGGCCCGCTGGCCGGCCAAACCCTGCCCGACCCGACATCGGCCAAATTTCCGGCCCACTTCAATCACCCCAACAGCCAATACACACGCCAGCTCAAAGCGCGCGACAAGGCCTTTCGCGCCGCCAACTATTACCTGCGTAAAACCGGCACCACCCGCAACGGTGAACCCTGGCTGGCCGAGGGCTTGCGCGAACAAGCCCTGCTGTGCCAGGACTGGTTGCGCCAGACCTTGAACGAAAGCTTTGACGGCCCCACCGTGGTCATCACCCACTTTGCGCCCAGCCTGCGCAGTACCGACCCGCGCTATGGTCAGGTGCCGGGCACGGCGGGGTTTTGCAATGCGCTGGATGACTTGCTGCCCCACGCCCGGCTCTGGCTGCACGGGCACCTGCATTGCCCCAGCGACTACACCGTGCACGACTGCCGGGTGGTGGCCAACCCCTTGGGCTATGCGCGCAAAAACGAACAAGTGCGTTTTCAGGCGCAACAAGTGCTGAGCCTCAACTGATGCCCATGTCGGGGCTGAAGCCACCGACGAAACCAGCGGCCCTGCAGGTCGGAGCTTCAGCTCCGAGGCTTCAGACTTCGTCCCAGTCCGACAGGGTGGCCTTCAGTGGGGCACCTCGATGGCCCCGGATGGTTAAAAGCTCGCAGACAAAGCGCGATACAGCGCCTGAAACCGCGCATGGCGCAGTGACAGCGCTGTGTGCCGCGCCGCATCGGGCACAAAAACGCGACTGACCGGGGGCATGGTGCACACCTCGTCCAACGAAGCACCACAGGCCAACCAGGCCAGCCGCGCGGCGCCCAAAGCCGCGCCCGTTTCAGCGCCCTCGTGCAGCGTCAACGGCAGGCCCAGCGCATCGGCCAGCAATTGGGCCCACCACGCATCGCGGGCGCCACCGCCCACCAAAGACAAGCTCTGCAAGGCCGGCTCGGGCGTGCCCAGCGTCTGCAAGCCATCGCGCAAGCCAAAGGCGACGCCTTCGGCCACGGCGTAGGCCAGCGCTTCGCGGCCATGCGCTGCCGTCATGCCAAACCAGGTGGCCGTGGCCAGCGGCTGGTTGTGCGGCGTGCGCTCGCCACTGAGGTAGGGCAAAAACAGCGGGGCCGTGCGCCTGTCTGTTTCGGGCAGTTGCGCCGCAGCGGCCAGCAGGCTGGCCTCGTCGGCAAACGCCAATTGTTTGGCGGCCCAGGTCACAGCACTGGCCGCGCTAAGCATGACCGACATCTGGTGCCAGCGGTCTGGCAAGGCGTGGCAAAACGCGTGCAGCCCCTGCGCCGGGTTGGGCGCAAAGCGCGCCCCGCTGACAAACACCACGCCCGAGGTGCCCAGCGACACAAAGCCCTGACCAGGCCGCACCAAGCCCATGCCCACCGCACTGGCCGCGTTGTCGCCCGCACCGCCGGCCACCGGTACTCGATCGGGCAGTCCCCAGCGGCGGCACAGCGCGGGCGTCAAATAGGCCGAGACCGCACTGCCCTCCACCAGCCGCGGCATGTGGCTGCGGTCCAGGCCGCAAGCGGCCAGCACCGCGTCTGACCAGTCACGCCGGCCGGTGTCCAGCCACAGCGTGCCGGCCGCATCGGACATGTCGCTGACCGCTTCGCCCGTGAGCTGCAGACGCAGCCAGTCTTTGGGCAACAGCACGCGACGGGTTTGGGCGAACAACGCGGGCTCGTTCGCCCGCACCCACAACAGCTTGGGCGCGGTGAAACCCGGCATGGCCAGATTGCCGGTGATGCGCGCCAGATCGGGCACTTGCGCGGTGAGCTCTTCGCACTGCGCACCGCTGCGGCCGTCGTTCCACAATATGGCCGGGCGCAACACGGCGTCTTGCGCATCCAGCAACACCGCTCCATGCATCTGTCCCGACAAACCCACCCCCTCCAAACGCGCCAGCGCCTGGGGCTGCTCGCGTTGCAAAGTCTCCATGACGTGCTCCAGCGCTTGCCACCAGCTGGCGGGGTCTTGCTCGGACCACAGGGCCTGCGGGCGTTGCACCGTGAGCGGCATCCGTGCCGTGGCCAGCACCTGGTGCTGGTCGTTCAGCAGCAAGGCTTTCAGTTCGGAGGTGCCCAGGTCGAGGCCAAGAAACATGTCAAGTGCTTTCAAAAAAACGTCTGGCTATCTGGCTTGCGCTCAGTGCGCACGGCACCTGCGCCCCCAGGCTCAATCAGTGCGCTCCGCGAAACCGCGTGAGCGACTGACGCCGAAAATCCGAGGGCTTCATGCCCTTGATCTCCAGAAAGCGCCGGTTGAAATTGGCCACGCTGTTGAAGCCCACTTCGTAGCAGATGTGGGTGATTTGCTGGTCGGTGTCCATCAGCAACTGGCAGGCACGGCTGATGCGCACACGGTTCACAAAGTCGGTGAAGGTGTTGCCTGTGGCCTTGCGAAAAAATCGGCTGAACCGGCTTTCGCTCATGTTCAATTCGGCCGCCAGCGCAGCAGCGGAATGCGACTCGGCCAGCTGCTCGGTGATGCGGCTGACCACGCTGTTGATGAGGTCGAGCGAAGTGTCGTCGTCATCGCTTTGCAGCGGGGCACTGGAGAGCAAGCGGTAATCGTTGCACGCCGCCAGATCGGCCATGAATTCACAAAACGCCGTGAAACGCCGCAAGCCGTGGGCACGCTTGACCTTGTGCCAGTGTGCGTGCGCGGTCTCGGACACGCCAAAAAACTCGATGCCGTGACGGGCCCGCTCCAGCAAAGGCAGGATGTCGCTCAACTCGGGGATGGTCTGGCTGGCCTGCACCAGCGGATCGTGCGCGAACTGGATCACCAGATCGCGCTCAACCACGCCACCCTCCGGCGAGTCCATGGTGACCCAGTTGTGCGGCAGGCGCGGCCCCGTGAGCACCAATTGCCCCGGCTGGAAAGGCCCGATCCAATCGCCCACAAACACCTTGCCCGAGGTGGCCGTGATCAGGTGCAGCTCGTATTCGTCGTGGTAGTGCCAGCGCGCCAACGGGGTGGGAAAACCGTGCGCCAGGCAACGCACAAAACCCACCTCGCTGGACGGCTCGTAGCCCATGTTGGGCGAACGGACCAGTTCATGCTCCAGCTCGGGCTTGATCTGGCGGGGAACGGTGCGGGGGCGAACGGTCATGGCACGGTGCAGGGCGGTGGTTGGATGCCCGTCAGTTTGTCACAGCCGCATGGGTGCTGACAAAGTGGGCCACCCGATCATGTGCACGGCGCACCGCATTCACCAGCCGCGCGTCGCTGGCCAGCTCGCCCCACAAGTTGGCGTCGGCACAAAAAGCGGCCACCGGGTCGGCTGCCGCACACATCGCGTGCGCGACCTCGGGCTGCATGGCCTGGTCCTGGTAGGTGTAAGGAATCTGCCCGGCATGCCAGCGTTGCAAATAAGCCAAAAAGAGCGCCGGCAGCATGGCCACGCTCTCGATAGAACCGCCACGGGCCAGGCGTTCGCGGATGGTGGGCGCAATGAAGCCGGGCAGCTTGCTGAAACCGTCCATCGCCACGCGCTGGTTGGTGTCCTGAATGGCGGGGTTGCTGAAGCGGTCCAGCACCACATCGCGGTAACGGGGCAGGTCCAGCGGGCAAGGGTTCTCAGGCGTGTCCAGCACCGGGATCACGTCGTCGGTCACGTAGTCATAAGCGAAGCGGCGGATCACCGCGTCTTGCGTGCCTTCGTGGATGTAGGCATAGCCGACCAGCGTGCCGGCCCACGCGATGCAGCTGTGCGTGGCGTTGAGCAAGCGGATCTTGGCTTCTTCATAGGCGTCCACCGAATCCACCATTTCGACGCCAACGCGCTCCCAGTCAGGGCGGCCAGCGATGAAGCGGTCTTCGATCACCCACTGGATGAAGCTCTCGGCCATCAGGGCGGCCGGGTCATCCTGGCCGGTGGCGGCCTTCACGCGCACCGCCACATCGGGTGTGGGCCGGGGCGTGATGCGGTCCACCATGGCATTGGGGCTGGTGGTGTTTTCCTGCACCCACTGCATCAGGCCGCTGTCGCCCAAGGCTTCGATGAATTGCAGCAAGCCGCTGCGTGAACGTTCGCCGTTGTGGCGCAAGTTGTCACAGTTCATCAGCGTGACCGGGCCCGCGCCCGCTTGCATGCGCGCACGCAACAGAGTGACCAGCCCGCCATACACGGTGTGGCCGGCACGGCCTGCTTTGAGCGCGTCCAGATCGGCACGCAAATCGGGGAAGCTGGCCCAGTCGAGCCGGTTCTGAGCGTCCAGGTAATAGCCCGCTTCGGTCACGGTGAAGCTGATGATGCGGGTGGCCGGATCGGCCCCCACGGCCACCAGGGGTGCCAGGTCGTCTTGATACGCCATGACGTGCTGGATGGACGTGATGCGGGTGTAGCTTTTTTCGCCCTGGGGCGTCACGGTCTCCAGCGTGTAAGCGCCGCCTTGGGCTTGCAGCGCGGCAATGGTGTCGGGCATGTCGGGACGCAAATTGCCCCCGGCGATGCGCCAGCCCAGATCGCCCAGTTGGCGCAACTGGTGCACGTAAACGGCTTGGTGGGCGCGGTGAAACGAGCCCAGGCCCAGGTGCAGGATGGTGTTCATGGTATGCAAATCAGCAAAAAAGGAAAAAGGCCTGAACAACAAGTCAGAGGTCGAACTGCGTGGGCATCATGACCACGTCGCGGATGGTCATGCCGCGCGGGCGCGTGAGCATGAACAACACGACTTGCGCCACTTCAGACGCCTCGAGCAAGCTGCCTTTGGCCTTGGCTTCGGCCAGTTTTTCGGCTGGCCAGTCGGCCAGCAAAGAGGTGATGACCGGCCCTGGCGAAATCGCGCCCATGCGGATGCCGTGCTTGAACACCTGACGGCGCGTGGTCTGTACAAAGCAATCGATGGCCCATTTGCTGGAGGCGTAAACGGGTTCCCAGGGCGTGGGGAAATGCGCCGCCAGTGAACTGGTGACGATGATGTCGCCCGCACCGCGCGCGATCATGTGCGGCAACACGCCGCGCACGTTCTTCATCACCACGTTGATGTTCAGGTTGAGCATGCGGTCGATGGCGTCGTCTTGCGCGTCCACCAGGTCACCGCCGACATACAGGCCCGCATTGGCGTGGAAGATGTCCAGCCGCCCGGCCAGCGCCAGGATGCGCTCGGGCAAGGCCGCGCATTGCGCCGGGTCCAGCAGGTCCAGCACCAGCGGCAAGGCGCTGGCCCCCAGGGTGGCGCAGGCTTTGTCCAGCGCCTGGGTGTCGCGGTCGATCAGCACCACGGTTGCGCCAGCGTTGACCATGGCCTGCGCGCTGGCCAAACCAATGCCCGATGCCGCGCCAGTGACGGCGGCCACTTGGCCGCTCAAAGCTTGTGTGAAATGCATGGTGTCGTGTTGTTGAAAGGGGCAAAGGCTCAAGCCAGGGCGGCACTGTGCGTGTTGCGGACCACGCGGCCGCTGTTGTCAAACCAGTGCGCGTGCTCGGTGGCCACGTCCAGCGTGACGGAGTTGCCCGCCACCAGACTGGTGCGCTCGCTCAGGCGGGCCACCAGCGTGGCGCCTTCGGGCGTGCTGATATAGACCAAGGTTTCTGCGCCCAGCGCCTCCACCAAGTCCACACGGCCCGTGATGGCGCCTTGCCCTTGGGGACGAAGCTGCACCGCTTCGGGACGCAAGCCGATGGAACCACCCACTGCACCAGCCGGGGCCAACTGCACCACCACGGGCGGCAGCTGCGCCAACGGCACCACGTTCATCTGCGGCGTGCCGATGAACTGCGCCACAAACTGGTTGGCCGGGCGGTCATACAGCTCCAGCGGTGTGCCCACTTGCTCGATCTGGCCGTCACGCAGCACCACCACGCGGTCGGCCAAGGTCATGGCTTCGACCTGGTCGTGCGTCACATAAATGGTGGTAGCGCCCAGGTCGCGGTGCAGCTTGGCGATTTCCACGCGGGTCTGGCCGCGCAGTGCAGCGTCCAGGTTGGACAACGGTTCGTCAAACAAAAACACCTTGGGCGCGCGCACGATGGCGCGGCCGATGGCCACGCGCTGGCGTTGCCCGCCCGAGAGGTCTTTGGGCGTGCGTTGCAGATACGACGTGAGGTTGAGAATTTTTGCGGCACGCTCAACTTTGTCTTGGATGACCGCTGGGTCTTCCTTGGCCAGCTTGAGCGCAAAGCTCATGTTCTCGAACACGCTCATGTGCGGGTACAGCGCGTAGCTCTGAAACACCATCGCCAGGTCGCGCTTGCTTGACGGTTGGTGTGTGATCTCGCGCCCGTCCAGATTGAGTTGACCACCATCGATGTGCTCCAGGCCCGCAATGAGGCGCAGCAGCGTGGATTTGCCACAGCCCGAAGGCCCGACAAACACGACGAACTCGCCTTGCTGAATGTTCAGATCAATGCCCTTGATGGCGCGGTGGTCACCGAAGAATTTCTCGATGCCTTGAAGTTGCAGGTAAGCCATGGGATGTTCTTTTGAAAAAGGTTTACTTGACGGCACCAAAGGTCAGGCCTTGGACCAGTTGTTTTTGGCTGAACCAGCCGAAGATGACGATGGGCGCAATGGCCATGAGCGAAGCCGCCGAGAGCTTGGCCCAGAACAGGCCTTCGGGGCTGGAGTAGCTGGCGATCAGCGTGGCCAGCGTGCCGCCGTTGGCCGCCGTCAGGTTCAGGCTCCAGAAGGCTTCGTTCCAGCTCAGCACCAGACACAACAGGCCGGTGGACGCCATGCCCCCCATGGCCAGCGGCAGCAGCACCATGCGCACTTCTTGCCACAACGTGGCACCGTCCATGCGGGCGGCTTCCAGAATCTCGTGCGGAATGTCCTTGAAGTGCGAATACAGCATCCACACCATGATGGGCAGGTTGGACAACGTGAAGACAATGATCAGCGCCAGCTGGGTGTCGAGCAACTGGCTCTTTTGCGCCAACACGTAAATCGGCACCAACGCACCCACGGCAGGCATCATCTTGGTGGACAGCATCCACATCAAAATATCTTTGGTGTATTTGCCTTTGATGAAGGCCATCGAGTAGGCCGCAGGCGCGGCGATCATCAGGCCCAGCAAAGTGGACACCACGCTGGTGATGACCGAGTTCTTCGCGTAGAGCAAATAGTCGCTGCGCTCTTGCACTTCGTGGAAGTTGTCCAGCGTGGGCGTGAAGAACAATTCGGGCGGGATGGCGATGGCCTGCAACTCGGTCTTGAACGCGGTCAGCAGCAGCCAGCCCAGCGGAAAAAACAGCAACAGGGCAACGCCCCAAGCGCCCAGCGTGCGCAGGGCGTAGGCGGGTGTGAAAGTGGATTGACGTGCCATGGGGGTGTGCTCACTTGTCCAGGTTTTTGCCGACCATGCGGATCATGAAAACGGCGGCGATGTTGGCCAGCAGCACAGCAAACAGCGCACCGGCCGAGGCCACACCGGCATCAAAGTTCAGCAGCGCTTGCTTGAAGATCAGGAAAGCCACGTTGGTGCTGGCGTCACCCGGGCCACCGCCGGTGGTGGTGTAAATTTCGGCGAACACGCTGAGCAAAAAGATGAGTTCGATCATCACCACCACCGCCACCGAGCGGCCCAGATGGGGGATGTAGAGGTAGCGCAATTGCTGTCCGTAGTTGGCACCGTCCATGCGCGAGGCTTCGAGCTGCTCGCGGTTCATGCTTTGCAACGCTGTCATGAAAATCAGCGTGGCAAAGGGCAGCCATTGCCAAGACACCATGATGATCACGGACAACAGCGGAAAGTCGGTCAGCCAGTCCACCGGCGTCGCACCAAAGAACATCCAGACCTGCGCCAGCACGCCGTACAGCGGGTTCATCATCATGTTTTTCCACAGCAAGGCGTTGACGGTGGGCATGACAAAGAAAGGCGAAATCAGCAGCACGCGCACCAAGCCGCGGCCTGCAAAGGGCTCGTTGATCAGCAAGGCAATCGCCACGCCCAACGCCACGGTGATGGCGATCACGCTGCCCAGCAACACGAGGGTGTTGCCCACCGCTGTCCCAAACGATGGGTCGGTGATGAAGTATTCGAAGTTGTCCAACCCGACAAAACCGCTTTGATCAGGCTGCATCAGGTTGAAACGGATGACGCTGAAATAAATCGTCATCACCAGCGGAACGATCATCCACAGGAAAAGCGTGGCCACGGCGGGCGTCAGCAGCAAACGGGGAAGCAGGCGGTTCATGGGGAGGTCTCGAGGCAGTCGAAAGTAGGGGCACGCAGGGGCGCTTAATTGTCATGGGGCTGGGCGCCGCCCCAGATGATGAAAGGCGCATTCGTGCGCAGGGGCGCACTCCCACAAAGTTCGCGTTTTGTGGGAGGCCGCCCCTGCGGCCGATGGCTGTGCTTACTTGTAGTAACCGGCTTTCTTCATTTCACGCTCGGCTGCCACTTGGCTGGCCTTGAGGGCCGCGTCCACGGTGGACTTGCCTGCCAAGGCCGCGCTCATTTGCTGACCCACGGCAATGCCAATGGCCTGGAACTCGGGGATGGCAGCGAACTGCACACCCACATACGGGCTCTTAGGCAATGTGGAATCGTTGGGGTTGGCCGAGTCGATGGCGGTCTTCTCAGCCGAGGCAAAGCGTGCGGCCTTCAAGAAGTCGGCGTTGGCATACGTGCTCTTGCGCGTGCCGGTGGGCACGGTGCCCCAGCCGTTGGTCTTGCCAACCAAGTTGATGTAGTCCTTGGAAGTAGCCCAGCTGACGAACTTTTGTGCTGCGTCCACTTTCTTGGAACCTGCGGGAATGGCCAACGACCAAGCCCACAACCAGTTGGCGCCTTTGGGCGTTGCCATGGTCGGTGCTTGTGCAAAAGCCATCTTGTCGGCCACTTTGGACTGCTTGGGGTCGCTCACAAACGAGGCGGCGATGGTGGCGTCAATCCACATGCCGCACTTGCCAGAGTTGGTCAATGCCAGGATTTCGTTGAAGCTGTTGGCCGACGAGCCGGGAGGGCCGTAGTTTTTCAGCAAGTCCACGTAAAAATTGATCGCGTCTTTCCAAGGCTTGGACTCGAGCTGGGGTTTCCAGTTCATGTCAAACCACTGACCGCCAAAGGTGTTGACCAAGGTGGACAGGAACGCCATGTTGTCGCCCCAGCCTGGCTTGCCACGCAAGCAGATGCCGTACACGCCGTTTTTAGGGTCATGCATCTTGGCTGCCAGATCTTTGATCTGTGGCCAAGTAGGGCGCTCGGGCACTTGCACGCCGGCTTTGTCGGCCAGGTCTTTGCGGTACATCAGCATCGAGCTTTCGCCGTAGAAGGGCGCGGCGAACAGCTTGCCGTCCACGCTCAGGCCATTGCGCATGGCGGGCAACAAATCGTCCACGTCATAGCCAGCGTCGGTCTTGAGTTCTTGCAACCAGCCTTTTTTGCCCCAAATCGGGGTTTCGTACATGCCGATCGTCATCACGTCGAACTGACCGCCCTTGGTGGCGATGTCGGTGGTCACGCGCTGACGCAGCACGCCTTCTTCCAGGGTGACCCACTTGAGTTTGATGTCGGGGTTGGCGGCTTCAAAGTTCTTGCCGAGTTTTTGCATCTCGATCATGTGCCCGTTGTTCACGGTGGCGATCACGAGTTCGGTGGCCGCTTGGGCCATGCCTGCGCTGAACAGCGCGGCCGAGAGAAGGGAAGCAAAACGAAATTTCACAATGGTCTCCTGGAGGGGAATGTTGTTGGCACACGGTTGCACTCAACCGTGGTCACGAATTTTGATGATGTCTTGATTCGGGATTTATACAAATTTGGACCAAACCTGTACGCACTTGCAGCAGATGACTAGGACTTTCCCCCATATCTGGTTGAAAGTTTGTGAAAATGGACCTTCAACATTTCGCGGCCTACCAACACCCGCCGGCCTGCGTGAACCCCATGACCTGAGTCAAGAACAGCGCCCAGGATTTGGGTACAGTCGAAGCCTGTTTGTTCTCATTTAGGAGCCCCCATGAAAATCTTATTGGCCGTTGACGGCAGCGACTACACCAAAAAAATGCTGGCTTACCTGACCACACACAGTGACTTGTTCAGTGCCAACAACAGCTACACCTTGCTGACCGTGCAAGCCCAGTTGCCCCCCCGCGCACGCGCCGCTGTGGGCAAGGAAACCGTGGAGACCTTCCACCGCGAAGAAGCCGAAAAAGTGCTCGGCCCGGTCACCAAGTTCTTGCTGCGCCATGGCATCGACGCCAAAACCGTGTCCAAAGTCGGGCACGCGGGCGAGATCATTTCCAAAACCGCCGACAGCGGCAAGTTTGACCTGGTGGTGATGGGCTCACACGGCCACGGCACGCTGGGCAACCTGGTCATGGGCTCGGTCGCCACCCAGGTGCTGGCGCACTGCAAAACGCCTGTGCTGCTGGTGCGCTGAAAAACCGGGCGCTCAGCCGTCGCTCAGCGCGCGCTCAAACCCTCGAAACAGGTGCTCATCACCAGATCGAGGATTTGCGCTTCGGTGTGCTGCTCGCCCATTTTGAGAAACTCCAGCACCGGGTCGCACGCCCGTGCGTACAGGGTGTAGAGCACCGCCACAGCGGGCAAAGCCGGGTTGATCCGGCCCTGGGCCTGGGCCGCTTCGATCCAGCCGCCCAGTGCATCGCTGACTTCCATCAAGGTGTCCATGTAGTCTTTGCTGGCCATCAAGGTGGCGCGCAGACTGGAGTTCTGGCTGGGCAAGGAGGGCATCAGGCCTTGCAACTTGAGGGCCATGGTCCAGCGGGTCACGGCCTTGAGCTTGTCCATGGCCGGCTGGTCAACCGGCAAGGACTGGATGAACGCTTGCGCCTGGCGCATGGCGCTCACCATGGCCGCGCAGGCCAGGGCTTCTTTGCTGGTGAAATGCTTGTACAAGCTGGCTTTGGCAATGCCCACTTCGGCAGCGACTTCATCCACCGTCATCGCGTCAAATCCTTTTTCGGCCAGCAAGCGGTTCACCGACTGGATGATCGCTGTCTCCCGGGCGGCCAGCATTTGGATCTTGAAGGACTTTTTGGGCGGGGTCTGGGCTGGGCTGGTCATGGCCAGATTTTAGCCTTGCAGATCAAAAAAAGACCGTTCAGTCGCGCCCTAGCCCCGTGCATCAGGCTTTCTGCACCCCCGCCACCCCCGAACGGATGGCCCATTGCGCCTGCGTTTTGAGCGTGGCATCGGCTTGCGCCGGGAAGGTGGTGGTTCTGAATTCGGCGTGGATGCCCCCGGCTTGGACCTCCAGCAAGGTGTAGCCCCGCTCGTCTGAACGGGCGTGCACGATGTCGGGGTTGCTGCCCGTAATTTGCGCCAGCAGCTTTTCACCCATGCCCCGTGACGTGACCGAGGTGGTCACGATCTCGCTGGCCACGACGGGCGAGCGCTCGTCGTTGGGCTGCACGCGCAACTGGGCCGCCACGTTCATGTGCACATCACCGCCCAACACGACGACGTTGTGCAGACCGGCTTGCGCCACCGTGCCCAGCAGCCGGGCACGGGCTTGCGGATAGCCGTCCCAGCCATCGGTGAACGCGCTGCGTCCCAGCGGCGTGTGAATGCCGGTGGAGCTCATCTGGGTCGACTGGGCCACCAGTTTCCAGCGCCGGGTGCTGCGCGTCAGCCCGTCTGTGAACCATTGTTCCTGGGCCTGGCCCAACAAGCTGCGCGACGGATCGGCCAAGGCGTCACAGCCCACCACCACACGGCCACCGCCCCGGTTCGGGTCGGGACAAGCCTGGTGGTCGCGGTATTGGCGGCAGTCCAAGGTCCACAGATCGGCCAGCCGCCCCCAGGCCATGCTGTCGTGGATGCGCATCTGGCTGCGCTGGACGGGGTCGGGCCCCAGGCGCAGCGGCATGTGCTCGAAATAGGCCTGGTAGGCCGCGGCACGGCGGCGCAAAAACACCTGCGGGTCGGTGAAATGGCGGTCCAGGTCGTTGGCGTAATCGTTCACCACTTCGTGGTCGTCCCAGGTCATGGCCCAGGTGTGCGCGGCATGGCAGGCTTGCAAGTCAGCGTCTGTTTTGTATTGGGCGTGGCGGTCCCGGTATTCGTCCAGCAAGGTGGGCACGCCCCCCAGGTGCTGGCGCAGCCTGTACTGCGGGTTGGAGCTTTCATAGATGTAGTCGCCCACAAACAGCACCAGATCCAGCTCGCGCTGGGCCATTTCGCGGTGTGCCGCAAAGTAGCCCTGCTCGTAATGCTGGCACGACGCCAGCGCGATGCGCAAGCGGTCCACATCGTCATTCACACCGGGGCTGGTGCGCGCACGCCCCACCGGGCTGCTGGCATTGCCGCACACAAAACGGTACCAATACGGGCGCCCTGACTGCAAACCACTGGCCACCACATGGACGCTGTGGGCGCGCGCCGCATCGGTCTGCACGCGCCACTGGCGCACGGGCTGGCGCAGGGCCGCATCGGCAAACACCTCGCACACCACCGCAATCGGTTGCGCCTGCAGGGCCGCATCGGCCTCGGTGATGCGCAAACGCGTCCACAGCACCACGCTGCCTGGCTGTGGCTGACCACTGGCCACGCCCAAACTGAAAGGGTCCACCTGCCAACGTGGGCCTGTGGGCGCACCCGGCAAACGGGTCAGCGGCTGTGCCTGAGCCTGCGCCGCCGGCGTCAGCCAAGGCGACAGCGCCCATGCCAAGGCCACGCGGTGCCAATCGCGCCGGCTGAGCCCGGCCCGGGCGGCTGCTTCCTCTTCAAGTGTGTTCATCAAAATGGGTGCGCACCAAAGCGCAAGTTGCCGGGATGTTACCTGGGCCTGCCCGCGTCCCCTGGGTGCAGGCGGTGCCTGCCGGGCACGGCACAATGCCGGACATGAATTTGCGCAACAACCATCTGGACGGCTTGGCCGTGGGCATGCTGCTGGCGTGCTGCATGTTTTGGGGACTTCAGCAGGTGCTGGTCAAAGCCATCATGTCGGAGGTGGCCCCCCTGTTTCAGGCCAGCCTGCGCTGCATCGGCGCCTGCGTGCTGCTGCTGATTTGGTGCCGGGTGCGCGGTGTGCGCCTGTTTGAGCGCGACGGCAGCCTGTGGCCCGGTCTGCTGGCAGGCGGACTGTTTGCAGCGGAATTTGCCTGCATTTATCTGGGACTGCTGTACACCTCGGCATCGCGCCTGACGGTGTTCCTCTACACCGCGCCGTTTTGGGTGGCCGTGCTGCTGCCGTTGTTTGTCAAATCCGAACGCCTGCGCCCGGTGCAATGGCTGGGCCTGGCTTGCGCCTTTATCGCGGTGACTTTTGCCATGCGCGAAGGCCTGGGAGCAGACACCCCTGGCAACGACCACCTGGGCGACCTGCTGGGCCTGACCGCCGGGGCCATGTGGGGCCTGACCACCGTGAGCATTCGGGCCACCCATCTGACCCGCATCGCACCGGAAAAATTGCTGTTCTACCAAATTGCCACAACCGCTTTGGCGGTGCCTTGGATCTCGCTGGCACTGGGCGAAAGCTGGAACTTCCAGTGGAGCGCCCTGGCCTGGGGCTCGATGCTGACGCAAACCGTGATCGGTGCCTTCGCCAGCTACCTGGCCTGGATGTGGATGCTGGGCCGCTACCCTGCCACCAAGATTTCGGTGTTCGTTTTTTTGACGCCGCTGTTTGCACTGCTGTTTGGCACTTGGCTGCTGGGCGAGGCCGCCACCCCCACCTTGCTGTCTGCGCTGGGGCTGGTGGTCATCGGCATCGTGCTGGTCAACCGCAAACCGGGGTGACGGTGCAAAGCCCCCCCGACGCCATCACCAGGCGCTCGGCGGTCCAGGTCTCGCGGATAATCACGGCTCCCAATTGACAGCACCGGCCGCCGCCTGGCGGGCCGCCCCTACGGAGCAACACATGAGCACTTTCCAAACCACCGGCGCACGCGCCACGGGTCTTGCCACCCTCGCCGCTGACAGCACCGTGCTGGACACCTGGTTCCCGGCCCCTGAGCTGGCCAGCGACATCGCCGCCAGTGGCACCACGCGTCTGAGCGCTGCCGAAGCCGTGGCCGCCCTGGGCGCAGACGCCGCCCAAGCGCTGGCCGCTTGCGCCGTGCGCAACGTGACCGTGGTCGCCGTGCGCACCGAAATCAAATCGCTGGCCGACGCGCCCACCGACACGCACGACGCCTACCTGCGCCTGCACCTGCTGAGCCACCGCCTGGTGCAGCCGCACGGCGCCAACGTGACCGGCATCTTCGGCCTGCTGGCGAATGTGGCCTGGACCAACTTTGGCCCTTGCGCCGTGGCCGACGTGCCCGCCGCCCGCCTGAAAGCCCGCGCCAGCGGTCGCGTGCTCGAAATCAAAGGCGTGGACAAGTTCCCGCAAATGACCGACTACGTGATCCCCAGCGGCGTGCGCATCGCCAACGCCGATCGCGTGCGCCTGGGCGCGCACCTGGCCAGCGGCACCACCGTCATGCACGAGGGCTTTTGCAACTTCAACGCCGGCACCCTGGGCGCCAGCATGGTCGAAGGCCGCATCAGCGCCGGCGTGGTGGTGGATGACGCCAGCGACATCGGCGGCGGCGCGTCCATCATGGGCACGCTCTCGGGCGGCGGCAAAGAAGTCATCAAGGTCGGCAAGCGCTGCCTGCTGGGCGCCAACGCCGGCATCGGCATCTCGCTGGGCGACGACTGCGTGGTCGAGGCCGGCTGCTACATCACCGGCGGCAGCCGCGTGCAAATGCCCGACGGCAGCCTGATGAAAGCCAAAGAACTCTCAGGCCAAAACGGCATCCTGTTCCGCCGCGATTCACAGTCAGGCGCGCTGCACGCGATTCCGCGCAACAAGAGCTGGGGCGAGTTAAACGCCGAGCTGCACAAGAACTGATTTTGGGTCATTTCAAATAAAAACGGCGTGCCTGCGAAAGTGGGCACGCCGTTTTTCCTTCAGACCAACACATCGGCGGCCAGCGTTTTGCGCATCACGCCAGATGCACTCGGCATGGCGACTTGGGGACAGTTTGGCTCCAGGTAGCCACCCAACTCCGCATCACGTTTGCGGCGCTTTTTCAGGTCACCCGTCGGATTGGTGGCATCCGTCATGCACATGTTTTCGAACTTGACAACATGCCTGCCACACTGATCACCCGCTTCAAGAACGTCACGCCCGGCGGCGATGTGATTGGGCTGATCGTCTGGTGGCGTGCTCTGCCCTTACTCGTCCATGCACATCGACATGCATCTCCAGGCTGCTTGAGAAACTCCCAGGCGAGGCAAAGAATTCCAAAACAGGGTCCGCCCAACCCCGCCTTAAAAGACGCTAACACGTGGCTGTCCAAGGACATTCGCTGAAGTTGAATGCATCAGGGATGACCACTTACGCATGTTGTTTCAGCCTCACGGCCCCACGCCGCCAGTCCATTCGAGAACGCATGCGCCACCGCGATCTGAACATCGTCCAAGCCACAAGCTGGCCCACGCTCGTCGAGATGTTCGGAGCGAGAACCGAGTGGGGTTGAGGCGAACCCTGTTCAGGATCTCAGGCCGAGCTTTGCCATGAGTTGGGTATCGGACTCCAGCGAGCTTTTCAGGAACGCTTCGAATGCTTCTGGGGACTCCTGAGGCATGACGTCAGCGCCGCTTTTGACCACGAAGGACTCAAAATCCGGCCTGGCCATGATCTTGTAGATCTCGCTACGCAGGCTGTCGCGCAGCGCAACAGGCAGGCCAGCCGGGCCGAAAATGCCCCCCCAGCTCGAATAGCTGAAGTTCTGCACACCGGCCTCGGCCATGGTCGGCACGGCTGGCAGCAGCGGCGTGCGTTTGTCGGCCACAATGGCCAATGCACGCAGGGCCCCCGTGCTGACCTGGGCGATTACGGACGAAGTCAGCCCCAGAACGAAGTCAAGGTTTTTTCCCTGCAACGCGTTAAAGGCTTCAATGACGCCTTTGAATGGCACATGCAGCGCGTTGATTCCGGGTACCGCCAACTTCAATTTTTCGAAAATGATGTGGGCTGGCGAACCGTTTCCACCTGAGCCGTAGCTCAACTTGTCGGGTGAGGTCGCCATCGCCTTGAACAGGTCATCCAGCGTTTTGTAGGGCGAGTCCGGATGCACCACGACTAGGTAGGTAGACGACTGTATGCGCCCAACGATCGGTGTGAACTGCTTTTGCATGTCAAGCTTGCCGCCCATCGCCTGCAGCAAAACCATGCCAGAGTAGAGGTAGCCGAAGGTCGCTCCATCTGCCGGCGCAGCCGCAACCGCTTTGGCACCGATCAGTCCGGCCGCTCCAGCCTTGTTGTCGACGATGACGGTTGTGCCCAGCTGCTGTGTCAATTGCTCGGCCAATTTGCGGCAAAAGATGTCGACGCCGCCTCCGGCGGGCACCGGAGCGATGATCTTCACGGTGCTGGTGGGCCATTTGACTGTCTGGGCACGCAGTCGTGTGGGCACGGCGAGCAGGCCCGTTCCGGCCGCCATGGCAGAGAGCAGCGTGCGGCGATGGATCATGGTCATGGAATGTCTCCGGTTGTGAAAGAGAAGTCGAGGCAAGTGTTCAGCCGTCCAGGCCCCTGGAGCCCGGTGCGCGTTCACGTGAATCGATGGTCAGCACGGAGATCGTGCCGGTGTAGCGGAAGTTGCCGCGGCGCTCAAACAGCGCCCAGTCCACCGGTCCGCGCCGGTCGATGCCGATGTCCAACCCTTCGTGAAAGCCCCCCATGAGGCTGGGGCTCAGGTCCTTGCGCTCACTGGCCGGCTGGCCATTCAACAGCAGGCATCCCTGGCCGCGGCGCTGCCCGGTGGCGCGGTAGTCGATGGCTACGGTGTGGCTACCAGGCGGCATCGGGACGGGCTCCAGCCGGTGGTGCTCGCCGAAGCCGTTGTAGAAGCAATGCAGCAAGCCGGCCTCGATGTACAGCACCATGCCGCCCGTGATGTCGCCGATCGAGAACAACACCCCCTCGTCCGTGGCGCGGTGCGCCAGCGCGACGCTGATGGTGTAGCTGCGGTCGGCGATGAGCGGGACGATGCGGCTGCGGTTGACGGTCTGCGCACCCGGCAGAAAACGCCGCACGCCCTGTGCCGGCGGCTGCTGGTGTGGCGGGATCTGCTGGAACTTCTGCACGCGGTCGCGGTTGTCCAGCGGATAGACCATGTTGGCCCAAGCGTCGCTGTCGAAGGCGGCAACCAGCTCGGCAAGCCGGTCGGGAAACTGCGCACTCAAGTCAATGCCTTCCGCGAAATCGCTCGCGTGGCGGTGCAGCGTCCAGTTATCGAAGTTGATTGTCTGCCCAAGCTTCTGGATTGACACCGCCACCCAACCGTCGCGGTAGTAGGCGCGGTTGGACCAGCATTCGTAGTACTGCTCGGTGCGCACCGGGGCCACTTGAGCCCCCGTCAGCACGGGCAACTGGCTCACGCCCTGGATCGGCAACGCCGGTCTGCCGTGGGATTCGGTCGGTGGGGCGACGCCCGCACATTCGAGCAGTGTGGGCATCAGGTCGGTCACATGAGCGAGTTGCGACAGCACCTGGCCCTGCGCGACCAAGCGTGCCGGCCAGGACGCGATGCAGGCCACGCGTCGGCCGCCGCCGCCGGTTTGGGTCTTGTAGGTGGGAAACGGCGTATTGCTGACCTGCGCCCAACCTGATGGGTACAAAGGGCTGACGCGGCCGCTGCCCAGGTGCTGTTGTTCGGCCAAGCTCGCCGACAGCGGCAGACGCGGCAGGCTTGAGAAGCGGCGGTTGCTGTTCACCTCGCCTTCGGGGCCGGCCGCCGAGGTGCCGCCGTTGTCAGAGGAGACGATGAAGATCGTGTTGTCCAGTTCGCCAAGCGCATCGATCAGCGCCACCAGACGCCCGGTGTTCTGGTCGACGCAGTCGAGCATGCCGGCGTAGGTTTCCATGTGGCGCGCGAACAGCGTGCGGTGTTCCGCTGGCAGGCTGTCCCAGGCCGGCACGGTGAGGTCGCCGGGCGGCAAGCGCGTATCGGCCGGGACGAGGCCCAGAGCCTTCTGCTTGTCCAGTCGTTGCTGGCGAATCACGTCCCAGCCCGCGTCGTAGCGGCCGTGGTACTTGGCGATGTCCCCGGGCTTGGCCTGCAGCGGGCTGTGCATGGCGTTGTGCGCCAGGTAGAGGAAGAACGGCCGCTGCGGCTCGTCGTGCCGGATCTCCTTGATGAAGCGCACCGACTGGTCTGTCCAATCGTCGGTGGAGTAGTAGCCCTCGGGGTAATTGTCAATCGGCAGCACCATGTTGTTCAGCATCAGTCGCGCCGGGTGGAAAAAACTGGTCTCGCCCTCCAGAAAACCATAGAAGCGCTCGAAACCTCGCCCTGTGGGCCAGCTTGCGTTGGGTACGGTGCTGTTGTTGGAGTTGTGCCACTTGCCCACGCCGATGGTGGCGTAACCAGCATCGCGCAGCACCTCGGGCAATGTGGCGGCCTCGAAGGGAATGTCCCCGAAGTAGCCTGGGAAGCCAGGGTTGTTGTTCGACAGCCAGCCGGTGGCCACCGCATGGGCGTTGCAACCGGTCAGAAGCGCGGCACGCGCCGAGGAACATATGGGGTGTGTGGTGTAGTGGTTGAACCGCAGTCCGCGCTCGGCAATCGCGTCGATGTGCGGCGTGGCGATCTCCGAGCCATAGCAACCCAAGTCTGAATAGCCCATGTCGTCCAGGTAGATCACGACGATGTTCGGGCTGCCCGGGCGGGCGCGAACGGGTGGCACCCAGGCCGGCGTCGACTCCTCGCGCGTACGGCCGACCACCCCGTCGAAGCCGGGGTAGGTGCGGATTTGCGGATCGGACGGTTCGGTCACGGCGGCGGTCTCCTGTAGGAATCAGCAAGCAGGGTGATTTTCCTCTCTGGCTGGCAAAATTGTTAACGAGATCAAAAATCGTGTCAATGAAAATAACGGGTAAATCTCACACTTTCTTTTGAAAATTGTTTGCGTTAACATTCGGGATCGCCACAGTGGCGATCCCGAACATTCATCAACCAGGAGATGGAAGATCATGGAAATACGTGCAAACAGGGTTCTGATCACCGGCGGTTGCGGCGGCATCGGCCTGGGCGTGGGCGAATATTTCGCCAAGCTGGGCAAACACGTCGTGCTGGTGGATCGCGTCATATCGCCAGCGCGAGAACTCGCCCAGCGTTACGACAACATCCACTGCATCGAGCTCGACTTGGCCGACCACGCGGCCGTGGACAAACGCATCGGCGCACTCGCCGCCAGCGAAGCACCCGAGATCCTCATCAATGGCGCCGGCTGGTCTCCGAAGTACGACGCCGAGGGCAAGCCCTGGAAGCCATGGACCATGCCCATGTCGCACTGGAGCGCTGTGATGGCCGTGAACATCGACGCCACATTCAACATGTGCCGGCTGCTGTTGCCAGCGATGATCGAGGCCAACTACGGGCGGATCGTGAACATCGCTTCGCTGGCCGCGCGCACAGGCGGTGGCGTTGCTCCGGTGCATTACGTGACCAGCAAGGCGGCCATGCTGGGCCTGACCAAGGGCATCGCGAAGGACGTGGGCCAGTACAACATCACGGTCAACGCCATCAACCCTGGTCGCATTGACACGCCGATGATCAGGGACGTGCCTGACGAAGTGAACCAGGGCTATGCAGCGCGCATTCCGCTGGGCCGGCTGGGCACGCCGCTGGACATTGCCCACACCATCGCCTACCTGTGCTCGGACCACGGCGACTATTTGACGGGCACCACGATCGAGGTCAATGGCGGCCTGTACATGGGCTCCTGAGACCGGCCCGCACTCATTCCCCCAGGAGACCACAAATGAAAATGCGCGTTGCTGACGCCATCGTGCGCGTGCTGGCCAATGCCGGCGTGCGTCACATCTTCGGGCTGCCCGGTGACCACGGCGCCTTCTACGACGCGATGCGCCTGGACGGCCGCATCCAGCACCTGCTGATCCGCCACGAACAGGCGGCGGCGCATGCCGCCGATGGGTATGCGCGCGCCAGCGGCAGGTTGGGCGTGTGCGACGCGTCCTCGGGGCCCGGCGCCACCAACCTCATCACCGGCATTGCCGAGGCTCATGCCTCGTCGATCCCCGTGCTGGCCATCACCTCGTCGGCGCGCCTGGCCGTGCGTGGCCGCAATGTCTTCCAGGACTTGGACCAGGTCACGCTGTTCAGCAGCATCACCAAGGCCAGTTACGACCTGGTCGACCCAACTCGGGTGGCCGAATGGACGCGCCGCGCCATCGCCAAGGCGGTGTCAGGCCGGCCCGGCCCTGTGCTGCTCAGCGTGCCTTCCGACGTATTTGGCATGGAGGTCGATTTCCCCGACCGTGAATTCAAGATCGCGACCGACGCCGATGTTTGGCCCAGCGTGCGCCTGCATGCCAGCCCAGACGATGTGCGCAAAGTGGCCGAGCGGCTGCAGGCGGCGCACAAGCCGGTGATCTGGGCGGGTGGTGGCGCCATCGCCGCTGGCGCCTGGGGGGAGATCACAGAATTGGCCGAACTCACGGGGGCGGCCGTTGCCACCACCTTCATGGGCAAGGGCGCCATCGCAGAGGACCATGATCTGGCCATCGGCCCCGTGGGCGCCTTGGGCCGGCCGATAACCAACGAGTACGTTCGAAGCGCCGACCTCGTGCTGGCGCTGGGCAGCCGCTTCACCAACCTCGACACGGCCGGCTGGACGGTGCCCGCGCGTACGGCCCAGGTGATCCAGGTAGACATCGACCCTTGCGAATTGGGCCACCAGCAAAGCATCGCGATGGGCATCTGCGCCGACGCGCGCAGCTTTGCCGCTGCGTTACTGGCGCACTGCAAGTCCTTGCCATGGCCCTGCGCACAGCGCCGCCCCGAAGTGGCGAGCCTGCGACAGCGGTGGCTCAAGGAGCGCGGCACACAAAGCCCCGGGGCAGCTTGCACCGGCGACGGCCCGGTGCATCCGCTGCAGGTCATTGCTGCGCTGCGTGCGGCCATGTCGCCCAAGGACACCATCGTGAACGACTCCGGCTTCAACCAGATCTGGGGAGGCCAGTACTTCGAGGTACAGCGGCCCGGCCGCTCCTACATCGGCCCGCGTGGCATGGGTGTCATGGGGTTCGGACTGCCAGGTGCGTTGGGCGCTGCCGTGGCCAACCCCGACGGCGGCAAATGCGTGCTGCTTGTGGGTGACGGCGGCTTCATGATGGTGATCCAGGAACTGGAGACGCTCAAGCGCCTGAATATTCCTGTGGTGGTGGTGGTGTTGAACAATGGCAACCTGGAATACTCCAAGGCCGGACAGACGGCACGCTACAACGGCCACACCACGTCCTGCGACTTCTCCAAAACCGATTTCGCAGCCATCGCGCGCGCCTTCGGTTGCGACGGCATGGTGGTTAACCAGCCAGCGCAACTGCAAGCGACTTTCGAGCAAGCGCTGCGTTGCCCCGGACCGGTATTGGTGGACGTGCGCACGGTGCCCAGTGCATTGCCGGATGGTCTGAGTTTCTAAGCGCGTGACCGCAGCCCCAGCGTGGCTGGCAATCCAGCGCTAAAACGGGTGCGGTAGGATCAAGCATGCGAAGAAATTCAGGGCAGATACTGCGCCCCACCATCAAGGATGTCGCCAAGCAGGCAGGCGTGAGTGCCATGACCGTATCGCGTGTCGTGAACCAGCATGACAACGTGAGCGAAGCCGCACGCCGGGCCGTGAACGACGCCATCGCTAAGCTGGGCTACCTGCCCAACAAGGCGGCAGCCAATTTGCAATCGGTCAGCAGCCATACCGTCGCGCTTTTGCTGCCAGACCTGTCGCACTCGTTGTTCCATGACATGTACCGAGGCCTCAACAGCGTCATGGAAGAGGCAGGATATCTGGTACTGATCGGCGAGAGCCATTACGACATCGCACGCGAGGCGGCGATGGCCAAGTCCATGCTTGCGTGGCGCCCGGACGGTTTCGTGTTTTCGAACATGCTGCGCGACTCCACCACGCTGCGATTACTCAAGGAATCTGGTGTTCCGGTATGTCTGCTGTCGGACCCGGAACTGGGCAGCGACAAGATGGTGGTCGGCTACTCGTCGTACCGCATCGGGGCGGCTGTCGCACGTTTCCTGTTCCGCATGGGGCGCAAGCGCCTGGGGTTTGTGCGATCCACCCAGCCCTATACCCGCAATACCGAGCGGATGCTGGACGGGGCGCGCAGTGTGTTGGCAGAGTTTCCAACGCACGCCATCGAAATGATCGGCATGCCGAAGACCAGCCCGCTGACCTTTGAAGACGGCGCGGCCGTGGTGCGATCACTGCATGACGGCACCCGTACGGCCTGCGACGCGCTGATGTTTGCGAACGACGTGCCTGCAACGGGTGCCGTGCTGGAGTGTTTGCGCCGAGGCATCCGCGTTCCGGACGAACTGGCCATCGTGGGTTTCGGCGATTCGGAACTGGCGGCACAGATCAGCCCGGCGCTAACGACGGTCCACATCGACTCGCAGAGCATGGGTCGCGCGGCCGGCCGATTGCTGCTGGCCCACATGCACCAAGATGACTGGAAGCCGCGGGCGGAGGAAATCGAGTTCCGGCTGGTGCTGCGCGATACCACATGAGCCACTGGGGCTTCATGGACCCCAAGCCCTGGTACGCTGACCGTCAGCGCACTAGCCCAGCAGCGGCCCGACCTGGGGCCAGCTGGCCACCTGCCACAGCGCTTCGACAACGCGCATCTGCGCACTCTGAATCAAGCCCATAAGGAGTTCCAAAATGGCAAGAAAACTCGATGATGTGATGAAAGCGCTGCCCAAAGACCGGCAAGAGCGGGTGCAAGCACGCGCCATGGAGTTGGCCACTCTCAAAGCCCCTGCGCCAAGCTGCTCAACAAACCCAAGCGCAAATGGCTGCAACCCTGGGCGTGCGCCAAGACACCATCTCTCGGTTGGAAAAGCGCAGCGACATGCTGCTCTCGACGATGCGTCAATACGTGGAGAGCATGGGAGGGAAGCTGGAATTGGTCGCCAAATTCCCTGACCGTCCACCGGTGGTCATCGATCACATTGGGGTGAATTGAATTGCAACTGCCCGACGGCAGCCTGTTCCATCGCATCTCACAAAGCGGCGCGCGGAACGATTTCGTTGGTCATGAATTAGGGATGACCGTGCGTTGAGATGCATGTTGCGTCCAAGGCAGTTTGGGCGCAGGCATGCGCGGTCCCTCTGCTTCACCTTTGACCTTCGGGAAACGACCGGTTCCTGATTCCCAATCGCTTTGCGCCTGGATGACGTACGCGCGGTGGAGTCCGACAAAGTTCCACCACATGGTGATCGGTGGCGCAAAAGGTTCACCGCCGATCAGCAGCAGCCGGGTGTTGGCGGCAACACGCAGATCCAGTGAGGACGACCCGGGCGCAAGATACGCAAATTCGTCAGTCTGAAAGACTTCACCATCGATTTGGATCTGGCCCTCCAGGGGCAGCAAACCATATTCAAACTGCGGGTTCAGTGGCAAGGACAGTTGGCGCGCAACCGTACTGAGCACATCGAGGCCCACCAAGGGCGTGTGGACCTGCGTGGGGGCGCTTTGCCCAGCGAATTCACCTGCCAGCAGGGTGAAGGTGCAATCTTCCAAAGACCATTGCGGCAATTCGGGGTGGTGTTGAAAAGCGGGTGCGCAGTCTTCCATGTGGGGCGGCAAGGCAATCCACAACTGGGCTGCGTGCAGGCGAGGGGTGAGTCCATCCTCTGTGTGCACCATGCCGCGCCCGGCGGTCATGAGGTTGACTTGGCCTGGGCGTATCACCTGTTCGCTGCCGATGCTGTCGCGGTGCAGCACTTCCCCCTCAATCAACCAGGTGAACGTTTGCAAGCCCGTGTGCGGATGGGCATGCACATGCATCTCATGGCCTTGCGCGAATTCGACCGGGCCCGCGTGATCGAGAAAACACCACGCCCCCACCATGCGTCGCTGCCGCGTGGGCAGGACGCGCCGGACCAGCATGCCGTCGCCAAGATCGGCGTTGCGCGCTTCAATGCGTTCAGGTGTTGGCATGGTGTTCTTTCTGGTTATTCGGTGAGGGCGGTCTGGATGCGAATTTCGCCCAGCAGCAATTTGTGCATGGGGCAGGCGTTGGCCGTTCTCAGCAATTGCGCACGTTGCTCTTCGGTGAGCGGACCTTCCAGGTGGATTTGGCGCACGATGTCGTTGCCACTTTCTGGCTTGCCATGCGGGTTGAGTTGCACCTGAACCCGGATGCCCGTCAATGGCCACTGCCTGCGTGCAGCCACCATCTTGAGCGTGATGGCGGTGCAGGCACCCAGGCCAGACAGAATCAGCCGATCCGGGCTGGTGGCGGTGTTGCCGCCGCCAAGTTCCGTGGGTTCGTCGGCATGCCAGGTGTGGCCCAGATCATCTTCGAACACCACCTGATAGGGCGTGTCCTGCAAGGTGGTCATGACCGTGGAGGTTGTGGACATGTCGTCTCCTTCAATTGTCGTGTGATGTATTTTGTATTCGGCGATCCGGAATGCGTCACAACCAAACGCGCTCAGTCCGCGATTTCCCCAAAATGCCCGCTGTTGAAATCAGCAATCGCTTGGTCGATCTCGTCCCAGTTGTTCATGACGAATGGGCCATGGCCCACCACGGGCTCGTTGATCGGCTCGCCACTGAGCAGCAGCACAGAGGCATCGGTGGAGGCTTCGATCAGCACATCGGCGCCCTGGGCGTCCAGCACGACCAATTGACCCTCGTGTGCCGCGTGCTGGCCATTGATGCGCACGTTGCCGTGCAGCACCACCAGCGCGGTGTTCCAACCCTCGGCGGCGGGCAGCTCGACCATGCGGCCTGCGTTCAACTTCACGTCCCACACCTGCATGGGCGAAAAGGTATGCGCCGGGCCTTGGGCCTCGCCGTATTGACCCGCAATCACGCGGACCTGGCCGCTCCCATCGGCAAGGGGTACTTGCGGAATGTCGGCATCCACGATGGCTTGGTAACCGGGGGCGGTCATCTTGTCTTTGGCCGGCAGGTTGACCCACAGCTGCACCATCTCCAGCGTGCCGCCTGAACGGGTAAACGCTTCGGAATGGAACTCTTCATGCAAGATGCCCGCACCTGCGGTCATCCACTGCACGTCGCCGGGGCCAATGGTTCCGCCCTGGCCGGTCGAGTCGCGGTGAGAGACCTCGCCTTTGTAGACGATGGTCACTGTTTCAAACCCACGGTGGGGATGTTGTCCCACCCCGCGTGGCTTGCCCGTCGGCGCAAATTCTGCCGGGCCAGCGTAGTCAAGCAACAAGAATGGGCTCAGTTGCTTGGCGTGCGTGGCATACGAAAACAGCGAGCGAACAGGAAAACCATCGCCCACCCAATGACCACGGGGGTTGCTTTGAATGCCGAGTACTTTTTTCATGGTGATCTCCAATCTGTGGTGTGTTGCGGATGGAGTAATGATATGCACGGAACAATACATGCGGTAGATGCAGATTTTCACTTTCATCGTTCTAAAAATAGAACTACGATGGCGGCATGCAAGATCTCAACGACCTGTATTACTTCGTTCAAGTGGTAGACCATGGCGGCTTCGCACCCGCTGGGCGCGTGACAAATATCCCCAAGTCCAAGCTGAGTCGGCGCATCGCCTTGCTGGAAGAGCGGCTGGGGGTGCGCTTGATCCAACGCTCCACCCGCCATTTCTCCATCACTGAAATTGGCCAGTCCTATTACCAACACTGCAAGGCCATGCTGGTAGAGGCAGAGGCCGCACAAGATGCCGTTGAGGCGGTGCGTGCGGAGCCGCGCGGGCTGGTCAAGCTGTCTTGCCCCATTGCTTTGTTGCACGCCCAAGTGGGTGACATGCTGGCGCGATTCATGGTGAAGTGCCCACACGTCACCCTCGCGCTGGAAGCGACCAATCGCAGTGTTGACGTCGTGGGTGAAGGCATGGATTTGGCGATTCGGGTCAGGCCGCCGCCACTGCAAGACAGTGACTTGGTCTTGAAGATATTGGCCAATCGGGGACAGTGTCTCGTGGCCAGTCCGGCCTTGGTGGCTGCATTGCCCAGCGTCGTTTCCCCGGTCGACCTGGCCGCCTGGCCTTCGTTGGGACTGGGCTCAGGGCGAGGCGAATATTCCTGGAATTTGCAAGGCCCCGACGACATGCAGTCCGTTGTGCTGCATACGCCCCGCTTCATCACCACCGACATGACCGCCTTGCGCACGGCGGCGGTGGCTGGCGTGGGGGTGGTGCAGTTGCCGATGTTGATCGTGAAAGAGCAGCTACATCGGGGCACCTTGGTGCGCTTGCTTGCCCACTGGGCGCCCAAGCCGGAAATCATTCACGCGGTCTATCCGTCACGGCGGGGGCAACTGCCTTCGGTGCGTGCGCTGCTGGCGCATTTATCGGAAGAATTCAATGCCCTGCTTGAGGACCAGTGATCTTTGTGGAAGGCCGCCCCTGCGGCCGAAGGCATTCGCGCGCGGGGGCGCGCTCCACAGGACTCAGGGTTGATTCTTTGTTCGCACGGTCATTTGTTCACCGCCCGAGCAACTCAAAGCGCCTGCACCAAGCCCGCATTGACCCGGGCCACCGCACGAAATGCGTCACTGATGTGCGCATCCGCCGCTGCGATTTGCCAGAACTGCAAGGCCAGTGCCCGCGCTTGCGGCCAGACACCTAAGGTGTGGGCATTGGGGCGCGGCAACTGGCTGGACCAGTCGCGTGCCACCACCTCGCCAGCCACCGGGGCGTAGTACATGGGCAGCATGTCGTAGGCCGGCGCCAATTGCCAGCGGTGCTGGTGCAACAGCAAAGACACATTGCCATGGTGGCGGTCGGTGTTGGCGATCAGGGCGCCAAAGGCATCGAGCAGGCACAGGGTCTGGATGTCGTCAGCGCTCAGTCTTTCGGCACCCGCGCGCCCGGTCTGCATGGCCGTGGCCGCCCATTGGGACCCGATGCCGATGTAGTGTGCATCGTACATCTCCAAAGACACCATGCCCACGCGGCCTTGGGGCTTGCGGTCAAAGCGGCGGCTTTGCAAAAAGACGCGACCACCCGCCTGCACGATGTCGGTCTGCGCGGCGGCAATGCCTGCGGCCTGCAATGTTTGCAGCGCCAGCGCCTCGCACAACAGCAAATCGCGCCAACGCTGGTCGGCCGGGGCCGTGCCAGCGGGCGAGAACTTGACCAGCACCGGCACACCGCCTGTCACCGCAGCAAACTTGGGTTGCTCGCCGCCCGCACTGGAGCCCGGCGCAGCACTGCCCAAGGCTTGCAACGCCAAGCGGGGGTAGTCCTGCGCGGGGTCGGTCACCACCTTGGCGGCGCTGCGACTGGGGGGCAAGGCCAGGTAACGGTCCAGCGATGCAGCACCCACCAGCAGATTGCCCGGCAGGTCTTCACCGGCACGCACCAGCGCCAACAGGATGTGGTCATCGCTCCAGTGCGCCAGATGGGGGGGCAAGGCCAGCTCGGCATGGGCTTGTGCAAAAGCGCGCCCCAGAAAACCCTGAGGGCGGGTGTCCATCAAGAACCAGGGCATGCCGGGGTGAAAGTCACTGCGGCCATGGACCTTGTCGGCTTCTTCCATCCAGAAGCCCCCACCGACCAGCGGGTACAGCGTGCCAAAGCTTTCCAGCGCACCACCGGGCTGCACCTGGTGGATGAGCACCTGCCGACCCACGCCCGGCACATCGCGCGGCAGCAAATAGCGCTGCGCCCGAGCGGCCCCCACCTTGACCACCTGGCCCGACGCCAGCAGCGGCGCGAGCAAACGCGAAACCGTGGGCTGGCTCACGCCCAGCTGCGCCTGCAGCTCAGGGCTGCTGGCATGGCCGTTGTGGCGTCGCAGGGCAGCGATCAGGGGGTCGATGGTGCTCATTGAATGGATATCTGAATAGATATTTCAATGGTACATCGTGTTCAATGACTTGTCGTGCAATAGATTTTTAGCAAACTCTTCCAATTTCAGGCAATTCATTGAATAGTTTTGGATCGCCGCCATGCCGACCACAACCTCAAACGCGTTGTTCACGTCACAACGTTTGCACGGCCTAACCGCCATTGAATTTAAATCCATTGAAATTCATACTGTTGACCATTGAAGGGATGGACATGTCTGAACGCTCGGTATGGATGGTCAAGCTGCTGGTCTGCGGCGTGGTGGTTTCGGCTGCCATCGGTTTCATGGTGCACCTGCTGTGGCCTCAACTGGGCCTTTGGACGATGGCCCTGTATGTGCTGGCGGGCTGGGGCATGCTGGGCGGGCTGTTCTTGGTGCTGGTGGCCAACACCGCCATCAGCAGCTGGGTCAACCAGTGGATTTTGCGCAAAGGCGGCACAGACACACAGTGGCTTTGGTACCCGGCAGACCCGCCCGGCATGCAAGGAGACCGCAAGCCCAAACAGCCCTGAGAGGTTGAAGCCCTCAGGGCAGGGGAGGCATTGTCACACCTTGGCTAAATGCTGCTGGGCCAGGCTCTTCAAGCCGCCAAGCCCCTCAAATAGTCAGGGGCCGCCGTGATCTGAATATCCCCCAACGTGTAGCTGTGCCGCGCATGGCGAACCACCTGCACCGCTTGCACGGGGGCTTTTTCCAATGCAAAGCGGCGCAAGGCGCGGTGTGGTTTTTCGTCTGAAAGCTTGCATTCGACCAGCTGGGTGAGTTGGTTTTTTTCGCTCAGGGCAAAGTCCACCTCGGCACCGTCTTTGGTGCGGATGTAATGCAGCCCCACCTCCTTGCCTTGCACATCGTGCTGCCACTGCACCTGCTTGAGCAGGGCGGTGGCCACCAGGTTTTCAAAGCGCAGGCCTTCGTCGCCCTCCACCAGGCCGGTGTCATAAAAATACACTTTGGGCGTCTGCAGGGTTGCACGGGCAATGTTGTCGTGGAAGGGGCGCACCACAAAGACAATGTAGAGCGCCTCCAGGATGTCGAGGTACTTCTTGAGCGTGACGGGTGACACCGCCAGATCCCGCGCCATGCTGGCCAGTGACAATGGCGATCCGACCCGCGAGCGCAACATTTGGGCAAACAGGCGAATGGCGTTGACCTCCTGAATGCGTGAAAACTCCAGCACATCGTTGCGCACCAGACCGTCAAAGTATTGCCTGCGCCAGCGCTCAGCCTGGTCGTTGTCGGGGGCCAGGCAAGGTTCGGGAAAGCCGCCGCGCGCCAGCAGGTGGGTCAGTGCGGCATCGGGCTCAGCGCCCGTCTGCTCACACCATTCACGCACCGAAATCGGGTGCAAGCGCAGGCCAAAGAACCGCCCAGCCAATGACTCCCCACTTTGCCGAAAGGTGTCCATGCGGGCACTGCCGGTCACCAGCAGTTGCTGTGCAGCTGGTTTGCCGTCAACCACCCCTTTGAGCCAGGCTTTCCAGTCGGGCATTTTGTGGATTTCGTCCAGTACCAGCAGCGGCGCTTGCGGGCTCCAGCGCTGGTGCAGGATCAGCGCCCGGTCAGCCGGCACATCGTAGTTCAGGTATTGCCCACCTTGCCCAGCGATGAGTTGGTGGCTCAACGTGGTTTTGCCGACCTGACGCGGGCCGGTCAGGAATACCATTTTGTGGGCCAGATCGGACTTCACACGGTCATCAAGATAGCGTTTCATAGCGCTATTTTGCGACTTTTTTAAATTGCTTTGTTATTTTGTCGCGACTTTTTAATAATGCCATTCACAAAAGTTGCATTTCCTCCGCAAAAGTACCTGAAGTTAAGCGCCTCAGGCCGGGTGATGTGGGGTCACACTTTGGCCAAATGCTGCTGCGCCAAGGCCACATACCAGTCCAGGCACCCCGGGTTGGCCATGGCGTCTTTGTTGACCACTTTTTCCAGCGGCTGGCCGAGCATGAGTTTCTTGATCGGCAGTTCCTGCTTCTTGCCAGACAAGGTGCGCGGGATCTCGTCGACCTGAAAGATTTCATTCGGGATGAAGCGCGGGCTGAGCGCCACCTTGATGGCGTTGTTGAGTTTGGCCTTGAGTGCATCGTCCAGCACCATGCCCGGGCGCAGCACCACAAACAGCGGCATGTAGCTTTCCTTGCCCAGGTACTCCAGGTCCACCACCATCGCGTCCATCACTTCGGGCAGGGCCTCCACGGCGCTGTACAGCTCGCTGGTGCCCATGCGCAAGCCGTGGCGGTTGATGGTGGCGTCGCTGCGGCCAAAGATGACGCAGCCTTCGCCCTCGCCTTGCGCGTTGCCGATGCGCAGCCAGTCGCCGTGCCGCCAGACGCCGCCCATGCTGGCCGGGCCGTCGCCGCCACCGGGCTTTCGACCATGGCCTGCGGGGTACATCTCGAAGTAACTGGCCAAGTAGCGTGCGTTGTCCTTGTCGCCCCAGAAAAACAGCGGCATGGACGGGATGGGCTGGGTACAGACCAGCTCACCCACTTCGCCCTTGACCGGCTCACCGGCTTCGTTCCACGCCTCGACGGCCGCGCCCAGCATGCGGCACTGCATGACGCCGGGCTCTTGCGGCAACTCGCGGTGGCCGCCCACAAAAGCGCCCGCAAAGTCGGTGCCGCCTGAAATGTTGCACCACCAGATGTCGGTGCCGATGGCTTTGAATTGCGCGACACCCCATGTTTGCGTCTCGGGCGACAAGGGCGAGCCGGTGGTGCCCAAGGCACGCACCCGCGACAAGTCGCCGCAGCGTGCAATGTCGACGCCTGCCTTTTGGCAGTTGGCAAAGTAGGCCGCACCGGCGCCAAAAAACGTGACCTGTTCTTGCGCCGCCATGCGCCACAAAATGCCCCAATCGGGCTTGTCCTTGCTGCCGCCGGGGTTGCCGTCGTAGATCACGCAGGTCACGCCATTGAGCAAGCCCGCCACCTGCGCGTTCCACATCACCCAGCCGGTGGAGCTGTACCAATGAAAGCGCTCACCCCAGCTGTTGGGGTGGTAGCTGCAGCCCACGTCGTTGTGCAAAATTTTGTTCGCCAGCGCCACGATCACGGTGCCGCCGTGGCCATGCACGATAGGCTTGGGCAGGCCGGTGGTGCCGCTGGAATAAACGATCCACAAGGGATGGTCAAACGGCAACCACAAGGGCTCGAAAGCCTGCACCTGGGCATCGTCACGCGCGGTGATGGTCGCCATTTGCACGCTGGCGGCCACGTCGCAGTTGGCCAGATCGAGCGTGCCCAGGTTCTCATGCACGATGACGTGTTGCACCGTGGGCAAGGCGTCTTTGAGTTCCTGCAGCACGGCCATGCGGTCAAAGTCACGCCCACCGTAGCTCACGCCATCCACCGCGATCAGCACCTTGGGTTCGATTTGTTTGAAGCGGTCGAGCACGGCATGGGTGCCCATGTCGGGGGCGCAAATGCTCCAGACCCCGCCAATGCTCACAGTCGCCAGGAACGCCACCATGGCCTCGGGAATGTTGGGCAGGTAGGCGGCCACCCGGTCACCAGGCTGCACGCCCTGGGCCTGCAAGTGCAAGGCCAGGGCGGCCACCTGGCGGCGCAGTTCGGGCCAGCCCATTTCGCGTCGCAAGCCTTTTTCGTTGTGGCTGATGACCGCCAGAAAACCCGCCTCGTGCGCGGGCTGCACATGGCGCAGCACCTGGTGCGCGTAATTGGTCTGCGCGCCGGGAAACCATGAGGCGCCTGGCATGACGTTGTGGGCCAGCACCGCGCTGTGCGGCGTGGGCGACTGAAAGTCGAAGTAATCCCAAATGCTTTGCCAAAAAGCATCCAGCTCGGTGACCGACCAGCGCCACAGGTCGTTGTAGCTGTCAAAACTCAGGCCACGCGCTTCGCGCAACCAGTTTTGGTACAGCCGGATCTGAGGCAAATAGGCAGGCGTATCGGAAGTGCGTGTGGCAATGTTCATGCTTGGCAGCGTAGCAGCGGCCATGCACCACTGTCACGCGCAACAACCCTGAAATGTGCGCCTTAAGTGACAGCAGCGGATGCGGCTCAGTCCGGGGCCGTCGTGCAGCGGCCACGGCCCGTGGCCAGCCCCCGAAAATCACTTTGCCACTGCCGCGCACTCAGTTCGATCTGGATGCGCTCGTTGTCCACGGCCGTCACCACGCCATGGGGCACCAGCGAAAAACCATACGGCTCCACGCCGTCGATGCGCAAACGGCGAATGGCCTTGGCGTCCCAATCGATGCGCACCTCGCGCACCCAGGTGCTGCGCTGCGGCAGGTAAACCACGGCGCAGTTCAAAACGACCGAAGACGGTGCGGCCAGCACGGGGTTGAACACGGCAAGGGCCAAGCCCACCCAGCCCAGCGTCCTTTTGCGCGGGGTGCATGGGCGCCAAAACACGGCCACTCAGCCCACCGTGTCGGGCGGGTTGTCTTGGGCCATGCGCTGGCTTTTCCAGTACACGTCGTCACCACCGTTCATGCGGTTGAGCACGCGGGCCAGCACAAACATCAGGTCCGACAGGCGGTTCAGGTATTGGCGTGGCGTTTCGTTGATGGACTCTGTGTTGCCCAGCGCCACGCAAGCGCGCTCAGCGCGGCGGGCCACGGTGCGGCAGACATGGGCTTGCGCGGCACCGCGTGTGCCTGCAGGCAAGATGAACTCTTCCAGCTTGGGCAACTGGGCGTTGTACCTTGCCAAGGCGGCATCGAGTGCGGCCACGGCGTCTTCCTTGAGCAGCTCAAAGCCCGGGATGGACAACTCACCGCCCAGGTTGAACAGCTGGTGCTGCACTTCGACCAACAAGTCGCGCACGTCAAGGGGCATGTCTTCGCACAGCAGCAAGCCCATGTGGGAGTTCAGCTCGTCCACCTCGCCCATGGCGTGCACGCGCAAACTGTTTTTGGACACGCGCTGGTTGTTGCCCAGGCCGGTGGTGCCGTTGTCGCCGGTGCGGGTGGCGATTTGTGTGAGTCGTTTGCCCATGGAAATGTCCTCTTTTTTGCTGCGTACATTGTGCGTGCAGATTGTCGGCCCAGCGGCTGCAACTTGTCTGACGCCGGACAGCCTGGGGCAGATTTGCGGCGTAAACTGCGTTTTCACATGTTTGGTGGCCCATGCACGCCACCCCCAGGAGACCCCATGAACGCCCCCTCCCCAGCCGCCCACCTGGCCCCCGAAGTCACCCAACGGGCCGTGCCCGAGGCCTTTTTGGCCGCCCTCAAGGCCCGCTTTGCCGACAACTGCTCCACCGCCCTGGTGGTGCGCGAACAGCATGGGCGCGACGAGTCGGCCTTCACACAGGTGCCGCCACCCGCCGCCGTGGTGTTTGCCGAATGCACACAAGACGTGGCCGATGCCATCCAACTGTGCGCCGAATACAAAGTGCCGGTGATTCCGTTTGGTGTGGGCTCCTCGCTGGAAGGCCATTTGCTGGCGGTGCAAGGCGGTATCAGCATCGACCTGATGCGCATGAACAAGGTGCTGGCCATCAACGCCGAAGACCTGACGGTCACCGTGCAGCCGGGCGTTACACGCAAACAGCTCAATGACGAGATCAAGTCGACCGGCTTGTTCTTCCCGATCGACCCGGGTGCCGATGCCACGATTGGCGGCATGAGCGCGACACGCGCCAGCGGCACCAACGCCGTGCGTTACGGCACCATGCGCGAGAACGTGCTGGCCATGGAGGTGGTCACGGCGGCGGGCGAAGTCATCCGCACCGGCACCCGTGCCAAAAAGTCCAGCGCCGGCTACGACCTGACGCGCTTGATGGTGGGCAGCGAGGGCACACTGGGCGTGATCACCGAAGTCACGGTGCGCCTGTACCCCTTGCCCGAGGCCATCTCGGCAGCAATTTGCTCATTTCCCAGCATCGAAGCCGCGGTGCACACGGTCATCCAGACCATCCAGCTGGGCGTGCCGATTGCCCGGGTGGAGCTGATCGACCAGAACACCGTCCGCTTGGTCAATGCCTACGCCAAACTGGACCTGCGCGAAGAACCCCTGCTGCTGATGGAGTTTCATGGCTCGCCTGCCGGCGTCAAAGAACAAGCTGAAACCGTGCAGGAGATCGCCAGCGAATTGGGCGGCAACGCTTTTGAATGGGCCACCACCCCGGAAGAGCGCACCCGCCTGTGGACGGCCAGGCACAACGCCTACTTTGCCGCCGTGCAAAGCAAGCCCGGTTGCCGCGCCATCAGCACCGACACCTGCGTGCCGATCAGCCGACTGGCCGACTGCTTGCTCGACTCGGTGGCCGAAACCGATGCCAGTGGCATCCCCTACTTCCTCGTCGGCCATGTGGGCGACGGCAATTTCCACTTCGGTTATTTGATCGACCCGAACAACCCGCAAGAGTGCGCCACCGCCGAAGCCTTGAACCATCAACTGGTCAGCCGCGCCCTGCGTCTGGGCGGCACCTGCACCGGCGAGCACGGCATCGGGCTGCACAAGATGGACTTCTTGCGCACCGAAACCGGCGAAGGCGCGGTGGACATGATGCGCACCATCAAGCGGGCGCTGGACCCGCACAACATCATGAACCCGGGGAAAATCTTTGCGATGTGACGCGCTGGCTTGCCGCGCCCTGGATGCACCATCTGCAGGCCCACGCGCCGTTCACGCCTGACGCTGCAGCAGCAGTTGCTCCACCTTGGCGCACAGTTGGGCCGGCTCAAAGGGTTTGAGCATCACATCGCTCAATCCGGCGGTTTTGAAGGTGTCCAAATCCACCGGGTTGACGTTGGCGGTCAAGCCCAAAATAGGCACCGAACAGATCGGCTCGGGGCATTCGTGGCGCAGCTTCTGGGTGGCCACGCTCCCGTCCATCACCGGCATCACCATGTCCATCAGGACCAGGTCGTAGCCAGCGTCGGTCATGGCCTTGATCGCCTCCAGACCATTGCTGGCCTCGCCCACCTCACAGCCAGGCCAGGCGTTCTTCAACACCTGCTTGACCAACAAGCGGTTGACCGGATGGTCGTCGACCACCAAAAATCGCCACAGCGTCTGCGTTGTTTGAACCACCGGCTTGGTGTCTGCTTTTTTCACCGGCGCGGGTGCTGCGGTCAAGGGCAATAAAAACCAAAACCGCGAGCCTCGGCCTTGTTCGCTTTCAAAACCGATCTCGCCGTGCAACAAATCCACCAAGCCCTGGGTGATGGCCAGACCCAGGCCGTTGCCACCGTAGCGTTTTTGAATTTCCCCTTGGGCTTGAACAAAACGGGTGAAGATGTGCGCCTGGTCGGAGACGGGGATGCCAATGCCCGTGTCCTCCACCGAAAACAGCACCCCCTTGGGGTGTGACTGCACACGCAAACACACACGGCCCTGGTGCGTGAATTTGAGGGCGTTGCCCAACAGGTTCACCAGGATTTGCATCAAGCGATGGCGGTCGGTGATGACCCACTCAGGCACCGTCGGCTCGATCTCGCAACGGTAGTCCAAGTGCATGCTTTTGACCTTGGGGGCAAACAAGTCAAACGCGTTGTCGATGGTGGTGCGCAAGGCAAACGTTTCGGCCTGGGCGGTGAGCCGCCCGGACATGAACTGTGAATAGTCCAACACGTCGTTGATGACGGTCATCAGGTGGTCGGCCGATTGGCGCGTGTGGTCCAGGATTTGCCGCGCTCGGGGCTTGTGCTGGGTCCGCTCCATGAGCAAGCTGTTGAAGCCCAAAATAGCGTTCATGGGCGTGCGCAATTCGTGGCTGACCGAAGCAATGAAGTTCTCGCGCATTTGCAGTGTCTGCTCCAGCTCGCGCTGCTTTCGCTCCAGCTCTTGCTGCCGGTTTTTGCTCTCTTGCAAGGCCGCACGGTGCAAGCGGTCGTAGATCATCGGAATGATCACCAGCATCACGGTGACCATCGAAAAGGTCGCAAACGCGTACACGCTTTGACCATCGCCAGGCGGCAAGGGTTGCGCCACCCACCCCTGCGCCGTGAGCACCGCCAACAAGGCTTGCAATGCAAACACCACACCCAACCAAGCGCTGCCTGCGGCAGGACCAATGATGTAAAACGGAATGACCGGAATGACGAGCAACCAAGCCAGGCGCGGCGACAGCACACCACCAGAAACCCAAACCGCATTGAACAGGTAAACCGCCCCGATCAGGCAGGTCAGGTGAATGGCTGCAGACAATGACATGCCACGGCTGATCAGCACCAACTGAACCATCAACGCCAGACTGAAAGCAAAGGACACCGCCCTTGGTTGGTCATAAGGGTTGAAGAAGGGGAAAACCAGCAGCGCCACGATGAGCAGCACTTCGAACAGCAACAGGGAGGGCATCTTGCCCTCCCGGAAGGCCGCAGGCAGCAGCGGAACGAAGCGCTGCCCCATCCAGGCTTTCAGGCGAGCGAGGTTCATGGCTGTCCGCTTTCAAAGGCCCGGTGAGACAACGCATCGGTCAAGGTGGCGACCAAGGCCTGGGGGTCCATCGGTTTGTAAAGCACTTGGTTCATGCCCGCATCCAGACAACGTTGGCGGTCTAACGGGTTGGTGTTGGCGGTCAAGGCCACCACCGGCAAGTGGCGCATCGGCGCGGGCAACGCGCGCAAGCGGCGCGTCACCTCCAGGCCATCCATGTCGGGCATCACCATGTCCAGCAACACCACGTCGAAATGCTGTGTCAAAAGCAAGTCCAGCGCCCGCTGCCCGGTGTCTGCCGTGGTGACCCGCACACGGGGCCAGGCATTGCGCAATTGCAACTGCGCCACCATCAGGTTCATGGCGTTGTCGTCCACCAACAGCACGTCAAAAGCGGTCTCGGCCGCCAGGGCCGGTGGGGTGCTGAGCACCTCCTGTGTGGGCACGGCGGACTGTTGCAACGGCAACTCCAGCCAGAACAAGGCACCTTGGCCTGGCACACTTTGCACGCCGATGCGCCCACCCTGCAAGACCACCAAGCGCTCGCAAATGGTCAAGCCCAGGCCTGTGCCCCCGAAGGCCTGATTGGTGGCCACGTCGGCCGATTCGAAACGGTTGAAAATTTGCTCATGCCGCTCCCGCGCAATGCCCCGGCCCGTGTCTTGCACTTCCACACGCAAATGGTGGTCACGTTGACTCAAGCGCAAGCTCAGCGTGCCCGTGGCCGTGAACTTCAGGGCGTTGTCCAGCAAGTAACCCAGGATTTGTGCCAAGCGCTGTCGATCCACCCAAATCACCTTGGGCACATCGGGTGCCAAGTGCTGTTGCCACACCAGGCCCTTGGCCTGTGCCCGCGTTCGGTAAGCGGCCACGGTGTTCTCCAGCCAAGGCGCCAGGTCGCAAGTGTCCGGAAAAAAGCCCACCCGGCCGGCCTGCAACTGGGCGAAGTCAAGGATGTCGTTGACCACGTGCAACAGGTGTTGGGTCGAACGGCGAATGTGCTCCACGGTTTCCACCTGAGCCGGGTCGTCGGCCAGCTCTTCTCGCAACAGGCCATTCAGGCCCAGAATGGCGTTCATGGGCGTGCGCAACTCATGGCCCACCGCCGCCACAAATTCGTCCTTGTGGGTTTGCGCTTGCAACAAGCTGGTTTGGGTGTTCTCCAATTCTCGGTTGCGCAGGTCCAACTCCTGCAGCTGGGCCTTGTGCAGTCGGTCATACAGACTCAAGACCAGCACCAGACTGCCTGCCGCCAAGACGTGGTTGGACACCGCCCACAGCACCAACCACGCCCCGGGCGGGGGTTGCACCACGCTGCCATCGCGTAAATTGTTCAGCAGCAAGGCCAAATTCATGCAAAAGATCACACCGATCCAAAGCAAAGAACCTTTTGGTCCCAAGAAAAACAAAGCGGGCACTGCCAGCAAGGTGCTCCACACCAAAGTAGGCGACTGGATACCGCCTGTTTGCAAAGCGATCGTCACCAGCAAGGTGAGCACCACCAACAAGGCCCCATTGACCAAATACGGGTACAGGCGGCGGGAAAAGGCCCAAGGCATCATGCACCACAACACAATGGCGGCCACCAGATTGGACCGCCGGTCGTACCCGGCGTAAGGCAAGAAATAAAAAACCAGCGCGTTGGCCCCAACGATGAACATGCACACGGCCAGCAACTGGTGGCGACTGAAGATGACCGACCGACCCGTGCCCAACTCGGACTGCCACCAACGAAGCAAGGTCTGGCGAATCATGGCGCGTCCTGACGCTCAGCCACGCAGTTTTTCGATCAGGCCATTGAGTTCATCCAGCGAGCCGAACTGGATGCTCAACTCACCCTTCTCTTCCAGTTTGCCCAAGCGCTTGACGCGCTTTTTGACGCGCACCTCGACCTGGGCCATCAGCAAGTCCGACAACTCCTCTTCGACACGGCGCACATCGCGTGACTTTTCCTTTTTGGGCTGTTGCGTGACCAAATTGAACTCGGCCCCCAGCTTCTTGGCCAGGCTTTCGGCCTCGCGCACCGACAACTTTTTGGCCGTGATCTGGTTGGCCGCCGTGATTTGGGCGGCCTTGTCGAGCGACAACAACGCGCGGGCGTGGCCCATGTCCAGGTCACCGGCCATCAGCATGCTCTGCACCGCTTCGGCCAAATTCAACAGGCGCAGCAAATTGCTGGCAGCGCTGCGCGAGCGGCCCACGGCTTGCGCAGCCGCTTCGTGGGTGAGCCCAAACTCTTTAATCAGGCGTTGCAGCCCCTGAGCCTCTTCGAGCGGGTTCAGGTCTTCGCGCTGGATGTTCTCAATGAGCGCCATGGCGGCGGCGGCTTCGTTGGGCACATCGCGCACCAACACAGGAACCGAGTCCAGGCCAGCCAACTTGCTGGCCCGAAAACGGCGCTCGCCCGCGATGATTTCGTATTTGCCGGCGTTTTCGCCTTCGGTGAGCTGGCGCACCAAGATCGGCTGCATGATGCCCTGCGCCTTGATCGACTCGGCCAATTCGTACAAAGCGCCCTCGTCCATGCGGGTGCGCGGCTGGTACATGCCCGCCACCATCTGGTCGAGTTTGAGCTGGCTGGGCAAGCCGCTTTCGGCAGTCGAGGCGATGTCTGGTGCCTCTTGGACTTTGGGGCCCAACAGGGCTTCGAGTCCGCGGCCCAGGCCTTTGGGTTTTTTGGTGACCATGGTCAATCCTTCAAAAGTGTTTGCAAAAGCGCCTGGCCTTCTGGCCAATCGCCCAGCGATGAATCGGCGTTGATGTGCCCGGCTGCGCCCAGGTCGACCCATTGGGCCCCCCAGTCATGGGCCAAGGCTTGGGCCCGCCCGGCCGTGCAATACGGGTCGTTTTGGCTGCCCACCAGCAGGCTGCGAAACGGCAGCGCTTGGCGAACAATGGGGGACCAGCCGGGCAAGCGGTCTTTCAGATCGGCGGCTTCGGTGTCCCCGGGCGCGACCAACAACGCGCCTTGCACGCGGGCGGTGTGCCGAGAAACGCTGGCCCACGCGGCCACCAAAATGCAGCCCAGACTGTGTGCGACGAACAGAACCGGGCCTGGGGCGTCGATCACGGTTTCGTCCAGCCGGGCCAGCCAATCACCGCGCAGCGGGTGCAGCCAGTTGTCCTGCTCGACCACGGCATAGCCATGCAAGCGTGCCCAGTGCATTTGCCAATGGCCAGGGCCGCTGCCCTGCCAGCCGGGCAAGATCAACACCGTCGGCACAGGCTGTGCCGAGGCGCTTTCTGGGGTGGCGACAGGGGAATGGGGCAAAACCGTCATGGTGCGCAGCGCGGCCAATGCTCAGAGCGTCGGCGCACGTTGCACCAACTCGCGGGCAAACTCGACATAGGCTTGGCTGCCCTTGGCTGAAGGGTCAAACACCACACCAGGCAAACCGTAACTGGGCGCTTCGGCCAGGCGCACGTTGCGAGGAATCACGGTGTCAAACACCTTGTCGCCGAAATGCGCCTTGAGCTGGTCACTGACCTGCATCTGCAAAGTGATGCGCGGGTCGAACATGACGCGCAACAAGCCGATGATTTTCAGGTCTTTGTTGAGGTTGGCGTGCACCTGCTTGATGGTGTTGACCAGGTCGGTCAGGCCTTCGAGCGCAAAGTACTCGCACTGCATGGGCACGATCACCCCGTGGGCCGAGCACAGGCCGTTGAGCGTGAGCATGGACAGCGAGGGCGGACAATCGATGAGCACAAAGTCGTAATCGGCATCGACCACGCGCAAGGCATTTTTCAGGCGCTGGTCGCGGTGTTCCAGCTGCACCAGCTCCACCTCGGCACCGGCCAATTCGCGGTTGGCGCTCAGCACGTCGTAACCGCATTTTTCGGCCTTGACCACGGCCTCGGCAATTGAGGCCGACTCCAGCAACACGTCGTACACATTGAGCTCGACCGTGCGCTTGTCGATGCCCGAACCCATGGTGGCGTTGCCCTGCGGGTCCAGATCAACCAAGAGCACGCGTTGCCCGACTTTGGCCAGACCAGCGGCCAGGTTGACGGTGGTGGTGGTTTTGCCGACGCCACCCTTTTGGTTGGCAATGCAGAAAATGGTGGCCATGAAAGTCCGTCCCGGTTATTTGGAAATGGCCAGCTTGATGCCGAAACCCACAAGGAAAACACCCGCCAGCTTCTCCAGCACGCGCCCGATCACAGGGTTCGCACGCATGCGCGCGGCCAGGTGGTGGGTCAGCAAGGTCATGCCCACGCCATAGAGAAAGGTCAGTCCGGCAATGGTCGCGGCCATCACGCCGAAGCTGACCCAACCCAAGTGGGTTTGGGGGTCGACAAACAGCGGGAAGAACGCCATGTAAAAAACGATCGCCTTGGGGTTCAGCAGCGTGATGACCAGCGCTTGTTGCAGGTATTGACGAGGACGAATGTTCAGCACGGGCCTGTCACCCGGTTTGGCCGACAACATCTTCCAACCCAGCCACGCCAAGTAGACCGCGCCCAACCACTGGATGGCGGTAAAGGCGGTGGGGTAAGTGGCCAGCACCGCCGCCACACCGGCCACGGCCAGCCACATGAGCACCTGGTCACCCAGAATCACGCCCAAAGTGGCCATCAAGCCCCCGGCCAGACCGCCCTTGCTGGTGGAGGTGATCAGGGCCAGGTTGCCAGGGCCGGGAATGGCCAGAAACAACACGATCGCCGCCACAAACGCGCCATAGTCAGAGATGCCAAAAAACATGTGAGGGACTTTCAGAAAAATGATGCCACAGCCTGGCCAAAGCTCATTTGGCCACAACCAGCTTGAGACCAAAACCGATCAGGCACAAACCCGCCAATTTTTGCAAAAAGCCCGTGGCACGGGGGCTGGCGCGCAGGCGTTCGGCCATGAAGTGGGTGATCAACACCACCCCAAAGCAATAAACAAAACCCAGCACCGCGATGGTCAACGCCATCGCCACAAAAGTGAGCCCGCCTTGGTGATGGACCGGGTCAATGAACTGCGGGAAAAAGGCCAGGTAAAACATGATCGCCTTGGGGTTGAGCAAGGTGATGAACAGGGTTTCACGAAAGTAGTGCCCGGGGCTGATTTGGATGCTGGGGCCTTCGCCGGCTTTGGCTGTGAGCATCTTGAAACCCAGCCACGCCAGGTAGGCCGCGCCCGCCCACTGCAAAGCCGAGAAGACGGGCGGATACGCCTGCAGCACCGCCGCCAAGCCGGCCACGGTCAGCCACAACAGAACCTGATCGCCCAAAAGCAAGCCCAGCACTGAGGCCAGACCGCCGGACAAGCCGCCCTTGCTGGTCGAGCTGATCAAGGCCAAATTGCCAGGGCCCGGCAAAAACAACAACAGGACAAAGGCCGCCGTGAATGCGCCGTAATCCGAAATACCAAACATGCGTGAACTTTCAATGCAATGGGCGAGTGTAAGTGATGCACTGCCCCGCTCCGCGTTGGGCAACCCCTTGCACGCCCGCTTCAACACCTGGTCAAGGCGTGTTTCACGTGAAACACGTGCCGCTCAAGCAGGCTGGGGCTTCATCCAAACCATGCAGCGCTCGACATCCAGACCAGGAACCGTCAACGGTTCCACGTGAAACACGTTCACATCTGCGGGCAAGGCGGCGATTTCATCTTGCGGGTGCTTGCCCTTCATGGCCATCCAAACCCCACCCTCTTTCAGCGCCGAGCGCGACCAAGTCACAAAGTCCGGCAGCGAAGCAAAAGCCCGCGAACAGATCACGTCATAAGGATCGGTCAAAGACTCCACCCGGGCATGGATGCCGCGCAAGTTGGGCAGCTTCAGGCTCGCCGCCACTTGCTGCACAAACGCCGCTTTCTTGGCCACCGTGTCCACGCAGCGCACCTCCAGCTCGGGCATGCAAATGGCCAGCACCACACCAGGCAAACCGCCGCCCGAACCCACATCCAGCACCCGAGCGGCCTGGCCTTGGGCATGCCGAGTCAAGGGGGCCACCGCCGTCAGGCTGTCCAGCAGGTGGTGTGTCAACATGTCCGCCGGGTCGCGCAAGGCCGTGAGGTTGTACACCTTGTTCCATTTTTGAATGAGCGCCACGTAATCCAGCAAGCGCTGAATTTGTTCATCGGACAAGCCCAGCCCCAAGGTCTGCGCGCCCGCGCGCAAGCCGGCTTCCAGATTCACGCTCATGCCTGCGTCCCCACACCAGCGCCCTCTTCGGCGGCGTGCATGAAACCCTTGAACCCGCCCTTCTTCAAGTGGATCAACAAAAGCGACACGCTGGCGGGCGTGATACCGGAAATGCGCGAAGCTTGGCCCAAGGTTTCGGGCCGGTGTTTGGCCAACTTTTGGCGGGCCTCAATCGACAAGGCCGACACCTGCATGTAATCCAGGCTTTCGGGCAGACGCAGGTGTTCATAGAATGCGGCCCGCTCCACCTCGCCTTTTTGGCGGTCGATGTAGCCGGAATACTTGGCTGCAATCTCCACCTGCTCAATCACGGACGGGCTCAACTCGCCCAAGGTTTCACGTGAAACATCGGCACTGGCCATGCGGCCTTCGTCCAAAGACATCAGCGCCTGGTACGTCACATTGGGGCGGCGCAACAAGTCGAACAGGTTGTGCTCGTGTTCAATGGCTTTGCCCAACACCCGCTCAGACTCGGTGGCTGGCAAATTGCGCGGGTTCACCCAAGTGGACTTCAGGCGCTCTGTTTCACGTGAAACAGCATCGCGTTTACGGCTGAAAGCATCCCAACGTGCATCGTCCACCAAGCCCATTTGCCGCCCCACTTCGGTCAAGCGGGCATCGGCGTTGTCTTCGCGCAGCTGCAAACGAAACTCGGCCCGGCTGGTGAACATGCGGTAGGGTTCGGTCACGCCCTGGGTCACCAAGTCGTCCACCAACACGCCCAGGTAAGCCTGATCGCGTGCAGGCGTCCAGGCGGCTTCGCCCCGGCATTGCAGCGCGGCGTTGAGGCCTGCAAACAAGCCCTGTGCCGCAGCCTCTTCGTAACCGGTGGTGCCGTTGATCTGCCCGGCAAAGAACAAGCCGTTGATCTGCCGAGTCTCAAAACTGTTCTTCAGCGCCCGGGGGTCAAAGTAGTCGTATTCGATGGCGTAGCCGGGCCGCAGGATATGACAGTTTTCCAGGCCCTTCATCGAGCGCACCAGGTCGTACTGGATGTCAAAGGGCAAGCTGGTCGAGATGCCGTTGGGGTAGACCTCGTGCGTGGTCAGGCCTTCGGGCTCCAGAAAAATCTGGTGGCTGTCCTTGTCAGCAAAGCGGTTGATCTTGTCTTCCACGCTCGGGCAGTAGCGCGGGCCCACGCCCTCGATCTTGCCGGTGAACATGGGGCTGCGGTC